>MTKW01001535.1_pt2 | contig 20942 bp, 19 predicted proteins | sample 1042761 | NCBI WGS metagenome assembly MTKW01 (sample SAMN06205366, study PRJNA360243) | anaerobic digester metagenome | biome: Wastewater treatment plant; feature: Anaerobic digester sludge; material: sludge; isolation source: anaerobic digester fed with sludge from wastewater treatment plant ... | reverse complement strand
GTATAAAAAGAAGGGATTAAAAATCCCTTCAATTAATTTTCTTCTATTAAAGCGATTAATTCGGCTTTCTTTAATGCTGAATAACCCGATAATCCGCGTTCTTTTGCTAATTTTCTTAATTCAGCAACAGTCATTTTCGATAAGTCTTCTTGAATTGATGGAACTTCTTCTACTTTTTCTTTAATAACTTCAGCTTTTGGAGCTGGTTTTTGTTCTTTTTTAGGAAGAGGTTTATCTTCTTGTTGTGGTTTTGATTTCTTTCTTGGTTCACGTTTTGGTTTTGGTTGGTCTTTATTGATAACTTCACCATCTAAAATTTGAACTGGATCGATATCTTCATCTTCAAAATGTTCAACAACTCCACCTTGACCTTCGATAATTGCATTACCCATAATGTCAACGATTAATTTAACCGCTCTAATTGCGTCATCGTTTGCAGGGATAACGTAATCAACATCTTCAGGATTACAGTTTGTATCAACGATACCGAAAACAGGGATTCTTAATTTTCTAGCTTCTTTAATTGCGTTGATTTCTTTTCTTGGGTCAACAATAAACATTGCTTCTGGTAGTTTTTGCATTTCAAGGATACCAGCTAAGTTTTTCTCTAACTTTTCACGTTCTTTGTTTAATTGTAAAACTTCTTTTTTAGGAAGTTTTTCAAACATTCCGTCTTCTTCCATCTTGTATAAATCTTTTAAGTATTTAATTGATCTACGGATTGTTTTGAAGTTTGTTAGGGTTCCACCTAACCATCTTTGGTCAACATAGAATTGACCTGTTTTTTGAGCAACTTCTCTTACTGCTTCTTGAGCTTGTTTTTTGGTTCCGACAAAAATAACTTGTCCACCATTTTGCACTATTTGTAATAATGCATTGTACGCCTCTGTAATTTTCTCAGCAGTGATTTTTAAATCGATAATATAAATTCCATTTCTTGCTGTGAAAATATAAGGCTTCATTCTTGGATCCCATCTCTTAGTCGTATGACCGAAATGAACTCCAGCTTCTAATAATTGTTTCATTGAAACGACTGCCATAATATTCTCTCCTTTTCGTTTTTTTCCTCTGCTTAACTAATGATACCCACCAAGTGGCACTAGGGTAACACAAACATTAAGCATGTGTATTTTATTTTTAATACCTTGATAAATATAACATATTTATATTTTTATTGCAAATAATAACTCTTAATACTTACCACTACTACCAAAGCCACCAGTACGTTTTGTACCATTTGCTTCATCATCTACAGTAATGCCGTATTTAACAAAGATACCTTGTGAGACCCTTTCACCTTTTTTAACTAATACTTCTTTATCAGTAAAATTATACAGAGGAATCATTAAATGTCCTTCGTTATTTGGGTTGTTGTAGTAGTCTGCGTCAACTACGCCAACACCATTAGACATCATTAAGCCTCTTTTCATCGCAAGTGATGAACGTGGGAATACTAGTAGTACTTCATCTTTTGGAATTGATACTTTTAATCCGGTTTTAATTAAGACAATTTCTTTTGGCTTAATTAAGACATCTTCAGCGCTTGCTAAATCATAGCCAGCGCTTGTTTTAGTTGCTCTTTCTGGTATTTTTATATCTTTATCTAGATAGTCATTAATCACTTCAAATTTTCTCATTTTATCCCCTCTTTAATTAAATGTCTTAATACAATATTTTCTCTAATAATTGTCGTTTTAGCTCCTCTTCTTTGGTGCATATCATCTTGTTTAACCATTTCATTATGAGCTAATGCTTTAGCTGGTTCGATCCATACTGGTTCAGCCCCATGCCATTTTTCTCTTTGTTCTAAGTTTTGCTGACCAAATGCGGCGACACAACAAATAAAATATTTAGAAATTTGCCTGTATTGTTCGCCTACATGATGAAAACTTTTTCTTAGTTCTAAAGTTTGGCCAAAAGCTTTAACAATTTTAATTCCTCTAGCCCCTACTTCTTCACTTAATTCTCGATATAGTGCTCTTTGATAACTTTCTTCTCTTTTAACGCCACCACCTGGAAAGGTGTAGTCGTTAAAAGCGTGAGAGTAAATCATCAACACTTTATTATCCTTAAGGATAATTCCTCTTGACGCTTTTCTAACCCAATTATATGAGTGTTTATTCTTAATACCATCTTCTACAATTATTTCACTTAGTTTTCTCATTTTTCTTCATCCTCGGGTTAGTCATATCGTAATTTTCTCTTAGTTTTTCTGCAGAAACTTGGGTATAAATTTGAGTTGTCTTTAGGTGTTTATGACCTAATAACTCTTGAACCGTTCTTAAATCCGCGCCATGATTTAATAACGTAGTCGCAAATGCATGTCTTAGCATATGTGGGTGAATTTTAAATGTTTCCCCAGAATCATCAATAATTTTATTTAAAATAACTCTTAAACCTCTAACAGTTAAATTACCACCTTTATAGTTAATTAGTAACTGATTTGAGTTTAAGTCTTTTCCTTTAGCAAGTAATATCGGTCTTGAATACATAATATATCTTCTTAAATTATCAACTAATGTATCATGTAAGAATGCATATCTATCTACTTGACCTTTACCGTGAATTAATACTTCTTTTCTCTCTAAGTGAATATCACTAATTTTTATATCAATTAATTCACTTGCGCGTAAGCCGCAAGAGAATAATAAATCTAAAATGATATAATTTCTTAATCCCAAATGAGAATCAGTATCAATTGAGTTAAATAAATTATCTATTTCATTATCAGATATAATTCTTGGTAATTTTTTAGAAACTTTTGGATTATTGATCATCGCAAAAGGATTTGTTTCAACTAATCCTTCTTTAATTAAATATTCATAAAAAGTACGAAGTGCTGAAATTTTTCTAGCAACTGTTGATCTTTCTAAATCAGAATCCAGACTTAGAATATAATTTCTAGCAATTCTTTCTCTTTTCACTCCTAATAAATCTTTGGCATATCCCTCGTTTACAACGAAATGATAAAAACCTAAGATATCATTTTCATAACTTAGGATGGTGTAAGTTGAATAATTTTTTTCAGTTTCTAAATGGTTTAAATACCTTTTAATTATATACATTCGTTTTCCTTTTTAAATTTCTCTAGAGAATCTAACGCTCTTTTAGCGTAAGCTTCTCTTCTTTCTTTTTTCCTTACTTTTTCTTCTAAACTTGGAACAATTCCAAAGTTAGCATTCATTGGGACAAAATTACTATTTGGTGTTGAAACATATTTACTTAATGATCCCGTAATTGTAACATCAGGTAAAAACAAATTTTCTCCATTAATAATTTTATTGTATAAACTAATTGCAGCAGCAATTCCAGAAGCTGCACTTTCTACATAACCTTCAACTCCAGAGATTTGACCAGCTAAATATAAATTAGGATACTTTTTAAAATTAAATCCATTATTTAATATTTTAGGAGAATTAAAATACGTGTTTCGATGAACGACACCGTACCTTAATATCTCAGCATTTTCTAATCCCGGAATCATTTTTATAACCTCACGTTGCGCCCCTTGGCGAAGTGAGGTTTGAAAACCGACAAGATTATACATCTTATTAGAAAAATCTTCTGGACGAAGTTGAACCACTGCATAAGGTCTTATGCCGTCAACTTCTAAGCCAACCGGCTTTAATGGGCCAAATAACGGAGTTTGNNTCATAGAAATTTAAATTTTCTTCGCCTGTTAATTCTAAAAGATGATTAACTAGATTATTTGATGCTAGTGGACCCGCACAAATGATTGTCGGTGTTTCTAAATCTACCTTAGTAACTTCTTTACTAATGATTTCGATATTTTCATGACTTTTAATTTCGTTAGTAATATATTTAGAAAACTCTTCGCGGTCAACCATCAAGCTTGTCCCGCCATGAATTTGAGCCGCTTTAGCGGCTTTAATCACCAATGAACCCAAAGCTTCCATTTCACGTTTTAATAGCCCTACCGCCGTTTTAATATCGTTAGAACGTAGTGAGTTAGAACAAACTAATTCACCTAACTTATCAGTTTGGTGAGCTTCAGTCATCTTATGTGGTCTCATTTCGTATAGTTTGACTTTTACTCCTTTATTAGCAAGGAAATATGCCGCTTCAACTCCGGCAAGACCACCACCAATTACTCTTACAATCATTTAGTTAACCAACTTATTGATAAATTGACCCATGATGAAGCATGTAAATCATAACGATTTCCATCTTCATCAGCAACAATTTCATTACCAATTGAAATTCCGTGCCAACCAGTTTCATAAAAATGCGCTTCAAACTTAACTCCTAAAGAGTTTAATTTATCAATATATGCAATAGACTGTGAAATTGGGACAACGTCATCTTCTTGAGTGTGCCAAATAAAAGTAGGAGGATTCTTTTCAGTAACTCCTAAAATTAAGTTTTCACTAAACATTCTTTTAACAAAATGGTCTTCTTCAGTTTTTTCAAACCATCCATCTGGAACAGTAATATTAACTGCTGGATATGATAGAACAACTTTTTTAAATAGTTCTGGATGCTTATTAGCAACAGCAGCAGCTAGGTGACCACCAGCACTAAAACCAACTAAAAAGATATTTTTTGTATCAATTTGGAATTCTTTTTGGTTTTTAATTAAATAAGCATGTGCTAATTTGACTTCTTCAATTAACGCTTCAACTGTCGTAGTTTTAGACTTATCAAACGTTGTATAGTCTAAAACAAACGCATGAATTCCTCCAGCGTTATAAGAAACCGCAACTGGCTTAGCTTCTCTTGATGAAGTATATAAATATGACCCTCCAGGCAGAATAATAATTGCTGGACGTAACTTAGATGTTGAGTTTTCAACTAAGTATTTAGTAATGGTTGCTGTTTTGTTTAAATAATGCATTTTAACACTCCCTTATTTACTTATAATTATACTACATAAAAATAAGAATGTCGAAATCGACATTCTTATTCATATTATTATTTAATATATTATATAGCGAGTTCTTGCTTGTTTTCGTAATCTCTAATTCTAGAATAAATTAAATGATTTATATAAATTAATGCTGGTGATGTTCCAATTAATACTGGAATTCTTACAGCAAATGATGCTAGTGCCGTCTTAGAATCAAAATAAATTATTATTGCTAGTGTATTAGCCAAACTAGCTAACAAATATGAAACGATTACTGCAAGTGCCATTTTAAAAAAATCATATTTTCTTCTTGCAACAAGTCCAGGTACTACAGCCCAAATGATTGTTGATATTCCAAATAGAGGCATGTAACTATATGGTCCTAATAATCCCATACCAATATCAGCCGTTATTCCCACTAATAAGCCGTAAATAGGACCTAATGTTATACTAGCAATAACTAAAGGAATACTATATACCGGTAATCCTGATGTGTTTCCCATTGGGATAACATAATCAAAAAACAATCTAATTCCAACAGCTAAAGCTGTTAGAATTCCCCCCAAAACAATTTTAAATAATTCTCTTTTTTGCATTAAAAAACCCTCCTTAACAGAAGAGTCCACAATATAATAATCTATACAGCGGACGCACCACCAAACCGCCACCGAAGTGTTCGTTCTAACCCAACATCCCATGATTAGACACTTGACGCTTGTATGGTTACTCTGTATATATAATTATACATTAATTATATTGGTTTTACCAATTAATTGGTGTTACACCGTTTTCTATTAAAAACTTATTAGCTTTTGAAAATGGACGAGATCCAAAAAATGAATGTCTTGCAGAAAGTGGTGATGGATGAGATGAAGTTAATACTAAGTGTTTTGGATTATTTAAATACTTCTTATATTCAATAGCATTATTCCCCCACAAGATAAAAACGACAGGAGAATCTTTTTTATTTACAATCTCAATAATCTTAGTAGTAAATCTTTGCCACCCGTAATCTTTATGAGATAGTGGTTCTGATTCTCTTACTGTTAAGATTGTATTTAATAGTAAGACTCCACTAGTTGCCCAATCTGATAAATCAGTCTTTCTTCTTCTAATACCTAAATCACCATGTAATTCAAGTAAAATATTTCTTAAGCTTGGAGGCATTGGATTGCCTTCAAGCACACTAAAAGCAAGCCCGTGGGCTTGATTAGGTCCGTGATACGGATCTTGACCAATAATAACTACTTTAACATTTTCATAAGGAGTTAAGACTAACGCATTAAAAACATCTTCATGTTTTGGATATATTTTATGATTTAGTCTTTCGTTTTTAATAAGTTGCGTTAAACGATAAAAATATGGTTTTTCATATTCTTCTTTTAATAATTCGTTCCAAGTCATTATATGTTCCTCCTTATAAAATAAAAATCTCTAGGGATTATTCCCCATAGATATAATATCATAATTTTAATTTAAAATAACTTTTTTCAAAAGTTCAGGTCTAACCTCAGGTGATTGACCTGGTCTTATTGTAGTTCTTGCGATGTAGTATATATTACTTGTTGCGCTAACTCTATAATATCTAAACCAATAATTTGGAGTTGGTGGATTAGTTATTTCAGTCCACATCCATGTATCAGGAGGTGGGCTTTCTGAAATGGTATTAGGATAATGACGTCTTCTTGCAGAATACATCTTATAGCTTTCTCCTACTTTAAACATTACAACATCATCAGCTTTATAGTGATGATCTCCAACATATTCATTAGTAACATGTGAGAACGTCATCGGTCTAAACCAACTACTATTGGGGTTTGAAACATCAATTTGTCCTGCTACCAAAGCACTAAAGACTTGGTTATAGTATGGTGAATCAGGATCAGTAACAACAAAAGTATCTCCTACACTATATGTCGTAGGTTCAGTACATTCATGAATAACTCTATTATTGTATAATCCTAAAGTCTCTATCATATTTTGTGAGTGATTAGCTCCACTTAAATTGTATTGAACCCAAACCGTTGACGATGTTAAATTAGGATCAGATAGATTAATTTGAAAGTCAACATTGAAGTCGCAAACACCTATTGTATCAATAAATTCGCTATCATTAATTGGTGCTCCCTCAACGTATCTAGTAATTCTCAATACTTTTTCTGTCCCACTAGAAATTGGGTTTGAAAGTATTTGTGAAAAATCACTACCATTATAAATGTTTGTCGCTTCAACATGCATAATACGTGATGTTGCAACAGTATAATAACCAACCTCAACTTTAACTAGTAAATGTTGATTAAAACTAGCATAATTTGGTGGGTTTTGCAGTGTTGCGTCAAATAATTTAAAGTTAATATTAGTAAATTGAATATTTAAATTAGTATTTACTGCAGATGTAACAATTGGAAAATTAATAATAAAATCATCAACTATTTCTTCTTTAGCATTTTCATCAAAAGCTTTTTCAAGAGCGCCTTGTGGAACTAACTTGTCGGTATCTTCATAATAATGAAGTTCACTTAGTGTTAAATTTTCTGTTATACCTTGACCTGTGTTGACATTAATATTATTGGTTATATTAGAAGGAGGTGTAACATTACCAGCCCAGTACGCAAAAGAACTGCCCGCAAGCAGTAAATTTACAAACATAATTAATATGAATAATAATGTTATTTTTTTAAACCAGGTTTGTTTTTTCATCTAATATATTCATTCCTTATTTTTCCACATTAAAACAATCTAAAAAGATTAGATATCTTTCTAGTCCTTTTAAATTATTTTAAGCTTGCGAAGTTTCTTCTTCGCTTGATTCATCAGTGTTTTGTTTGTTATACCATCTTATGGGGCATAATAAGCCCCAGCTATTACACCAGATATTAATAATATCGCGGCAAATCCATACCATGATTGCAAGAATGCAACTAAATTCCCTATCTTTGGAATATGGTATTTATATACTCCTATAAAATCTTGTTCTGTAATCTTCCAAAAGTCAAGTTGTGCATCTCCACCATCAGATGACCTGTTTCCTTTAGTTCTTAAAACTGTTTGCCCATCATATTCTTCATATTTAACAAAGTTATGAGTCGCTACATCTTTTCTATTTCTAGGATTAGTAAAGGTAACTATATCTCCTTCTTTAAGATTATTAAAGTCTCCTTTGACAATCATAACGAGATCACCTTTGTTAAACTTAGGTTCCATACTATCAGATAGAATAACATAATTTTTATACCCTAAAGTCTTAACTGTAAGATTAGGGGATACTGCATTAAAGACTACGCAAAAAATTAAATACGCAAAAGTTAATATAACGATTGCGTTAAATATATACTTAATGATTCTTTTTACCTTGTAAGATATAACGTTACCACCAACAGAATCGTTGGTGGTAACATCATTTCTATCTTTAATGAGATTTAAAAGTAATTTATTCTATGATAATGTAATAGCAAATGTTAATGGAATAGTAATGGCTTTATTTGCAATAAGTTCATATGTCGTAGAATTTGGTTCTAATAAAGTAATTGTAACTGTAACAACAACTGGGTCTGTAGCTCCAACTTCTATATCTGGGATAAACGAAATATCAACATCAACTAAAGCAGCAGCAGGTGCTACTTCTACACCACCAATTAAAATTGTGCCAGGTGATACTGATAATTCTCTTAAAGTTCCTTCAGCACCAACGCCTGTCCATTTAACATTATAAGTAAATACTAAAGAATCAGCATTTTGAGCTTCGCCACCAACGCTAGAAGCAGCTTTGCCAGCTGGCACTAACTTTTTAGTTGCAGCCTCATGATCATTTAAACTAATAGTTGTGGTTACTGTTCTACCTGCACCTGAATTAATAACAATGTTTTTAGTTGCATTATCAGGTTTATTTACAGTTCCAGCCCAATATGCGTAAGTACCTCCTGCAATACCAGCAATTAAGAATAATTCTAAGATTGCGATTAATGGAATAAATCCTTTTATTTGTTTGTTTTCTTTTCTCTTTTTACTTTTCTCTTTTTCTTTTATTATGAGTTTTATTTATGTATAACGGGTTGAAATCCCGTTGCTACCATAATTAATTTTATTTTTGTATTCTAAAACTTAATTTTATTTTTATCGTGCTACCTTGTACTTTTTCATATTCTTCTTGATTAGCCGGTCTATTAAGCTTTATTTTCATAATGTAGTAATCTAATTTATTTACTTCTTGTTCTCTATTATAAATTATTGTGATTAAGTGAGATAAAGTTGGATCATCATTTATGGTAACAGATTTAATATTGGCAACCAATAGCTTTCTACTTAAATCTCCCTTAACATAAATACGATACTTAATTTCAATAACATCAGTTTCATCTTCATTAGAGACTAGCCCCGTAGGAACCAATTTTCTGTTATCCATTTGAGATGGTTCAACTGTTAAATAGGTTGGTGCTCCGGTTTCCTTTACCACTATTTCTCCATGAGTAATTCTTTTTCTCATGAAAATGACGGCTAATAAAAAAACAATGATGGTTGCAAAGATAACATAGATACCAGATAATATTTTCTTTAACATATATTTCATTCCTTTTTTAGAAGTCAAATGGCCTATTTTAAGAAAATAAAACCAGTCCAACCATAAAAAACTTACGGTAACTGGCTGGCTAAGTTAGTCCCTATAGCTTTGCATCCATACATTGCTGTATGTTTGCCCTTATACTCATTTTTATATATATATAGACCAATGAAGTCTCATTGTCAAGGCAAAAACCTACAATTTTACTGGTTTATTTATTTTTAAAAATTAATTAAAATTTTATTTCAAGAAAAAAGAGCGGTATTAAAAGCCGCTCTTTTAGTAATTAATTTAAATTATTTAGAAACTAATGCAGTTAATGTTCTAACTAATTGTGCCGTATATGACATTTCGTTATCATACCAAGTCATAATCTTAACTAATTGTTTTCCGTCAACATTTAAGATTTGAGTAGTATTCGCGTCATAAAGCGATCCATAGTGAGACCCAATTACGTCTGAAGAAACGATTGGATCAGCAACATATGCTAATGTTTCGTTAGCTGCTGCTTTGAAAGCTGCATCGATTTGTTCTAATGTAACTTCTTTTTTAAGTTCTACTGTTAAGTCAACTACTGATCCAGTAACTGTTGGAACTCTTAATGCAGTTCCATCTAATTTACCGTTTAAGTGTGGCATAACTTTACCGATTGCTTTAGCTGCTCCTGTTGATGATGGAACAATGTTAGCTGCTGCAGCACGTCCTCTACGTGACATAATTCCTTTTTTGTGTGGTAAGTCAAGTAAAGATTGGTCTGTTGTATATGCGTGAACAGTAGTCATGAAGCCTTTTACTACACCAAATTTATCATCTAATACTTTAACTACTGGTGCTAAAGCGTTAGTTGTACAAGAAGCTCCTGAAACTACTTTTTCACTTCCGTCTAATACGTTGTGGTTAACGTTATAAACGATCATTTTAACGTTTCCAGATACTGGAGCTGAACATAATACTTTCTTAGCTCCTGCTTCTAAGTGCCAAGATGCTTTTTCTTCAGAGTTGAAAACTCCTGTACATTCTAAAACTACGTCAACTTTTAATTCTTTCCAAGGTAAGTTTTTAGGATCTTTTTCAGCTAAAATGTTAATTTTCTTACCGTCAACGATGATGTGTCCTTCATCATGAGAAATTTTGTCATGTAAGAATTTTCCTTGACCTGTGTCATATTTTAATAAATATGCTAATGTTTCAGCATCTGTTAAGTCGTTGATTGCGACTACTTCAAATTTTGGATTTCCGTGCATTAATCTATAAGCTAAACGACCAATACGTCCAAATCCGTTGATTGCTACTCTAATTGCCATAATTAATTCCTCCTTAATATGTTTATGGTATTTTCCACTAATAATTTTATCATAAATAAATAGTTAATTCTATTTATATTAGTCAAAATGTACGCTTTTTCGTACTATTTAAGTAATTTTTTGATAAATACATAAAAAAACTACCAAGCAATTGGCTTGGCAGTTTAATTTTTATTTACCATAAGTTGTATTCTTATCATTTAATCCCCAACCCGGATCAGGTGTTGTATCATAAATTACTACTTTAATTCTTCTAGTTCTATTTCTAATACCTTGGTTAATATAGAAATATTTACCTTCTATCCCTGATACATATGAACTAACATCAGCTAACTCTACACCATCATATGACATAGTATATGTAAATGTATTTGGAATATCTAAGATGAATTGATAGAATCCGGCACGGTTTCTAGCAAATCTAAATGTGTAGTTACCATAATTTGCTGTTGATAATGGTTGATAGTAAAGACTTAGGTGACTTTCAAATTTAGTAACTTGAGTAAAGTTAGGGAAATTTGAAGGTGGACGGAACTCATAGAATTGTTCTCCTGTATTCATTATTGTAGTCTGGAATCTCATTGGGAAGAGATAAAACATTGGTAAGTCATTAACATTAGTTACTATTCCATTTGAATCTTTATAGTAAACATCAAAGATGAATGTTACGTTATAAATTGCGTCTACTACACTTACATAATAGTATGTTTTACTTAATCCGTCTTCAGATGTCACTACATAAGTAATTACTACTGCAGTATCATCACTTTCACCTGGTTCTAGTTGATTAGTTGGGTATACAGTATAATCAGCTGCTAATGTTGCTATATCAGATTCAGATGAACTTGCATTTACTGGATTTGTATAATTAATTAAATATGATCCAGGATTATTTGGGTCTGGTACATAAATTAATCGCTGAATTGTAGATCCTATAGGTAAAAATTCTATCATACGTGGTAAGAATTCATTTAAGTTTACGTTATCTACTTCCCCAATAACACGAATATGATGTTGATTATGATTATCAGCATTATTATAATCGATGCCCGCATAATAAACAAAAGGATCATATGAGTTATTATAGTTTTCAAACTCAGGGTTAGTATTATCAGATCCATATAATAATGGAGTATTTAAATTACTCATTAAAATTTGAATCTCAGGATAACTTAACTCAGTACCGGCTTCACCAAAAGCGATATTATTTAAATATGATGAAGTACCTGGTAATTTTTTAATAGTTTGCATACCTAAATCAATAGTTATGTAACTTGTTGCACTTATTTTTCTTCTTAGATAAATGTTGAAGTTATAATTATTTGGTAAATCTTCCGCTAACATTCTAATTGTTAAGACATCTGAAACTTGATATCTAGTATCATCAAATGTATTAGGACCGACTACTTCTATATATGTATCTAAAGTGTTGTCTAGATTATAGAAAATATGTTTATATGAATCATCTACATCATATAAAAATTCAAAAGTAGTTTCCTCTGCTTCTCTTTCAGCTGTTAATTCAGGTGCGTAAGTAATAGCACCGTTAATATAACGAGCAATTAGTGAAACTGGAGTTTCATTAATTGTATGAGTATATGTCTTAGATGATCCAGATTCACTAGTAACAACATACGTCACTGTGTATCTTATATAACCTTGAGGTAATCCTGCCGGGGTGTAGTTTGCTGATATTGTTATATTACTTATACTTGCAAATGCTGAGATTTCAATATTATCAAGTAATCCTACTGTATAATATTTATTATTTAAATATGCTGGATAATTAGGATCAGATGATATTTGATGCTCAGTAATAATTTTATCTAAGTTAAAGTCTAAATTATAAAGTAAAGGAACGTTAGTAGTAAAGTTTGTTGCTGGACTAACTAATGTTTCATCTACTCCTCTTTGTTTTAACTTAAGAATATTGTTTTCAGTATTTTTAGAATGATTTATTCGAATATACTTTTCATAATCATTATTAAAATACTTATACCCAATTAAATAAGTTCCACCTTTTAATTGATTAACAAAATCAGGTGAGTTAAATACTATAGTTGTTGAGAAATTTCCGTTATTATCAACAGGAGTTGTTTCTAACCTGTAATATTGCGGATCAACTAAAGTACTAGTATCTTGATAATATAGTTTAACAAACTCACTAATATCAGCACCTTGATTAAGAAGTTTTGGATTAGATGAATCTAAATGATTAATTCTAATGTTATTACTAATAGCTGTTGTAATAGTATTATTTGTTGGTATTGTAACATTATTACCACCATTAATACTATAAGTGGTTGCTCTAACATTAATATTTGATGGTTTTATGAAGTTAATATAAACTTTATAGTCAGTATATGTAAAATCAAGATTCATTAATATAGTTGAAGCAAGTGCTGCTTCGGAGTAACTTCTAAAAGTACCTATCTCTAATTTATGTGTTGGAGATATTAAATTATATTTTCCGTTTAAATACTCAAATACTGCCGGATAATCAGCAAATTTTAAAGATAGATCTGGAGGATAGAGTTGTGATGAAACCCGGTCAGGGTTTGCATCCCTTTCATTCCTTAATGCTGTAATAAATTGATTATCTGTAATACCAGGGTATTTAGCTTGTGAATACATATCAGCAATAAATGCCCTAAATGGTAGATTAGCTTTTGTTATGTCAAAATCTAATCCAGTCTCATAACCGATTATTCCCATATTAAAGTTAAATGTAATTTCCTTATTAGCATAATCAATAGTCGGAGTTACTAATTCAATATCTCTTAACTCATCACGGATAGTAAAATCTTGATCATATTCTAGTAATTCACTCTTATCGTTTAATGCTACTTGGAATAAGTTTTTATATTTTAAGTATCTAGGGTCAGTTTGATAATTAAGATTTTCTCTATATGATGTATCTTCGTAAATATCTTCGCTATGCGGTTGACTTCCGTTTAACTTAAGTAATTCTGGTAGTTCAGTGTTAATCGGTAAAGTCTCACCATAAACACTTCCCGCAGTCGATGATAAAACATACATACCGTTAGGTCTAGTTGTTGTAAATCTTTCGCCTAAAACTTCATTATGAGCATAATTAATATATGAAGTAATTGGTTGACCATTAGCAAGAAGAATCTTATCATTTCTCATTTCAAAAGCTTCATCATAAATGTATGTCGCTTTTGAAATATTATTTGGATCTTCAGTAATTAAAGGAACTTCTTTAATTCCTACTAATGTAGCATCATAGTCTCTATGATCTGTCGTAACAGTAGTATATCCATATCTACTATTTGCTGGAGCATCAGTTCCATTGATGCTTGGGAAATATGCTTCACTTAATTTAGGGTTAGCTTCACTAATAATTTCGGGTTGCCCTAGATTACGCCATATAATATTATAGTCTGGATTTGCTGATCCTCCTGAATATCTTTCTGCTTCATTTTGATTAACGTTAACTTGACCAGCAGTATAAAACAATCTTCTAATTAATATGTTACCAGTATATTGAATCTCATTTCCAAGTCCTTGTCTAACTCGATATCTATAATTTCCACTGTTATATTCATAATATCTATATTTTGAGTAAGTAATTTCAGTAAAATTATTTACTGTAATTGGAGAATATTGGGGCAATTGAAAACCTAACAAGTAACGAGAACGGGAACTACCTTCTCGGTAATAGAAACCTGTAAATACCGCTTGGGTAGTATCGTTTTCTCTAGCTGTATAATATTTTGCGTTTCCAAATTTGAAAACCATCAAACTATCAGAGAAATTAATTACTTGGTCAAGTCTTCCAATCAAATCTACATTCGGATCCATATTAACGATAAAATCGAATTGGCTACCGTTAGTACCGTCACCGACCATATATTGTTGACGGCCACGTTGAAGTCTTCCGAATACTCCGCCGATTCCTCTTTTATCTCTTGGAAACATTCTTAAGTGTTCTAATGTCATTCCTGTCCATGTAGGGAAAATGAACGGATCTTGCGGATCATAAAGGTTCGTTTCTATTTGGGTAATGTTGAAATTAATTTTGTCAAAGTTATTATATCTTGCTGCCCTATAGGCCCTAACATTACCATAGTTAATAGCGGTATCAATTTTTACATAAGTATATCTATCATCAAGTGAGTTAAATACGAACGTTGCTCCTACTACCCCACCAGCAACATCGGTGGAAATAATAGTTCCGTGGTTAATCATTCTTCTCATCTCAGATAGTCCGTATCCAATTACTCCCCCAGATGATGCGTGAACTCCAGGACGTTCTTGAGTAGAAGATAAAGTGGCTGGTCTATCATATGTCGTATATTCGGAATCAACACCTAAATACAAATTCATTGTTGCACGACCATAAGTACTACTTGAATAAACACCAATATCGCTTGTTAATCCAATTACTGTTCCGTAGTTGATACCATTAGAAATAATTGAATCAGGAATATTTGAAGTTGCATATCCGCCTGCATTACCGGCAATTAATTCTTGCTCTAGGGCAATACCAACAATACCACCAGTTCTAACAAAACCTGTACTTAGTGCAACTATATCGCCACCGTTAGATGTATCAAATACTCTGGAGTTTCCTGATGCAATAAATGAAGCTACACCACCAATAACAACACCACCACGATATCTTGTAATTCTACCACCGTATCTATCATCATCGTCAAATTGGACTGGATCTACTTCGGCTGCACTTCTTACAAAACTATTATAAATTGTTAATTTACCGTGGTTAATTGAGTCTTGAATCGAACCTTGGTTCGATGTTACAAGACCACCAACATAAGTATTTCCTCTACCATGAATTCCGTAAAGTCCACTATTATATGTTGATGAGATATCTCCGTAGTTAACACTGTTAATTACACCTACAGTCGCTTTTGGTTGTAGTGAACTACCTTGAGTATGTAAGTCTCCTGACTTATTGTGGTTTACTAATCCGGCAACATAAATATTGCTGTATTGGTTTTGGATATTAGCAATAATAATTTTACCTTTATTATATGAATTTTTAATATATTTATTAGGACTAATTTCTGTAGTAATACCAGCAACAGTTATCATATTTGAAAAATTAGTTGAACTAGTATTAGTGTTATTTAAGGAATAGATAGTTATATCTGCTTCTTGAGTAACATTTTCAAAGAAAACATTATTATTTCTTGTTATTGCAGCATAAGTAAGTGGTTCATTATAATTGATTTGACCATACGCACTAACTGGTGCAATAAATAAAGTTCCGTAGTTTTCAATGAACTTTAATTTACTTTCTCCTTCAGTTCTAATTGCTCCGTAATATGGGTATAAGTAAGTAAATCTAATTCTTGAATCATTACTTGATTGATATAACTCAATTCCGTTAGTACTTCTTGAGTTAATAATTGGAACGTATATTAAATCTTTATTAGTTGCGTAATCAACAAAGGCAGTTTTTTGAGTACCAATTAAAATATCATAGTTTCTTAGTTCAACATAAGTTCCTCTTTGAGTTAAGTTACTATTTAAAATACCTGCTATTTCTACTACTTTAGTAGTCTTATTAACATTGGTGATGTTGTTGTAGATAGTACCGCGGTGTGTCCATTTACGATTTGATTCAATACTTGCCTCTCTAAATGGAACACCGTTAACATCACCAATTACTCCTCCTACATAAATATTAGTTTTTGAAGTATTTAGATCTTGAGTAGTAATTCTACCGGCATGGCTTATTAATCTAAATTGGTGGTTAGTAGTAATAGCGTTAGTTACACCACCAATTACACCACCAATATTTACTACTAATGGTTTAGTGAATGGATCAACTATATTAGATGATGGTCCAGTAATATCTCCAATGTGTAATACATTATCTAATCTTAATGTCTCAGTACCTGTATTACCAATGATACCACCAATATTATAAGTAATATTTTCAGCTCCACTTTGAGCATAAATAACGTTACCGGTGATATCACCGTTAACGTATACATTTTGAATTAAACCCGATGCATCTCCTACTAATAATCCTGCTGACAATGTAGTTGGGATTTTTTGATTTAATTTAATAGTTCCTGATACTTTAACGTTATTAATTATACCGTCTTCCATCATACCGGCAATAAATCCAATATGATGGTTATAGTCAGGTGCTTCATCATCTTCTAAATCAATTTTAGAAGCAACTACATCTAAATTAATCACATTTCCGCCTAAAATACCGAATAATCCAGCAAAGTATTCGTGGTTAGATACACGCCCATATAATATGTCTAAATAACCAATAGCTTTTCCGTCACCATTAAAAGTTCCATCAAAACTTCTAAGTGGTGTAATATAAGCTCTTGGTGAAATTTCACGCATATCTATATTATCTTTTAATATGTAATTAGCTAAGCGGTAATTAATCCCGTTATTATCTAAATAATTAAGGTTAATTAATTTATTAAAATAAATAAATTCTACTACGTCATTTATTAAATAATCTTCGCCGTCAAATTCAAGTCCAAATAGCGCTGGATAGCGATAATTTGGATAATAATACCAATCCGGACCCATTCCATTAGTTTTTAGTTCTAACGTCGTTTTTCCGGTATTAGGGTATGCTGGTGCCGTTATTGGAACTAGTTGTCCGTTATTCATAACTGATAGTAAGTATCTATCTTGATCATAGTTTGCATTTTCAACATCACCAGGATCATCACACTTGTAAACTACTGGTTGAACTTTAAAGTTAACTATAAAAATCGGATCGATTACAGCATCTCCAGCGTAGTATACGTTTTCGATTTTACCACCGTCTTTATTATAGTAAACAATTCCGCCTGCTTCATAGTTTGAAACTGTTTGACCTGTAACAGTACGCATTTTAATTCCAAAGTTTGACTGACTATAAGTTACATAAACGTTTTCTACCATACCAGTATTTTCACCAACAATGTGAGCGGCTTTAGTAATGTTTTCATGACCTAACATTATTTCATAATGTGGGTCAACTAAACCGAAATTCATAATTTCTCCACTACTAAAAGCAAACATTGCATAATATGGTGTGGTTGCGATATCAGCTTCATCAGTGATTATTACTACTTCTTGATAGTCAGCCATATATAAGTTTTTAATTTCAAAACCTTGACCATCAAATGTACCACTGAAAGCACTTTGTTTTAAGATGTTATCTTGTTCATAGAAGTATCCAATAGGTATAAATCTATTACCTGTAACTTCAGCATAATTAATGTCATTACCTAATACATAATCAAGTGTCATTAACGTACTAGCATTTTTATAGTTTAAGTCTTCGAATGGTGAAACGTCTTGAGAGAAACGATGCAGCTCTCTAGCTGTATCAATTCTAATTTTTAATCCTGAGACACCATTTAAAATTTGACTTGGTGTTGCATTTTGTGTGGCAATAGTATTTCTAAATTCAGTATAAGAAATAGTTTTAACTGAATTAGAAAACGGATTTGATATATCATTAAAATTGTGTTCTGGTGCAGTTTGTAACGTTCTATCGTATGTTTGTGATTTAATTTTAGTAGGTCTTAAGCTAAATCCTAAAATAATTCCGGAAGTAATAATTACAAATGACAAAATAAAGAGTAAGATCCTTCTATTCTTCATTACCAACTACCTCCCCACGGCGGAGTTTGTAATCCCCAATTATTTTGAGGACCTCCGTAATTAGCTTGAACTATATCATAAGCTATTCCAAGTTGAAGAGAGTATCCTTCACCGTATGCATTATATTCTTGGTTTGAAGGATAAGGAATTACAAAACTTAATAAAGTATAGCTTTGGTTTTGTGGTTTTTTAACTTTTTGTTTGTAATAGTAATAAGTATTTCTTTGATCTTTAGGGTCTTCTTCAATGTGCCAAGATGCATGAATATTAAAGTTAGTTGGTGCATGTCTTACCGCAGTTTCAGTAATAACACCTTGATAGTTAGTAGTTTTTCTAACTATTTGATCGTTTAGTTTAACTCTTAAATAAGAATCAACATTACTTGATACCTTAATATCCACTCTTAAATTAGTGATATAGTTTAACGCTTGAGGGTCAACGATGTTAACATCGTAGACTCCTTTTTTAGTTTGAGATAAAACTTGAACTTCATTATAACTTATTTTTTGACCGGCATTTACATAATAAACATCCACAGCTAAAACACCAACTTCACCGATGGTTAATTCTTTTTGTTCCTCTCTTTGATCAGTCAAATAAGCTGTAATAAATGTTATTGAAAGACCGATAGTTAAAAGGGATATTAATATTATTAAAATAATATACCTTTTCTTCATTTATTGTAGTCTCCTTATGGGATGATTTGTTCAAGTTTAACTTCTATTCTGTTAATTATAAAACTTTGCCCGTAATGAGCATTAGTTAATCTTCTATTAACTTCTATTTGAAAATAAAATGAAGTTTCAGCGCCTTGATCTAGTGACGGCTTGATTGCAATAGTAAAGTTTCCTGTAGGAAATGAAAATAGTTCATTATTAAGTGTAGTACCGTCTAAATCACTATATTTTAAATTTAGAGCTTGTGTTAAGGTAATGTTTGGTAAACCGATTAATGTAACTGATAATTTTGCAGGAATTGTCCCTTTATTTTTAATTACCATTTTAAATCTAAAAATATCACCACTTATTAAGTTATCTAGTACTATATCACTAGTAACTGGTACGTATGTACTATCAGTAATTGGTTCAATACCTACTGAACTAGCTTGATAGAGTGTTGCTTCTGCTTCAACACTACCAGTAGTAAATAAAATAGGTAGTTCGACGCTAGGTTCAACGAACCAAGCAAATATTGCCGAAAGTAAAGTTACTCCAGTTAGAGCAAAACTTATAATCATTAATATTAATTGCTTGCGTTTTAAATATTTCATTAATATACCTCAATAACATATATAAAATAATAATTACATTATTTTTTTAAATATATTAATTTCCAATACCTGTTTGGAAATCAACCGATTCATTTAATAATGTTTGCCAGTCATATCCTAATTGTTTAGCTTGAATTAAAACATTAATTAATACTCTATCATTTGCATAATCATTATGAATATGAGTCCCGTTTAATACAATTGAACTAACTATTGAAATTGGTGTAGTATTAGTACTTAATAATACACCATCTGCCATACTACCGTAATAATAAAAACCATCTGTTTCCTTAACAAAATCAGTTCCTAACTGCAAATTAATTAAAACTCGTGGATCAGTAATATCAAATGTATATAAATCATTGTTAGTTATATCATCTTTAATAATAATAGAAAATTTGATTCTTAATTGACTATCCACAGTTGATTTATTAGTAAGTATGTACGGACTTGTAATTAATTCTTGACCAGGAACAATAAGTCCATTTGTTAGTGCTCCAGTAAGTTGATATTCAACTTTTCCAGACTTTAAAGTAATTTTATTAGTATATTTTGTATCAACTAACCATGCGAAAATAATAGCCGTACCACTAGCTAATAAAAGTAAAAGTGATAAAATAATAGCTAATAATTTTCTTCTTTTCATAGTTATGCAATATCTACAATTAACCTTTCTATTAAAATAGATCCTGTATATGCGCTATTAGTAATATCCCAATCGAAAGTAACATTAAATATAAAGTCAGTAATTTGATTTGGATTTAATATACCGTCAACCATTAAAATCATGTCATCATTCGCATTCAAATAGTTTTTAAAACGATTATATTTTAATGGTTGCCCTTCAAAACCTGTTCCAGGTCCAGGTGATCCAGTTGGTATAACTGGAATATCAACACCATCGAAAGTTACTTTTGAATCTACTAATAAATAACAATCCCTAATATCAACTTGAGGATTGTAACTAATATTTTGCATATTTTTAAATTTAATACTAACTAGTTTTACATCATTAGTATTATTATTAATTGATAATCTAAATTGATAATTATCGCTAGGAATTCCTAAATTTAAAACTGAACTAATTTGTTCAGGTGTAGTAACAGGATTTTCTTCACCGTCATTTTTTTGAATATATAAAAATGTATCAAGTTGAGATGAACCAACAGTTAGTTGAACAAATTCTATATTAGTTACACTTCCGATAGTAGACCAAGCTAAAACAGTACCAATTAGTAGTACAAAAGTAGTTAACATAAATATAAATGCTTTTATATTACTTTTTAGCATTTTTCTCCTCTTCTATCTCTTTTAGAATTTGTT
>MTKW01010662.1_pt1 | contig 20944 bp, 15 predicted proteins | sample 1042761 | NCBI WGS metagenome assembly MTKW01 (sample SAMN06205366, study PRJNA360243) | anaerobic digester metagenome | biome: Wastewater treatment plant; feature: Anaerobic digester sludge; material: sludge; isolation source: anaerobic digester fed with sludge from wastewater treatment plant ... | reverse complement strand
GGACATCGAAGATCTGGAACAGACACTGAAAGGCGTCTTGTACGAGTATCAATCGATCATCGAAGCGCTTAATAAGCGTGATGAAAAAAGCGGTATCCACGGGGTCAGTGTGCCTGAGCTCGCCGCTTTGATCGTCGCCGGTAACGAGTGATTTTTTATGTCTTCTTTAACCGCACTCGTCATCATCAATCCGCAAGCCGGTAAGGCGGGCGCAGAGCATGCGGCCGATTTGCTGATCGCGGAACTGGAGAAAAAGGGACTGAAGACAGAAAAAGTACTGACCTGCGGTATCTCGGATGCGAGAGACATCGCGATCGCCCGTGCATCGATGTTCGATCTCGTCGTCGCCTGCGGCGGCGACGGTACGCTGTCGGAAGTGATCTCCGGCTTGATGCGTCTCGACGAACGTCCTCCGGTCGGCTTTCTACCGGTCGGTTCCGCCTGCGATGTGGCGACGACATTTAAACTTCCTTCAGACCCGATAAAAGCGGCCGCAATTATGACCGAAGGTCTCTCCTTTGCGATCGATATCGGCAAGGTGAGCGGTTCGCCGGCCGCGCTCAGAAACGATCTGCCGTCCGGGGTCGTGCCGCCTACGACCGAGCAGTTGCCCGACTACTTTACATATGTTGCAAGTTTCGGAGCCTTCACCGAGACGTCCTATGCGACGAATCGAGCGCTGAAAAAACGGTTGGGCCATTTCGCTTATGTGCTGAGCGGAGCGAAGGCGCTCGGTCAGATCCGGAAGATAAAGACGACTGTCGCAGTCGACGGTAACGATCTGTCCGGAACGTATATCTTCGGCGGTGTCCTAAACTCCTTTTCCGTCGGCGGCATGGTCAAACTCGACGACGTTATTTTTGACGACGGACTGTTCGAGGTGATGCTCGTCCAGCCGCCGCGAAACGTCGGCCAGTTTTCCGGACTCCTTTCACGACTGCTCCGACGAAAAACGGGCGGCGTCATCGTGCGTGAGCGTGGTCAAACGATCACTTTTTCATTTGAAGAACCGGTCTCTTTCACGGTCGACGGCGAATACGGCGGCACGAGGACGACGTGGACGATTGAGAATATACCGCGCGCCATCTACCTCAAGGTGAAATCACTGCCGTTTACCGACTAAAAACAATTCCGAATATTTAAAGTTTGACTTGTGACCATTTGCTTATTACAAGCGGCAACGCCTGTGGTAGTCTGTTACGAGTAAGGAGCGTAAGGTCTATGCGCATCGCGATGTGCACCGAAACGTACATTCCGTATGTGAACGGTGTAGTCACTCATATCAAACTGCTCAAACGAGCGCTAGAGGCAATGGGGCATGAGGTGCTCATCGTCACTGTCTCCAACGAAAAAGATATGGTCGTCAAAGACGGCGTGTTGCACTGTCCGAGTTTCAGGGTCGAACGCGTGTACGGTTATCGCGGGACGAATCCGTTCAGTCGCGAACGTCTCGCGGCGCTGCAGGCGTTTAATCCCGACGTCATCCATGTGCACAATGAATATACGCTCGGCTTCTTCGGGGTGCGGGCAGCGAGAAAGCTGCAGGTGCCGCTCGTCTATTCGATTCATATGGACTTTAACGCGTATCTGGCGAAAATTCCGGGGGCGCTGTCGCTCTTTAAACGTCCGCTGCTCGCGTACTTGAATTACTATCTGAAACGTGCAGACGTCATACTAAGTATGTCGCATAAAGCGCAGACGTATATCGACATGACCGGCTCCAAAAAGAAGATGGAACTACTGCCGAACAGCGTCGAAGTGAAACGCTTCGCAAGCGATCCAGAGGAGGCTCAAAAACGCCTGGCGATGCGTCGGACGCTCGGCCTTTCCGATTCCACCCGCGCGTTCGTCTACGTCGGTCGACTGTCTCTTGAAAAGAATATCGAGCACTTGATCGATTCCTTCTTGTATCTCGATTTGCCGTCTGAAAAGGCGCGTCTCTTTTTCGTCGGTGACGGTCCACATACGAAAGCACTGAAGGCGAAGGTAGCCGCCGCTGACGCTTCGGACCGCATCACCTTTCTCGGTTCCGTCGAGAATGAAAAAATCGCCGATACGCTTTTTGCGATGGACTATTATTTGACGGCCTCGTTGTCGGAAATGCACTCGATGTCGATGCTCGAAGCGATGGCGGCCGGACTCTTTTGCCTCGTGCTCGAAGAACCGGTCAATGCCTGGCAGGTGAAAGACGATGTGACCGGCTGGATCTGGAAAAACGAGGACGAATTGAAACGTCAGGTCGCTATCCTGCTGGCCGATGATGAAAAGACGCGGGAAGAAAGGCGCAGACGCGCAAAGGCCTGGTCGCTCGCGCATGACGAGCAGCATCAGGTCGAGACCCTGCTCGCCGTGTACGAGCGGGCCGTGAACGGCTATGTCGCCTCTGTGGCGACTGTAGAGACCGATCTGCCGTCGCTTTGACCTATTCGGCATCTTTCACAGATTACGCCCATTGACTCCCGGCATTCTCTTGATTTTTCGTCCAAGATATGTGACTATCTGAGAAGCTGCAGATCGTCCGCGAGGGGAAAAATGCGGGCTGAAGCAGTATGAGGGAAACGTCGTTTTCCTAGTTCAAGGGGGTATGCGATGGAAAGGTATTCTGGCCTGTCCGTCTATTCGGAGATCGGCAAGTTGCGGCGCGTCCTGCTGCACCGACCCGGTGCCGAACTCGACAACATGACGCCCGAAAGTATGGGGCGGTTACTCTTCGATGATTTGCCTGATCCGGCAATAGCTGCGTTGGAACATGATGCGTTCGCCAAAATTTTGCGCGAGCATGATGTCGACGTCGTCTATCTCGAAGATCTGATGGCCGAAGTGTTGATGGATCTCGATGTGCGCGCAGCGTTCCTCGACGAGTTTCTTGCTGAAGGCAGGATCCTGATGGATAAAGCGGTGTACTTCAAAGACTATTTCATGCAGGTCACCGATTCGAAAGAACTCGTCACGCAGCTGATCTCAGGTGTGCGCAAGGAAGATTTCGAAGAACTTCGCTTTCCGCTCCACTATGTGGACAGCGATTATCCGATGATGGTCGATCCGTTGCCGAACATGTATTTTACGAGAGATCCTTTCTCCGTGATCGGAAACGCCGTATCGATCAATTCGATGCATTCGCGGGCAAGACGGCGCGAGCCTTTGTTTGCCGAGTACATCTTCCGTTATCATCCGCAGTTCAACTCGTCGGTGAAGCGCCTTTACAGTCATAAAAACAGTCCGTTTTTGGAAGGCGGCGACATCCTGATCCTGAGCGACGAAGTAATCGCGATCGGTATTTCGGCGCGTACGGAGACGATGGCGATCGAGACGCTGGCGAAGAATATCTTCACGACTGACACAGGCTTCAAGCACATTCTCGCTTTGAAGATTCCGAGTAAGCGTGCCTTCATGCACCTTGACACCGTCTTCACCATGATCGACCGTGACAAGTTCACGATCCATCCGGACGTCGAAGGCGTGATGGTGATCTACGATATCACCTGGGATAACCATCTGAAGGTAAAACCGCTTGAAGGACGGCTCGAAGATATCCTGAAGCAGTATCTCGAACTCGATCAGATCTCGCTCGTCCGCTGCGGCGGCGGTTCGGCGATCGATGCTCAGCGTGAGCAGTGGAACGATGCCTCGAATACGCTGGCGATCGCACCGGGCGTAGCCGTCGTCTACGGCAGAAACCATGTGACGAACCGTCTCCTGGAAGAAGCCGGGATCACCTTACATAAAATTCCGTCATCGGAAATTTCGCGCGGCCGCGGCGGCCCGCGCTGCATGTCCATGCCGCTCTATCGAGACGCGCTCGACTAAATAAACAAATAATGCCGCCTCGGCGGCTGATATAAGGAGATATGATATGCCGGTGAACTTGCGGGGGAGACACTTCCTCACATTAAAGGACTTTTCCAACGCTGAGGTAGGCTATTTGCTTGATCTCGCTTCCGACCTGAAGACAGCGAAGAAACTCGGCACGACAGGTGACTTGCTGAAAGGCAAGAACATCGTGCTGTTGTTTGAAAAGACGTCGACCAGAACGCGTTGCGCGTTTGAAGTCGGAGCGATGGATGAAGGCGCAGGCGTGACCTTCCTCGGTTCCGCCGACTCTCAGATGGGGAAAAAGGAAAGTCTTGAGGATACGGCCAAGGTGTTGGGCCGTTTCTATGACGGTATCGAGTTTCGCGGTTTCGCCCAGAAGACGGTCGAGATACTGGCCGAGCATGCCGGCGTTCCGGTCTGGAACGGGTTGACCGATGCCGATCATCCGACGCAGGTTTTAGCGGACTTCCTGACGATCCGCGAGCATGTCGCCAAACCGCTCTCCGAGATTAAACTGGTCTACGTCGGTGACACGAGAAACAACGTCTGCCAGGCGCTGATGTACGGTGCGGCGATCGTCGGTATGGATTTCGTCGGACTCGGTCCTGATTCGCTTCGTCCGGAGCAAAGTGAGCTCGATTGGGCGAACGACAAGGCGAAAGAATCCGGCGGTTCGGTTACCTACACCGACGATATCGCGGCGGTCGAAGGCGCCGACGTCATCTACACCGACGTCTGGGTCTCGATGGGTGAAGAAGATCAATTTGAGTCAAGAATCGCCCTGCTGAAAGACTTCCAGGTCAACATGGACATGATCAAGCGGACGAACAATCCGAACGTCATCTTCCTCCACTGTCTGCCTGCCTTCCACGACCTCGAGACGACGGTCGGCAAGGACATCAAGGAACGCTTCGGACTCGACGCGATGGAAGTGACCGATGAAGTGTTCAGGAGCCGTCACTCTAAAGTGTTTGATGAGGCCGAGAACCGTCTGCACACGATCAAGGCGGTTATGGTCGCGACGATCGGCTCCTAAGACGAGCGTATTTCTGATTGAACAAACCGTTTTTAATAGTGAACTCATGCACTGATACTTAAGGAGGGATGAGATGCGCGAGATTGAAGTCATTATTTGGGGATTTGGCGCGATGGGATCAGGCATGGCCGAAATGCTTGCCAAAAAACGAGGTGTCGTGATCAAGGCGGCACTCGATATCAATCCGGCGCTGGTCGGAAAAAGTATGTACGAGGTGCTCGGGATCGAGCGAGGAGAAAGACCTGACGTCTTGATCTCCGACGATATCAGAAACGTGATTAAACCGGGGGCAGCCGATATCGTGCTGGTCGCGACCGACTCGTTTGTCGAAGCGACGATGCCGCGCCTGACCACATGTCTCGAAGCCGGTCTGTCGGTCATATCGACGGCGGAAGAGATGGCCTATCCGGCGGCGCAGAGCCCAGAACATGCCGAGACACTCGATCGTCTGGCCAAGAAAAACGGCGCGACCGTGCTAGGCACCGGGATCAATCCCGGGTTTGTCCTCGACTCCCTGATTCTCGCTTTGAGCGGCACCTGCGACGACGTCAAGTCGATCTATGCCTCCCGAGTGAACGATCTTTCGCCGTTCGGCAAAGCCGTGATGCACGAGCAGGGCGTCGGTATCAGTGTCGAGGAATTTAAAAAACGCACGAAGGACGATTCGCTCGCCGGCCACGTCGGCTTTCCGGAATCGGTCGCGTTGATCGCGAAAGGACTCGGTGTCCCGATCGATCGCCTGGAGCAGACGAAGGATCCGATTCTGACGAAAGTCGAGAGAAAATCGACCTACGGGCACGCTAAACCCGGTCATGTCGCCGGCATCAGGCAGCAGGTCAAGGCATATAAGAAAGGCGGTGAGATGTTCATCCATCTCGATCATCCGCAGCAGATCCTGCCTCAGATGGAAGGCGTCTCCACGGCCGATACGATCAAGATTGATACCGGCGACTACGACGTGAATCTGCAGATCTCACCTGAGATCCCGGGCGGCGTCGGCACGATCGCGATGGTCGTCAACTGTATTCCGCTCGTCCTGAACGCCGAGCCCGGTCTGATCACGATGCTCGACCTGCCGTTGGCCAGAGCCGTGATCGGCGACTTTAGAGAACAACTGAACGCGCGCGGCGTCGCCCGTCTCGAAGCGCGTGAAACGCTGATGAAGAAAGCCGGCGACTATGTCGTGATCGAATTTACGGTCATGCCGAAAACCGAGCGCGCACCCGGACTACCGGAAGACACGGCGGAACTCGATCTTCTGGCCAGAGTCAAAGGACATCTGAAGGCCGATGCGCGGGTCGGAGAAGAGGTGCAGGTCGTCACGATGAGCGGCCGCGAGCTAAGCGGCATCCTGACCGATCAGGATACGGCTGCGACACACAGCTATGGACCACCGGTCGATGTGTTGCTCGAAGTCAGAGAAGAAGTAAGAGAACTGTTGAAAGATTAACGCGAAAAGACGCCTCGATCGGGAGGCGTCTTTTGTACGAAGGCTTGAGGAGGGCTACATTGAGTAAGGACATGTCATATCAGGCGGTGATGGCCAGAAAGAACGACATTATGATGGAGAGCACCGGTATCGATTACCGTGCTTTCGAACATCAAACATTCGGCTTCGACTACGAAAAACTTATGAGTGTCGCGCCGTCGAAAGAAGAGATCAAGGAGATTCAGCAGTCACTCGGTGTCGGCAATACGCCGCTTCTGCGGCTCGACCGACTCTCGAAGCTGGTCAGACGCGTATCCAAGCCGGGATACGGTGCCACGATTCTTCTGAAAGATGAAGCACAGAATCCGTCCGGTAGCTTCAAAGCGAGACGTGCCGCGCTCTCCGTCTACGATGCCTATCAGAAAGGATACAAAGGCGTCATCGCTGCCACCTCCGGTAACTACGGTGCGGCCGTCGCCTCGATGGCGGCAAAACTCGGTCTGAAGTGCATCATCCTACAGGAGTGCTACGATGCCGATTTCGTCGGTCAGCCCGAGATACTGGAAAAACAGCGCCACTGCGAAGCGCTCGGGGCGGAAGTCATCTCGATGACGGTCGGTCCGGAGCTCTTCTATGAGGATTTGAAGCTGCTCGAATCGACCGGCTTTTATAATGCGTCGCTCTACGTGCCTGGCGCGATCGCCGGCATCGAGTCGCTCGGCTGGGAGATCGCCGAACAGACGAAGAAGATGGGGATTACGCCGCATAGTGTTGTCGTCACGCACGCCGGCGGCGGCAATCTGACCGGCACGGCGCGAGGCTTGAAAGATGCCGGGTTGAAAAAGACGAAGATCGTCGCGGCGTCGGTCGATCTGACCGGCCTGCACATGGCTTCCGATCGCGACTTCAATAGAAAATCGTTCACCACGGGACACACGGGATTCGGCATTCCGTTTGCGACGAAACCGGATCGTTCCGACGTGCCGCGAAACGCGGCCAGGGCGCTTCGCTACATGGACGACTATCTGCTCGTCAAGCAAGGTGAGGTGTTCTATCTGACCGAGCTGCTGGCATCCCTCGAGGGCATCGAGCGCGGTCCTGCCGGCAACACGTCGTTGGCAGCCGCTTTCGCGCTGGCCAGAACATTGCCGGAGACGGAGTATCTGATCGTACAGGAGACCGAGTATACGGGGGCCGGCAAACATCCGCAGGCTCAACTCGCGTTCGCCAAGGCACACGGCATTTCGATCGGGACGGGAGATCCGGCCGCCGAAGTGCCGGGACAGTCGATCGTCATTCCGGACAGCCCGGAAAGGCTCGAAGTACGCCGCTACGATATGGATCGCCTGCGCCGCTCGGCACTGAACAACATGATCAAGGAAGCGGACGGATCAGCCGGCTTGCTGGAACCGGAAGCGGTCGCCTATATGGCTGCCGAGGTCGGCTGGCCTAAAGATAAAGTCATCGAGACAGTAAAGGAGATGCTTAATGAATAAACCTGATTCGACGTCATTTGAAGAGCGTCGCAAACATCTGGCTTCGCTATCGGATGAAGAGCTTTATAACTATTTCTGGGAATTGACAGCCAAGGTCGTCGATCCGCTCCTCGAACTCGGCAAGAAGAACACGACGCCGGCGATCGAGCGTTCCGTGCTCTTGCGCATGGGGTTTTCGAGTCTCGAAGCGGCACCGATCGTCGACGGCATCGTCGCCCGCGGCCTGATCGGCAAGGGGGCAGGCCATGTCGTCTGGAAGCTGTCCGAAGCACTCGGCGTCAGTGTGAGGGACGCCGGTGTTGCACTCGCTTCAGGCAAGCACTGGGACGAGGCGGTTGCGTTATTTAAGGAGGTCGATCATGCGTAAAGAGATGGATCCGCGTCAGGCCGGCGCGCCGCTCAAGGCCGATGAAAAGCTCGACATCCGAAAGATTCTCGACGGACTAGAGAACTACCGTCCGGCGCGTCGCCCGTGGCAGTGGCGAAAAGGGGCCGGTGAAAAAAGGACGATCGGTGATTTTGAGTATTTAGAGACGAGTGAATCGCTGAAACAGTCGGTGCCCTTACCGGGCAGCCGCGGTTTCGGCTATATCGATCCTCAGCCGGATGCCTCGATCACCTCGGAGATCGCGTCGGGACGGTTTGAAGACGATATCCGCCGCATGCGGATGGCCGCCTGGAACGGTGCCGATCACATCATGGTGATCCGGACGACCGGTCAGTCGCATATCGACTCCCTGCTCGAAGGAACGACTCAGGGTATCGGTGGTATTCCGGTGACCAGAAAGCAGTGCCGGGCGACGAGGCGAGCTCTCGATCTGATTGAAGAAGAAGTCGGGCGTCCGATCAACCTTCATTCCTACGTCTCCGGTGTGGCCGGTCCCGATATCGCCGTGATGTTCTATGAAGAAGGATTGTCCGGCGTCCATCAGGATCCGCAGTACAACATTCTGTATCGAAACGTCAACATGGTGCGTTCGATCGTCGACGCCTGTGAGAGCAAAAAGATCATCGGGCACGGCGGTATTTTGCAGATCGACGGTGCGCATAACGCGAACGCGACGGCGATGGAAGCCTGGAAGGTGATGCCGGAGCTGATCGTGCAGCACGCGATCAACAGCTGGTTTTCTCGACAGTGCGGTGTCGACCCGAAACTGATCGCGCTCTCCTCGGTGCCGCCGACGGCGTCGCCGGCCCCGTCGATGTATCTCGACCTGCCTTATGCCGTGGCGGTCAGGGACGTGTTCCGCGACTACCGTATCCGGGCACAGATGAATACGAAGTACATGGAGTCGGAACTGCGCGAAGCGACCGTGACCCACACGATGAACATCATGATCTCGCGTCTTTGCGGGACCGACGTGCAATCGACGATCACGCCGGACGAAGGGCGCAATATCCCGTGGCACTATAACGGCATCAATGCCGTCAATACGGCGCGCCAGGCGTTGGTCGGTATGGACGGTCTGCACGAGATGGTGAAGATCGATCGTGACGGTCCCCTGGGCGACAAGGTACGTGAGATCAAGGAGCGCGCCATCTTGTTCATGGAAGAGATCCTCGAGATCGGCGGTTATTTTGAAGCTGTGAAGCGGGGATTCTTCGTCGACAGTGGCGAGTATCCCGAGCGCAAAGGTGACGGTATCGCGAGAGACCCGGAAGGCGGCGTCGGCAATGACACGGTCTATGCCAGAGACGACGATTATTTTGCACCGGTCAGCGTCCATTTCGGTGACAATCACCTGCCGGCCGGTATCGATAATCCGACTTCGATCATCGGCGGTGACACGTTTGAAGATCCGGACAAGATCATCTTTATCGATGAGCTCGATCCGGAAGACAACGTCAATAAGCGCCTTGATGAGCTGAAGGCTTATGAGGAGAACCCGAACCTGATCCGACCGGAGGTTGAATTCCTCGCGGACGGCGTCGTCGTCTTGACGATGCAGTTGCCGACCGACATCAGGACAGCCGAGTTTGCTGCACTGAAGATCGGTGAGAAGATGGGACTCGATGAGTGCACCGTGATCCACCGTCAGGTGATGCATCCGGCGGAAGGCACCTACATCGAGATGAAGGGAAGAATCACGTTCGACATCGATATCAACGAACTCGTGATCCCGCCGCTCGAAGAAGTCTTGAGTGAGAAGGAGATCCGTGAGGATATCGCCTCCTTCCCGTTGAAGGTCGTTGCCGGTACGGTCGGTGAGGACGAGCACTCGGTCGGGCTGAAAGAGATCATCGACATCAAGCACGGCGGCATCGAGACGTTCGGTATCACCTACGAATACCTCGGCACATCGGTACCGGTCGATAAGCTGATCGACGCGGCGATCGAGACGAATGCCGAAGCCGTCCTCTGTTCGACGATCATCTCGCACAATGACATTCATGTGCAGAATCTGAAGAAACTGGCCGAGACGGCGATCGAGAAAGGCGTCAGAGACCGCCTCATCCTGATCGGCGGCGGTACCCAGATCACGAACGAGATGGCTCTGGAAGCAGGCGTCGATGCCGGCTTCGGCAGAGGCAGCAAAGGTATTGAAGTGGCGTCTTTCCTGGTTAAAACGCGCCGCGCCAAACGAACATGAGAGTCGACGCGCTGGTCGCTGAAATAGGCAGCACGACGACCGTCGTCAACGTCTTTACGAACCTAAGAAGCGGGACCCCCCGCTTTTTAGGTCAGGGCGTCTCCGAAACGACCGTGCTGGAGGGCGATGTCAACCGCGGGTTGAAAGCGGCGATCGCCGACGCCGAGAAAACGCTCGGCAGCTCGTTTACCTGGGATGAGATGTTCGCGACGTCGTCCGCCGCCGGCGGACTTCGCATGACGGTCCATGGTCTCGTCTACGATATGACGGTGCGTGCGGCGAGAGAGGCGGCGCTCGGTTCGGGAGCCGTGCTGGTCGGTATTACGGCCGGCAAGCTGACGGAGGAGGATCTATCTTCTATCCGGGAGGCGGCACCGAAAATGGTACTGGTCGCCGGCGGTGTCGATTACGGCGAAAAAGAGACGGCGCTGTTCAATGTGAAAAAGCTCCTGCCGCTCTTGGACGATATCCCGCTCGTCTACGCGGGAAACGTGGAAAATCAAAGAGAGATCGGACGTCTGGCTACGGATGCCGGTGTCGAAGTGCGCTTCGCCGAAAATGTCTACCCGTCGATCGATCAATTGAACGTGTTGCCGACGAGACAGGCCGTGCAGGAGGTGTTTGAAAAGCACATCGTTCATGCCCCCGGCATGGCGTCGATCCGCGAACTGGTCGACGGACCGATCATGCCGACGCCCGGTGCCGTGATGGCTGCGGCTGAACTGGTTTACGATCTCTTCGGTGACACCATCGTCTTCGATGTCGGCGGTGCGACGACCGACGTGCACTCGGTGACCGAAGGTAGTGAAGAGATGCGAAAGATCCAGACGGCGCCGGAACCGTTCGCCAAACGCACGGTCGAAGGCGATCTCGGGGTCTTTATCAACAGGCGGCATGTCCTCGACGCGATGCGCGACGATGAGCGTAAAAAACGCTTCGGCGAAAAAGAGGACGAACTTTTTGCGATCGGACCGATCCCCCAATCGGAAAGCGATATCCGATTGGTGGAGGCGCTCGCTGCCAATTGCCTGGAGATCGCGCTGACAAGGCATGCCGGTCGACTCGAAGAACGTTTTTTGCCGGGCGGTCGCATCTATACGGCGGTCGGCCGCGATCTAACCTCGATCAAGGCGATCGTCGGTACGGGAGGCCCGCTCAGTCGGTTGCCTTCGCGTGGTAAACTGTTGGCAGATTTAAGGCGGCCGGCAGGCGGAAAGTTCCTCTATCCGCCGGAAGACGCGGCCGTCTTTATCGATCGAGACTATATCATGGCATCGCTCGGCGTTCTCGCCGTGCGCTATCCCGAGGCGGCTTCTTCGTTGCTCCGGGAGACGTTGACGAAAGGGGAATGACCGGCGTCGGTCGACATTTTATGAAGTATCCGCAACTGCAAATTGACCGTCAGAAACTGATCTACAACACGAGGCGTATTCTTGAGCTATGCGAAGAGTCGCATGTTATGTGTCATCTGGTGACCAAGAGCTTTCGGGCGCACCGTCCGGTGGTCGACGCGATGGTCGAAGCCGGTGCTCAGTTTTTCGCCGATTCGAGAATCGAGAATATCGAACGCCTCAAAGGGTATGGCGCGTCGCATATGATGCTTCGCACGCCGATGATCTCGGAGGCGGCCGACGTCGTTCGACACTGTGATCTCAGCTTGAATTCCGAATACGAGGTGCTCTGCGCCTTGTCGGACGCCGCCTTAACGGCCGGCAGCCGTCACGGCGTGATCCTGATGGTCGAACTCGGCGACTTGAGAGAAGGCTTCATGCCGGATGAGATCGTCAAGATGGCCGGCGAGACGTTGAAGCTTCGTGGGTTGTTCCTGGCCGGAATCGGCGCAAACTTCAACTGCTACGGCGGTGTGATCGGCAATGACGAAAATCTGGGACAACTGGTCGAGATTGCCGAAAAGATCAAGGAGACGTACGACGTCCATCTGCCGATTGTCTCCGGCGGCAACTCCGGTCTCGTCTACCTGTTGGAGCAAGGTAAAATGCCTGAAGGCATCAACCACGTGCGGCTCGGCGAATCGCTCCTCTTCGGACGTGAGACGAGCTATAGAAAGCGTATCGCCGATCTCTATACGGATGTGTTTACCCTAAAGGCCGAAGTAATCGAGTGCAAACATAAGCCGTCGATGCCGTACGGAGAAATCGGCACGAACGCTTTCGGCGAGGTGCCGGAGTTTGAAGATGTCGGCGTGATCAAGCGCGCGATCCTGGCGCTCGGCCGACTCGATACCGATCTAAACAGCATCACGCCCAGAATGAGTGGAGCGAAGATCATCGGTGCGAGCTCCGACCATGTGATTTTGGATGCGACGAAGACGGTGACCGATCTGAAGGTCGGTGACATCGTCGAGTTCGACGTCGAGTACGGCTCGATGTGCCTTGCGATGATCTCGCCTTATGTCCACAAGCGTGTTGTCTGATAAAAACCGCGCCGCCTTGATGTCCAAGGCAGCGCTTCTTCATAATATCGCTGAAATCCGGCGCGCCGGCTCCGGAAAACAGGCGTTTTGCGCCGTCGTCAAAGCGAATGCTTACGGTCACGGTGCCGTCGACGTTGCGCGTATATTGGAAGCCCACGGCGTCGATATGTTTGCAGTCGCCACCTTTGAGGAAGCAAAAGAGTTGCGCGAAGCCGGCATTAAAACCGCAATCTTAATCCTCGGCATCGTGCCGCTTGAGCAAGTCGTGGCTGCCGCCAGGCAAGATGTTTCCATCACCGTGCATACCGTGCAATATGGCTTGGACGTTTTGTACCGTCTGAGAGATGAGAAGGCATCGTGTAAGGTTCACATCAAACTCGATACCGGCATGACGCGCCTCGGTTTTGCGACGGATAAGATATCTTTGGACAACACGTGTCGTGAGATCGCATCGCTTTTTTCTGATTCTGTTTTAATACCGGAAGGCATGTTTTCGCACTTTGCCGCGTCCGAGGCCGATGAAGCGTTCACCGCTTTGCAGATCGAACGCTTTTGCCTCGTCAAGGATCGTTTGACTATGCTGCCGTTTCGCTATGTCCATATCGCGAACAGCGGCGCCTGTCGCTGGAATAACGATACGTTCAATCTCCTGCGCGCCGGTATTGTCATGTACGGCGGTTCACCGGATCCGGCGAAAGACACGGGACTCGATCTTCATCCCGTGATGTCGGTCATGGCGAGAGTTGTCCAGATAAAGACTCTGAAAGAAGAGGAGACGGTCGGCTACAGTCGCAGCGAGACGATGCCGGCCGGTTCAAAACTTGCGATCGTCGAGCTCGGTTATGCCGACGGCGTGCCGAGGCAGTTATCTTCAATAGGTCATTTCCTGATCGACGGACAAAAAGCGAGGATCGTCGGCCGTGTGTCGATGGATCGGGTGGCGCTCGACGTCAGTTCGCTCGATGTTAAGGTCGGCGATTGGGCGCTGTTTTTCGGTCAGCAAAGTGGAAACATGCTAACTGCCGATGAAGTGGCACTTTTGGCCGGTACGATTTCCTATGAGTTGTTTTGCCGTGTCGCTTCGCGTGTACCGCGCATCTGGATTTAAGCCGTTTACAGACGCGCTTCTTCAGCCCGCTTCAACTTGGTGACGCGTCGGCTTTGAATGATCAGAAGGATTAAAAGAAGAAGTATGACGGCGCCACCTGCGGCCAGCCAGGGAATAGGTAAACGACTTTTCTGCTCGTCTGCCTCGACGCCTGCCGGGTTAGTAAGCGGACGTTTCTCGCTGATCGCCAATTCGACCGGCAGCGCTTTGCTATAGCGTTCACCATTTTTCCCTTCGTACATCAATTCAATCTGTCCCTGATATGCTGACGGCGACACGCTGTCCTTGATATGGACATTCAAGGTGATCGTCTTGCTTTCACCGGATGCGATCGTACCGGCGAATGCGCTGATGCCTTCCGAGACGCCGGGGATATTCGTTTTCAGCAAGGCGTTGTTAATGCTGCCTTTGCCCATGTTCATCACATTCAGCTCGAAACGGCCGACATTGCCTTGTGTCAGCTTTTGGTCGTAGTTCAACTCATCGTGTTCCAGCCGCACATCCTGTTTTACGGTAAGAAAAACTTGCTGCGTAGAGTTGTAGCTGGAAGCGCGGATATCCTCGTACTCGACCGTGATGTCGATCTTTTTCATGCCGGGACTCGCTTGCTCCAGCACGCTTATCGGGATAGAAAGTTCTTGGCTTTCCAGAGCGAGCAACAGATCGACGTAGTGACTCGACACGGCCTTCGGGACAAGCGCATCCTCAGGCGTAGATAACGTCAGTACTATATTTCTGGCAAGTTGACTGGCCTGTACATTAGCCAGGGTCAGATTCAAGGTGACCTCATCACCGGCGAGGACCGACATATCCGCTTGACCTTCGAGCGCGTAATCCGTGATCAGGACGCGCGGTGACGCGGGCGTCGCCGCCGACACGTTGGCACTCTTGATGAACGGTACGCTACCTGCGGCTAGGAAGATGATCAAGAGGACGGCCAACTGTCGGATGTTGTCGATGATGCTCTTTCGATAGATCTTTTTGACTTTTTGTCTGGCGCTCAGTGAAGTGACGCCGATGAGCAGTAAAATGAATAAGGGCGGTAGCAAAAAAGATATCGGCGAGAGCATCGCGCGGGGTGCGTCGGCAACATACATGAAGATGAGTCCGCCCACATAGCCAATAAGAGAACCGAAGAAGATATAGTTCAAAATCTGGTAGAAGATCGACCGTTGGATCACGCGTTCGGCCGCACCGACAGCACGCATCGTGCCAATCACCCGCTTGTCGGCTCTAATGCGCGAAGCGATGTTGTGACTAATCATGCTGATGCTGATGCTCAAAAATACGATGAGCACGGCGCCTAGTGAAAGCATGGTTGTCAGTGCACTTCGCTAATAGGATTCTCGCCACTCCATGTAATTGATCACATCTCCGTTTCGCACCTGATACGATATATCGGTCAGGCGCTCCGTCAAGAATGCCTCAGTTGCCTTGTCGGGTATATCATCGAGATAGATCCAGATAATTTGGTATTTACCGTTGATGCCGAGGGCGTCGAGTCTTTTGTGGCTCGTTATGATCGTACCAGGTGCTAATCTGGCGCGATCCAAAGGATCGTCCTGTTGCACATCAAAGTAATCGATAAAGCCGGATACCTTGTGCTCCAACTCGCGAATTTCGACGTCTTCAGGCAAGACTTCGATACCTTCAGCCATCTGAAACGCATTGGCGGTATGCATGAGCCGTAGTGATATCGGTTGGTCGATATGGAAATAGTCATTTTCAAGAATCTTCGTGTTTCCGTGCGGTTTGGTTCCTACCGAAACATTTTCGCCGAAACCGGCGCCGACCACGACGCCATCACGGATCTCCTGCCTGATCACAATGGCTGGCAGATACAATAAGACGGCTTCGCCCTGATCGATCGCTTCGAGATCGATCGTCCCTTCGTACAGCCAGTCGCTGATTCTCGCCAACAGTGCAGGCTCAAAAGCGACTATCTTTTGCTCGCTGAAATGGGAGTCAAAGCCATAATGCAAATTAAAGTTGCGTTTCGCTGGATTCTCTTTCGGCTCTTTATAAATATCGATCTCAAGGTAGGGTGGATCGAGGTAAGGCGTCATTTTATCAACGAGAAGATGAACCGGTACATGCTTGAAGGCGAACACACTTTTTACCGACGGCAGAGCTCTGATCGATTCGATCGTTGAATCTGAATATCCCGGAGTGAGATAGGCGTACTCGATAAAACTGAAGTTATAGTCTTCATCCGCTATGGCTTATGACGGACCGGTCTGTGTATATTCGCGAATATAGAAAACACCGAGTGACGTCAAAAGCACGCTTAAGAGGACGGTGAACGCCACGAAGATACCGACTCATAGCTTCACCTGCCTTTCGTAAAAAGACGTTCCGGTACGAAGGTTGTGTGGCTTTTAATGCGCCTTTTGGGTGTCAGTTTGCGCATCACATCGACGTTGCGAATGGCTTGCATCGGCGGTATACCAGCGGCACGCCTTAAAGGGAAGAATCCGGTCAAAAAGATGACGATTAAGCTTATAGCGATCACGGCAAGCGGTGCGAGCGGATGTATCACGAAAGCAAGTTGATCGACGAATAAACTGAATACTTTAACGAGTGCGACGGATAGTAGAAAACCTGCCGGAATCGCAATCAAGGTGATGATAAATGTCTCTTTCCGGTAGAGACGTCGCAATTGTCCTTTGGTCATGCCGACTGCCCGCAACAGTCCGATCTGCTGTGTGCGTTCTTCGAGAACGAGCGAAAAACTGTTGGCGATACCGATGCTCGCGGCGACGATCAAGGAGATGACGACGACACCAACTAAAAGGGCGATAACAGTGACTTGACCTGAATCCGAAAACCCACCCAACCCATAGGCGAATATTTTCGCACTCTGCAATTGATCATTTAAGTATGAATGCTGATCAAGCGCATTCATGTTGTTATAGTATTGGCGAAACGAGTCGCTAAGCTTGAGATATCCTGTGTGGATCGGGATCGCGCCCTCCGCCAACCCTTCTTCGTCCGACACGTAAGCCAATGGATATGAGGCATAAGGATCGGAGTCTCCGAAGTCTATCGTGCCGCCGATATAATTCGTGTTTTTCTTTTCTATTAATCCGACCAGAGTGAACGTATAGTCGACCGGCGATTCCTGTAATAAACGACCATCGCCGGCTAGCAACTCGAGCGGCAGTGTGAACGTGTCTCCGACCTTGTAGGACTGACCGACGGCTCTGAACACGGCTTCTTCGATCGCGATTTCACCGGCACGTTCCGGCATTCGTCCTGACAGTAACGACAGATCGAGCAACTGCCGCGCTTTTTCATCGAGACTTACGACGTTAAACCCGTTGATCAGTTGGTGGCTCGAATCTGAGTAATGCCCGAGAACGGTCGCCAAACCGACTTCGCTCAGCCAACCGTTTGTTTCAAGTTCAGCGAGCGTATCGTCGGAGATATTGTGGATCACGGCATCGGCATGCCCGTAATTACGAACATGTTCCGCCTTGAATGACGCCGGCAGGCTGGTGAGGATGAGGGTGATAAAGGAAATGAACATGACGGCGAGGAGAATGCCGATGATCAGCGACACGTAGTGGCGTTTTCTGTGACGCAGGTTGCCGCGGATCAGTGTGCTAGGTCTGTATGCGTTAAACATGATGCCTCCTAATTACCAGTGGAGGCGCTGTCGAAGACGATTTTCCCGTCTTCCAGTTGAATCACGCGCTCAGCCTGTTCGGCGATATTCAGGTCGTGGGATACGAGGATCAAGGTGACGCCGAGTTCGCTGCTCGCATGTTTTAAAAGCGACAACACTTCACGTCCGGCGTGGGCATCGAGATTCCCGGTCGGTTCGTCGGCGAAGACGATCGACGGTTTGTTCGCAAGTGCCCTCGCGATGGCGATCCGTTGCTGTTCGCCGCCGGATAATGCGCTCGGCAGATGCGTCAGACGGTTTTTGATTCCGAGTATGTCGACGATTTTGGCGAGATATGCTTTGTCCGGCGTCTGTTTGTCGAGCATGACCGGCAACAGAATGTTTTCTTCGCCGGTCAGTTCCTGCACGAGATTATAGGCTTGGAAAACAAAACCGAAGCGACGTCGCCGCAACACTGACAGTTGGTCGTCGTTATAAGCGAAGAGATTTTCCTGGTCATAATACACGGTGCCGGACGTCGGCTGTTCAAGTCCTCCGAGCATATGGAGCAAGGTCGATTTGCCGGAACCGGACGGTCCCGTTATGGTGCAAAACTCACCTTTCGTAAACGACGCGGTCAACGAATCGACCGCCTGCACGGTCACTTCACCCATGCGATATTGTTTGCTCAGTTGTTCACAGCGAAGAATACTCATGACAATCACCTCCCGACAATATCCAGCGTAGCAAGCGATGCTTTCAACCAGGTGAATGGAATCTTACAGTATCGTCATCTTACGTTAATAGGAACGATAACCCTCGTGGACCGGCAGATCGATGCTGACCTTCAAACCGTGCGCCGTATTACGTGCGACGATGCTGCCGTGGTGACGTTCAATGATCATTTTCGTGATGGCGAGCCCGAGTCCCCTGTTTTGCATGCTGTCTTCAGGTGCGAGGCGGTTAAAACGCTCGAACAGCTGTTCCGCTTCGATGCCCCTGACACCTCCGCCGCTGTCCTCTATATCGATCATGATCATCGTCTCGGAGCGATCGAGTGTGACCTGGATCGGTGATTTACCGGGAGGTTGCTCGCACGAGTTTTTTATGATGTTTTGCAGCGCTTCTTTTAACCACGCCTGATCGCCCCGAAGTTCAGCATCACCTTTTACTTCGAGGTTATGCTTCGGATATAGCACGGACAGCTCCTGCCAGATGTCTCGTACTAAGCGGCGTGCTTCGATCGGCTGATAGTGAAATTCGTAAGCACCGACTCGCAGTTTTTCCATGCGGATCAACTGCTGGATCAGCTTCTCCATACGCTCGATCAGGAAAAGCTCCTTTTGCAAATGCTCGCCTTCCGTCAGTTCGACATACAGTTTCAAACCGGCCAGCGGCGTTTTCAATTGGTGAGAGATGTCGGCGACGAAGCGGTGATTTCTCTGTCTTTCCTCGTCGAGCAGTCTGGCGAGTTGGAGATACGCGTCTTCCAATGCCGCCACGCAGTTTTGTAGCTGCGAAAGTTCGCCGTCTTCAAGCGAGTATTGTGATTTCTCAGGTTTACTCAGAAAAGCCGTAATTGAGGTGCAAAGCAGATCGATCTGTTTTCTGGCGGCCTTTAGACGAAAGTGGCTGTCAAGCCACAGCGCCAGAAATAAAAGCGCGATGGCGATAATCAGCGAGGCGATCGGCCAGCTCATTATTTTAGACCGCGCCAGCGATAGCCGACGCCTCGAATCGTCTCGATCGCCTCATGCCCGATCTTGTCGCGCAGGCGAAAGATATTGACCGACAGCGTGTTATCGTCGATATAATGACCGTCGCTATCCCATAGGGCGGCGAGGAGTTGCTCTCTGCTGAGACTTTGATCTTTATTGCTGATCAATTTATGGAGGAGGGAAAACTCCGTTGGTGTCAAAGAGATGATGCGCCCATCGACGCTTGCCTGTAATCTCGACGGATGCAAGACGATCGATACGTCTGTCGGTGTTTCATCCGGCGTCACGCGCCGTAACAGGGCGCGCACGCGCGCGATCAGTTCGAGCGAGCGAAACGGCTTGGTGATGTAATCATTGCCGCCGAGCTCAAATCCGCGCACGACATCATACTCTTCATCGCGCGCCGTCAAAAACAAGATCGGTATGTTCTTATTCGTTTTTCGAATGTGTCAGCAGTAATCAAATCCGTTTCCGTCCGGCAGACCGACATCGAGGATAATCAGACACGTGTCGTCATTCAAAGCGGCTTCGGCTTCTCTGAGCGAACCGGCGAGGCGTACGGTGAATTGTTCCCGCTCCAGAAGCATGGCCAAGCCGTCTCTCAGGAAGCCATCATCTTCGACGATAAGAATGTGCTTTTCACCAGAATTCAAGGTAAACTCCCCGCTCGCCGGGCTTATGGAAACATAAAACGTCTGACGAGAACCTATGTCAGTATTATCATCGATCGACAATGAAGGCAAGACAGAAGCATGATCTTACTCATTCAAGTGCAGCCTACTTGTTTGGGTGTTATACATAATCGATGCATAAACCATGCATAACGCGCGACAGCGATCGGGAGGGGGCCGATCGCTGTCATTCCTTCAAGAGAGGTAGAAGATAGGTTGTGTCTTCCGAAAAAAGGTATCATGAAGTCTGCTTATAGTCAAGCTTTTTTCGCATAATTTACAGAAAACAGGTATAGATTCTGTTTTCCTTCGTTCATTTCGTGCTTAACCGCGAAATAATGCGATGACAAAGACCGCCTTGAGAAGAAGTGAAATGGCGATGGCTGAAATGGCGGCCAGTCTGGCGGCCTGAACGGCGATCCGGATATCTGTGCCTGACGCCGCCTGATTGCCGTCTTGGAAGATGTTTCGGTCATGCTTGTCGACGAGACGGCTCATGACCTTCAGAAGGTAGGTATTAAATTGCCTGGGCAAAAAAGTAAAGGCATGATACATGAGTCTTGTGAATTGGCCGTAGACGATATAGCGATCATCTGGTTGGTCGACGCGTGATTTGAGCACATGGAGAGACCTATAACCGGCACTGCCGGCTGTCCCGGCGAAGAAGAAGTAAAAGAGCGGCCCTATAACATATTCAAGGCTCGACGCGGCGACATAGCGGATCGACTCACTGACGATCGTCTGTTCGTCCATCGTGCCGGTCTCACGATCGGAGATGAATGATACATGCAGACGGGCGGCAAACTGATCCGACAACTCGAGATCCTGAGCGACGACCATGGCACGGCGCGTCATGTTCCGAAGATCGATCGTCTGCCATAAAATGATGCCTTCGACGATGAATGCCGCGATCGGTAGGAAACGATAGAGCTCGAGTAGTAGTCCGGCGAAGAACAAGACAGGCACACCGACGACGAACAAAAAGAGATAGATGCCGTGACGATAGAGCGTCTTTTGCCCCGGATACTCGGGATAGAATGT
>MTKW01002220.1_pt1 | contig 20955 bp, 11 predicted proteins | sample 1042761 | NCBI WGS metagenome assembly MTKW01 (sample SAMN06205366, study PRJNA360243) | anaerobic digester metagenome | biome: Wastewater treatment plant; feature: Anaerobic digester sludge; material: sludge; isolation source: anaerobic digester fed with sludge from wastewater treatment plant ... | reverse complement strand
GATCTGAAAAGCGGTGGTGAGTCGGTGGCAAAGCGCGATAAGATTATTATCGTGGTGTTGGTTGTTCTGATCATCGGGGGAGTCATTTTTCGTTTCTCCGGTTGTTTTTCGGATATGGAGCGGATACCTCCGCAGACTGAGGATAATATACCTTCGCAAGCGGATCCGTCTGCCGTTTTTGAAGAGGAGAAATTATTTACGATCCATATTATCGGGGCGGTGCAAAGCCCGGGTATCTATGAACTGCCCTCCGGAGCCCGCGTTCATGATGCCGTTGATAAAGCGGGCGGCCCTACGGCGGATGCTGATCTGGAAAAAATTAATCTGGCCCGGCCCGTCATCGATGGCGAGCAGGTGTATATCCCTTTAACAGATGAGGGGGGGACGGAGTTGGGCAATGGTGGCATCCGTGATGGAAAAGTAAATATAAACCATGCTACGCTGGAGGAGTTGACTACGCTGACGGGCATCGGAGAAAAGAGAGCCCGGAACATAATTGAATATCGTGATGCCCATGGCCCTTTTTCCAAGATAGAAGAGATCATGAATGTTCCCGGCATCGGTGCGGGATTATTTGAGGGTATCAAGGATAATATTACCGTTTACTGACCTTGATCGGGGTTCCATGAGCACAGGTACCTCTGCTGATCTTCATCCAGTGTATCGACTGCCAGCCCCAGGGATTCGAGTTTCAGCATGGCTACTTGCCGATCCAGCTCTGCGGGAAGCGGCAGCACACGGCGAGGAAGAGTTTCCCTATTTCTGCGCAGATATTCCATCGACAGATACTGCAGTGCAAATGATAAATCCATTATTTCAGCCGGATGGCCGTCCCCGGCGGCGAGGTTGACCAATCGCCCTTCTGCGAGCAGGTATAGATTGTTGCCGTTGACCATGCGGTATTTTTTTATATTGGCTTTCACATCAGATGTGCATTCGGCCATCTTTTCCAATGCGGCGGTATCAATCTCCACGTTGAAGTGCCCCGCATTGCACATTATGGCTCCGTCTTTCATCAGGGTAAAGTGTTTTTCCCCGATAACCCGGTTACAGCCGGTGGCGGTTACAAAGATATCTCCAAGCGGAGCGGCCTCCACCAGAGTCTTTAACTCATATCCTTCCATAACCGCCTCGAGAGCCCTCACGGGGTTAATTTCGCAGACGATTACCCTGGCTCCAAGTCCCCGGGCCCGGGCGGCAATACCCCTCCCACACCATCCGAAACCGCATACTACCACTTTCTTTCCGGCGATCAGAAGGTTCGTTGAGCGCATGATCCCGTCCCAGACCGATTGTCCCGTGCCCAGCCGGTTATCAAATAGATATTTGCATAGGGCATCGTTTACGGCGATAACGGGAAAAGCCAATATGCCTTCCCGTTCCATGGCTCTCAGGCGGATCAGTCCGGTCGTCGTCTCCTCCGCGGCGCCGATTATCTTGCTTTTAAGGGCGGGAAATTCCCGGTGCAGCATGGTAATCAGATCCCCACCATCATCGATAATGAGATCCGGTTCAGCAGATAGAGTATGCCGGAGATGGCTGTTGTATTCCTCCGGAGAGGCGTTATGCCATGCATATACTTCCAGGCCGCTTTCTACCAGGGCTGCAGCCACCGCATCTTGAGTGGAGAGGGGGTTGCTGCCCGTAATGGTCACCCGTGCCCCGCACCGGGCAAACACTTCCGCCATATAAGCTGTTTTTGCTTCCAGATGTAAACAGATGGATAGGTTAAATCCCTTGAAGGGCTTTTTAGGGGCATATTTATGCTCCAACCGGTTCAGAACGGGCATATGTTCCTTTACCCAGTCAATCTTTTTTCTGCCTTCCGGGGCCAAGTCTCTATCACGGATGATACTCATGTTTTTCCCCTTTCGTCCTGGTAACAGTTATAAGGATAGGTTTTACTTCTGTAATAATCATGGGATCTCCTGCTCCAAGATTATATTTAAAAAGTAAATCTCTTTCCACATGAAGGCTCATCTTTAACCGTACCCGATAGAGATGTTTCCGCTCTCGACCGGCCGGGCAACCATGGGGATATAATTTGCTCTTTATTTTGACAAATCAATTCTATATCATATAAAATAAACGTGATTGCCAATTTATTAAACACATACTTCTCTGCCTCCAAAAATGCGGGCGGAACCATCTCGGGGGAGGAAAATGAAAAAATCAACTGTTTTTGCTGTCATTCTGGTGCTGGTGATTATTTTCTCTATCGGTATCAATCTTTATGTTGATCTGCTCTGGTACAATAACCTGGAAATGGAAGGGGTGTTCTGGGTCCGTTTCCTCTCGGTATGGGGTCTGAGGGTTGCTTCATGGTTGTTCTTCCTGCTTTTTTTATGGATCAACCTCCTGTTTACCCGGCGTCAGGTTTTAAAGATTCCGGATCTGAATTTAAAGGCCAGAGAATTCCTTTTCCATCGAGGATACCTGAAATATCTGACCTCCGGCCGGCTGGCATATTACTATTTTATTGCGTCTACGGTTCTTTCCCTGATATTTGCTTCATATGCCGGCAGTTACTGGATGGAGATGCAGTATTTTTTAAATCCGGTTTCATTCGGATTGACAGATCCGCTTTTTAATCAGGATCTGTCCTTTTACGTATTCAAGCTGCCCTTCCTGCGTTTCCTGTACGGCTTTTTGATGATGACGTTGATCATAACCCTGCTGGCTCTAATCCTGATCTATTTTATAGCTAATCCTCCGACCATGGCGGGAAGACGTTGGCATTTCTTTCCCTTTGCGGGGCTGGGACACATCTCTCTAATTGCTGCGCTGATCTTTCTGCTCAAGGCCGCCGGCTATCGTTTGCAGATGTCGGAGCTTCTTCTAAGTCCGGGAGGCTATATGTTTGGAGCCGGTTATACCGAAGTGCACATTAATTTAAATGTACTTCGGATCCTCATGTATCTTGCACTTGTGATTTCCCTCTTTTTTCTGATCAACCTGTTTGTGAAGCGTACACGATTGTTATTAGGGGGTTTCATCCTCTTGCTGGCAGTCTCTTTTATCGGCGGCTTTATTGTTCCCGGAATAGTGCAACACTTTGTGGTGCAGCCTTCGGAGTTCACCTATGAGAAACCTTATCTGGCCCATCATATAAGTTTTACGCGCTATGCTTACGGGATAGACAAATTTAAAACAAACCAGTATCCGGCCCGCGGGATAATCAATTGGGAAGATATCGAGGGGAATCCCGGTACCTTCAATAACATCAGATTGTGGGACTACCGTCCCATCAAAAATACCCTGAACGAGCTTCAGGCTATCCGTTCTTACTACCTTTTTAATGATATTGATGTTGATCGTTATATGATCGATGGACAATACCGTCAGGTAATGGTATCGGCGCGGGAAATAGACAATGATCGTCTGGATGAACGGGCACAGACCTGGGTTAACCAACGATTGCAGTATACTCATGGCTATGGTGTAACGATGTCTCCGGTGAATGAGGTTTCACGGGAAGGACTTCCCCGTTATTTTATCCGGGATATTCCTCCGGTAACCATGACCGGCGTTGAAGTTGAACAACCCGGCATTTATTACGGGGAGCTGACCAAAAATTACGTTATTACCAATAGCAAGATGCCCGAATTTGATTACCCCATGGGTGATGAAAATATGCAGACGGTTTATAAGGGTGATGGTGGTGTATCCCTTGGAAATATCGGAAGAAGGTTGCTCCTGGCGATCCGGTTTGGGGATTACCGGATTTTGTTTTCCGGGGAGTTGAATGCGGATAGCCGTATAAAGTATTATCGTACCATCAATGAGCGTGTTAATAAGATTGCTCCCTTCTTGCGCTATGACTCCGATCCCTACATTGTGGTAAACGACGGCCGCCTGTTCTGGATCCAGGATGCCTATACGGTCAGTGGCCGTTTTCCCTATTCTCAGCCGCAGGGAGATTTCAACTATATCCGTAACTCCGTTAAGGTGGTTATCGATGCCTATAACGGTGCCGTGGATATGTATATTATCGATGATGAGGACCCCCTGGTGCAGAGCTACAAACGTATTTTCCCCGGGCTGTTCCATCCCTTCGAGGAGATGCCCGCAGGGCTGAGAGATCATCTTCGCTACCCTGAAGATCTTTTTATAACGCAGGCCAATGTATATAACATATATCATACCATAGACCCGAATGTCTTTTACAATCGTGAAGATCTGTGGTCTTTTCCGGTGGAACGCTATGAAGGGCAGAATCAGGTTGTGGAACCCTACTATGTTATCTTGCAGCTTCCCGGCAGGGAGGAGCCTGAATTTGTGTTGATCCAGCCCTTTTCGCCTCTGAAACGTAATAATATGATCGCCTGGCTTGCGGCGGGATGTGATGGAGAAAATTACGGTCAGGTGGATGTCTATCTGTTCCCCAAGGATAAAGTGGCCTACGGTCCGTTACAGATTGAGAATCGGATCGATCAGAACACCGAAATATCAGAACAACTGGCCCTATGGGACCAGAAAGGTTCAAGGGTTATCCGCGGCAATCTTGTGGTCCTTCCAGTAAATGATTCCTTGATCTATGTCGAACCAATCTACCTCGAGGCGGAATCCGGCGGGCTGCCCGAGTTGGCCCGTGTAATTGTTGCCTTTGATGAATTTGTAGTTATGGAACGGACTCTTGAGGAAGGTCTGCTGCGGGTACTGGGGGAGAAACAGATCGCTCCGGGCAAAGTTGATCCTACCTCCGATCCTCTCCCCGAACCGGAGCCGGCCGCTGCTTTACCGAATCTGATCAGGGAGGCAAACGACGTCTTTGAGGAAGCGCAGGAGAGCTTGAAAGAAGGGGATTGGGCACATTACGGAGAGTTGATCGAAAAGCTTGGGGAAATTCTTCAAAAGCTGACTGCGGAAACCCCCAAATTGTAGTGATAGCGGAATGAATTGCGTATGAACAGATATTCATAAAAAACGAGGTCATCATATGGAAAGGATCATTATTTACACTGATGGGGCTTGCTCCGGAAACCCGGGTCCCGGGGGATGGGCGGCCTTGATCAGGAGAGAAGGGCAGGAAATCAAAGAGATTAGCGGCGGAGAGTCCTATACTACCAACCAGCGTATGGAGATGCTCGCTCCGATAAAAGCATTGAAGGAATTGGATGTTCCGGCAATGGTTGAAGTTTATTCCGATAGTGCATATCTTGTAAACGCCTTCAACCAGAGATGGCTTGAACGCTGGCAGAGAAACGGTTGGCAGACGAGCAAGGGGCATGCGGTTAAAAATCGTGATCTGTGGGAGAGATTAGATCAGTTGATCCGGTATCACAAAGTAATCTGGAAAAAGGTCAAGGGGCATGGTACGGACATCTATAATATCAGATGTGATCAACTGGCACGTCAGGCAATTCCGCTTAAAGAAAATGATCGTTTATATTAAATCGATTTACAATATGAATGGCAGTTCAAAATTTAATAAAAAGAGGGCGATCATATGTATTCCAGAAACGAAAAGAAGGATCTTATCCGGCAGGCGGCGGTAAAGGTAATTGCGGAAGGGGGGTACCCGCTGGCCACTACCGAAAAAATTGCGGCGGAAGCCGGTGTGGCTGTTGGAACTATCTATAATTACTTTCAGAACAAGGAAGAGATCATTACCGGTATATTTGGGGGAGAATATCAAAAAAGGAATGCTTTCTACAAAATAATTGCACAGATGGAACTTGAACCTCTCGATAAGATCAAATCGGTAGTGGAGATGCATTTTACGGGATTGGACCATCATCCCGAATTATACAGGGTTATTACTCTGGAAAAAGATTTTTACCTGAGGGCCATTTCAGCGGGCAACGCTCCTGATGACGGGTTACGAAATTTTATTGCCGGGGTACTTGAGAACGGGATTGCTGAAAAAAAGATAATAGAATGCGATACCGAGATCGTAGCTTCGATTATCTGCGGTGCTCTCGAGACGGTCATTGCCGATATTTTAAATAATAAAATTGCTGATATAAAGGATGCCGTTGAGGAGATCATGGCTACAATCCGCACCGGGATAGCATCGGCATAAGCAGTTTCAATATTGCCCGGGAAATATTAAATCACATTTTGGAAGAAGGAACAAAAATAATGTCGTCTTTGGTTACAGCCCATGCCTTTGGTCCGATTAGGTCCTAATGGCAGTCATATCTCGGGATTTATCTCTTCTAGTGTGAGTATTGGCAAATGGATGAATGTGGCCTCATAATTCTTCGTGTGTTTTCTGCACCACGATAACGAAAGAGTCATTGCTATGAAAGTAATATTTTTATCACCAAGATGATAAAAGCGGGTCGGGAGTGGTTAAGATCCTTCGGTCGCTTTGCTTCCTCTGGATGGCAAAAAATAATTTTGCCATTCAAAGCACTTCCTTATACGCCATCCGGATGCCCTCAATTGATTTAAATTGTGCCCTTTATTGTCATCCTGAGCGAAGCGAATGGTTTTAAAATCACAGGGGATTACAAAGTAACGGTTCTTTTGCGTCTCAACCGGTCGTCTTATGAAGGGGGCTCCCTTGGGATGACAAACGGGGGGTGCTCCCTGTGGATGATAAAGATAGTACTTTCCATAGCAGGTGTATGGTTGTCGGCTTTTATAAAAAACGCATTGTTATAAGACGACACTTCCTGTACCCGTCGGTAAAATTACAACAAACATTCTATTAACGGGCACATTCCCCGCTGCGCCCGGTCAATATCTCCAGCGCATGATCGAATGCCGGAAAGATAGCTTCCAGTGATTCACGCACGGCTTTGGGGCTGCCGGGAAGATTGACAATAAGGGTCTGTCCCCGGATGCCGGCAACACCTCGGGTTAACATGGCATGAGGCGTGATGCGGGCACTCTCACGGCGTATCGTTTCTGCAATCCCCGGAACCTGGCGGTCGATGACTTCAAGGGTTGCTTCCGGGGTATTATCGCGAGGGGATAGTCCCGTTCCTCCGCTGGTAAAGATGACGTTGATACCCGCATCGGTCATCTTTTTCAAGGCCGTCTTGATCTCATCACGTTCATCGGGAACAACGGCATGTTCATTTACCTCTCCCCAGGGGAGCAGCAGTTCCGAGATAACCGGACCGCTTTTATCTTCCCTTTCTTCTGCAAAGCCTTTATCGCTGGCTATAATCACGCCGAATTTGTAGGAAGGCTTTTCCCGGATAACGTCTCCCGTTTTCACCTCTCCTCCTTTAAGGACCTCGGCAAAGATTCCTTCACGGGGCATTACACAATCCCCGGCCTGTTCGTAGATGGCACAATGGCTATGGCATTCCTTACCTATCTGGGTTACTCTCAAGATCCCCCCGGTCCCGGCCTGTAATCTTGACCCTACCGGCAGAGTGATAAGATTGATGCCTTCGGTTGTCAGATTTTCGGCGAAGTCTCCGGGGTGCACATCCAGCCCCTTATCCTGCATTTTACGGATACTCTCCATGGCCAGAAGGCTGACCTGACGGTGGGCAAAGCCGGCATGGCCGTCACCTTTCAATCCCAGATCTTTGACCAGCATGCCCCGCCCGACATTTACTTTACGTTCACCCTTTTTTTTACTAACACATACGGCGATAATTTTACCCATCTACTTCTTTCTCCGGTAGAATCCGGAGCGCCCCCCTTTCTTCTCCTCGAGTCTGATATTCTGGATGGTCATCTCTTTATCGATGGCCTTGCACATATCATATATCGTCAGAGCGGCCACGGTAACGCCGGTCAGAGCTTCCATCTCCACTCCGGTCTGGCCGTTAATTTTTACCCGCACCCCGATTTCAATCTTGTTTTCTTTCTCCGGAAAATCAAAATCTACATCAACCCCTGAAATAACCAGCGGATGAGACATGGGGATAAGGCGCCCCGTTTCTTTTACGGCCATTACCGCGGCGACCTGTGCTACACCCAGTACGTCACCTTTCTCTACCGTTCCCGCTTTTACCCGTTCCAGGGTTGCCGGCGCCATGGTTATCTCTCCCTTGGCATATGCCTCGCGCAGGGTGGTGGCTTTGGCGGTTACATCCACCATACGCGGACGGCCGCTGAGATCAAAATGTGTAAGACTGTGTTTCTCCGCATCCAATAAAACACCTTCATCGTTCCGGACAAAAAAGCGGTTAAAAATAAAATCGGCCAGTTCACCCGGATTATTGAGATCAAACACGGGGATATCCGTATCCGATTCCTCCAGGTCGGTGGCGATGGCAATTACATTATTTGCATCGGATGGTTCTGTTCCCAGTGCTGTGCGGATAACCTCGATTTTAGGGTTGTTGCTCCGTTTATTACCTTCGATCAGCAGAAGATCTATATCCTTTAGCATCGCGGAAGCATATTCCATTGCCCGTGTTCGATCTGCGGCGGTCCCCATCAGGATATATTTATCGGGTGTTATTATGCCTGAAATCCTGGCTCCGGCTTCCAGATAGCGCCAGGTATCCTTTCCGGGGATATCGAAATCGCAGCGGTTGCTGTTTCCTTTCAATGCGGCAACGCGCAGTCCTTTGGCGATAAGCTCGGGCAGAAGTTTCTCTATAAGGGTGGTCTTGCCCATACCTGATCTTGCAGCGATTATATTTAGCTTTGTTACATTGTCAACCATTCGGATCCTCCTTGCATATGTTAAATCATAAATCGCCTGATTTTTGTTTGGCCTTAAAATTCCATCCTGCTCATCCTCCGGTTTGTGACATCGTGCGCATAGTCGTCGTATCTACAGGAGAGGGCTCCTTTTTATCGTCTCCCATCAGGTGTTCTTTGGGTTTATGGAGCACAACTTCCTGCAGCAGAGCCTCCAATTTTTGAGGATGATCAAGCTTCGGGCTCACCTGTTCTTCTTCCTGCCAGTAGAGACATGATTTCAATCGGCCATCGGCGGTCAGCCTTAAACGGTTGCATGACGAACAGAAATGTTTGCTTATGGAATGAATCAGTCCGATAGACCCTCTGCGACCGGGAAATGAAAAATATTCGGCCGGTCCTGCGCTCAGCGGATGATCCAGCGGCTGCAGGTCATATCCGGCCAGCAGCGCTGTTTCCTTGATGATACTTAAGGGCAGGTAATGTCCGTTAAAACCGATACTCTGCCTGCCTATGGGCATATATTCGATAAAGCGCACAGCAATATTTTTATCATGGGCCAGTTCAAAAAAATCGAGGATCTCGTTATCATTGAAGCCTTTTAAGAGGACCGTATTTATCTTTACCGGCTCCAGCCCATGATGGATGGCGGCCTCAATTCCTTTTAGTGCCTGTTCAATGTTACCTCCACGGGTTATTTTGCGGAAGAGGCCGGGATCAAGAGTATCGAGGCTGATATTTACTCTGTTCAAACCTGCTTTCTTGAGTTCCCGGGCATACTTCGGCAGAAAGATGCCATTGGTGGTCAGGGCCAGATCTTCGATGCCGGAAATGCCATTGATCTCCTTGACCAGATAGGGTAGATTTTTACGTACAAGCGGCTCCCCGCCGGTAATCCGTATCTTGCTGATCCCGAGTTTGGCGGCCGCCCTGACCACTTTGAGAATCTCCTCATACGAAAGAATATCATGATGAGAGAGAGGCTCCACTCCATCGGGCCCCATGCAGTAAACACAACGCAGATTGCAGCGATCGGTTACCGATATGCGCAGGTAATCATGTTTGCGTCCATAACGGTCGGTAAGTGTTCTCATTGTCCTTTTTACACCATCCTTTCTTCCCGGGCCTCCAAAGATTCTCTTGCGTCTCGGTTCAATTGTTCCACACGCCTCAACGTGCCGGTTTCACGCATGCTGTAGCCCCCCATAGCTGTAACTCTGTCCTTGAATGCGGGATCTTTGATAATGGAATTAATAGCTTGTCCGGCTGAAGATGCATAAAAATCAGCCATCATCAGCAGGTCATAGCGTTCCTCCCGGACGGGAACAAAATCCAGCCCGAACGCCTTGGCTGCCGGAAGGATCCCCAGCCCGACGGAGGCGGTCCCGGATGCAACGGCGGCAGCCACATTGAGATGGGTGTGCTCCTCACGTTCATAGCCGTAAATTTCCTGTGGTTCGATACCGGCTTTTCCGAGCAGGTAATCAAAGAGCAGCCTGGTTCCGGCACCCTTCTGCCGGTTAACAAACCCCGTCTTGTTATGAACAATATCCGTGATATCCCTGATCCCCTCGGGATTACCCCGGGGAACGATCCATCCTTGCATCCTGTGAGCCAGGGTTACCAGCACGACATCCTTTCCGGGGAGAAATTTTCTGATGTAGGGGATATTGTATTCGCCGCTTGCGGGATCAAAAAGATGAACGCCGGCCAGATGGGCTTGTCCCTTATCGATGGCCAGAATGCCGCCCATGCTTCCCAGGTGGGCCGATGAGAGCGTAAATCCGGACCCCCTTTCCCGCAGGGCCGTGGCCAGCAGATCCAGGACCAGGTCATGGCTTCCCCCCGCCAGCAAGTTATGGTCCAGCTCCCTTGCGGGGCGGTAAAGCTCGATCCTGATCCGTTCATTCTGCTCATACCCCATCTTTTCCGGGGGGATAACGAGCAGGCCGTCCGCCCTGACCAGAGACATCGTTACCCCTGCTCCCCGGGTCAGAGGGTTGGCCACAAACTCTCCGTTAACCTTGCCCACGGCCATCCGCACATATTCTTCCGTGCCCATCTCGGATACCAGGCGCCGCCCCAGAGTGACTTCCAGTCTCTCCCTTTCAGGCTCGCAAATGGCGTAGTAACGGCAGAGCAGAGGGCGGACAAACCATTCCAAGCTTAAATAGGCCGAGACCGGATATCCGGGCAGCCCCACCGCAGGCTTTCCACCTACAGCACCCAGAATCGTGGGCTTTCCGGGTCGGGTGGCTACGCCGTGCACATATACCTCACCCTGCTCCGCCAGCGCGGCATAGGTAAAATCCTTGCTTCCGGCCGAAGACCCGGCGATAACGATCAGCATATCGGCCTTGTTTGCGGCTTGCTCTACCGCCGCTTTTATCTGCGCGGGCTCATCGGGAACGATCGGATGAACCTCCGGCAGTGCTCCCCACTCCTGCAGATAGGCGCTCACTACACTGCTGTTGAAATCCGGGACATCTCCCTTATCTCGATCCGCTTCCGGAGAAACTATCTCCGAGCCGCTTGGTATAATCATCACTTCAGGCCTGGCCAAAACCTCGATTTCCATAATTCCTCCCGCCAGAATGGCTCCGAGATCCGGCGGCCGCAGGCGGTGGAAGGCGGGGACAATCAACTCACAGGCCACGACATCTTCACCTACCGCCCGTACATATTGCCAGGGGGTAGCCGGGGCCAGGATCTCCGCACTACGGTCGGGCCGCAGATGAACATCCTCTATCTTGATCACGGCATCATAGCCCGGAGGAAGGGGGTCTCCGGTATCCACGAATGCAAAGGAGGCACCTTCAACTAGGGTGAGCGGGGCCTGGTCCGATGTGCCAAAGGTGTTTTCGGCCCTTACCGCGATACCGTCCATGGCCGCCGCATGGTATCCGGGCATCGAGAGACGTGCAAAAACCGCGGCGGCGGTAACCCGGCCCAAAGCATCGGCAACTGCAATCGTCTCCTTTCGCCTCGGTATCTTTACCCCGGATAAAAATATTTTCAGTGCTTCCTGTTTCGGTATATTATGAAGATATACCTTGCGCATCGGAACCCCTCCTCTTATTTTGAGGTGACAGATAAGGGACCGGAATGCTATTGCCGTTACCATGCAATTGCATATCGTTTATCTCAATCTTCCCGTTGCCGGTACAGTCCTTTCTTTTTCTTACTCCCATAAAAACACCTGTACTTCCGTACCGGCTTCCAATCCTTCTATTTCGGGCCTGATAATGATGAAACCGTCCGCATCGGCCAGGGTACGCAGCATCCCCGAACGCCCGAAAACGGGGACGGCCAAAATCCGCCCGGCTTCCTCTTCAATCCTGACCCGTACAAAATCGGTCTGCCCTGAACGTGAAGCTATGTTACGCGTCAGGACGGCGTTTACCGCCGGATAAAATTTTTGGCGCCGGCCGGCGAGACGGTTCAAGATCGCCACTCCGAAGATCAGGAACACATTGAGAGCGGAGATCGGATGCCCCGGAAGTCCCAACACCGGTTTTCCGTTGCAGTTTGCCAGCAAGGTGGGCTTGCCGGGTTTAATCGATATCCCTTCGACCAGCAGGCCGGGCTTCCCCAGCTCCTGCAAGGTGCGGGCTGTAAAATCGCGAGCTCCCACCGAGCTGCCTCCGGAGAGCACCAAAAAATCAACCCGATTTAGCAAATTACGACTTTTTTCGAGAAAATGATCAAAAATATCGGGGAGTATCCCCCCGCTTACAACCTCGGCTCCGCTGCGGCGTCCCAGATATGTCAGTGCCGGCGTGTTGCAATCCCTGATTCTGCCGGATTCAAGGTTCTGCGAAGTATACGGGACCAGCTCATCCCCTGTGGAGAGCAGGCCCATTACCGGGCGGCGGTAAACTTTTACCCGGGCAGCGCCCATCGACGCCAGCAGCCCGATCTCCGCGGAACGCAGGCAACTTCCCGCCGGAAGTGCACGATCGCCCCTGCTCAGATCTTCACCCCGATGGATGACATTTTCTCCCGGAGCCACCTGACGGTAAACATGGATGGTATCCCTTGTTGCCTCCGTATCTTCAATCATCACGACGGCATCGGCACCCGCGGGTAACATCCCTCCCGTATGGATAAGGCAACATTGTCCCGCATTGATTTTCGGGGCGGCTTCACCCATAAGAATCTCGCCTTTCAAATCAAAAATGGAAGGAAGCCCCTCCCGGGATCCAAATGTATCACGAGCCTTCAATGCATATCCATCCACCGTTGAACGGTCAAAGCCGGGCAGATCCTCTCCTGAAAAAAAATCTTCCGCCAGATACCGGCCTCCGGCCTCCTCAATGCCGACCTCTTCCTTTTCCAGGGCGGGGAAATTGTCTGTTATAAGCCTAAATACAGCCTCCGGTTCCGTAACGTTCATCAATTTCATGGTATCTCTCCTGTTATAAAAAGGCTGTGCCTCCAGATTGAAAAAGGCACAGCCTCTGATTCTCCAGCTGGCGCTCTCCTTTCCAGTAACGGGAGGCGGGAGGATTTCTCCCCCAGCCCAGACCTTTAACCGTAACTTAAAAAAGCTGAAGGTATGTAGGTTCGGAGCAGCCGTATTTTATTTTACTGTTGCCATAATTATAACATCCTCTTTTGAAATCTCAAGAGGCAACCGCTTTAAAATCAAGTTAAAATCAAGAGAGTTAAAAATATTTTCAATTGCTGTCAAGAATCAGGGAGGAATCCGCCCGAATATGTCGAAAAAATAAGATTAAAAATTAATTTGAGAGGAGAAAAACCAGTGTTAAACTTCAAAAAAATAATTCTTGTCATGTTGGTAGCCGTGCTGACAGTTGGTTTTTCCGGAGTATCCGAGGGTGTTAACACTATAAAAAATAACGAAACTGAGAATCATTATTTTGGAGACGTTGATGGGGATGGCCAAGTAATCGTCGGCGATGCGATAAGGGTCTTAAGGCATATCGTCGGATTGGGTAAATTCGAGGACCGCTCGGATAACTGGCAGCGTGCCGATGTAAACCTTGATGGCTATATTAACGTAGGCGATGCCATCATGATCCTGAGACACGTAGTGGTTTTAATAAAAGAATTCACTCCCATATCTTCTCCGTTTGTATTCACGGAAACGGCGCTCCGCTATGCCCTGGGTTTTGCCCACGTGGGAACCATAAATCTGAGTTATGATATAACCCTTGATGAGCCTTTGGAGATCGGCCGGAATCTGACGCTGGACGGGGGTGGCCGAACCATTGACGGAGAGGTTGTAGTCACTTCCGCCGTCAACAGTTTTACAGCCACAGACATTCAAATCGATACCCTTACCCTGAATGGCGGCGGCAGCGATTCCGTAAACCTGTCGGGTGTCGTTATCAACAGACTTAACGTCAATGCAGACGTCAGTATCAACATCGAAGGAAACAGTTCTGTTGGAGAAGTATGGGTTGCCAAAGGCATTGCTCCTACTTTCAAGGGGGAAGATTCGCCTGAAACGGTTTATTATGTAGCAACCTTTACCGTGAAGGATAGCAGCAATGATCCCGTGATCGAGGCCAAAGTCAAAGTGTTTGCCGACAGCAGTCGGGAAAACCTGCTGAAGGAACTTACCACCGACAGCGATGGTCGGGCAGAGGAACATTTTGCCGAGGGTACATACTATTATTCAGTAAATGCAGATGGTTTTAAAGAATATAAAGACAGCTTTACCATAAGCGGCAGAGAAACATCGGTAGCAGTGGAAATGGAATTAAATTACGAGCTGGATGTAGCGGTGCAGCCCGCCGGTTCCACGGCCGGAGCGGCATTGGACCCGGCGCCTGCGGCGGCGGTTTCTGATGCCTCTGGTGGTCCTGTGGCGGGAGTAGATGTGAAGGTGTCCCTGAACAAGGGGGCGTTTGCCTCCGGTGCGACGACGGTTAAAACCGACGATAACGGGTTGGCTGTTTTTGAAGATCTGGTGCTGACGGCGGCCGATACCGGTTATAAACTTACCTTCAGTGCAGACGGCCTTACTTCCGTGGACTCGGAAGAATTTGAGGTCAAACCGGCGGTACCGGCAAATTTTGCCCTCAATGTCGATGTCGATGTCGGCAGTATGCAGTTCATCTTCAGCAGCTTTATGGACGCCTTCGGAAACCAAATCGATATGACCGAATTTGCTCCGGACATGGAAAATTCCAGCATTACACTGGTTGCGGAAGGAGCGGGCGATGATATTACCGTAGCGCTGGCTGCCCTGCCGAATTTTGTTCTTATTGATAAAACTATGAGCGTTACCGTGGCCACGGAGGAAATTGTGGCCCTGGGGTCGGGCGGGGGAGCTTATTTTGACGGCCTCGACATGAATGTGCACACAGCGGTAGACGCAAGGATAGTGGATGCCGACGGCAAATGGGAAATCCCAGAGATTACGGGGGAGCTGCCTGTTTTTCCCGCCGAGGATCTGAATGACGTCTTTGTGGGCATGGTAGACGATGCCCTGTTGGCAGTAGCGGGTGCCATGGACGATAGTAATGATTTGCTTGATTGGCAAGATGTTGAGATCGGCCCCGACCACTTTGAACGGCAGCCGGTCAACCTGAACAATGCCCGGGATGCGTACCATCCGGTCAACGCTCTCTGCGAAGCTCTGGAAGGGGTCGTGCTGGAAGATGCACTTTCCGTACAGCGCGGCTACCTTGATGGGGTTAAGAGCTCTCTGGAAGCTGTGGAAGGCATGCTCGTTGACGAAATGCATATCATCAGGGCAAGAGATGCGGTAATGCCGCATCTGGGCGGGGCGGTAACCCCTGCAACCATAGCCGCTGCCAAAGAAAAAATCAGTAATTTTGAGGCTGCCTATGGCTCTCTTCAGATAAACGAGCCCACCGATAATCACCGTGATGACATAATCAATGATGCCAAAGACCACATGCGCATTGAAATGAATAACGCCTTCAAGCTGGCCGGTGTTCCCGCGGCGGCTCCCGGCAGATTTAGCATTGTGGCTCCGTGGCTGGACGATGTCGGCGATAAGGTTGATTTTTTCCGTATAACCTGCTTTTATGCTGCTCCTGATTCAGGAGCAGCCCCCACCGCTGTCGATCTGCTTTGGGACGCAGATGTAGAGGCATATTACCTTCATGCACAGCCCGGCGAAACACCGGGGGAGGGGTGCATAGATATATGGCTGTCCGCTGCCGGAACGGCGGATGAGCTCGCCTGTTACTTCGGAGTGGATAGAGAAATACTGGTAAAAGGCAGATATGATACAATCGGTGTTACCACGGGCCCGCTGCCCGTGGAGCACCGGCCGGAAGACCGGGCATGGGATGTCAGGGTGGATACCGATATAAAGGTAATTTACAACATGAACATAGAATTTACACCCCCCCATCCGGGGCGGTTGTAATGAAGTACCGGGATCCCGAGACGGAGAACTGGACAGTTATGACGGTACAATGCCAAATTACCGATAATGTTCTATCCATAGTCCCTGAGGAAGGGTTGGATTACGGAACGGATTATTGTGTGGAAATCACGGCCGATTTGCTGCGCAGTCTGGAGACGGAAATCTTATGCACCGAACCACTCGCCTGGCATTTTACCACCGGGGTGGCCATGGATATTGAGCCGCAGGAGGTTTACGTGCGCCCCTTTGAGGGCGGAGGGGAGGCTTCCGATGATGTTGAATTTAACCAGACCTTCACGCTGACGCTGAATTACGGGGAATTCAAGGAAGGATTGACCGGGGACGATTTTACTCTGGATGGAATCTTCGCTGACTGGCCCGATGCCGACCTGGCAATTACTTTGGCACAACGTGATCCGGAAGATACAAATCGGGCACAGGTAACGGTGGAAGGATACCTGAATATAGGTTATGATGATTGGCGCGGGTTTGAATGGGACGACGGTCATTACGCCACGGGTACAATCACCGCCCTGGAAACCGGGCATAACTATGCCGGCGGTGATGTTTCAACCGCGGTTGTTCTGCGGGAGGAACCCGAACCGATCTGGCTCGATCCGGGACATCTGCATGTTGCTGTTTACGATGAGGATGGGCCGGATGTAGAGATCAGCGAACAATTCAGAATAAATCTGGGCTTTGGGACCTTTGTTGAAAACCTGGATGAAACTCATTTTGAGCTAGGCGGCATCTTTGCCGGCGGTGAGGGTTACCATGCCGCGCTGCAGGTAGAGAACGTTCTTGTCGATCCCTTTAACCCCGCCGAGGCCTCGTTTACCCTTAGCGGCATACTGAACATCAGTCAGGAGCAGTGGAATGAGTGGCATCATCATGCCGAGGGCAACATCACGGTATTGCCTGCCGGCCATACCGGCGATGAGCCGCTTACCGCCCGCATCTGGGTGTCTCCGCCGCCGGATCCTCTTCGCGCGCATCCGGACCATATCTGGGTCCCCGTTTATGACGGTGAAAACAATGTTTCATTTGAAGAGACCTTCGAGCTCAGTCTGGGGTTCGATGAGTTCGATAATCTCGTGCCGGAAGATATTTCGCTCGGCGGCAAGTTCGATGCGCTTGCCGTAAAAGAAATCCAGCCGCAGCACCCCAACTGCAAATTTGTCACCATTGAGGGCAACCTTAATATCAGCCATGAAGATTGGTTGGATCACTGGGGTGCAGGCGGGGAGGAGTATATGATCGCCACTATCACCATAAGGGCAAACGGGCATACGGGTGACGATGATCTTGACGCTGAAATTCATATATATCCGCAGGATCTGTGGCGCCCGGCCTTCAGCGTCGATCCGCAGGCAAACCGGATCTGGGGGAACAATTGGCTGCCTCACGAGGGACTTACCATTAGAGTCGGTGACTCTGTTGAGCCGAAATATGAGAGTACCATATCTGCCGACGGGTGGGGCTTTTTCCACATAGAGGATGAAGCATTGAGTATTGAAGCCGGGGATATCGTTATTGTTACCGGTACGAAGATAGAGAAGGCTCATGAGGTGACTGCACTAGACATCACTGCGGTGGATATCGATAACGACATCATTTCCGGCATCGCCGCTCCGCAGAGCACCGTAAAGGTGGATATCTTTGTCGAAGGTGGGCCGAGCCCGAGCCGCATGGCCATTGCCGATGAAGACGGCAACTGGGTAGCAGACTTCTCGGAAGCACTGGGATCGGAGCCCTGGGATGGTGCCCATGATCTTGCCCCCGGAGATCGGGGCAATGCATATCAGTCCGATGAAGACGACGATTGGACCTGCATCGATTGGTCTGTGCCCGATCCGTTCCTGGAGGCATCTCTGAATTATGGTGAGATAAATGGCCGTGATTGGCCCGCCAACACCGAAATCAACGTAACTATCAAAGACGAAGCGGAAACAGAGATATATAATGGCAATCATTGGACCGACGGCTGGGGGAATTTTAACATCCGGCCCTGGGAAATGGAGGGCGGAACGGTACAGCCCGGCCATACGGTAATTGCCGCCGGCGGCGGCTGGCGGGTGGAATATGAGATCGGGTATATCGATGTAACCGGCTTTGACGTGGACAATGATAAAATATCCGGCAAGGCCGCCCCGGACGCATGGGTGGAAGTTACCGTCTTTATTTCCGGACGGGACTTTCAAGAGTTTCCGCGTCGCAGCGTGCAGGCGGATGCCAACGGTGACTGGACGGCTGACTTCTCCGTCGGTGGCGAGGGCGAGGAACCGTGGGCACAGCCCTTTGATCTTGAACCGGGATGCCAGGGTTTTGCAGAGCAGAGAGCCGAAGGCGGCGGGGTAACCCGTTTTGACTGGCGTATCCCCGATCCGCATTTTATTATATTTCCGGCCGACGGCTTGCTTATCGGGTTCGATTGGCCTGGCGGCGAGGAGACCACGCAGGTTACGATCAAAAGAGATGAAGAGGTAATTTACGATGGGGCTGTCTCTCCTGACGAATTTGGAGGGTATTTTGATATTAACATCGATATCCAGGCGGGGGACTTTGTAACCGTCTCCGCAGGGAGTGTTGAAAAGACGCACACCGTGACCTCCTTGACGCTGACGGTAGATAGGGAGACGGGCGAAGTTTCGGGCACGGCCGACCATGGAATCGACATGGTCCTCAATCTGGAGGAAGAAGATGGATTCGGCGGCCGGGTAATAATTGAAAGCCACATGATTTTCCCCGACTCCGAAAATCAATGGAGTGTTGAATTTGGAAAGGTAATCGGAGAGCAGCAGACTGTTTATGCCATACAGTTCGGCAGCGATGGCGGCTCGACGGCTGTACGAAATTAGGAGACAATGTCAAGGGGAGACCTGCCTTGACATTAATCGAAAAAACCGTTTATCTGTGATCAATAACAACCTGCCGGGTATTCATTTCCCGGCAATTGTTTATATATGGGAGATGGGGATAGGCATAATCATTGCTATGAAAGCTTTATCATCAGGATGAAAAAAGCGGGACGAGAGTGGTTAAGATCCTTTGGTCGCGTCCATTGGACGCTCCCTCCGGATGACATAAAATAATTCCGCCATTCAAAGTACTACCTTGTACGCCATCCGGATGCCCTCAATTGATTTATTCTGCGCCCTTTTTTGTCATCTTGAGCGCAGAGCACAGCGAACGGTTCATGCCCTCGGTCGTCTTCTCCAAAAGGGTGATGACAAAAAATTTATCGAGGCAGTTTAATATTTGCGGGGTTTAATTTTTATAATTAAAAGGAATAGCTGCCTGCAAATAGAATAATTAACATAAAACAATACCATAATTTGAAACTTTCCTGATGTGGTGAAAAATCTATATTTGGAGGGATCCAAAAGTGAAATATCTTATTAGAAAATCCATTCCGGTGCTGATTGTTATCCTGCTGTTATCCGGATATGCCGATACCGCCGGGGCGGTAAGCAGTAATGCTTTTCTGCCATCAGCGGAAGGGAAGGAGGCATGTCCCGCCGGTAGTGTCTCCGTTTATTTTGGAGATATGGACAATAATGGCGTTATCGAAGTCCAGGATGTTATCCTGCTTTTGAAATATATTGTAAAACTATATACTTCGGACGATCCCGAATCCATTCAGAGGGCGGATGTTAACCTTGATGGAATCATCAACATCAGTGATGCAATTATGATTATGAGAAAAATGGCCGGTTTGATCCCGGACTTTACTCCGGTTGACCCGGCCGCCGTATCGACGGAGACGGCGCTGCGGCTTGTACTGGAAAAAACTGCAGTGAAGAAAGTAAATATCAGTGGGCGGATTACCCTGAGCAATACCTTATCGATCGAGCGGGAGATTACGATCGGCACTCTGCTTATCAGAGCTATCCGCGAGGAGGGCGGCAGGGTAGAAGTTGCAGGAACACTTGGGGGGCCGGGAACTGCATTTAATTTAAAATCCGTTTTCGCCAAGAACTATTTATTTACGGGTTGGACTTCGGGTCAGGAGCTTATCAGTACAGAAGAGGTTATCAGTTTTACGATGCCGGCTAAAGATACGGAGATTACCGCTAACTTTATTTTGATCACTTATAACCTTGAAACATCTTCTTTCCCGCAGGGAGCGGGAACGGTTGCGGGAGGCGGAGAACACGAAGAAGGAAAAAAGGTAACACTGACTGCGTTGCCTGCCGACGGTTTTGTTTTTGTAAACTGGACCATAAACGGAGAGGCATCGGCGGAGGGGGCGGAATTTGAATACACCATGCCGGCTGAGGATGTTCATATTGTAGCCATTTTCCGGCTGGACCATTATGTTCCCATAACTTCTGCCGAGGACCTCGATAACATCCGTAATGAAGGCCCCCGAATTTTCGGCGCGGGGACTGTTTATGAGGGCGAATATGAAGGCGGGCTGGATAAGCATTATCTGCAATGCGGGGACATTGATCTGGGGTTGGCCCCCTACAATGAAGGAAACGGCTGGGTGCCTATCGGCAGCCTCCATGACGAAAGCTATTATGGAGATAATCATCCGTTCACAGGATCCTATCACGGCAACGGATACAGGATCAAAAAATTAACGATTGATAATGCCGAGGAAAAGGCCGTCGGTCTGTTTGGTTATGCCGGCACAGATTCCAAACTGGTTGAAATTACCCTCGATGATGTACAGGTAAACGGGAATCTGATTGTTGGCGGCCTGGTCGGGCTCAATGAAGGCGAAATTAGCGATTGTTATGCGGCGGGCCGGATTTCCGGCCCGATCAAAACGGGAGGCTTGGTCGGCTACAATGCCGGTAAAATCAAAGATAGCCATGTGGAGGTCTCCGTAAGGGGACAGCAATCATGGGAAGGGGAACCCGGGGAGTTTGAAGCCGAAGCATTTGGAGCAGGCGGCCTGGCTGGTTTAAATACGGGCGATATAAACGGAAGTTATGCAGACGGCGATGTGATCGCACCGGTATTTGTGGGCGGTCTGGTCGGTTATAACGACGGTCGGGTTGAAGAAAGCTACT
>MTKW01010277.1_pt1 | contig 20956 bp, 19 predicted proteins | sample 1042761 | NCBI WGS metagenome assembly MTKW01 (sample SAMN06205366, study PRJNA360243) | anaerobic digester metagenome | biome: Wastewater treatment plant; feature: Anaerobic digester sludge; material: sludge; isolation source: anaerobic digester fed with sludge from wastewater treatment plant ... | reverse complement strand
TAGCAACATGGCCCCGGCACTGATTTGCCGGGGCCATGTCTATGATTCTTCAGTTGATTTGCTATTTGTGCGATTTACAGGACGATTCCCACGTAGTGTGATTGCAGCATAAACGCAGTTCTTTACGTACCGTTTGCTTTCACCCCGCGCCAATAGCAAAAATCCCCTCCTAAGTAGATCGCCTTAAGTAATCGCTGGCTCTGGAAAATGTCCCTACCGTGTGGGGTTGCCGGTGTTGCACTAAGGGGACGGCTCCCCAAGCGGGTTACCTTGGCTAAATTCGGCCCGTAGGCCAATGGCCGAATTTTGACACCCCTTGTTGCAATCACCGGCCTCAGAAAACGTACCTACCTTGCGGGGCCACCCAAGACAGTCGGAAAACCGGCGAGAACTAATGAACTCATACCNNGACAAAGGTAGACTGGCGATCCCTGCAAAATTCAGGGACGAGTTGCAAGACAGCTTTTTTACCACGAGAGGGTTAGACAAGTGTCTGTTTATCTTTCCAAAAGGCGAATGGGAAAGACAACTTGCTGAGTTCTCAAAACTCCCCCTTACAATGCGAGACGCGCGAGCGTATAGCAGACTGTTCTTCTCAGGGGCATCTGAATGCGAACTGGATAGGCAAGGGCGGATTAACATTCCCGTCTATCTCAGAGAATATGCCGGCCTTACCAAAGATGCGGTAGTCATCGGTGTCATGAACAGAATAGAGATTTGGAGCCTGGAGGTTTGGACGGGTTACAGAGACGTAGCAGAGGAATCCTATGAGGAGATAGCCGAGAAACTGGCTCACGGCGCCCGAGACTCAGAAGTCACAAGAACAGGCTGATGAACCAAATGACACAAAACAGCAAGAGAGAATACCACACCCCTGTCATGCTGGACGAAGTAGTCTGGTTAATGAATTCGAAACCAGGCGGAGTCTACATCGACTGCACCCTGGGAAGCGGAGGGCACGCCCTCGGCCTTCTGGAATTTGCAGGCGCCGGGGCTCGGATCATAGGGATAGATAGGGACCAAGACGCAATCTCAACTGCGAAGCAAGAATTGCGACACTTCAGTGATAACGTAACTTTCGTTCATGGAAAATTCAGCGACTTGCAAGATATCGTGATGAGCTTAAACGTTGCGCAGGTTGACGGAATCCTATTCGATCTCGGAGTTTCAAGTTATCAATTGGACGAGCCTGAAAGGGGCTTCTCATACATGGAGGACGGGCCACTTGACATGCGAATGAACAGGGGAAATGGGCAGTCCGCCCGAGACCTTGTGAACAACCTGCCGGCTGAAGAACTTAGAGACATACTCAAGATCTATGGCGAGGAACGCTGGGCGGTGCGTATAGCCGAATTCATAGTGAGGCGACGGGATAAGGCGCCGATAGTTACCACAGGCGAACTTGTTGATATCGTCAAAGCTGCTATCCCGGCAAGGGCCAGGAGATCCGGCCCTCATCCTGCACGTCGCACGTTTCAAGCTCTTAGGATTGCAGTAAACCGTGAGTTGGATGAATTGCGGCTGGGTTTAGATCAGGCTATAAAAATCCTTTGTCCAGGGGGAAGACTGGTAGTTATCTCTTACCACTCTTTGGAAGATAGGATTGTAAAGACGATGTTTCTTAGGATGTCCGGGTCGAAAAACCAGGACTGTCTTCGAATTCTGACTAAGAAGCCTGTTATTCCGTGTGAGGAAGAGGTTATCTCAAATCCCAGGTCCCGGAGCGCAAAGCTCAGAGCAGCAGAGAAGTTCTAAGGGAATCGGGGAGGGAATACAGATGGTACCAGCGGCAGCTAGATCGTTACCGAAATCAAAAGGAAAAATAAGGCAAGCACCGGTAAAGCAAAGAGAGACTGCCAGAAAATCAAGAAAACGCGCAGGCCTTGGAAAACGAATGTTTGGAGCTATACTTATCACCGGACTCCTCATCGGTAGTCTGGCGCTGAGAGCTCAAGTAATCGACACCGGTTATCGATTACACATTCTTGAACGAACGCTTGCGGCTACTCAGACGGAATACGATCGGCTTAGTCTATCCATAGCACAGTTGAGCTCGCTTGCCAGGGTGGAAAGAGAAGCTATGATATCTCTGGGTATGACAAAACCCAAGAAGACTGAATTCATTATGGTAGCTTCCGCAAACGATCGCCTGAATGTGGCTGAGGATTCTGACAGGACAGCATCACAGAAGTTATCAAGGGTAGTGGCGGAGGTCTCAGCTCGAACTGAAGACATCCTCATAGGCCTTATTTCGCCCTTTGTAGCCAGGTGGTTCTACGATATTCCCAGATGCGATCATCCGAGAGTCAGACCTAAATAGATATTTAAGGTAGGGAACAGCCTGTGTCTAATCACTCGAGCATTACCATGAAAAAGAGGGTAGGCTCGCTTTTTCTTATGTGGGCGGCAGTCACCCTTTTTCTCATCGGGAGACTTTTCTGGGTACAAGTCGCCAGAAATGAACATTACCGGAAGCTGGCTCTGGATCAGAGGCTCTATCCCGTTCCCGTAGACGCTCGCAGGGGGACTATCCGGGACGTCAAAGGCAGAGAACTTGCGGTGAGTGTCAGCGCTGATGCTGTGTATGCAATCCCGGCCGACATAGATGATCCGCCGGAGACTGCAAAGCAGGTTTCGAAGATACTTGGGCTTGATGTGGAGGCTGTAAGGAAGAAGCTCTCCGAACCTCTGGCTACGGTTTGGATAGACCGGAGGGTGGATCCGGAGAAAGCAGCCGCTCTCAGAAAACTCAACCTCAAAGGGATCGGGTTTGCAGAACGCGGCCAGAGGTTCTATCCAAAAGATAATCTCGCAGCCCATGTCCTGGGTATAGTGGGAATAGACAATCAAGGGCTCGAAGGGATCGAAGTTCAGTATGACTATTTCCTCCAAGGAACAAAGGGGCAGGTGAGGTCGGAACGAGATGCCACAGGGAAAGAGATCCCAGGCGGAATTACTCAGTTCATACCACCGGTAGACGGCAATGACCTGTATCTCACCATAGATGAGGTAATTCAGTATATTGTCGAGCGCGAGCTTGATAAGGGGATGGCAGAACTCAAAGCAAAGCGGGGAATGATTCTGGCCATGGATCCGATGACCGGGGCTGTGTTAGCCATGGCTTCACGGCCTGCGTACAATCCCAACCGCTATTTTGAGGAACCTGACTCCTTGCGCAGAAACCCGATAGTGTCAGACACGTATGAGCCAGGATCCACTTTCAAAATAATCACTGCCGCTGCCGCCCTCGAAGAGCGCATTGTAAGGCCTGATGACACCTTCTTCGACCCGGGATTCATTAAGGTCGCTGATAGGTACGTGCGATGTTGGCTTGCAGGAGGCCACGGGACTCAAACGTTCACTGAAGCTACTGAAAACTCGTGCAACGTCGTATTCGCGACGTTAGGCACAAGGCTGGGGCAGGAACGATTTTACAGGTATATTCAGGCATTCGGACTTGGAAGCCCGCTGGGGATTGACTACCCGGGTGAAGCCGCAGGCCTTCTCCAACGACCGAAGAATGTCGGGCCTGTGGAACTGGCCAACATTTCGTTCGGACAAGGAATTTCCGTAACCCCGCTTCAGTTACTGTCTGCGCTTTCGGCAATTGCAAACGGCGGTACACTCATGCGCCCTCACCTTGTTTCGAAAATCGTAGACCCTGACGGGCTTATTGTCAAGGACTTCCGGGAAGACCCTATAAGACAGGTTATCAGTAAGGAGACATCGAAAGAGCTTTCTCTCATACTGGAATCGGTAATAGTCAATGGATCCGGGTTCAGGGCCAAGGTTCCCGGCTATCGTGTGGCAGGCAAGACAGGAACTGCGGAAAAGCCTGGAGCAGGCGGATACTCTGATAAGCGAGTCGCGTCTTTCCTGGGATTCGCTCCGGTTGAAGATCCGAAAATAGCCATCCTGGTAGTCTGGGATGAACCGGATGTTGGGATAAGCTACGGCGGAGTCCTGGCAGCCCCTGCCTTTCAGAGCATAGTGAAGGATGTCCTAAGGTATATGGAGATTCCGCCGAGTGTGCCGGCAGAGACAGAAGAGCGCGACTCGGAAAGTCGACAAGTGATTGTGCCAAACCTCATCAGCCGTAACCCTGATGAAGCAGCAAGACTCCTTGCAGCCGAGTTCGGCCTTAACGTGGCAACAAAAGGCACAGGCGTCAAAATCGTTCACCAGGCACCGGCAGCCGGGGCTAAGGTGCAAAGAGGCGCCACTGTCATCCTTTACTTGGATGAACCTGAATCCTATAATGTAGAGGGTGAAGTCATAGTTCCCAATGTCATAGGCAGGACCATGAAAGATGTTGCAGTTATCCTGTCGGATTTGGGCCTTCGCATGGAAGCGGAAGGGACCGGGGTGGCTAAGAGTTCGGTTCCGCAGCATGGGACGTCTGTCAAGATAGGTACAGTCGTCCAAGTGAGGTTTGAGCCTCTCTCTGTCAACCATTAGTCTAGCGCTCATGGGCTGCACCGGAGTGTGAAGACAGATAAATTCCCCGGTATTTGTCATATTGGGCAATCACCGGCGAAATAATGGTAGTAACCGCATTGATCCTTCCGCGGTGAGATGAATAGCCGATAACCGGCATGGGATAGGTGGGGCACGTGAGTGATGAGACTTAACGAACTTATAGCACATTCCAGAGTGACTCCATACAGTTGTACCGGAAATACTGAAGTGGAGATTCAGGGGGTCACATACGATTCCCGCAAGATCCGCCCTGGATATCTGTTTATATGCATACGCGGTGAGCACCATGACGGCCATGCCTACATCTCTGAAGCGGCTGCAAAAGGTGCGGTAGCCGTTGTCATAGACAGAGAAACAGAGGTTCAGGATACTCTGGGAGTTGTGAAAGTCAGCAATTCCCGAGAGGCTCTAGGCGATATTGCGGCTGCTTTCTACCATAACCCTTCAGCCTCCATGTTTTGTGTAGGGGTAACAGGTACAAAGGGCAAAACCACTACAACATACCTCATCAAGAGTGTGCTGGACAAGGCAGGGATGTCCTGTGGAATCATAGGGACTCTCGGCTGCGTTTCACGGAATCTGGCCATTCCCGCCAAGCACACTACACCTGAGTCTTCAGACATCCAAGAATTCCTTGGAAAAATGCTGGCCTCTGAAGAAAAAGCCGTTGCGATGGAGGTTTCGTCCCACGCCATAGCTCTTCAAAGAATACGAGGAATCGACTTCGATGTAGGAGTCTTTACCAACATCGGCCATGATCACCTGGATTTTCATGGTTCATTCAGCGACTATCTTGCGACAAAGGCCTCTTTCTTTGAAAACCTCGAAGCTTTGTCCGGTAATCAGAGGATGAGCAAGAAAACGAGGACGTCCATTGTCAATGTAGACGACCCCAACTCTAACTCCATCCTGTCGAAGGTACACACCGAAGTCGTAACTTACGGAATTTCCAACGGTTCTGCAAAGATAACCGCGAAAGACCTTAGATTGTACGGAAGAGCTACTTCCTTCACAGCTTGCACGCCTCAAGGTAGTTTTCCCGTATCCCTCAACCTCAAGGGAATTTTCAATGTTTACAACGCCCTTGCAGCAATAGCATGCGGGCTTTCGCGAGGACTTGATCCTGATACAATAAGCTCAGGCCTTCAATCTCTCAAAGGAGTGCCCGGAAGGTTCGAATCTGTGGATGAAGGCCAACCTTTCCAAGTTGTGGTTGATTATGCTCATACGCCTGACAGCCTGGAAAACATCCTGAGAGAGGCGCGGCACTTGGGGCCCGGCAATCTGACTGTTGTGTTCGGTTGCGGAGGAGACCGGGACAGATCCAAAAGGCCGGTGATGGGAAGAATAGCAGCAGCTTTAGCGGATCGCGTGATCATCACTTCAGACAATCCCAGGACGGAAAATGCAGATGATATCTGCAAGGAAATCGAGGCGGGCCTCCTTCATGAAGGGCGGCCGCGTATAGGGTATGAAGTCATCATTGACAGGACATGTGCGATAAAAAGAGCAATCTTCTCTGCTGAAGAAGGTGATGTTTTAGTTATCGCAGGCAAAGGACATGAAACATACCAGATATTTCACGACACCACCATTCATTTTGACGATAGAGAAGTTGCAGCGAGCCTGCTGAGGGAGCGTATAAAGAATGCCTGAATTCACATTGGATGAAGTCCTTAACACGACTTCCGGGCGTACCGAAACCGTGGGAAAATACGAAGCATTCCTGGGAATTGCCACTGATTCACGGAATATCAAAGGTGGAGAGCTGTTCTTCGCCCTGGTAGGCCCGAACTTTGACGGACATGACTTTGCGCATGAGGCAGCAGCCAAAGGGGCGCGTGGTATAGTAGTGTCCCGCACAATCGAGGCCCGGGATCTGCCTTGCGGGGTATGGGTCATTCAAACTGACGACACCTTGAAGGCCTTGCAAAGGCTGGCACACTACAATAGGCAGCGTCTGGGGACTTTTGTCATTGCAGTAACCGGGAGTACAGGCAAAACCTCAACAAAGGACATGATTCACTCTATTTTCTCGCAGCGTATGGAGACTGCCAAGACTTATCAAAACCTCAACAACGAAATTGGGGTTGCCTTGACCTTGCTTGGGCTTGATGAGCATCACGAAGCATGCGTTGTTGAGCTTGCTATGAGAGCCCCGGGTGAAATTCGCGAACTTTCCGAGATTGTCCGGCCTGATGTAGGAGTCATTACAAATGTCGGAGAGAGCCACATAGAACTTTTAGGTTCTCGTGAAAACATCGCAAAAGCCAAGTCTGAACTCATTGAAGTGCTGGGAGATACCGGTGTCGCTGTGCTGAACGGCGACTGTCCCTATACTGCTAAGATGAGGGACATGGTCCAAGGCCGTTCCGTCCTTTTCGGATTGGAAGACTCAAATGAAGTCAGGGGTTCTGACCTTATGAACCTCGGAAAGAGCGGAACTCAATTCACCATCGATTACGGAAGCCGTTCCTTTGCAGCGCAGGTCCTTATCCCTGGCACGCACAATGTTTATAATGCCCTGGCAGCAGCGGCTTGTGCCCTTGTTTCAGGGCTTGATACGCGTTCCGTTATCGAAGGGCTCGCCAAGGTCGAATTGACGGTGCAGCGCATGGACATTGTAGAAGCTGCTTCCGGATTCACTGTGATTGATGACACTTACAACGCAAGCCCTTCATCGGTGAACGCAGCCCTGGATGTGCTGAAGGATATAGGGGGGACAGAAGGAAGGACAATTGCTGTCTTAGGAAACATGCTGGAACTCGGCGATATCGCTGATATTGCCCATCATGACCTGGGTAAACAAGTAATAGAGCGCTCGGTGGATGTTCTCATTACCGTAGGTGATTTAGCCTGTCTCGCAGGGCAAGAAGCTATTCGGCTGGGTAAGAGTCAGGATACGGTTTTTATGTTTCACGAGAAGAGCCGGGCTGTTGATGCTTTGATGAAGCTTGTGCGCCCGGGCGATGTAATCCTTGTTAAAGGCTCCAGATCAATGGAGATGGAGGAGATTTCCCAGGCGCTCTTGGGAAGCACTGGAGGCAGGCCTTATGTTACATGAAGCGTACTCAGCGCTACTTGCTTTCGCAATAGTACTTGCAATCGGCCCTACGGCTATCAGGCTTTTCAAGGCCCTGAAGGTCGGACAGTCCATTCGGCAAGACGGCCCTTCGACCCATCTTCGGAAGGCAGGCACGCCCACCATGGGCGGAATCATGATTTTCCTTGGCGTCTCCTTGTCCACGCTCCTCTTGGCGCCGAGGACTCTCGACGTGGCGTGGGCGCTCTTTCTTACTCTGGGATTCGGAGCAATAGGGTTGGCTGACGATTTCATCATAGTTGCGCTGGAGAGGCCTCTTGGGTTACGGGCACGGTATAAGCTTGCCTTTCAAGCCTTATTGTCAGCGCTCTTGGGACTATACGTAGCTACCTCCCCTGAGCTTGGCGCTGCCGTAGCTATTCCCTTTACTTCCTTTAAACCGGATTTGGGAATAGTCGGGTATCCGTTGTTTGCGATTTTCGTAATGATATCCATATCCAATGCAGTAAACCTCACTGACGGCCTGGACGGACTGGCAGCAGGCACATCAGGGCTGGCCTGTGTTACGTACAGCATAGTCGCAGCCGTATTAGGAAGGCACGACCTTGGCGTTTTCGCTTCTGCTCTTGCAGGTGCCTGCGTAGGTTTCGCATGGTTTAACTGCCATCCTGCAGAAGTAATAATGGGAGATACCGGTTCACTGGCTCTTGGCGCAGCACTGGGCAGCTTGGCGATTCTTACTAAGACGGAATTCCTTTTGGTTGTCATAGGCGGGGTTTTTGTCCTTGAGGCATTATCCGTGGTAATCCAGGTTACCTACTTCAGACTCAGCGGTGGCAAGAGAGTCTTCAGAATGAGTCCTATTCACCACCATTTTGAGCTGTCAGGATGGAAAGAACCTAAAGTGGTCACTCGATTTTGGATCCTTGGGTTGGTCTTTTCCGTACTTGGATTCTTGGTCTTGTTTAGATTCTAAGCGGAACAGGGCGACGAGGGAGGGTAGATGTCATGAACCGTGAGCGAAAATCCAGTGAGAATTACTCGCCGGACATAGTAATCTTCTTGCTTGCGCTTGCCCTATTGAGCATAGGAGTGGTCATGGTCTTCAGTGCCAGCTCCGTAACGGCGCGGGCAACCTATGGCGACACCTACTACTTCCTCAAGCGTCAGCTTGCATGGGCAGGATTGGGTATTCTGGCAATGGTTATTACAATGCAGATTGACTATAATGGCTGGAGGAAACTGGCCTGGCCTGCTTTCATCGTAGCCCTTCTCTTGCTCATTGCTGTCCTCCTTCCCGGGCTTGGCATGACAATTCGAGGTTCAAGAAGATGGATTGACATAGGCCCTATACCGTTCCAGCCTTCAGAGGCCGCAAAAATCGCGATGGTTCTCTTCATGGCGAATCTCCTGTCAAACCGCATCGGGAGAATACATCAATTCTCCAGGGGGTTACTGGCGCCCTTGATTTTCATAGGGATAGTATTCGGTCTGATAGTGCTCGAGCCGGACTTCGGCACTGCCGGGACTGTTGTGGCAGTTTCTCTTGTTATGCTGTTCGCCGCAGGAGCAAACATCTTTCACCTTGTGTCTTTGGCTGCGTTGGGACTTCCCGGACTTGGCGCCATGGCTATTGCAGCCCCTTATCGAGCCAGACGTTTTCTGGCGTTTCTTCATCCGTGGGAAGACCCATTAGGCTCGGGTTTTCACATTATCCAGTCACTTCTGGCGTTGGGTTCCGGCGGGCTGTTCGGTGTGGGGCTGGGGAGGAGCAGACAGAAATTTCTTTATCTACCCATGCAGCACACAGACTTTATCTTTGCTATTATCGGAGAGGAACTTGGTTTTGTGGGAGCTGCGTCAGTGCTTGTGTTGTATTTCCTTTTTGCATGGCGTGGCCTACGTATAGCCATTGCTACGCAAGACGCCTTTGGGAAGCTGCTTGCAGTCGGGATAACCAGCATGATAGTATTCCAGGCAATAGTCAACATAGGAGTCGTTTCCGGAGCCCTGCCCATAACAGGCATAACGCTGCCCCTCATCAGTTCAGGCGGGTCTTCGCTGGTAACGACATTAGCCGCCATAGGAGTGCTTCTAAACATTTCGAAGCACTCAACCTTGAGGTGAAAACAGTGAAAGTCATAATCGCCGGCGGGGGTACCGGAGGACACATATACCCCGGGATAACGATAGCAAAAACCCTTCTCGGGAGGATACCCGATGCCAAGGTTGTGTTTGTCGGTACAAGAAGGGGACTGGAAGTCGATGTCGTGCCTAAAGAAGGCTTCGAACTGCTCCTCATAGACGTCGCAGGGTTTCAGCGCAAGATATCATTGGATACACTCGCGACTTTCTACCGTGCCTTCAAAGGCGTCTTTCAGGCCAGGGCAATACTGAAAAGGTTCCGCCCTGATGTTGTGGTGGGAACAGGAGGCTATGTGTCAGGCCCCGTTGTGCTGGCTGCATGGCTCCTGGGTATACCTACCCTGATTCATGAACAGAACGCTTTGCCGGGGTACACCACGCGGATTCTTTCGCGCATAGCCAATGTCGTGGCAGTAACGTATCCCGAGTCCGCCGGGTATTTTCCTAAAAACGCAAGAACGCGTCTGACCGGAAACCCGATAAGACGTTCAATACTGGAGACAGAGAGAAATGAAGGATTGGCCGCTTTCGGACTTGATCCCCGGCACCTCACAGTCTTGATATTCGGCGGAAGCCAAGGGGCAAGGGCCATTAACAAAGTGATGGTCAAGATTCTGCCGGAAATTATGAGATCCAAAGACATTCAGGTGATATATCAAACCGGTAAACTCGATTACGGCCGGGTCATGAAAGAATTGGAGGCCGGTTGTGCCCAGGCTTTGAGAACACCGCGTCTTACAGTAAGGGATTACATTTATCGCATGGATTATGCTATGGCTTGTTCTGACCTTGTAGTGGGCAGGGCAGGCGCCATTTCTATCGCAGAAATCACCGGGCGAGGCTTGCCGTCGATCCTCATTCCGTTGCCAAGCTCGGCTGAGGGGCATCAGGAGATGAACGCAAAGGCGCTTGAAGCTGCCGGTGCTGCCTTAGTAATTCACGAAAGAGATCTAAGCCCGGGATCTCTGCTCCGAGCCATCAACCTAATCATCGATGATGAGAGACTACGAGGTGAGATGGCAAGGCAATCCCGGAAACTGGGCCGGCCCGGGGCTGCCGACGACTTAGTGGATGTTGTTGTTTCCTTGTCAATGGGACAGGCCTAGGGGCCTAAATTTGGTGTAAGTAGCACAGGAACCCGGAACAGCATAGGATTAATATACACGGATCTACACAGTATTGCCCGGATCCTTGGAAAGCAGGGTATGGTTTGGAAGAACTTAACTTCACAAAGTCAAAGGGTAGGATACACTTTATAGGCATCGGAGGGCATGGAATGAGTTCCATCGCTAAGGTCCTCCTCGAGATGGGCTACTCCGTAAGCGGCAGCGATATTTCACCTTCTTCGCGACTTCAATGCCTCCACAGCCTCGGAGCTTCCGTCTGCGTCGGCCATGACCCGACAAATGTGGCAGGCGCGAGTGTTGCAGTAGTCAGCGCAGCCATCCCTCGGGACAACGTTGAGATTGCCGCAGCTAAACAAAGCGGAATACCGGTGGTGACCCGAGCTGAGGCACTGGGGAAGCTCGTAGGATCCAAGTTCGGAATTGCAGTCACAGGCACTCACGGCAAAACCACTACGTCGTCGATGATAGGCCTTATGACGATCGAGGCAGGCCTGGATCCCACGATCATCCTGGGCGAAGAAGCCGAGCACGTGCCTATGGGCGGTAGATACGGACAGGGCGAACTCATAGTGGTGGAAGCAGATGAAGCGTACGGATCCTTTTTAGAGATCAAGCCCAGAATCGCAGTAGTAACGAATATTGACGATGATCACCTTGACTACTACAAGAATTCAGATTCTATCAATGAGGCATTTGCCACGTTTCTCAAGGGCGTTGACGACCATGATTTGGCTGTCTTGTTTGCTGATGATCGCCGGGTCATGCAGGTGGCGAAGGGCCGGAGATGCAGAAAACTTCTGTTTGGGTTCGACAATGGAGACCTAAAAGCCCGTAATCCCGTAATAAGAAGCCAAGGTTATGAATTTCTGGCGGTTCTCAACGAGACTCCTCTGGGAAGTGTGGAACTTCTGGTCCCGGGGAGGCATAATATATGCAATGCCTTGGCATCCATTGCGGTCGGGCTTGAACTTGGTATTCCATTCCACAAAATCAAGTCCGGCCTGGGCAAATTCCGAGGAGCGAGACGGCGCCTGGAGTTCATAGGTGAAGTTCAGAACATCTTGGTGCTGGATGATTATGCTCACCACCCGCTGGAGATCGAGGCAACGATATCAGCTCTGAAGGAGACTTATAAGAGACGGCTTGTGGTGGTGTTTCAGCCACAAAGGTTCACCAGGACCAAGCTGCTTTTTGACAGATTCGTAAAAGCATTCTCCTCTGCGGACATTATAGTAATAACTGACATTTATCACCGGGGTACAGGTGAACAGCCCTTACCGGGCGTGACCGGTGAAGGACTTGCCGAGGAAATCAAGAAGAATAGCAACCCTGGGACAATCTTCGTCAAGAATCTGGATGAAATTGCGCGTACGTTGACCTGTCTTGTAAAACCCGATGATGTAGTCGTAACGATGGGTGCAGGCAACATAGACTCCGTGGCCAGAGAATTCGTGCAAAGGATGAGAGACGAGTGGAAGGAATAACCCTGGCAGTACAACTGAAAGACAAGGTGCGCGGGCAGGTGTACGCTGATGAACCTATGTCCCGCCATACCTCGTTTCGCATTGGAGGCCCTGCTGATGTTCTGGTTGTGCCAGAGGATATCCCTGACCTATTGGCGCTCATCAGGATCCTGTCTGACATGCAAGTCCCTTTCCATATCATAGGAGCAGGCACTAATCTCTTGGTCAAAGATGAAGGAATAAGAGGAGTAGTAATAAAAATCGCAAACACTATTTCACATGTCAATCGTTTAGGAGACGGGATATTGCGGTGCGGAGCAGGGGCGCTCTTGCCGTCGGTATGTAGAGACGCTGCACTCAAAGGTCTCTCCGGCCTGGAATTTGCCAGTGGGATACCGGGGACGGTAGGCGGGGCGGTAACAATGAATGCGGCTGCTTTCGGTGGATTCATGGCTAAGCTTGTTGATACAGCGGAAGTGATTACGTACGACGGGCACCAAACAAGACTGGACCGGGAAGACCTTGAACCGGGAGCAAAAACCACGCGCGTCCTTAAAGAACCGTTAATCCTCGTTGAGGTGGATTTTGCCTTGAAACCGGATATCCCTGAGCGAGTCCAAAAACGCATGCAGGAATACCTTCAGGAACGTGCATATCGTCAACCTTTGAACCTACCCAGCGCCGGGTGCGCGTTTAAGAACCCCACAGGTGAAGGAGCAGGCAGGTTCATAGATGCAGCCGGACTCAAAGGAGTCAGTAGAGGAGGCGCCGAAGTGTCTCGTCGTCATGCGAATTTTATCGTGAATAACGGAGGCGCCACTGCAGAAGATGTAATGTCTCTCATGAAACACGTGCAAGAAGTGGTCTATTCCAAGTTCCAAGTGATACTGGAACCCGAGGTAAGAATCCTTGGGGGGTAAATATGTGGGGGTGACTCCGCTGTGAAACTGAAGATAACCGGGCTGAGCCCTCTCAGCGGACAGGTCACGGTAGGCGGCGCAAAGAACGCAGCCTTGAAAATAATGGCTGCGTCACTACTGGCCGGAGGACCGTGCAAACTCATGGGTATTCCGCAGATCGCGGATGTGAATACCATGGCAGGTGTCTTGAGAGGACTGGGAGCAACAGTGGATTTTTGCCAGGATGGCAGTATTGTCATTGATCCGTCAGGCGTAAACAAGTTGGAACCCTCTGAGGAACTGGTAATAAGAATGCGTGCGTCAATTCAGGTTATGGGACCCCTTCTGGCGCGGTTCGGATATGTGAAGACAAGGCAGCCCGGGGGATGCAATATCGGGCCTCGTCCAATTGACCTGCATCTAAAGGGATTTTCAGCCCTGGGTGCCGAAATCAGGGAAGAATACGGCTACGTGTCAGCCAAGGCATCTGTGTTGAGAGGCGCCGAGATTCTCCTGGACATACCCAGCGTAGGCGCAACTGAAAACATAATGACTGCTGCATGTCTTGCCGAGGGAACAACTATCCTTCGGAACGCAGCGCGCGAGCCTGAAATAATCGATGAACAGAATTTCCTCAACCGTCTCGGCGCGAATATTAGGGGAGCAGGGACTGATACAATCAAGATTGAAGGCGTGAAAGAGCTTCGCGCAACTACCTATACAGTGATTCCTGACCGCGTGGAAGCAGCGACCTTCATGACTGCAATAGCGGTGGCAGGAGGCGAAGCCCGCATTGAGAACACCATTCCTGAACACCAGCAAGCTCTCATTGCCAAACTTCGGGAAACAGGGGTAGAAATCATAGAAGGGGATAATCATGTGATTGCCAGGAAGCCCTCGCAAAAACGGTTGCGTGCAGCCAATATTCGAACCCTGCCCTACCCGGGGTTTCCCACAGACGTGCAACCTCAGTTTGTCGCTGCAATGAGCTTGGCAGAAGGCACATCCGAAATCATTGAAGGCGTTTTCCCATTGAGATTCAAGTATACTGAAGAACTGACAAAAATGGGCGCCAAAGTGACAGTGGATGGGAAGAAGGCTGTGATAACCGGCGTGCCCACTTTGCATGGCACTACGTTGGAGGCGCCGGATCTTCGAGGGGGCGCTGCGCTAATCCTCGCAGCTCTTGCCGCTGAAGGTGTTACCGAACTCAGTGGAATTGAACACATTGATCGGGGATATGAAGATCTCCCGGGGAAACTGAGCCTCCTGGGCGCGTCAATTGAAAGGATAGGCATGACGAAAGAGCGCCAGGCAGGATAATAGGAGTTGCGCTGTGGACCAACTTGATCTTTCCGGAGAAGAGAAAAGAGCGCCTTCGAAACTGATACCTGTTGCCCTGATTCTATTGTTTTTGGCGGGTACAAGTTTCGGATTTCTCAGATCCTCATTCTTTCTCGTAGAAGAAATAGAAATCTCGGGACTTGCAACCATCCCATCTAATGAAATCACTGTTCTTGCCGATTACGTCAAGGGCACAAACATCTTTGATGTGGATTTGATCATGCTGGCCGAGAGGATTGAGGCCTGCCCAAGAGTGGACAAGGTTATTGCAAAACGCAAGCTTCCTTCTACGCTGGTATTAAACGTGACAGAGCGGGTGCCGGTTGCGGTCATGCCCTATTCCGGATACTACGTCCTTGTGGACGCGGCCGGCTTTGCCATTGCGATTGCCGAGTCTTATGGAGCGAAAGACCCCCCGCTGATTACCGGTATCAGGCCGCAACAAGTATTGGTCGGAAAACGAATAGAGCTTCAAGAGCTTGATTCAATGCTTCTCGTTGCAACCACACTCCCTCCGCATCTCGTCAAAGAAGTCTCTGAGGTGAGCTATGGAGATACCACCGGTATCTCGATTTACCTGCAATCCGGCACCTGGGTGACCCTGGGATTGGGAACTGGGAAGGAGTATCTTGCACGCCTGGATGTCCTGGATTCCCTGTTGCTCAGGTTGGATAAAGAGAACCGGCATGCCTCATACATTGACGTACGGTTTCCCACGAGGCCTGTAATAAAATACAGCAACTAGTGACAAATGCCCAGGCTATAGTATAATCTACAGAGGAGACTGAGTAGAGCACCATAAGTAATCGCCGGTTCCAGAAAGTGTACGTACCGTGCGGGGTCACTCAAGACCTCAGAAAACGAGCGAAGACTAATGGACTCATACTTAGGTTATTGCTGGGGGGTAAGAGGTGAGAAGGGCTCGGGCGTTTGAGTTATATGTCGCCGGAGTATGCGTTATCCTGGGCATATTGCTTGTGGGACAGGTCAGAACACAGGAGTACATAGGGAAAAGTCAGATACCTTCAAGACGGTTGGAAGACCTAAGCGATATGCTACGAAGAGCTGACGCAGAAAGAATGATCCTGGAAAAGGAAGTTGAAGTCCTTAGGGAGCAAATGTCTAAGGTTGCAGAGGGGGAAAAAACCGCAGAAACCATTCGAGCTGAGCTTGCAAAGGCAAGGATGGCTGCGGGACTTACATCCGTTGAAGGCTCCGGCATAATCGTTATATTGAATGACAGCAGGCGCCAAGCCGGGCCGGGAGAAAGCCCGGAGCTTTTCCTTGTCCATGATAACGATATCCTACAAGTAGTCAATGAGCTGTTTGCTGCAGGGGCTGAAGCGGTATCTGTAAATAACCAAAGAATGGTCGCCACTTCTGAAGTCAGATGTTCCGGCCCTGTAATCTCCGTCAACAACGTCCGGATTGGACCCCCCTATGAGATACGTGCAATCGGTGACTCTGACGCGCTGGACAGCGCGTTGCACATGAGAGATGGAATACTGGATACTCTCAGAGCTTGGGGCATCGAGGCGAAAGTTCAGAAATCAGCTACCGTCCAAGTTTCAGGTTATAAAGGCGGTTTGTATTTTCAGTACGCCAAACCGGTATTGGAGGGAGCACATAAATGATGCTGCCTGCTATCGGACTCATCATAGGTATCATAATTGCCCTACTCACACCTTTGCGCTTTCCAATAGAATACTCACAGTATATCGCCATAGGTATTCTGGCAGCGCTGGACTGCGTGTTCGGCGGAATTCGCGCAGGATTGCAGGGATCATTTGACAAGACTGTCTTCATATCAGGATTCGTGGTAAACACAGCGCTTGCCGCAGCGCTAACCCTGGTAGGAGATAAACTCGGAGTTGACCTCGTTTTAGGCGCAACTGTGGCTTTTAGCATTAGAATCTTTAACAATGTAGGCATTATCCGAAGATATGCCCTTGACAGGTGGTTTAAAAGAAGGCCCCAAAGGGAAGAGGAGTCATATGAAGTACGTTGAATTCTTTGTGTAGTAGATGCAGGAGGTAATCTATGTCTCATAACAGTATTATTGCCGGTTTGGATATCGGCACCACACGCATATCCCAAGTCATAGCCCGGGTAAGCGACGAGGGTCAAATTGATGTCATAGGCGTCGGCGAAGAGCCTTGCCAGGGCCTTCGCCGCGGAGTGATTGTTGACGTTGACAACGTTGCAGCTTCGATAGCAACTGCAAATAAGCGCGCAACACGCATGGCAGGCGTGAACATACGCAGTGTGTTTGTGGGAGTACCTGCGATTCGTGTGTCTTGTGCTGCCAGTCACGGAATGACTGCCACCTCAGGAGATGATTGGCGAGTAACTGCCCTCGACGTGAAGGAAGCCCTTGATGTGGCAAGTGTTCTTGCAGTTCCGCCTGACCGGGAGATCATATCAGTCTTGCCTCAAGAGTACGTCGTAGACGGACTGGGTGGTATCAAAGACCCTGAAGGGATGACCGGTATCAGGCTGGAGGTCAATGCCAGGGTTATTACCGGCCACGTGACAATCCTGGAAAACATGGCGGAGAGTGTGGAACGGGCAGGCTTATCTGTTGAGGGACGGATCTTGGAGCCTGTAGCTGTTGCACAGGCAATTCTGACTCATGAGCAAACTCAAAGAGGTGCAATACTGGTTGATATCGGTGGCCAGATAACCCAGGTAGTAGCATTCTATGAAGGCACACCAATCCAATTCCTGTGTGTACCCATAGGCGGTGTACACATCACAAATGATATAGCCATAGGTATGAAGATTCCGTTTGAGGAAGCTGAAAGAATAAAGCAAAGAAGTGCTTCCGGCGGAGAACATGATAAGGGCAGAGATGAATTCATCCAAGACATAATAGACGCGAGATTGCGAGAAATCATTGAGCTTATCGAATCAGAGACCCGTGAAGTCAGGAATAGCGGACTTGTTCCGTGTGGCGTGTTCCTTGCAGGCGCAGGCTCATTTACCCCCGGTACTTCGGAGCTGGCTTCTGAGATCCTTGAATTGCCTGCGCAAATCGGCACACCTCATCCAGTCAGTGTGCCAAAAGGAATTGAGCCTCATAGCTTGTCGCAAGTGGCTTTGGGAATCGCCTGGCATGTAGCTGAGAATTCCCAATTCTTACTTGCCAGGGAATCACAGCCTTCTACGTTTCGGAGGGCGCTGTTTAGTCTCAGAGGGTGGTTTGATGAATTCTTAAAGGATTTCTTCTAGTCTCAATTTGGCGGTTACGCAGGAGGGATATTAGGTGTTCAACCTGGAACTTGAAATGGAGCAGTTCACAAACATTAAGGTGATAGGGGTCGGAGGCGGAGGTTCCAACGCGATAAACCGGATGATAATGGCAGGATTGTCCGGTGTGGAGTTTGTGGCAGTCAATACTGACGCACAGGCACTGGCTGTATCTGATGCCGGTGTAAAGATCCAGGTTGGAGAGAAGCTCACTAAAGGCCTTGGTGCAGGCTCAAATCCTGAAATCGGAGAGCAGGCGGCGCAAGAAAGCTATGACGTGATTCGGCGCGCTTTAGAAGGAGCTGACATGGTATTCATCACCGCAGGCATGGGTGGTGGGACAGGTACGGGAGGCGCCCCTGTCGTGGCCTCTATCGCAAAAGAACTTGGCTCCCTTACAGTAGGTGTGGTGACGAAGCCTTTTACCTTTGAAGGTAAGAAGCGCATGGCTCAAGCAGTGGTAGGAGTCGATAACTTGAAAAGCAAGGTAGATGCCCTTATTGTGATACCAAACGATAGGCTCCTCCAGGTCAGTGAGCCTGCCACTTCGATTCTCGATGCCTTCCAACTGGCAGATGATGTATTGCGGCACGGGGTGCAAGGTATTTCAGACCTGATTACCGTCCCAGGCCTTATAAACGTCGATTTTGCAGACGTAAGGACTATCATGTCCAGCGCAGGTTCGGCTCTGATGGGCATAGGGACAGCTTCAGGTGAAGGCCGTGCCCAGAAGGCCGCGAGAGCTGCTATAGAAAGCCCTCTCCTTGAAACAACTATCAACGGCGCCAAAGGCGTGCTTATGAACATAAAAGGAAGCAGTAATTTGGGCCTCTTTGAGGTAAATGAAGCTGCTGAGCTTATTGCAAAAGCTGCCGACAGTGACGCCAATATCATATTCGGCGCAATGATTGACGAAAACCTTACGGATGAAATCAAGATTACCGTTATTGCCACCGGGTTTGACTCTAAGGTTAAAGAAAGAGTCGGGCTGGAAGCTGTGGAAATCAGTGACTTTGCAGGCGGTGAAGACCTGGATATACCTGCCTTCCTTAGAAGAGGACGAGGCCAAAAGCGTTAACTTGCGTTATGTGGCCGTCATTTTGTCCTCAATTATGACATAATTCTGAGCACGAAGATTGTATACTTAATAAGGAGATGAAACCGGGCAGCGTTCGGGGGTGGATCTCATGCCTCACAAAACTGTCATGGGTGCCGCTGTAATGACTTTTGCCATGCACTGGCTCACCCTGTGGGCAACCGGAGAGGTTCTCGGCTGTAGAATAAGACATTCGAAGATACTTGTGGCGTCAATCACAGCCGGACTCATAGACGCAGTCATCATAGTCTCACTGCACTTTGGGTATCTTCGTGCATATGCCGCAGTCCCACTGGCAATCCTGTCAATACTCCCCGCAGTCAGAATAGCCTTCGGGCCTTTATCCTTGCCCAGATTTGCCATAGTCTCCTGCCACGTGCTGGGGATTAGCTCCCTGGCGTTCGGAGGGGCTTCAGCTTGCGCTTACCTCACAGGACGCCGGCTTATACCAACGCTTTTGGGCCTTTTGGGAACCGTCATGGCAACTACAGAAATAGGATGGGGCTACGTCCGCAGGAGATTCCGAGAATGGTTCCTATATGTGCCGATAGAAATCCATTTCGGTGATATTCAGTTCCAAGTGAACGCTTTAATTGATACAGGCAATAGACTCAAAGACCCCCTTACAGGCTCTCCGGTGATTCTTCTGGAATATAATGCAGCCGCGAAGTTCCTCCCGGAAGAAGTCAGGCGAGCGTTTATGGCCTTCGATGCAGGAGATCTAGGGCTTATTTCTGAACTCCTGGCAGATTCAGCATGGCTTGCCAGGTTTCGGGTAATACCCTTTGTCTCCATAGGCGAGGGGAAAGGCCTCCTCCCGGGGTTTAGAGCTGACAAAATCCTCATATCAGACGGAACTCGAACCTTCCAAACAAAGAATGTAGTCATCGGAATACATGTAGCCAGGCTCTCCCAAGGAGGCGCATTTTCTGCGCTCCTCCATCCCGATATTTTGGCGGAGGCTTCTTGAGCAAGAGTTCACGTGGCAGTCTATTAATATTCCCTAGGAGGAGACTGGGATGAAAATGGGTCTCCCGTTCATAAATCGACTCCTCTACTTAAGGCTGAAGTGCGTCCTATGGGCGATTAACAATGGCTTCGTCCCGAGCCGCCCGATTCTGTATGTAGGGAATGGGGGAGAGGTATTGCCCCCGCCTCTTTCAACCAGTGAAGAAACGGAGCTTCTGACACGCCTGGAAATGGGAGATACGCGGGTGAAAGGCGAGCTGATCGAGAGGAACCTGAGGCTCGTGGTGTACATAGCAAGGAAATTTGAGAATACCGGGATAGGCGTGGAAGACCTGATATCCATTGGCACGATTGGCCTCATTAAGGCTGTCAATACCTTTGATCCGTCCAAGAAGATAAAGCTTGCCACATATGCATCCCGGTGCATTGAAAATGAAATCCTTATGTATCTTCGCAGAAGCAACAAAGTCAGAGCTGAAGTGTCTTTCGATGAACCCCTTAATGTAGATTGGGACGGTAATGAACTCCTCCTGTCTGACGTTATGGGAACAGACAGCGATATTGTATATAGATGCATAGAGGAACAAGTGGATAAATCACTACTGGATGATGCCATGCAGAGGCTGTCCACGAGAGAAAAGAGAATAGTCGAGCTCCGATTCGGACTTAGCGACGGAAAAGAGAAAACACAAAAAGAGGTTGCAGACTTACTGGGCATATCTCAATCTTACATATCCAGGCTGGAAAAGAGAATCATAAGAAAGCTTAGGCGCGAAATCAGAAAAGTTGAGTAAACTATAGCAACTTGAGAGGGGGGACCTAAGTTGAATACATATGATCTTATGAAGAAGTATGTCGCCTCACAAGCCATAGACTACGCTCTGGCTCTACTGGCGAGAGATCCTCGGCGAAACCTGGTAACCCTGACCAGGATTCTGGAGCTGTTTGCAGGTGGGCCCAAGGAGAAACAGCAAATTGAGCTGGCCAGGAAAGCATTTGAAGACCCAAATCATATCTGGACTAAACTGGCGGAACGAGGATTCTCTCAGCTCCATGAAAGCTATCGAACACGAGGCCTCGTCAATCTCTTCATCAATGAAGCATACATGGGTCAACAGGAGCGAAGGCTCCATGCTGAGGAA
>MTKW01004557.1_pt1 | contig 20959 bp, 13 predicted proteins | sample 1042761 | NCBI WGS metagenome assembly MTKW01 (sample SAMN06205366, study PRJNA360243) | anaerobic digester metagenome | biome: Wastewater treatment plant; feature: Anaerobic digester sludge; material: sludge; isolation source: anaerobic digester fed with sludge from wastewater treatment plant ... | reverse complement strand
GTTGTGAAGAATCATTTCAAAAAACAACACGTGGATGTTGCACTTCTAAGTTGAACTTAGGATGAAATGAGAAAAAAATGCAACTTAGTTTTGTACCTCCTCTTTCTCTTGTTAATCGCTCCTTCGCAATTGCTGGCACAGCAAGTTACAGTCAAAGAGCGGGTACTCGAAAAAGAGACAGGTGAACCGCTGCCTGGTGTAAGCATTGTTGTTGAGAGTACCCCCCGGGGTGTATCAACAGATATCGACGGAAGTTTTGAAATCAGGGTTGCTCCAAGCGACAAGCTGGTCTTCTCGTTCCTGGGCATGGAGACACAGATTATTGCAGTAGGTGACAAGACCACCATGGTGGTGGAAATGGAACCGATGAGAAGTGAACTCGATGAGGTGACAATCGTTGCGTTCGGCAAGCAGAAGAAAGAGAGTGTGATCGGGGCAATCACCACGGTGAGTCCGTCCGACCTGAAGGTTCCCTCCAGCAACTTGACCACGGCACTGGCCGGTAATGTTGCGGGTATCATTGCATATCAACGTTCGGGTGAACCGGGACAGGACAACGCCGATTTCTTTGTGCGCGGCATCACCACTTTCGGCGCCAACACCAATCCGTTGATCCTGATCGACAACATGGAGTTGACCAGCACCGACCTGGCTCGCCTGCAGCCCGATGATATCGAGAGCTTCTCCATCATGAAGGATGCTACGGCCACAGCCCTGTACGGAGCACGCGGTGCAAATGGGGTGATCCTGGTTACGACCAAGCGTGGACAGGAAGGTCCGGCAAAGGTCTTTGCCCGTCTCGAAACAGCGGTCTCGGCTCCGACTCAGACCATCAAGCTGGCCGACCCGGTAACCTACATGAAATCATACAACGAAGCGATCAGTACCCGTGATCCGCTGGGCGACCTGATGTACAGCAACGACAAGATCGAACAGACCGGCAAACCCAATGCCAACCGGCTGATTTATCCCGCCAACGACTGGTACGGCATGTTGTTCAAAGATTATTCAAACAGCAACCGTGCCAACGTATCTATCCGTGGTGGTGGAAAGGTTGCCACCTATTATGTTGCCGGAGCCTTCACCCACGATACCGGTATCCTCAACGTGGATAAACGGAATTCGTTTAACAACAATATCGATTCAAAAAACTACACCCTTCGTGCCAATATCGATATTAACACCTCGAAACTGACCAAACTGTCGGTACGCTTGACTGGTAACTTCGACGACTATACCGGTCCATTGAGCGGGGGTAGTGATGTATACAAACTGGTCATGCACTCAGACCCGGTCTTGTTCCCAGCCTACTACCCTGAAGATAGTGAACATGTCGGCATCAAGCACATCATGTTCGGAAACTACGACGACGGCAGCTACATCAACCCCTACGCACAAATGGTACGCGGATACAGGGATTACGACCGTTCACAAATGATTGCAGCTCTCGAGTTGAATCAAAAACTCGATTTCATCACCCCGGGATTAAACTTCATGTCGCAGTTCAACCTGACCCGTTACTCCGATTTCTCCATCTACCGCAGCTTTCAGCCCTACTGGTATGCATTGGGCAGTTACGACTCATATACCGGTGAATACCATATCACCCGGTTGAACGAGAACGGTACCGACTACCTGACCTACGGTGAAGGACAAAAGAATGTAATCAGCACCATGTATTCCGAAAACCGGCTGAACTGGATGCGCGAATTCGGACGCAACACCGTAAGTGGATTGCTGGTATTCACGGTGCGCGAACAACTCGAAGCCAATGCCGGTTCTCTCCAGCTCTCGCTCCCATCGCGCAACGCCGGTCTGGCTGGTCGTTTCACCTATGGATGGGACGGCAAATATTTCTCGGAGTTCAACTTCGGCTACAACGGATCCGAACGTTTCTCAAAAAGCCACCGCTGGGGATTCTTCCCCTCATTCGGACTTGCCTGGGTTGTTTCGAAGGAGGAGTTTTTCAAACCCCTGCAAAATACATTCTCCAACCTGAAACTGCGCTACTCTTACGGACTTGTGGGTAACGACAATATCGGCTCAAAATATAATCGCTTCTACTACCTCTCGGAAATGAACATGACAGACGGAAACCGGGCCTCATATTTCGGTGAGAACCGTGGCATATCCTACTCCGGCATTTCGGTAATCCGCTATGCCAACGATGCGATCACCTGGGAGAAGTCACTGAAGAGAAACTATGCGGCAGAGATCGGACTGTTCGGAAAAGTTGACATCATTGCTGAATATTTCACCGAAGACCGTTCAGATATCTTCATGAACCGTGCAGATATCACCAACACCATGGGTCTGCAGTCGACCATTTCGGCCAACATCGGAAAGGCATCCGCCAGGGGAGTAGATATCCAGGCAGATTACAAGCAGGTATGGAACAAGGACTTCTGGTCGTCCGCCCGCGCCAACTTCACCTATGCCACGAGCAAGTATAAGGTATACGAGGAACCTGAATACAAGGAGCCTTGGAGACTCCACAGAGGGTACTCCATCAAGCAGACCTGGGGATACATTGCGGAACGGCTCTTCATCGATGACGAGGAGGCCGCCAACAGCCCGTCACAGGCAGCCTTCGGTTCACAATACGGTGGCGGTGACATCAAGTATACCGATGTAAACGGCGATGGTGTAATTACGGAGGCCGACAGGGTTCCCATCGGCAACCCGACAACTCCGGAGATCATTTACGGATTCGGATTCTCAACAGGGTACAAAGGATTGGACGCCTCTGTATTCTTCCAGGGATTGGCAAATGAATCGTTCTGGATCGACGCGGCCGACATGTCTCCGTTTGTTGGAAACACCCAGTTGCTGAAAGATATCCATGACAGCCACTGGAGCGAGGATAACCGCGACATCTACGCCTTCTGGCCACGCTATAGTGCATACAGGAACAACAACAACACCCCTGTAAGTACCTGGTGGATGAGGGATGGATCGTTCCTCCGCCTCAAACAGGTGGAACTTGGCTACACCATTCCCGAGAAGCTTACCGAAAAGATGCATGTTGCCAACCTGAGGCTCTACCTCTCAGGCACAAACCTGTTCTGCTGGAGCAGTTTCAAGATGTGGGATCCTGAAATGGGAAGTTCAGCCCTGAATTATCCCGTACAGAGGACCGTCAATGTTGGTGTGAATTTAACGTTTAAATAAGTGAGACAATGATGAAACGAATAGATACAATCAAAAAACTAAAATGGACCGTAATGGCATTGTTCATCGGTCTGACTGCCTGCAACGACTATCTGAATGTCGTTCCCAATGATGGTCTAGCCACCATTGAGTCGGCATTCAACTTACGGTCGACCGCCATTCGTTACCTTGGCACCTGCTACTCCTATATGACGGAAGAGGGTGCGGCAGGTTCCGATCCCGCCCTGCTGGGGGGAGATGAACTGTGGGATCTTGTTGGTCGAGTGGTCAGCAACACCTCGGCACGTGTACCCAACACCATGTTCCAGATTGCTCGTGGGTTGCAAAGTGCAAGTACCGTATATGCAAACGACTGGGCGGCTATGTATCAGGGGATTCGCTGCTGCGACATTCTCCTCGACAACATCGACCGGGTGCCCGATATGGAAGAGTGGGAAAAGAGGCAATGGAAGGCCGAAGTGAAATTTCTCAAGGCCTATTACCACTTTAACCTGATCCGGAAATGGGGACCTATCCCAATTATCAGAAAAAGTTTGCCAATTGATGCGGACGTTGAAGAGGTGCGGGTCTATCGTGATCCTATTGACGATTGCTTTGACTTTGTCCTCGAACTGCTGGATGAAGCCATTCCCGACCTTCCCCTGACAAATCCTTCAGTTGATGAGTACGGACGGGTAAACCAGCTTATCGCAGCCTCGTTGAAGGCCCGCGTTGCCGTATATGCAGCCAGCCCGCTCTTCAACAACAATACCGACCAGGCACCGCTTGTCGACTCGCGCGGTGTACAACTGTTCGCGCAGAACAAGTCGGAAGAGGAGCAGCTGAAACGGTGGCAGGATGCCATGGTGGCCTGCAAGAAAGCGATCGATCTCTCTCACGAAGCCAACGTCAAGCTCTATCAGTACGATAACGAATACCGGGTGAACGACACGTTGTTCCTCGATTTCACGCTGCGCGGCATGATGTGTGAACGCTGGAACGAAGAGATCATCTGGGGAAACACGCAAAGCAACGCTACCCAGCTGCTCATGTGGCAACAGCTCACCACCCCAAACATTCAGTACAAATATACCAGTTGGACCCACTCCTTGAGTTGCTACGCCTTTATCGGTGTGCCGTTGAAAATTGCAGAGCAATTCTACACGAGAAACGGTTTGCCGTTGAACTTTGACCGCGACCGCCAGGGAGTAGACGAATTGGCTTTACGAGACGGAGATGAGGCACATGCCTACTATATCGAACAGGGTTACACAACCGCACAGTTGAATTTCGACCGCGAACCACGCTTCTATGCATTCCTCGGGTTCGATGGTGGCAAATGGGTAGGTGCACTGACCAATTACAACGATCTGAAGCCGAGCGATATATACAGCGTAGAAAACCGCATGGGCAAGGCGTTGGCAAAGAGCAGCAGCGAATCCGGACCTGTTACCGGATACTATCCCAAGAAGATGTATCCCTACCGTAACCGTATCGGTGCGAACGGCAGTCCCTTGTCGACCTACTGGTACCCCTGGCCGATGATCCGTCTTGCCGACCTCTACCTGTTGTACGCTGAAGCGATAAACGAAGCTGAAGGACCAAACGGTGCCCACAGTGCAGAGATGTTCCAATATATCGATGCTGTCCGTACACGTGCAGGCATTCCCGATGTCAAAACGGCTTGGGACCAATACAGCACCTCTCCGGGCAGATACAACACCAAAGCGGGTATGCGTGATATCATCCACAAAGAGCGGTTGAACGAATTGGCCTTTGAAAGCCAACGCTTCTGGGATCTGCGCCGCTGGAAAGAGGCAAACACCGAATATGCCAAGAACATCTACGGATTCCGGGTACTCTCTGTCACGCCTGAAGACTATTACAAAAAAATGTTGATTGCCGAGCAGCCTTTCGCACAAAAGAACTATTTCTGGCCTATCCAGACGGCTACGCTTGAACGGAATCCGAATCTGGTTCAGAACTTAGGATGGTAATTACATAATAAAAAACGAAAAAAGATATGAAAAAAATAGTGCTATCTTGTTTCCTGTTAATTGCTGCCCTCACTTTCTACAGTTGCGAGGAGGGTGGACGAATTGACCAGTTAGACAAATCGATACCTGCACCCAGACCGGTTGAGGTAACCAACATCACCAGCATACCGGGAGGCGCTGTCATCAAGGTGAAAATTCCGGATGATGACAACCTGAAGGGCGTGGTTGCAACATACGAACGAAACGGAGAGATCGTAAATACGAAAATTTCGCGCTATCTCGACAGCCTGCTTATAGTCGGCTTTGCCGATACCTTGTCACATGAAGTGGAGATCTGCTCCTTTAATGTCAACGAGGTCCGTTCAACACCGGTGAAGGTATCATTCAACCCGTTGAAACCTGCAGTACAGACTGTACAGTTCGATATTGCCGAAGCGTTTGGGGGCGTCAAGATCCACATCATGAACAACACCTCGAAAGAGGATCTGGCAGTTGTTCTCCTGGCCGACAAGAATATATCCAATCCGGATGCTCCTGCCGATTCACGGAGATGGGTAGAGGTTACCACCCTCTTCACGGCTTCCGAGGATATCTTTCTGGCACGCCGCGGACTGGAGAGCGCACCAACCGTGTTCGGGGTCTATATCCGCGACAGGTGGGGCAACAAGTCGAGCATCATCACCAAGGTGTTGACACCGTTACAGGAATCTCAACTGGACAAATCGAAGTTCAGGTACTATAATCCTGGCGACGACAACTCATTCTCCACCAACTCTTCGCTTTATCCGATCGAGGGTCTGTGGGACAATTCGGGAGTGTCGGCCTCGCCGCACTTCTATGCAAGTACCAGCAGCAACCCCATGCCGCAATGGTTTACCATCGACCTTGGTGTCAAAGCCAAGATCAGCCGAATTGGCAAGCTCGCCCGTATCGACTACAACATCTGGACCGGTACACACCCCCGCGAATATGAGTTCTGGGGAAGTATGGCTCCTACCGGTCAGGTAGTACCCGAAAACGAGCATGGATTTGACGACAGCTGGTTCAAACTGGGATACTTCGAACAACCAAGACCTTCAGGATACAATCCCGACGGGACCGTTCCACCCACCTACACGGCGGAAGACCGGGAAATGTTCAATACCGGAACCGAATTTGAGATGGATGACACTCAATATGAGAATGCCTACAACGAACTGCGATACCTGAGGGTAGTGATCATCAATACCTTTAGTACATGGGAGACCAAAGCAAAGGTTGGACAGATCCAGCTGGGTGAAATCACTCCTTTCGGTCAGATATTAGAAGAGTATAGATAAAACAGAACGATAAAAAATAAACAACATGAAGAATTTCTACTTCTTACTTGTTTTACTCGTAGGGCTAGGCCTCGGCTCATGTAAAAATCAGGATGATATTTACATGGAGTTTGTCAAGAAAGGCGGAAATGTCTACCCTGAGAAAACGAACAACCTGAGGGCATATGTAGGTTACAAACGCATCAAGCTTGTCTGGGATGCACCCAAGGATCCTTCGGTTAAAACCGCAAAAGTGTATTGGGATAACAAAACCATGGTCAAGGATATCAACTACTCAGCTTTTCCGGGCGACAAGGTTGAACTGATCGTAGACAACCTGGAAGAGCGCACCTATACCTTTCAGTTGATAAACTTTGATACCAATGGCAACCAGTCGATGGTCTCGGAGGTTATTGCCGCCCCCTATGCGGAAAATTGGCTGGTAACCCATGCGGAGCGCACCGTCACGGCTGCAGAAGTAAAGGGAACAGATGCCGAAATCAAAATGAATTTCGGTACGAATGAGATGATCGCTACCCGTTTCAGGTACATCAATGCCGACGGAGATACCATCGAACTGGAGGAGACACTTGATGCATATAGCAGTACCATCCTGTTCCCCAATGCAATCAGCGGCAAACGGTTTGAATACAGTTCAAGCTATTGTCCCGCTGAAGGACTCGACACCATCTGGAACGACTGGATTAAGTCGCCGACCCCTATTTCCGGTAAGCTGGATTGCAAGTCGTGGAACGTTACGGTAACTACCGGTCAGATCTGGGATAACAACTTCCTGCCTTCAAAGGCGGTGGACGGCGTTATCGACAGAAATTACCGTTGGTGTAGCGCGCAAGGAGCATTAGCAAACGTTTTCCCGAAAATAATGGTGGTCGATAATCAAAAAGATTCCTATTACATCAATAAGGTTTCTTTATATCAGGACCAAGCCACTATGAACAGGCGATTTGGCAACAGTGTGGAGATGTATTGGGGTAATGAACCATTTGATCCCGACGCGGGAACCGATTATGCTAATTCTCCCGGATTTGCCGATGCCATTGCTAAAGGCAACTGGCTAACCACAACGTTCTGGTTCAGTACTGCAACTTGGACAAAAACATGGTCGCAAATGCAAGAATTCCAATATTTTGCCATAGTCTGGAAAGATTCTCGTTCCGGCAGCGGATGGATTGATCTATGGGAAATAGAGTTCTATGGATATGACTCCGCAGCCGACTAAAATTTTAAATTGGCCGTCGCGCTTTTAAGTTCATAAGATCAAGACCGCTACAGTTCAGACAGTTATAAATTGATTACAGGTTCTGACTTACTGGTTAAATTTATAATCTGAACTACGGCGGTCTTGATTTTTTAAATTGCTATATGAAAATCTGATGTTTTTGATTTACTTTGCAATAAGGGGGTAATCAGAATCGGGTTTATCATGGGAAAAGCAGCCATCATCTCTTTTATCAGTCGGAGTTTCGGTCAGCCATCATATCCACCAGTACCAGCAAATAGAGGTGGAGTGAAGACTCTCCTGAACATTTCCGTCCCGCCCCGTTGTAATGAAGTGCTTGAATTTATGAATTGCAATAAGCAGTACCGAAAAGGGTGCAAGATATTTCATATAAAAACTGAACAAACGTTTGTTCAAAATTAGTTTTTATACTATATTTGTATTTTTAGTCAGTGAATCAATCGAATAATCAATATCGAATATTTCATTTAGTACATACAATATAACCAATTAATTTAATTTTATGAAACTTAAGCTTTTCTTCTTTTCCGGCATGATAGCCCTCTTGTCATGCAATATAAACGATGTGTCGACAAAAGAATACAAAATCTCCAAAGGTGAACTCCTCAACAAGATCAAGGGAGGCTGGGCCGGGCAGGTAATCGGATGCACATATGGGGGCCCTACGGAATTCAAATGGAACGGTACGATGATCGGAGAAGAGATCCCGATCCCATGGGACGACACCCGCATGGTCTGGTATTACAAAAACTCCCCGGGACTCTACGATGATGTATATATGGACTTGACATTCGTGCAGGTCTTTGAAAAGTATGGGCTGGACGCTCCCGACTCGTTGCATGCAAAATACTTTGCCAACGCAGGCTATCCGCTATGGCATGCCAACCAGGCAGCCAGATACAATATCCTCAACGGCATCATGCCGCCCGAGTCAGGACATTGGAAAAACAATCCACATGCCGATGATATTGATTTCCAGATTGAAGCCGATTTTGCCGGGTTGATGTCTCCGGGAATGGTCAATGCCGCATCAGAGATTGGCTGGAGAATTGGGCATATCATGAATTATGGCGATGGAGTATACGGCGGGATTTATGTGGCGGCCATGTATGCACTCGCTTTTGTGCATAATGATATCGAATTCATTGTGGAAGAGGCACTGAAATCGATCCCGAGACAGAGCAAATATTACCAATGCATAGCCGATGTGTTGCGGTGTTACCGTAAAGATCCCAAAGACTGGAAAAAGGCATGGTTCGAGGTTCAGAAAAAATGGAGCGCCGATACAGGTTGCCCTGATGGGGTTTTCCAACCCTACAACATCGATGCAACGGTCAACGGAGCTTATATCGTAATCGGACTGCTTTACGGCAGGGGCGACTACGGAGCAACCATCGATATCAGTACAAGGTGCGGATACGATTCCGACTGCAATCCCGCCAATGCTGCCGGAATTCTAGGAACAATGATCGGGTACGACAAGATACCGGCATATTGGAAACAGGGATTGGACAAAGTAGAGGATTTAAATTTTGCACACACCGAGATGTCGCTCAACAAGGTATACGAAATAGGATTTCGCCATGCAAGCGAGATGATCATCCGTAACGGAGGTCGTTTAACCGGAGATATTTTCACCATCAACTACCAGCAACCAAAACCGGTTCCGCTTGAAGTGGGTTTCGAAGGCCTCTATCCGGTAGAAAGACGAAGAATCGGCAGCAATCTTGGCGGGAAAAACCGCGAGATCTCCTTCAAAATTAATGGATCGGCTTTTGTGTTGAGTGGAAGGGCTGTAAAGAACAGCGACCGCCCCGACTCCATTCTGGAAATCGAAGTCTATATCAACGGGAACCTGCACGAAGTTGCGAAAATACCTACCAACAACCGCATCAGGCGGCACGATCTCACCTGGAACTATGATCTGACCGAGGGAGAAAACAACATTACGCTGAAAGCTATCAAAATTCCGGAGGGATACCGGATAGATGCAACAGATGTGATTGTCTATTCCAGAAACAGACCGGGAAAACTGGTCTATTATTAACACACTTTTCCGCAATCAGAAAAAAATCAATATCCACACTGTGTAAGCATAAAAGATAAACAAATGAAAACTAAAACTTTTTCTCTATTTTACATCTGCCTGTTTCTCTGTTTTTTTGTTAAAAGTACGGCGCAGGTCCAGAACGATGAGGTTTACGAGTATCCCAACCTGAACAGTCAAGATTACCGGTACAACATCAGGATTCCGGATATTGACGGGTATAAGACATTGAAAGGTGATTTTCATATACATACCGTCTTCTCCGATGGAAAGGTATGGCCCGATCAACGGGTCAAGGAGGCTTGGAATGAAGGACTGGATGTCATTGCCATAACCGATCACATCGAATACCGGCCCAATCAGAAGATTTTGATCAGCGACCACAACAAGTCGTTTGAAATTGCAAAGGCTCAGGGGGATGCCATCGGTATGCTGGTTATAAAAGGATCCGAAATCACGCGACAGAAGCCATTGGGCCATATCAACGCCCTTTTTATCCAGGATGCAAATCCGCTCGAACGTCAGGATCCGCTCGAGGCCATCGACGAGGCCCTGAAACAGGGTGCCTTCATCTTGTGGAACCACCCCGGCTGGCCGGACGATAAAAGCACATTTTATCCTGTTCACAAGGAGCTGATTGCAAAAAAGAAGATTCACGGCATTGAAGTCTATAACGGCTGGGAATCCTATCCGAACGTAATCGACTGGTGTCAAGAGCATAACCTGGCTCCTTTTGCCAACACCGATCTCCACTACACCAGTGCAAATCTCTACAGGGGAGAGCGGGTGCGCCCGATGACCCTGGTGTTTGCCAAGGAATACAGCGAAGAGGGTGTAAAAGAGGCACTATTTTCAGGCAGAACCGTGGCACTTTATAACAATATTCTGTCCGGCGACGAGGCATTGCTGAAGTCCCTTATCAAGGCCTCCCTCTCGATCAGGGTGATCAACCAGCAGAAAGGGGTTATCGAAATTACCAACAACAGCGATATCGCCTACGGCATCAAGTATGGCAATTATATGTATCCCATGTCATTATATCCAAATCAGGTACTTCGTGCCACCATTCCTGCCGGTTCGGATGTCGAGTTCTCGAACTGCTTATACGGAAAAGATCGACACGTCGTGCTGAAATTGTGGTAAAATAATCACCGGAAAACATTCTTGAGGCCAAATCTACAAACATGCAAAAGAAACAGATTGTCGTAATCGGGAGTTCAAACCTCGATTATATAGTAACGATGGATCATTTCCCAAAAGGAGGCGAAACCCTCGAGGGACTATCATTCACCCAGGCGATGGGAGGTAAAGGAGCCAACCAGGCAGTGGCAGCCTGCAGATCGGGCGGTAAAGTAAGTTTCATTACCTGTGTTGGTGATGATTCAAGCGGCGAGAATGCACTGGATTATTACAACAATGAAGGTATTGATACCTCCCTCTCTCTTGTAAAAGAGAATGTCACAACCGGAGCCGCATCAATATGGGTAGACAAGAACGGTGAAAACTGCATCATCGTAATCCCGGGTGCCAACCGCTATCTTACATCAGATCAGATTATCCCCCACTCCGACCGGCTAATCGAGGCGGATACCATCCTGCTTCAACTGGAAATTCCTTACGAAACGGTCAGGACTATCTGCCGGGTAGCATCAAGCCACACGAAGATCATACTGAATGCCGCTCCTGCCTATCCCATCGAGGAAGAGATCCTGAAATCCATCTACATGCTGGTGGTGAACGAGACTGAAGCGGAGACCATTACAAGTTGCAAGCTTGAAACGATTGGCGAAAATGCGATGGTTGAGGCACTTCTAAAAAAAGGGGTGAAGAATGTGATTCTCACCCTAGGGTGTAAGGGATCAATTTACAGTAACGGTGTCGAGTGGTTGCAAATTCCGGCCTTCAAGGTTGCGGTAAAGGATACAACAGCCGCAGGAGACACATTCTGCGGCGCACTTGCAGTTGGAATCGGGAAATATAACGATATGCGAAAAGCCATAACATTTGCTACTGCCGCTGCTGCACTGTGCGTAACCACACTCGGCGCGCAACCTTCGATACCCGGAGAAGAGGAAATCAGCACGTTTCTGCTCGAAAACAACATCATACTATAAAATTGCAGATAGAGACATCAGACATCCATTTGTGAATCAACCAAATATCGCATGAAATCAACATTACAGGCTGTCGTTCTCATCCTCCTGATGACACTGACCGGATCTGCCGCGCAGGGGCGAAAGGCTAAACCTGAAGCCATCTACCGGAGATTACCCGTCAAGGAATATCGCGACAGAATGGCGGCCGGTTGGCTTGGCCAGATCGTAGGGGTCAGCTGGGCCGCCCCAACCGAGTTCAAGTGGAAAGACAAGATCATACCTGTAGAGGATATGCCGCAGTGGCGTAACGAACTGATCAATGAGGCATTCAACCAGGATGATCTCTATGTGGAGATGACTTTCCTGCGATCATTGGAAGAACATGGCCCTGATCTCTCCATCCGGCAAGCAGGTATCGATTTTGCCAATTCGGAATATCCGCTATGGTGTGCAAATGAAGCTGGACGGCGTAACCTGCGCGCAGGAATTGCCCCGCCCGACTGTAGCCACCCGGCATTCAACAACAGGGTTCACGACATCGATTATCAGATCGAAGCCGATTACTCTGGACTGATTGCCCCGGGAATGCCTGCCGTACCTGTAGCATTGGGCGAAAAATTCGGCAGGCTGGTCAACTACAGCGATGGCGTGTACGCGGGGCAATTTATCGGCGGCATGTATGCCGAAGCATTCTTTGAAGATGATATTCTGAAAATCATCGACGCCGGTCTGGCATGTATCCCTACAGGATCTCAATATGCGGAGATGGTACGTGACGTGGTTTCCTGGTACAAGAGCAATCCGGACGACTGGGAAGCCACCTGGAAGTTTTGTCAGCAAAAGTACCGCGAGAATCCCGAGTATCAAAAAAACTCCAATGGCGGCATCGATGTGAAAATCAATGGAGCATATATCCTCATTGGCATGCTTTACGGCGAGGGGGATATCGACCAGACCATCGTCATCTCAACCCGCTGCGGCCAGGACTCCGATTGCAACCCCTCAAACGCTGCAGGCATACTTTTCACCACCATCGGCACTTCAAGACTTCCGGAACGTTTCAAGGCGAACCTCGACCTGAAAAGCTGCTTTGCCCATACCGAGTACAATTTCCCGAAACTGCTGGATGTGTGTGAGGCACTTGCACGTGAATATGTCGTCAGGGAAGGTGGATGGATCGAGACCGACGCAAACGGGGAGGAGAACTTTGTGATCCCGGTCAAGAGACCGGAACCCAGTCCGCTGGTATTTAGCTGGGATCCGGAGCCGATTGCAAAGAGTCTCTTCACTGAAGAAGAGATGGCGAGAATCAGGCACCAGGCCTCTGCCGATCTGCAGAAAGTTCTGGATAAACTCTTCCCGGGCTGGACCATCGCCTATTGCGGATCCGATATGCAACCCGGTCTCCGGGAACAGTACAAGGGGAAGGAGAATGTCATGCTCACTCACCCCCTGTCGAGAGAGATGCCCTGTGTGCTGACGATGGAGAGAGATATCCCGACCGGCAAGAAAACGGTTCTAAAAACTTGTGTAACTCATCATGATGGCGGTGACTGGGTCCTGGTTATCCGTGTCAACGGTTCCGTACAGAAGATGGTAACCGTGGGAAAAGAGTCGGTCGGCGAGGATGGATGGCTGGAGGTTGATTTCAACCTCACCCCCTTTGCAGGAAACAAGAACATCAAGATCGACCTGGAAAACAAGGCCAACGGCTGGTCGTGGGAAGCCGGTTACTGGAAGGAGTTGCGCATCGACTACCTGGCACCCTGATTCCATCATACTGAACAACATCTTAAAAAGAATCCTATGCAACGACGCTACATACTACTCTGTCTGTCACTTGGTCTCTTCCTGACTCTATCGGCTCAGGTAAAAGACCGGCAATATCCATTGCCACCACACTCCATTCAATTGTCGGGATACCTCGAAAATGACATTCAGAACTCGATAAACCACTGGAACAAGGGTGTACTTCCCTATGGCGCTTTCGTCGATCTCTTCCGTAACGGAAGAACACAGTTTGCAGTTGGCGAAATGTGGGGGAAGGCAGTCCGGTCGGGAAGCATGTTTTACCGGTATACGCAGGATCCCGAACTGAAGAGAATATTGGATGAGACAGTCCGCGACCTGCTCTCCACCCAGCATCCGAATGGCAGCATCAGCTGTTCACCCGTGGAAAAGCAACCGGAAGGGCCCACTGGCGACCTGTGGGAGCGCAAATATGTGATGCTGGGACTGATGGACTATTACGACTGGGTAAACCGGGACCCTGCTATTCTCGAAAGTCTTGTCCGTCAGGCAGACTGTATTCTCGACCAGGTAGGGAATGGTCCCAAGGCGGCGATCAACCAGATGGGATGGAGCTCCGAAAAGATCGAGTCGAGTACCATTCTCGAACCAATAATGAGGCTCTACCAGATGACGGGATTCAAACGGTATCTCGATTTTGCCAACTATATCATCGAGACGGGAGGAGCCAGGAATTTCAACCTTTTTGAAAATGCATACAATAATGTCGAACCCTACAAAATGGCAGGAAATTATCCAAAAGCGTACGAAATGACCTCCCTGTTTGAAGGGGTGGTAAAGTACTATCGGGCAACGGGCAAGCCAGAGGTGAAGCAGATGTTGGACAACTATTACAACAACATAAGTACCAGGGAGATCACCATTATCGGCAATGGGGGAGCCGATCAGCCATACCACCCCAAGGTGATGGGTGAAGCGTGGGACAACACGGCACTTGAACAGACAAATCCCGATATCAAACGGATGATGGAGACCTGTGTAGGGGTAACCTGGATGAAATTCTGCAGCCAGATGATGCGGTTGACGGGAGAATCTTCGCCGGTAGACCAGATCGAGAAATATATCTACAACGGCCTGCTGGGTGCCATGAAGCCTACCGGCGACGGGTTCAGCTACGTCAACCTGCTCAATGGAAAGAAAGTCAACGACAGCGGATGGGGACGACATTTCGACCATCTCCATGTAACCTGCTGCAACTTGAGTGGTCCGATCGGACTCTCCTATATACCCTACATTGCGGTAACCAACTCCGACCAGGGACCGGTAGTCAACCTCTACAACGCGGCCGAAGTAACCACCACTACCCCTTCGGGTCAGGCCTTGAAGATCACGATAGATACCGATTATCCCCAATCAGGAAAGATTGTGATCGGGGTGAAGTCCCATAAACCGGAGAGATATGCCATTCAGTTGCGGATTCCCGAATGGAGCAAAAAAAACGTAGTGAAGGTGAACGGGAAAAAACATGATGTTACTCCGGGAAGATATGCTGTCATCGATCGGGAATGGAAGAGCAACGACCGGATTGAGATCGGGTTCGAGATGGTGTGCCGGATTATTGAGGCACCCAGGGGAAGCAACCGGAAAGGGGACAATTTCGAGGCTGCAACATGGGGCCCCATCGTCTTGGCACGCGATGAGAACATCGACCCGGACTATAACCAGCAGATTAAGGTAAAAGCCGACAGGCGTGGAATAGTGAAAGTTGCCAAAACAACGCCTACCCGTGACGATGCCCGGATGGAATTTATCGTACCCACCACAACCGGCACCATCCGGATGGTGGACTACGCTTCAGTAAATGGATGGGAAGGATCACATGTTTGTACCTGGTTACCCTTACCGGAAAAATAGAATAAATTTTTTAGAGTTCTTAACCAATTAAATCGAGACGATATGTTTATTGTAGGCAATTATTTATTAGCAGTGATTCTGTGCGTGGTTACCATGATTTGCTGGGGATCCTGGGGCAATACGCAAAAACTAGCCGCCAAGACCTGGCGGTACGAGCTGTTCTATTGGGATTACGTGATCGGTATTGTACTTCTTTCGCTGATTCTGGGTTTTACCCTCGGAAGCATCGGCGAAGAGGGCCGGAGCTTTGTGGATGACATAAGACAGGTTAATTCGAGAAACTTCTGGAGTGCATTTACCGGAGGTGTCATCTTCAACGCTTCCAACATTCTCCTTTCCGCTTCAATCTCATTGGCCGGGATGTCTGTGGCTTTCCCCGTAGGTGTGGGATTGGCGCTTGTTCTTGGTGTCTTCATCAATTACTTCGGTGCACCCAAAGGTGACCCTGTAATCCTGTTCCTGGGAGTTTTCCTGGTGGTTACAGCCATTATCCTGAACGGTATAGCATCCGGCAAGATGAGTAAGGGTACCGAAGAGCAACAGACGCGAAAGAAAGGGATCATCATCGCCATCATCGCCGGATTCCTGATGTCTTTTTTCTACAGGTTCGTGGCTGCCGCAATGGACCTGACAAACCTGGAAAACCCAACGGAGGGCATGCTTACCCCTTACGGCGCATTTTTTATTTTCGCCATGGGCATATTGATCAGCAACTTCGTTTTTAATACCGTTGTAATGAAAAAACCGTTTGTAGGAGAGCCGGTTAACTATGTCCGGTACTTCAAGGGCAATCTTAAGACACACCTGGTTGGAGTACTGGGAGGCGTTGTCTGGGGAATCGGTACCGCCTCCAGCTATATTGCTGCAGGAAAGGCCGGTGCAGCCATTTCGTACGGACTGGGACAAGGCGCGACGCTTGTCGCCGCCCTTTGGGGTGTATTTATCTGGAAAGAGTTCAAGAATGCTTCGAAATCGACCAACCGGTTGCTGGTATGGATGTTTCTTCTCTTTATCCTCGGCATTGTCTCCATAATTTATGCAGGCCAATAGAAGTTGATAGCCACATGCGGCTATCGCATTCGTAACATCAGGAAGGTTTGCCAACCATAGGGTGGACAAACCTTCTTTCATTTTCTTCTGTTCAAACAAAATAATTCCTATCTTTGAACCGGTAACGTTCTAATCACATATCCATCAACACAATGAAACAGGCAAAAACTCTTTCGCTCCTGACAGTTTTCACAATCGGCATGCTATGTTTCGGGTGCCGGCAAAACCCCGTATCAAAAACTGATCCGACAGCCCGGAAAATCACCCCAGTAGATTTCTCCCGCGTAAAGATCAACGACAATTTCTGGTCGCCCAGGCTGAAGAATCATGTCATGCACACGCTTCCGGTCTGCATCGACCAGATCGAGAACAGGACCGGCCGGATCCGGAATTTTGAAAATGCGGCCAATCGCTCAGGCGAGCATTCAGGCATCTTTTACGATGATTCAGATGTTTACAAGGCACTCGAAGGAATGGCTTACAGCCTCATCAACAATCCAGACCCCGAACTGGAGAAGAAAGCCGACGAGTGGATCGACAAGTTTGCAGCCGCCCAGGAACCGGACGGCTACATCAATACCTTCTATACGCTGACAGGCCTGGAGAGGCGCTGGACAAACATGGACAAACATGAGATGTATTGTGCCGGTCATATGATCGAGGCGGCAGTTGCCTATTACAAGGCTACCGGCAAACGGAAGCTGCTTGATGTCTCCATCCGCATGGCGGATCACATGATGGAACATTTCGGTCCCGGTAAACGTCACTGGGTTCCGGGACATGAAGAGATTGAACTGGCACTGGTAAAGCTCTATGAGGTGACCAACGAGGAGAAATACCTAGATTTTGCCTACTGGCTGCTCGAGGAGCGCGGCAGAGGATACGGCTCAATGGGTGACGAAGGCACCTGGAATCCCATCTACTATCAGGATGAGATGCCTGTCAGGGAGCTGTCGACCATCAACGGACACGCCGTGCGGGCCATGTATCTTTTCTGTGGCATGGCGGATGTTGCCTCGCTGAAAGGCGATACCGGCTATATCCATGCCCTGGACCGGCTGTGGGACGATGTGGTGCTCTCCAAGATGTACATCACGGGGGGGATCGGATCATCACGACACAATGAAGGGTTTACCGAACCTTTCGATCTTCCAAACTATGAAGCCTATTGTGAAACCTGTGCCTCGGTGGGAATGGTCCTCTGGAATTCGCGAATGCACCAGCTCACAGGAGATTCCAAATATATCGACGTACTGGAGCGCTCCTTGTATAACGGTGCTCTGGCGGGAATATCGCTGAATGGAGATCTCTTTTTCTACGTCAATCCCCTGGCATCGCACGGTGATCATCACCGGAGGGAATGGTACGGAACGGCCTGTTGTCCGAGTCAGGTTTCCAGGTTCCTCCCCTCCATCGGCAATTATATTTACAGCACATCGAAAGAGGCGGTGTGGGTGAATCTCTATATTGGAAACAGTGCCGAAGTGGGTGCCGGGAAAGAGACGGTAAGGCTGACGCAGGAGACAGGCTACCCCTGGGACGGGAGTATAACGCTTACGGTTGAGCCGCTGAAAAGTTCCCTCAGGAAGGAGATCCGCATGAGAATTCCCGGATGGTGCAAACAGTATTCCATTGCCGTAAACGGAGAGCAGATAATCGATCCCCAAATTGAGAACGGCTACCTGGTGATTGAACGGAAATGGATTTCTGGTGACAAAATCACCCTTTCTCTGGATATGCCAACTGAGATTATAGCCGCAGATCCGCGCGTAAAGGAGAACATAGGTAAAAGGGCCATACAGCGGGGGCCACTGGTCTACTGTGCGGAAGAGGCAGACAATCCATCATTCGACGAGGTGATCCTCACGCCAGATGCGGAAATCAGAGAGAGATTCAACTCCTCCCTCCTGAACGGCGTCACCACCATTGATGCCATCAGGGGCGACAAGACCGTCAGGTTTATCCCCTACTATGCATGGGATAACAGGGAGGCTGGAGAGATGAAGGTGTGGATCGATTACACCGTAAACTGATAGCAAGACAACCCTTCCGGCTCACTTATGAAAGCACTGGTACTGGATAACTACATGGAGCTGAACTATCGCGACGTCCCCGATCCGCAGTTGGAAGTCGACGAAGTGTTGATCAGGGTCAAAGCGTGCGGAATATGCGGAAGTGACGTACACGGCATGGACGGAAGCAGTGGCAGAAGAATACCCCCATTGGTGATGGGACATGAAGCCGCAGGAGTAATCTCCGCCATCGGGGCGGCAGTAACGGGTTGGGAAGTGGGCGACAGGGTCACTTTCGACTCCACGATCTATCCGCTCGACGACTGGTACACCCGCAAGGGACATTACAACCTCAGCGACAACAGAAAAGTTCTGGGTGTCTCCACTGGGCACTACCGGAAAGAGGGCGCATTTGCCGAGTTTGTAGCTGTTCCGGCCCATATCCTATACAGGATCCCCGACAATGTCACCTTCGAACAGGCCGCCATGACGGAGCCCGTGGCAGTGGCACTCCATGCCGTCAATATTTCCGGCATACGTCCGGGAGAGTCTGCAGTGGTGATCGGCACGGGGACGATCGGGCTCTTTGTAGTCAAGTTGCTGCAGATAGCCGGTGCATTTCCCATCATTGCCGTGGAGAGGGATGAAGAGAAACTGAAACTAGCCAAGAGCTTCGGCGCAACGGATCTTCTCCTCAGTTCCGACAGTCTGGTTACCGGCACGATTGAAGCACTTACCAACAACCGGAAGGCGGATGTCGCTTTTGAGGCTGTGGGGATCCAGGAAACGGTAAACCTCTGCATAAAGAGTCTGCGCAAAGGAGGCAGAGCTATCCTGATCGGCAACCTGATGCCAGAAGTGACCATTCCGCTCCAGCAAGTGGTGACTTCTGAGCTTTCTCTTCTGGGGAGTTGTGCCATCAACGGCGAATATGAAACTGTACTTGAACTGATGCGCTCCGGCAAGATCGAAGTTGACGGGATGATATCTGCCGTGGCTCCACTATCCGAAGGAGCTGAATGGTTCAGACGACTCTACAACAAGGAGAGCGGCTTGCGTAAAGTGATACTGGTTCCCTAACACGAGATAGAGATGAGAAATTGGCTACACAACATTGCTATACTGGGATGCGGAAAGGTGGCACACCTACATGCACGGGCAGTAAAAAACCTGCCGAATGCACGACTTGCAGGCGTTTGGAGTAGAAGCAGGCAGACTGCGAACAGCTTTGCCGAACAATATGGGGTGCCTGCCTACAACGACGTTGGAGAACTGGTTAGAAAAGAGCAGATCGATCTGGCCATTATCTGTACACCCCATCCCTTCCACCTGAGACCTGCAGTTCATGCGGCCTTGGAAGGCGCCAACATCCTGGTGGAAAAACCGTTGGCATCAACCCTGGAGAATGCCGACAAGATCATTGCAACCTGCAGGCAAGCAGGTGTCAAATTGGGAGTAGTCAGTCAACGCAGGTGGTATGAACCGGTAATGAGGGTGAAAAAAGCCATTGATGCCGGTAAGATTGGAAAACCGCTATTGGGAACTGTCAACATGCTGGGTTGGCGCGACAGGAACTATTACGACTCAGATAAATGGAGGGGAAACTGGGAGACGGAAGGTGGAGGGGTGCTGGTGAACCAGGCGCCTCATCAACTCGACATCCTGCTCTGGTTCATGGGAGAGATCGATGAGGTTTACGGTCTCTGGAGAAACCTGAATCATCCATACATTGAAGTGGAGGATACTGCCCTGGCCATCATAAAATTCAGGAACGGCGGCATCGGGAGCATAATCGTGAGCAATTCGCAAAAACCGGGGATATACGGCAAGGTACAGATACATGGCGAGAATGGAGCTTCAGTCGGTGTCCAGACCGATGGAGGGGCCATGTTTATCGCCGGAATGAAGGGAATAGTTGAACCGCCATTGAATGACATATGGACCATCCCCGGGGAAGAGGAGCTGGTGAGGGAGTGGAACGCTGAAGATGCGCGTCATTTTAGCAGGATCGATCCGACGGTCTACTATATGGAGCGACAGATCGAAGATTTCCTGCTTGCCTTGGAGGAGAACCGGGATCCACTGGTTACCGGCGAAGATGGCCGAAGGACGGTAGAGCTCTTTACAGCCATTTACCGCTCCAATCGCGACAACCTCCCCATAAAATTTCCGCTCGGTCACGAAAAGGGAAATGAGATGGATGGCAGAAGAAAACCTTAACGATCGGCATATATGGCACTTAAAAATCTCATTTAAAATTCCCAACTCAAGTTAATAGTTTTCAAAGCGGAATTTCTCTTTTTTTTCGAGAGATACCGTTTTATTTTCTTTTCATCTTCACTGTTTCTTGCACGTTTAACGTGTTGATTTACTTTTTATGGTGGC
>MTKW01006667.1_pt1 | contig 20963 bp, 27 predicted proteins | sample 1042761 | NCBI WGS metagenome assembly MTKW01 (sample SAMN06205366, study PRJNA360243) | anaerobic digester metagenome | biome: Wastewater treatment plant; feature: Anaerobic digester sludge; material: sludge; isolation source: anaerobic digester fed with sludge from wastewater treatment plant ... | reverse complement strand
TAAATCACCTTGAAAGGAGAGTTTTTTTAATGGAAAGTCTGCCTCTAAGGATTTATAATAATCTCTTATAAAGGGATATTCAGCATATAAATCCTGACCCATCCCCTCCACTTGACTGCCTTGTCCTCCATATATATAAGCTATTTTCATTTTTCACTATACTCCTTGATTATTTCTTTGATTATACTTTTTACAGTGACTATTTCTGTTATTTTATCTAATTTTGAACCTGCAAAAATTAAGCCATTATCTATATTTCCTTTTACTGAATTGATAAGAGCATCTGATATGCAAAATGGGGTATTTTTCGGATCGCATGTTCGCAAACAATTGATACATCTATTTGATGGTATTCTTGATTTTTTAATTTTTTATAATAAATTATTTCTTATTATTCTACCTGGCAACCCTGCAGGACTATCTATTATGGTTAAATCTTTTTCTTTTGAAGCAATAATAAATTCTTTGTATTTTATATCTGCATCACATTCATAAGTACCTATAAATCTAGTACCTATTTGTATTCCTGTGGCTCCTAATTCTCTATATTTTTTCAAATCATATCCATCATAGACTGATCCTGCTACAAATAAGGGGATATCTTTTCCCTCTTGGTTTTTTATAGCCTTCAAGTATTTTAAAATCTCTCTAGTCAATTTTTCTAGGCTTTTGCCCTTTTCTATTTCTTCCTTTTTAAAACCTAGGTGGCCTCCAGCCCCACTGCCTTCTAATACCACAAAGTCAGGAAGTCTATTATATTTTTTAAGCCAAACCTTATTAATTAGTTTTAAGGCTTTTAAACTGGATACTATTGGGGATATTAATATCTCCTCATCTTCTACAAGTTTAGGAAGGTTCAAAGGAAGGCCTGCACCGGATATTATATAGTCAACTTTTTCTTTGACTGCTTCTTTAACCAATTCCTCATATTGATTGGCAGCAACCATTATATTTACTCCGATTAAGCCTTTGCCCTTAGCAATTTTTCTGCCTAATGCAAATTCTGTTTTAAATCCCCGGATATTGGCTTCTAGAGCATTAGTATAAAAATCATCTTCCCTATACCCGATATTTACCATTGATATGGTTCCCATGGCACCTTCCCTAGCTACTGCTCCGCTAAGTATGCCTAAAGAGATACCTACTCCCATTCCACCTTGAATTATGGGATATTCAGCGGTCTTATTCTTAATATTTAATTTCATTATAAATTTTCCCCAATTCTTCTTGATATTCCTCCATTAGGTTTTCTAGGATTTCTTCCACAGGCCTTATTTCCTCAATTTGACTTAATGTTAATCCAGCCATAAATGAGCCCTTTTCTAAATCCCCTGATTCCACTGCTGCCTTTAGGGCACCTAGTGTGTATTTTTCCAATTCCATTTTGTCCAATCCCTGTTTTTCCAATCTTAAATAATTTACTGCCATATTATTTTTTATTAATCTTAAGGGAAGACCATTTATTCTCCCAATTACCGTTACATTATTATATTTAGACTTTAACAAAAGATTTTTGTATTCTTGATGGATAGGACATTCTACTGATGATAAAAACAATGTACCTATTTGAACTCCTATAGCTCCTAATATTTTAGCTGCTAAAATCTGCTTACCTGAAGCTATTCCCCCTGCAGCTATTATGGGGATGTTAACTCTATCTGCTGTTTGGGGAATTATGGTCATAGAAGTCATTTCACCTATATGTCCCCCTGCTTCACAGCCCTCTACAATAACTCCATCTGCTCCACTTCTTTCCATCTTTACTGCCAATGTTGGGTTAGGCACTACGGGAAATACCTTTATCCCTGCAACTTGCCATTTTTCAATATATTTACTGGGATTTCCTGCCCCTGTAGTGACAACAGGCACCCTTTCTTCTACAATTATTTCTGCTAATTCATCTACATAATAATTTAATAGCATTAGATTTACACCAAAGGGTTTTTTAGTGAGAGATTTACATATATTAATTTCCTGTCTTAATTGGGCCCCAGTCATATTACCAGATCCTATCACTCCCAATGCACCAGCTTCTGACACCTTGGCTGCGAATTTTCCATCAGCTATATGGGCCATGCCCCCTTGAATAATGGGATATTTTATTCCTAAGATTTTTTCTAGATTCATTTTTACACCTACCATTCTAAATATGCTAAAGCCCAGGTCAATCCTGCACCAAAGGCGAAGAATAGTATTTTATCTCCATGCTTTAATCTACTCTCTCTATTAATTTCATCTAACAGTATAGGAATACTGGCTGAAGAAGTATTTCCCACCCTTTCTATATTGGATGGAAATTTATCCATAGATATATTTAGGTTTTTTGCCAAAGTTTCTAAAATCCTTATATTGGCCTGATGGGATATGAAATAATTTATATCTTCTTTCTTTATATTGTTTATTTTTAGAAAGTTATCAATGGATTTACCTATGGTAGTTACAGCAAACTTATAAACTTCCCTACCTTCCATATGTAAGCCTTTAGTAGGATGGTCATAGCTTAAAACCCTTTTATTCCTCTTAGTTCCAGAGCTGAATATACTATTTTTTTTAGAATATTCTAATAGGACTGCCCCTGCTCCATCACCAAAAAGTACTGCCGTATTTCTATCAGAAAAGTCTAATATTTGGGAAAGGACTTCTGCACCTATTAGCAAGGCACATTCTCCTTCCTTAATTATACCCTCTACCAGCTTAAGACCTGCTACAAATCCGCTGCAGCCCATATTGATATCTAATGAGTAAGTCTCTTTACTAAAGCCAAATCTCTCCTGTACTTGACTGGCTAAATTAGGGATAGCAAAAGATGTTGTACAGGTTACAACTACTATTGTTTTGACTCTTCTGATTTCCTCCTGGGAAAGGTTTAAATTCACTATTGTTTTTTCAATTAGATCAAATATTCCACTGTCCTCTACAAAATGTCTTTGTTTTATACCTGTTCTTGAACTTATCCAATCATCGGATGTATCCAAAAAGGTTTCAAAATAAAAATTATCCACAACTTTTTTCGGCAGATAACTTGCGGTTTTTTCTATTCTAATACCCATTTAATTATCCGAGGATTCCTTTATATAATTAACTATCTCTCCAACATTTTGTAGATTTTCTGCTTCTTCATCTTCTATGGTTAAGCCGAATTCTTCTTCTAGAGCCATAATCAACTCTACAATATCTAGGGAATCTGCTTCCAAATCTTCTATCAAATTACTTTCTAAATTTATTTCCTCTTCTGAACATCCTAAATTATTAACTAAAACTTTTTTTACTCTTTCAAAAATATCCATCTTAATCACATCTCCTTTTTAGTTCAATATATTTAGTTAAAATAATTTAACTAAATTAGAAACATTATACCCAGGAGAATTTCTAATGTCAATAATTTTTATAAAAATTTTCAGACTCTACTGGTTCTTCCCTCTATTTTTTAAAATCATTCTATTTTATCTATTATTGGAGTATTCCACCTAAAAAAATTCCAAGGTCACTAAATACTTAAGGAAAATAAATTAAATTACCATAAAGTTATATAAATTAATAGGGATTTTGGCCACCCTTGTAGAAATATAAGACAAGAAAGGTCTAGATAATGAAATTATCAGTTTAAAGTTATACCAGCAGTGGAAAGCAAATAGACTTTTAGGCCAAAAGACCAGGAAAGAGGATTAAAAGAACTGAAAAAGTAATGGACAAAGACATAATGGAAATCATACAAAGAAGGTGACAACCTAAAAGATTTACAATATACTACAAATAGTAAATTGGAGGGGATATTTATGAGAAATTGTCATAGATGTAATATTGAAATGGTTGAAGGATTTGATATAAAAGTTGAAGGAGGGGCATATGGTATTAAAATCTCCGATGGCACAGGCATATTTGCTAAAAGAATTGAAAAGCCTAAAGTTGCAATTTGCCCTAAATGTGGGGAAATATCTTTATATATTGAGAATATTAATCTTTGATAGCAAGAAGTTTAGTTGGAAACAGGGTAATCAATATTATAAAAAGGAGGGGAAAAAGTGAAATCCTATAGAAAGGTGTTGACATTTCAAACAAAAAACAGAAGGGAGCTTATCAATATTACCCCCAAAATAAGGGAATGTCTTAGGGAAAGTGGTATTAAGGAGGGTCTGCTTTTATGCAATCCTATGCATATAACATCTAGTGTCTTTATAAATGATGATGAAGCTGGTTTACATAGGGATTTTGAAATATTCTTAGAAAAGCTGGCCCCAGAAAAACCTTATGATCAATATTATCATAATGGTTTTGAGGATAATGCAGATGCCCATCTAAAAAGAACTATTATGGGCAGGGAAGTGGTGGTAGCTATCACTGAGGGAGAGTTGGATTTTGGCACCTGGGAGCAGATATTCTATGGTGAATTTGACGGGAAAAGGCCAAAAAGGGTCTTAGTAAAAATTATTGGTCAATAGAAGGGGGGACAGTAGTTATTGGCTTTATAAAGATAATAAGTAACATGTTTATGTGGTTTTATTTCTGGGTTAAAAAAATATATAACACAGCTGTAAGAATTAAACCAATAACAAGAACAATGGCAAGTATTTTATTGCTCCTTTCTTGTTTTGCCCTTTCCTTCATTGTTTTACTATATTGGATTTGGTTTTCTAAGGCCTTTATATCATTAGAATAACAATCTTTCATTTCTTGGTCCAAACAGAGGGGCTCCCCCAATCTTATTATTTCAAGGGCCTTATGGGGGTCTTGATATTTATTTAAAAATGCTATTGCTAGTGCTCTTATCAGGGAAAAAATCCATTGACAAGCTAATTTATAGTTCTTATTATCCTGGGATATTTTTGATTTTAGGTCACTAAATTCTACTAAGATTTCTTCTTTAAGTATTTTGTAATAGTTATTTATAGTGCTTCTTGCCATATAGAAATTTAATCGGGAACGAAGCTTTTTATCAATATCTCCGATCATATCTTTACATCTTTGGATTATTTTATCCAGAGAGGCCTCTGGGTGTTCTAATAGATTAACGCTGGAATGTTTTGTCATATTTTCCTCCATTTAATGCTTTTAGTTTATAATATTTAATAAATTTTCCTTAATATTGAATCAGTGGCAGGTATAGTTATTTTATTTCATAATATCATAATGGAATAATTAAATACAAGCTCCCCACTTTTATGGTAAAGGTAAATTCACTAACTCAGCCTATTTCATTATCTTTTTTTCAATAGCTCTTTCAAATATATTTTTCTTATAGTCTATTTTTATCAATAATTTAAGGTTTCAATAATACATCTTTCTTCCATCACTTTATTCTTTTAGTGTTATAATAAAATCAATTGTAATTCTTATAACCTTCCATCATTGTTAAAAATAAAAGGATAATAAGGGGGAAGAAGATGTTTATTCCAGGGAAAAGGTATCATTTCATACTAGAGGTATTATCTATTTTATTCATTATTGGATTATTGGCATTTTTCCTATTTAGCTGGGGCTCAATTCCTGATAAACTCCCTGGTCATTATAATGCTATGGGACAGATAGACAGGATGACAGGCAAGGGGCACCTAATAATAAACTATAGTATTATGTTAATCATGTATTTAGGAATGTCAATTCTGGAAAGATTTCCCCAGGCATGGAACACAGGGGTAAGGGTAACTAAGGAGAATAGGATAAGAGTGTATAGTGTTTTAAAGTCTATGATAAAGACCATTAAGTTTATCTTGGTGGCCACCTTTACTTATATTATTCTATCTGCTGCAAATGGGAAAGCTTTATCCTGGTGGTTTACTCCAGGTATTTTAGTTTTAACCTTTGGGACTTTGGCTTATTTTTTAATAAAATTATATAGAAATAGGTAAAGGCAAGAGATTACAAAATTTGGGGAAATAGCATAGGGTTCTACATTAAACTCCATAATTATTTCCCAGGAAATAGTGAAAAAGAAAATGGAGAAAATTACATATACTATATTTTTGAAACCTAAGATTATTAATAATATCTATTGTATAATATTATCAATGATAGTCTTGTAGTAGTGGATAGGGCTGTTTAAGAAAGGTCCATAGTATAATGGGATATATTATGATAATATACATTATATACATAGAGATAAGTGGATATTTTGTCAAAGGTTGTCCTCTGACTAAAGAATAAAAAACTTTAAAGGATAAAAGGAGATGTAATATGGAAGAAATTTTATCTTTAATAGATAAATATCAGGTCTGGGTTATTTTTGCAATAATATTTTTTTCGCTATTATTATTAATTTTTATTATTATTCAAGGGGTTATCATCGGTAGGTGGAAGAAGAAATACTATAGTCTTATGGGGGACAAAGATTATAATTCGCTAGAGGAAATGCTAAGTGGACATAATGCCCAGGTTGGAAAGATTTTAGAAAATGTTGAAGAGATTTTAGAAAAACAAAAATATGTAGGGGATAAACTAGAACATTGTGTCCAAAGAGTAGGGATTACCCGATATAATGCCTTTAATGATATGGGCAGTGACCTAAGTTATTCTGTGGCCTTATTAGATGGAAAGAATAACGGGGTAGTGATGAGTGGCATTTTTGGTAGGGACTTTTGTAATACTTATGCTAAACCTATAGAAAATGGAGAATCTACTTATATGCTTTCTGCAGAGGAAATATTAGCCTTAGATAGGGCAAAAAGGTCAAATGGCTAATTAGGGGGATAGGTAAAATGGGAATATATTTTATAGTTAATCCGATAGCTGGAAAGGGGCAAACTGCTAGACTTGCCCAGGAATTTGAAAGGATTTTGCAGGAGAGAGGTATTAAATATAAAATTGTATTTACCGAATATCCTGGACATGCTGCTAAATTAGCCGCAGAAATAGATGATAAGGAATTTTCCAAGGTGGTTTCTGTAGGAGGGGATGGGACATTAAATGAAATACTCAATGGACTAAATATTGAAAAGTTTAGTCTGGGTATAATCCCAGCTGGTACAGGAAATGACCTAATAAAATCTGTAGATATTCCTAGTAATGTGATGGTGGCCTTTGAGGTAGTATTAAGTGGAGAAAAAAGGTCTATAGATATAGGCTATATTCAAAATAAAAGATTTATAAATGTGGCTGGCTTTGGCTTTGATGTGGAAGTATTAAGGGAAACTGAAAAACTTAAAAAGATTGTTAAGGGAAAAGTTGCCTATGTTTTAGGGGTGATAAAAGCCATAATCAGCTTTAAACCTGTAAAATTACATATTTCAATAGATGGGATAGAGTATAAACGGGAGGCTATGGTTTGCGCTATAGGAAATGGTCAATACTTTGGTGGTGGAATGAAGATATTACCTAAGGCCGAATTAGATGATGGACTTTATGATATATGTATTATTAAAAAGCTTCCTAAACCAGTTTTGTTATATCACTTCCCTAAGGTTTTTAAGGGTACCCACCTAGAAATTCCTTGGGTGGAATATCTAAAGGGGAAAAATGTAAAGATACTTACCCAAGAACCAGTATTAGTAAATTTTGATGGAGAGGTTAGCCAACAGGAAGTCCCAGATTTTAATATTATTAAAAATGGGTTAAATATTTTAGTACCAAAAAAATCTGGTACTACTTTAGTCATAGAAAGGCAATTTTAAAACCTAGGGATGAATAAATAAAAGACTATTGCCCATAATAAGGCCAACGGAGGTGTTGGCTGTGATTATAGCAATAGATGAAAATTTACATCATATTAAAACAGGATTACAACAATTAGGCTATAGTGTTGTGGATTTAAAGGAAAATCAATTGACAGATGTTATTATTTATTATAGAGATAGCCAAAGCAATATTTTTGGAGGGAATTTACATAATTCCTTTCTAAGTGGTCTTGGTGCAGAATCCGGGACTCTCCTTATAAATGGTTATGGTAAAACCCTTGAGGAAATTCAGGAGATTATAAAAAATAGAAGTTATTCACCTTTATTTACTAATCTTGAATAATCCACCATGATATTCTATAAAATTTTGGCAGAAAATTAAACATAATCAAAAAATTAACAAAATAATTAAAGGATTAGGTTAGTTTATGTAGAATTTATATAAATAAGAAAGTCATTAAGTATATTGATGATATCTTAGATATAGATTTCACTGGCAAAGATAATATTAATAGAAAAGCAAGGGGGTAATAGGGTGAAAAGATCATTATACTTTCTATTCTTTTTGATTCTTGTTACATCATTGATAGTAGGCTGCAGTACCCAGAAAGTAACCAGTAAAATGTACTATATAGAGGAAAATGGAAAAAAGGATTATTTAGATGAAGAAAATAAAGATGTGGTAGAATTATTAGCATTGATAGAGGCCTATGAGAAGGTAGAGAATGATTATGATTATAGGACGGTAGATAAGACGGCTAGATATCCCTATGTGACGGAAAGGTATAAAAACTTTAAGGAAACAGGTAGATGGGAAGAGGATATTAAGTGTGGAAAGATTTGCATGAAGTGGTGCAACTTTGAAATGAATTATATTAAATTTGATGAATCCCTTCAAGAGGCAGAGGCGGACTATCTTACCTGCTTTACAGTGAAAGAATGTGGATGTTTAGAAGAGAGGGGATTTGAGGATGGAGCCACCTATCAAGCTCCCATAACCCTTCAAGCAAAAAAAGAAGATGGAAAGTGGAAGGTGGATGATTACACCTTTACTTCAAAAAATGCCAAAAAAATAAAAAATTAAGGGATGGATTCCACTATCCCTCTATTTTCTTAATAATAAAAGTTCATCTCTCATATATGAGAGATGAACTTTTATTTACCCCTCTAAGTAGCTAATTGCAATATCCTCTGGTTTTAAATTGGCACTAATTATTTGAAAATGCTTGTGGAGACCAGCAGCTATAATATCAGCTAAATTCATTACCAGGCTTAAACGAGTATTTTGTAATATCCTATGCTCCATAAACCCCCCCACATTCACAATACCTTTGATATACATATCCCCCACCCAGGGCAAAGGCTTATTAACACCTGCCCCGGGTTTTAAAGGACCTGGCCCCAGGTTAATATATCCTATATTATTAAATTTTCCTAAGCAGGCATCTAATGCAATAATAAAAGGATTGGATATTTCTTCTTCAATCCTTTTTATATTATTTTCCAAATTCTTTGCATGGATAGGATCATCTAAGGTTCCCAGTATATGTATTTTATTATTATATGGGTTATTGTATAATTTATGTCCTACTAATGGCCCTAAACAATCACCAGTAGATCTATCGGTACCTATACATAGAAGGACAATATTTTCTGATTTTTCTGTTATAGTATTATAAAAGCAGTCATTAAAACTATAAATAAATTTTGAAATAGCCCTTTGGTCTTTACTATCTATACTATAAATCCTGTCTTGGCTTAAGAATTCTTCCATTGACAACCTCCTCCCTTAAACAGTATTTCCCTATTGAACAAATTTATTTATCAAAGAAAGGGAAAAAATGATACAATAAGGGAAAACCTTAAGTAAAAGCAAGGAGGGTATAATACTATGGAAACAATAGATTGCAGAGGTTTAAGCTGTCCCTTGCCAGTAGTGAAAACAAAAAAGGTGTTGGAGGACTTAAAAGAGGGCAGTATTGTTACTATTGTGGATAATCAGATGGCTAGGGAAAATATAAAAAGTCTTGCAAATAAATTAAATACCACCTATGAAGTGGAGGAAAAGGCGGGGGATTTTTATATAACCATTACAAAAAAGCAAGAACCTCCTGAAGAAGATAAAGGCATAGACCAATCACCTAATAAGAATCCAGGGGTAGAGGATAATCTTGTAATACTAATAGGAAATGATAAAATGGGTGTAGGAGAAGAGGAATTGGGAAATATTCTTATAAAGGGCTACCTATATGCCCTTACCGAAGTGGAACCTAGACCTAATAAACTTATCTTTGTAAATAATGGTGTAAAGCTAAATTGTAAAGGATCAGACTCTATAGAAAGCATACAAAGATTAGAGGATTTAGGAGTAGAGATCCTAACCTGTGGGACCTGTTTGGATTATTATGACTTAAAGAAAGACTTACAGGTGGGAAGTATATCCAATATGTATACCATTGTAGAGGCATTAAACCAGGCAACAAATACTATAGTGTTATAGAAATAGACAGAACAGAAAGGTATGGCTATGGAGGAAAACTACTACCTAATCGCATTTAAATCCACCCATCATGGGATAGCTTTAGAAAAGATATTACAGGAGGCAGGCAAGAGTTCTAGGATGATTCCCACCCCGAGGGAGATTTCTAATAGCTGTGGACTATCCCTTCGCTTTAATAGGGAAGATTTAGCATTTGTATTAGAAAAAATCCATACTAATAATATCTCTATTTATGGAATATATAGTGTAAATATCACCTATGGGAAGAAAAAAATTCAGTCAATAGCTAAGGGGGAAACTGATAATGTTTAAAGATTTTCTTAATAAATTTGATATATCTAATCTTATGGTGGGGTTTTCCAAAAGGTTTTTTACCATTATATTGATAATGGTAGCCATGAAGTTGGCCACAATATTAATTAATAGGCTTATTGATGGTTTTTTTAAAAAAAGGGAGATAGGAAAGTTTTCCATAGAACAAAGAAGGGCTGATACCCTCTCTACTATATTAAAGAGTGTATTTCGCTATACAATATATTTTATAGGTTTTATGACAATAGCCAGTTTTTTCGTAGATGTAACTTCCCTAATAGCAGTGGCAGGAGTGGGTTCTTTAGCCATTGGTTTTGGGGCCCAAAGCTTAGTGAAGGATATAGTCACAGGATTTTTTATATTTCTGGAGGACCAATTTTCTGTAGGGGATTATATAACCACTGGAAATTTTGGAGGAATTGTAGAAGCAATGGGACTTAGAACTACCCAACTTCGGGCTTTTAATGGAGATTTGCATATTATACCTAATGGGGAGATTACCTGTATAACTAACCATTCTAGGGGTAATATGAGGGCATTGGTTGATGTATACATACCCTATGAGGAGGATATAAAAAGGGCTTTGGGTATTCTCAACTCATTAAGTGAAAAATTGGCTAGGGAAAATGAGGCTATAGTTGAAGGCCCCTATGTTTTAGGAGTTCAAGAATTAAGGGATTCATCAATAAGTATTCGCATTATAGCTAAAACAAAGAACATGGAACAATGGTCAGTGGAGCGATTACTTCGTCAAGAGATTATGGAGACCTTTGGACGGGAAGGAATAAAAATTCCCTATCCCAAAAGGGCTGTTTTTATGGAAAAACCTGAATAAGATATTGGAGGTAGAGAAATGGTAGAAGATTATTATTTGGGAGATATTATTCAAACAAAAAAGGTTCATCCCTGCGGCTCTAATCAATGGGAGATTATTAGGGTGGGGATGGATTTTAAGATGAAGTGTCAGGGCTGTGGCAGAGTAGTTATGTTGCCTAGGCCAAAGTTTCAAAAAAGTGTTAAGAAGCTTATTTCTCGAAAGGGTGAAAGTTAAAAAGTATTTAAAAACAGCCTATATCTATTAAATATAGAAATATGCCAAGATATTTTTATTTTAGAGGACTTCTCTATTTTATCTAATACTTATTAAACAGGTATTTTTCAGAAATAAGTAAGGAAAAATAGGGAAGTCCTTCAATATTTAATTCTGGGTTTTGAATTTATGGAAATTATTATGAAAAATGATAATTATCTTATAGCTAAAGAAACACTTCCAAGGTGATCAAATATTACATTAACTGTATCACCAGCTTTGATATCAAATACTGGGGTTAAGGATCCAGAGATTATGATTTCACCCTTTTTCATTTCCATACCTAAATTTAGCAATTTATTTGCCAGCCACACCATTGAGTTTATTGGATTTCCCATAACTGCTGCAGAGGAACCATTTTGGACTAATTCCCCATTTAAGTATGCTGCCATTCCGATTAGTCTTAAGTCAAGGCCCTTCAGCTTGGTTATGCGGTTGCCCAATACAACGGCACCATAGGATGCGGCATCGCTTACTGTATCCTGTATTTTTATTTTCCAATCTTTTACTCGGCTGTCTACTATTTCTAGGGCTGGTGCAATACCATAGGTAGCCTCAATGATATCGGTAGGCTTTACTGGATAGATATCTTTTGTAATATCTTTACTTAAAATAAATGCAATTTCCGTTTCTATTCTTGGGGCAATGAAGTTATCCATATACAAGAAGTCCCCATCCAATAGCAATCCTTCAGAAGTAATAATTCCATAGTCTGGTTCTTGAACACCGATTTGATCTCTTATTGCTTTGTTAGTTAAACCGATTTTCTTTCCGATAACGTGTATTCCGTCAGCCTCTTTTAATTTTAATACCTCTAATTGAACTTCATAGGCTTCTTCAATGGTGATTTGGGGATAACGATCTGTTATTGCTTCAATAGGTGTGCAGGTTTTTTGAGCCGTATACAATTCATTTGCCAAATTCTTAATAATTTGTTTTTCTAACACATTATTCCTCCTCCATTTAATAATCCTAAAAAATAAGACAAGTATTATATTTTGTTGCTTTGATTATATGACCAATTATATAATAAATCAAGAAAACAAAATATACAGTAGTAAAGGGTATAAAAAATTATTAAAATTTATATCTTTTACAATAATAGTATGATATAATTATAAATCGTAAATCCATGCCCTATTATATAGATAGGGCCGTTAGTCCAGATGGGAGGTGAAGAGCTATGAATAAATATGAAACCATTTTTGTTATCAGTCCAGAGGCTGATGAGGAGACTATTCAATCTTTAATCCAAAGAACGAAGGATATTATTGAAGAAAATGGTTCTATTGAAAACGTTGAGGAGTGGGGTAGTAGAAAACTAGCTTATGAGGTAAAGGGATTTAGAGAAGGCTATTATGTACTTATGAACTTTACAGCAGAAAAAAATGTTCCCGCTGAATTAGATCGTGTTTTCAAGATAACAGAGAATATTATTCGTCATATTATTGTTAGGGACGATAAATAAGGGGAGGTCTTACTATGCTAAATAAGGTTAACTTGGTAGGCAGGCTGACTAGGGACCCGGAACTAAGATACTTGGGTAATGGTACTCCCGTTGCTAACTTTACCCTAGCTGTGAATAGGCCTTTTAAGAACAGAGAAGGAAATAGGGAGGCAGACTTTATAAATATCCAAGTATGGAGAAAACAGGCAGAAAATTGTGCCCAATATATAGGTAAAGGCAGTTTAGTGGCTGTTGCTGGCAGGATTCAAACCAGAAACTATGAGGCTGCCGATGGCCAAAGAAGATATATAACAGAAGTAGTAGCAGAGGAAGTGCATTTTCTTGATTCAAGGAATAAGTCAGACAATAGGGAATATGGTCAAAACTTCCCCCCTGAAGATAGTGATGTATCTTTAGAAGATAATGATTTATTTCCTATAGATGATGAAAGTGAGCTTCCATTTTAAGGAAGGAGGTAAGAAGCATGGCTAAGGTTTATAGAAGACCTAAAAAAAAGGTTTGCAGTTTTTGTGTAGAAAAAGTGAATCATGTTGACTATAAAGATGTTAGAAAATTGAGTAAGTATATTACTGAAAGGGGAAAAATTTTACCCCGAAGAGTATCTGGTAATTGTGCTAAACATCAAAGGCAATTATCTACAGCAATTAAAAGAGCAAGAAGTATTGCCTTTTTACCATTTTCAGCAGAATAATCAATTACCCATCCTATGGATGGGTTTATTTTTTTAAAAAATTTTTCTGATAGATGATATTTCTGATATAATGATATTATCATTTATGGAGGTGAATTTATGACACCTACTAATAAGGATATTAGCATTACTAAGAATATTCGTATGATTGAATGGCTTAAATGTGAATTACTGGCAGGAGTATCCAGCCTTTATGAATTGTGTTTCAAAGGGGCACAGGCTAGTCAAGAAGCAATTTCTGATGTATTAGCCAATATTATAATGGTGGCCTATTTAATGGGAAAAAGGTTAGGATTAAAATATTACGATATTGATTATAAACTTGAAGAAAAATTAAAGCTTGGCATTATAGAAGAACATGAAGCAGAAAAATGGTTTGGGGACTTATCGGACTTAAGCCAATACATAAAAAAGAATCGTTAGAGGTGTTAGACTTTGAATAGAAAAATAAGTACTGGTGCATTGACAGAAGGGGCAATTCTATCTGCTTTAACGGCATTATTAGGTATAATAAGCTACTATATACCCTTTCTTACACTGTTAATTTTTATTTGGCCTATTCCAATTATTATTTTAGGGAAAAAACATGGATTAGGGGTAAGTGTATTGGCTACTATTTCAGCAGGAATATTGCTAAGCTTATTTACCCCTTTATTATATTCGGTGCCCATTATCTTAATGTATGGTACACTAGGTATAATTTTAGGCTATGGCTACTATAAAAATGTAAGCATTTTAAAAACTATATTAGGGGGTTATTTTGTTTCCCTATTATCTACCATTATCTTATTACAATTCTATAGTATGTTTACGGGTATAAATATAATGACAGAAATAACCCAAACTATGAGACTTGCTATGGAAGAAGTGGGTAATGTATATAATGCTATGGGCATGGATATGACCACCCTAGAGGGTGCAACAAAGCAAATGGAAGATATGATAAATCAAATGGCCCAATTATTCCCCGCCACACTAATATTGATACCAGCTATTGTAACAATGATTAATATGATTGCTTCTGGGAAGATAATAAAGAGACTAGGCTATGATATTTCAGAGGTACCCCCCTTTAGAGAGTGGAGACTACCTAATTATGCTAGTATTGGTTTGTTTTTAATTATTACAATAGCTATATTAGGTCAATATTTAAGTATACCTAGTTTTGATATTGTCTATAGAAATTTATTATACCTTACATTTATTTTATTTACAGTCCAGGGATTATCCTTTGTAGCAAAATATTTTCATACTAAGGGTTTTTCAAAGGGATTTACCATAGCAAGTGTTGTGATGGTCTTTCTTATTCCAATAGTCCATACAGTAGTTCAATTATTAGGCTTGGTAGATGTGGTATTTAACCTAAGGGATAAGATAAAGATAAATGAAGGCTAAATTATAGGAGGTATACTATGGATAATAGCAAGTTTAGGAATATACTAATACCTGATACTACTATATATTTATGGATCATAGCTATACTTATTGGGATATCAGCCTTTTACAATAAGATTATAGGGGTAATAGGGGCTGTGGTTTTAGTATATTTAATATACTACAATTGGCGAATTGCCCGTGAAAAGAGAGCCCGTCTTACTGAATATGTAGAAAACCTATCCATTAATATTGATGCTGCTACTCAAAAATCATTGTTAGAATTGCCAATACCTTTGGTAATAATAGAGGAAGATGGCATCATTATGTGGTATAATTCTGAGTTTTCAATTATTTGTGAGCAGAAAGAATTATTAGAGGAAAAAATAAATGAGGTATTTAAGGATATAGATATTAAGGATATATTAGGAAATAATGATAAGGTAAAAAAACCTTTAATAGAAAATATTGAAGGACGGACCTATGAGATATTGAGTAACTCTGTAGAGGTATCAGGTTATAGGGGTAGAAGAAAGACTATAATTCTGCTTTATTTGATAGATAGGACCCTTTATTATCAAATGAAAGAAAAGTATAATCAAGAAAAACATACCATAGCCTTTATTCAAATAGATAATTATCAAGATGTCATGCAGTCCACCTCAGAAAACAATAGATCTTTAGTGGTGGCTGCTATTGATAGAAAGTTAAATAGATGGGCAACCCGACTGGATGCCCTAATAAAGAAATTTTCTAGTGATCAATATATCTTAGTTTTTGAAAAAAGACACTTAAGCTTAGTGGAAGAAAAGCGTTTTTCCATCTTAGATGAGGTTAGGGAGATTCAGGCTGGTAATAAGATTCCCATTACCCTAAGTATTGGTGTGGGAGATGTGGGGGAACACCAAACTCCACTAACTTCCCAAGAAGCTGCCAGCGCTGCCTTAGATATAGCCCTTGGAAGAGGGGGAGACCAGGCGGTGGTCAAGAGTGGTGATAAACTTTCTTTCTATGGGGGCAAGAGTCAGGCGGTGGAAAGAAGTACTAAGGTGAAGGCAAGGGTCATGGCCCATGCCATTAAGCAATTTATAGAACAATCTGATCAGGTTTTCATTATGGCTCATAAGTTACCGGATTTAGATAGTTTAGGCTCTTCTTTAGGTATATATAGAGCCTGCAAGGCCTTAGGTAAGGACGGATATATAATTTTTGAAGAACCTAATCCAAATATTGATATACTTTATGGAAGACTGATGGAGGAAGGCTATCAAGAGGTATTGCTACAACCTGATAGGGCTAAAAAAATGGTTACAGAAAACACATTATTAGTAGTATGTGATACCCATAGACCTAGTTTTACTCAGGATGCTTCTCTATTAGACCTTATAAATCATATAATTGTAATAGATCATCATAGAAGGGCAAGTGAATTTATAAATAATCCTGCCTTGGTGTATTTAGAACCTTATGCTTCTTCCACCAGTGAAATGGTCACTGAGATTTTACAATATATTGTGGAAAAGGTGGAAATGGAGCCTATAGAAGCAGATGCCCTATTGGCGGGAATATTTATAGATACTAAGAACTTTACCTTTAAAACAGGGGTTCGCACCTTTGAGGCTGCATCATATTTAAGGAGAAAGGGGGCAAATACCATTACGGCTAGACAGTTATTTCAAAATGATATGTCTATTTTTATAGCAAGGGCAGAGGCGGTAAAAAATGCCCAGGTTTTCAGGGATAATATTGCAATATCTATGAGTCCTTCTAATGTGAGGGATGGTCCTTTAATTGCCGCCCAGGCAGCAGATGAGCTATTAAATATCAATGGTATTACTGCTTCCTTTGTTTTGACTTCCCATAAGAATCAAGTCTATATAAGCGGCCGTTCCCTTGGGGATATAAATGTTCAAGTTATTTTAGAAAAGCTTGGAGGGGGAGGCCATTTGGCAGTTGCAGGGGCCCAATTATTAGATGTGAGTTTTGAAGAGGCTATAGATTTATTAAAAAGTGCCATTGATGAATATATTAAGGAAGGTGAAGGAAAATGAAAGTGATATTACTTAAAGATATAAAAAGCCTTGGGAAAAAGGGGGACTTGGTGGAAGTAAGTGATGGTTATGCTAGAAATTACTTACTACCTAAGGGATTAGCTGTATTAGCCAGTGAGGGCAATATTAAAAAGGCTAAGGAAGAAAAAAAAGCCCAGGCAAAAAGAAAAGAAAAGGAAAGGCAAGAGGCCCAAGAACTAGCCCAAAAACTTTCAAATACAACAATAATTATAAAGGGAAAAGCCAGTGACGAGGGTAGACTTTATGGCTCGGTAACTAGTAAGGATATTGCTCAGGAACTAGAAAACCAAGCTAAGATAAAGGTGGACAAAAGAAAGATAAATTTATCTGAACCTATTAGATATATTGGGAATATTGATGTGGATATAAAGGTATATCCACAAATTACAGCAACCTTTAAAGTTAAGGTTGAACCAGAGGAATAAGATATAAAGTAGGGGGATATTATGAATGATATGATGGGCAGGGTTCCTCCCCAAAGCATAGAAGCTGAGCAATCAGTGTTAGGAGCAATGCTACTAGATAGGGAAGCTATTGCCAGTGCTACAGAAATCTTAACTCCAGAGGACTTTTATAGAGAGGCCCATGGGGTAATTTTCGATGGAATTGTAAAACTTTATCAAAGGGGAGAACCAGTAGACTTAATAACCCTTCCAGAGCAATTAAAAAATACCAATATCTTAGAACAAGTTGGGGGAGTGGCATATATTTCAGATCTTGCTAATTCTGTACCCTCTTCTTCCAGCGTACTCCACTATGCTAAGATAGTGGAATCTAAATCTATAATGAGAAAATTAATTAAGGCATCCTCCACTATTATGGACAAAAGTTATGAAGGGGTAGAGGAAGTAGACCAATTAATTGAACTTGCAGAAAAAAGGATATTTGATATTGCTCAAGGTCAATCCAGGGAAGGTTTTGTTCCTATTAGTGAAGCCCTTTCGGAAGCATTTGACAATATCGAAAAGAGATATCAGAGTAAGAGCAATATTACCGGCATCCCTACAGGATTTAGCGATCTGGATTTCAAGACCTCCGGTTTTCAAAAATCTGATTTAATATTGGTGGCCGCCCGACCTTCTATGGGGAAAACAGCCTTTGCATTGAATATAGCTCAAAATTCCGCCATAAAGACAAAGATACCAGTGGCAATTTTTAGCCTGGAGATGTCTAGGGATCAATTAGTACAAAGGATGTTATCATCTGAAGCCCTTATAGATAGCCAAAAACTAAGAACAGGTGATCTTCAGGAAAGTGACTGGGGAAAGTTAGCAAGGGCAATGGCAGTATTATCAGAGGCCCCAATTTTTATAGATGATACTCCAGGAATAAGTGTAATGGAAATGCGGGCAAAATGCAGACGTTTGATGCTAGAACACGGATTGGGAATGATTGTGGTAGACTATCTCCAATTAATGTCCGGAAGTGGAAGAAACGAAAATAGGCAGCAGGAGATTTCAGAAATATCTCGCTCCCTTAAGGCATTGGCCAGGGAAATGAATTGTCCCCTTATAGCCCTATCTCAACTAAGCCGAGCCCCTGAAGCCCGTACTGATCATCGACCTATACTATCTGACCTAAGAGAATCTGGTGCCATAGAACAGGATGCCGATGTAGTAATGTTTTTATATAGGGATGAATATTATAATCCTGATACTGAGGAAAAAAATATAGGGGAACTAAGTATAGCCAAGCAGAGGAATGGCCCTACTGGGTTGATTAAATTAGTTTGGTTGGCTCAATATACAAAATTTGTAAATCTTGAAAGATTTGGAGAATCCTAAATAGCTCTAATTATAGGGCTATTTTTTGTGGGAAAATTAGGGATATGAAGTATGGGTTAAAAGAGTAGGGAACGACATCCTCGTAGTTCCGAGTATTTTTTAAAAAAATATTTTCATTACCTCCTCCGGAAATTTCGCCCTATTTTTTGGTAGGTAAACCTATTAAGGATAAAAAGAGCTCAATTAAGTGAAATACTTTTCTTTATGGTTATTGGAAATAATGCTTTAACAGTTTCCTTGTAGGGGTCGGTTTCCATGGCGACTGGACCATATTTTGTATTTCGCTGGTTTATAAAATGAGAATATATTCGAATATTTTATTAAATATCAAAAATAATATTCGCCTTTTCTTGATTTGCAGTAAGAAGTTTGGTAATATTACTTGGAGGATTTTAAGATTTTTTTAAAAGAATAGAAGGTGAAATATGTTGAAAGAATACGATATTATAATTATTGGAGCAGGTCCAGCGGGTATATTTACTGCATTAGAGTTTTTCGAAAACAATGGTAAGGGGAGTATTTTAATTTTAGATATGGGCAGGGAAATAAAAAAACGTGTCTGCCCTGCACGAACAACCAATAAATGTATTAGTTGTAAACCCTGTGCAATAACAAGTGGTTGGTCAGGGGCAGGGGCCTTTAGTGATGGCAAATTATCCCTTAGTCCAGAAGTGGGGGGGAATATACTAGACTATATGACAGAGGAAAGGGCCCAATATTTGATAAATTATGCAGATGGATTTTATAAGCGCTTTGGTGCCCCTGATAATATACATGGTCTGAATGATAAGAGAATTGATGAAATAAAATATGAAGCATCTAGACATAATATTCGGCTTATACCCTGTCCTGTAAGGCATTTGGGAACTGAGCAGGCCTTTGATGTATTAGAAGAAATGTATAATCATCTTATTAAAAGTGGAAATCTTACATTTATGGAATTAACAGAAGCTTTAGATATAATTGTTGAGGATGGTCTTGCAAAGGGTGTTATCATTAAGCAAAGAGATAAAGAGGAGGAGCAAGTACTAGGGAAATATATAATTGCCGCCCCTGGTAGAGGAGGGGCCCAATGGTTAAGCGAACAGACTAAAAAGCTATCTATCCAAACCCTTAATAATGCTGTGGATATCGGTGTAAGGGTGGAAGTACCTAATAGTATAATGGATCATTTGACTAAGGATTTATATGAGGCAAAACTGGTATATTATTCTGATACCTATGATAATAAGGTGAGAACTTTTTGTATGAATCCCGGTGGTGTGGTATCCCAAGAGAATTATGAAGGGGATATTGCCTTGGTAAATGGTCATAGTTATAGGGATGATAGATTAAAAACAGAAAATACAAATTTTGCCCTTTTAGTATCCACCAGCTTTACCCAGCCCTTTACCGAGCCTATAAAATATGGAAGATATATAGGTAATTTAGCTAATATGCTCACCGGAGGCGGGATAATGGTTCAAAGATTAGGGGACTTATTACAGGGTAGGCGTACTGATAATGATAGACTAAAGAAGTCCACCACCATACCTACGATGAAGCATGCAGTTCCAGGGGATTTAAGCTATGTGTTGCCCCAAAGATATTTAACATCTATAATTGAATCCTTAAGGGCCTTTGATAAGATCGCCCCAGGGCTATATTCAAAGAATACCCTCCTTTATGGAGTTGAATGTAAATTTTACAGCAGTAAGGTAAAGGTGGGAGAAAATTTCGAAACAAAAATTAAAAATTTATATGCCATTGGTGATGGGGCTGGAATAACAAGAGGCCTTATGCAGTCATCTATAACAGGTATAATTGTGGCAAGAGATATTTTAATGAAGATGAACTAATAATTTGGGAAGTCAAAAACTATCCCAAATTATTAAAATTCATTATTGACAAGTCTATAGTCTTTATTGTAGTATATGTAATTGTGGGGTGGGAAAGGCATAAGTAGGCAACCAATTTTGCTTGCAAAATTTCGTTGTTCACTTAGTCGGAGACAATAAGTAGAGAGAACAAAAATAAATTGATAATTTCATACTAAATACAATATGACCCATTAGCTCAGTAGGCA
>MTKW01006699.1_pt1 | contig 20976 bp, 18 predicted proteins | sample 1042761 | NCBI WGS metagenome assembly MTKW01 (sample SAMN06205366, study PRJNA360243) | anaerobic digester metagenome | biome: Wastewater treatment plant; feature: Anaerobic digester sludge; material: sludge; isolation source: anaerobic digester fed with sludge from wastewater treatment plant ... | reverse complement strand
CTATTTGTAAAAATTACTATGAAGACACAACTTGGACCCATTGGAACGGTTAGAAAGCATATCGGTGAAGGAGCAGCTTGGGTAACAGGCATATCTATCTTCATTGTAAACACCGTATTTCATGCAATTCAATATGCCCTTATTGGAAATATTATGAATACTTTATTCGGGGTATCGGAAAAGACTGGAGTAATTATTGGATTTCTATTTGTTATGTTTATCGTTTTTAATCCTGCAAAAGGTGATAAGAGCGTTAAAGTAATTCAGCAAGCCTTACAGTGGATGGTTTGGATTTTACTCGCATCCTTTATAGCTATTCTTTTTGTTGTAGACATTGACTGGGCTGGTGCATTAAGAGGATTTATTCCATCCTTCCAAGGTACTCCGGGAGAACTTGTTACTCTATCTGGATTAATGGGGTCCGTCATTGCCATCAATGTTCCATCCATGGCAGCTTATGGTGCAAGGCAGAATAAATGGGGTCCAAACCGTGATTCGCTTAATATATTTTCCCAGTCATATACTAATACTTTACTTATCCTTGTACAAGCAGCAGTGATCATAGCCATTGGCTCAGTACTTTATCCCCAAGGGGTCTTAGTAACAGGGGCGGGGACTTTGGCACAAACCTTCGAACCAATTGCAGGACGAGCATCCACCGTTTTACTTTCAGTAGGCCTTGCAGGCGCCGTTCTTTCAACGATGGTTTCCCAATGTTTAATTTCAGGCTATGTTATCACAGACCTATTCAAATGGGACCCAGATTTAACCACAAGAAGATTTAAAATATCTGAATTTGTTGTTACCCTATTTGGATTATCAGCGCCTTTACTAGGTTGGAATGCGTTCGCTATAAGTACATATGGTGCGGGTTTCAACTTAACATTCTTCCCAATTGTTTCTGTTTTACTGCTAATCATTGCAAACAAGAAGGAAGTCATGGGTGAGTTAGCTGTATCCCCAAAATTCAATGTTGCATCGATTGTGGCCATACTACTTTCACTACTCGCTACCGGAAACTACTGGTATAATATCTTTGCCTAATTATTAAGATTAATTTAGTATTTATTAACATATTGCAGTGTGGCAAAACAATATCAAAGTTTCTTTTGCCACACTGAAATTTTTAGAATGGAGGTAAAAAATGAAAAAATTCGAAGAATTTGATTTTTATCCCTTGGAAGGACAGCCATATTTTGATAACGACAGATTTTGGGTATCCCCTTTAAACTTTTTACCAGAGAATTTAAAGGATCTACCAGAGAAAGTAATCATTCATGATTGCACCCTTCGTGATGGAGAACAAACCCCAAAGGTTGCCTATACAAAGAATGAGAGGGTACGTATTGCACAACAATTGAATGAGCTTGGGGTAGACCGTATTGAAATAGGGATGCCTATCATTTCAGAGGATCTACGAAGTGCCATCAAAGAGGTTATGAAGCTGAACTTAAAATCTGATGTCGTTGCCTTTGCAAGGGCTCACCCTGATGATGTTGCACTCTCTGTAGAATGTGGGGTTCAACATATCATTGTTGAACATACGGTGAACCCCTACCTTTGTAAGTATGCATACAAGCTGGATGAGGACGATGTGAAGAAAAGGATATTCGATAATGTATCCTCAGCAAAAAAAGCAGGCCTGTGGACTTGCTTTATGGGTTGGGACTTTTCGAGAACCCCACTAGAATTTAGCAGAAAGATATATCAAGCAGCCGTTGATGCAGGTGCTGACGCTTTAACCATCGTTGATACCTTTGCCGTTGCAACACCTCAGGCAATAGGCTATGCAATTAAAAAAATGAGCGAATGGTTCCCGGGAATACAACTCGAGTTTCATGTTCATAATGACTTTGGACTTGGCATGGCTACAGCCATGGCAGCCGTTCAAAATGGTGCGACGGTGATCCATACAGCTATGAATGCATTAGGAGAGAGAACTGGAAATCTTGCTACAGAGGAAGTGGCTACAACCTTTGGCATTCTGACAGGAAATCGAACCAATGTAAATCTTGAAAAGTTATATGAAACATCAAGGGTCATCAGTGACATAACAGGAATATATCCAAATGTAAACAAAACGGTATTTGGGAAAAATTGCTTCGGTATAGAATCAGGAGTTGTAAGCCATTACACAGAAGCTTTAAGACAGGTAGGCTTCAAACCTATCGCTTACCCATATCTTCCCCATGTCGTTGGAAGGACCGAAGAGGATTACTTTATCGGATATTTAAGCGGAAGACTTACAATTGATTTCTATCTAGAGAGAAATGGATTTAAAGATGCAACACAGGAACAAAGAGAGGAAGTACTAAATGCAGTAAAGCAAGAATGCTTAGTCCGCAGAACCCTATTATCCGAGGAAGATTTTGTAGCTATTGCAAAAAAAATATTAGGATAAATGAACATAGTGCCCAAGATCTACTAAGATATTTTGGGCACCTCATTATAATAAGAGGTGAAATATTATGGATAAAAGATTAAAGGTTAGCTATGGTGGTTTAGAACTTAATTCACCCATCATCCTTGCATCATCTGGAATTACGAAGGGCTATGAGAATGTTGCTAAGGCAGAAAAATATGGTGCAGGTGCTGTTGTTTTAAAAACCAAGTTTCAAGAGGAATTAATGTCAAAGAGTCCCACACCTCGTTTCATCATTATCAATAGAGGAAAAAAGGATTATAGATCTACGACAAACATGTCCTATGAACAAGGATATGAATTTAGTATCGATGAGTATTGTGAAGAGATAAAAAAATCCAAAGAAAATCTTGACATTAAGATCATAGCCAGTATAGGTTGCAGTACTAAGGAATATTGGGAAGACTGGGCAAAAAAAGTAGAGGCTGCAGGAGCGGATGCCATTGAAATGAATCTATCCTGTCCCCATAGTGACTATGTAATGGACTCGTTGGGAAGAATTAACGGCATGGTTGAGGAGTTTGTCCCAGTGGTTAAAAATGCAGTTAGCATCCCGGTATTCACCAAGCTAACCCCACAAATTGAGAATCCTGTAATCACTTCTGCCATTATGGAAAGAAGTGGTTCAGATGGTATCTGTGCTTTTAGTCGCTGTTTAGGAATGGATATTGACATCGATCAGCAGGTGCCTGTTCTACATGGTGGCTATGGCGGACACGGAGGGCCGTGGGCAATCCATTATGCACTTCGCTGGATTTCTGAAATGTATACCAAGGTAAAGTTGCCCATAAGTGGCTGTGGGGGAGTCGTCGAGTGGCAGGATGTTGTTAAATATATATTGGCTGGAGCAACGACGGTTCAGATTAGCTTTTTAGTTTACACCTATGGGTATTCCATTATTGAGAAGTTAAATAATGGACTATTAGAATACATGATTAAGAACGGCTACGAAAGTATTGAAGACTTCAAGGGTAATGTTACCGGAAATAAAATAAAAGGTCTTAAAGATGTATCAAGGGAAAAAACTCTTATTGCTACCGTTGACGAGAATTTATGTATTGGATGTAAAAGGTGTACAGATATTTGCATATACGAAGGTATCGATTTTGCAGATGGGAAGGCATCCATTAATAGAAATTGTGATGGCTGTGGACTCTGTCCGTATTTCTGTCCCTCTAAGGCAATTTCTATGGTAAAAAGGTAGATAAATAAATATTGGATAATCAAAAAAAATGGAGAGGGCGAAGCTTTATGCAAATAATTAATGAAAGGGAAATGGAATGGACGCAGGTTTCAGAGAACCTTAAAATAAAATATCTATTAAAAGATTACCCGGTAAATTCTGATGTAGTCTCCAGCGGGATAGCACATTGGCCATATGGTAAAGCAGGGGAGCCCCACATACATCCTGATCATGATGAGTTTTATATTGTACTTCGTGGCCGAGGTAGAGCAAATATCATGGGAGAAATAAAGGAATTAGGACCCGGGGATATGATGCATGCAAAAGCTGGAGAAACCCATGGAATGATAGAAGGTCTGACAGAGGAGGGAGTAGAATTATTCTTTGCTCTTATTCCAAAAGAAAGTTCCGTTGAGGAAGGAGGCCGCTAATGATAAGAAAAATGGCGTGGGTAGAAAGTGCAAAAAATCTTAGGTTTCGCGAGAGCGAAATACCTAAACTCAAACCCAACGAGATACTTTTAAAAACTCAATATTCTGCAATTTGCGGGAGTGATTTACATCTTTATTTCGATATTCACCCATTTGTTAAGGCCCCCTCAACCATTGGCCACGAGCTATCAGGCATTGTGGTAGAAGTTGGAAGTGAAGTCAAAGGATATAAGGAAGGAGATATGGTAGCTCCTGAGCCGATCTTGGTATGTGGTGAATGCGAATATTGCTTGAGAGGGAACTATCACATGTGTAACAGTGTATCCTACCAATATCGTAAGGGACAGGCGGGATTTGGGGATTATTTCATTGTAGACTCTAGATGGGCCCATAAGGTTCCATCCCATGTAGATCCAAAGGAAGCGGCTCTTATAGAGCCATTATCCGTGGCAGTACATGGAGTGGAGAAAGCCGGGGAGATGCTTGGGAAAAATGTAACAGTGATAGGTGCTGGTGCCATAGGTACCCTAGCCGCTTCCCTATGCAGAATTAAGGGAGCAGCAAAGGTATGGATTATTGATATAAATGAATACCGACTAAAAAAGGCTGAAGAGCTATCTGGTGCGATTGGGTTGAACTCTAAGACTACTAAGGTAGTAGATCAAATTCGCGACGAAACCAATGGAATGGGGTGTGACATCGTTATTGAATGTACCGGTGTAGAAGCATGCGCCATAGATGCCATAGAGATGGTAAGAAAGCTGGGAACAATCGTTCAAATGGGGATAAGCTCGAAGAATTTTGAAAGTTATCCATATGCAAAAATTTTATCAAAGGAAATTATATTAAAAGGTTCCCAGGGATATTGTTTTGATTTTGAAAAGTCAATATCCATAATTGAAACAGGAAAGATCGATCTGAAGAAGTACATCACGGATATCTTTCCCCATACACAGATTAATGAAGCCTTTGAACTAGTAGCAGCTCCTGATACAGAAAGCATGAAGGTTCTTATTCATTATTGAGAAAGGTAGGGGAGCTTTATGTCTGATTATTATACAAGACAATTTTATCAAGGAATACAATCTGCCCATCGAAGAGCAGTTTATAAGGGCATAGGACTTACCGATGAAGACCTAGATCGCCCCCTTATTGCTGTAGTAAACACCTTTAGCGAAGTTTGTCCAGGTCATTTTCACCTTAAGAATCTAGTTAAGAGCGTAAAAAATGGGATATGGCAGGCAGGGGCTACACCGCTTGAGTTTTCAACTATATCTCAATGTGCAACACAGGTACTGGGGCTTGATGGAATAAGATATGATTTGCCTGCAAGAGAACTTATTGCCTTGGATATTGAAACTATAGTAGGAACCCAACTTTTTGATGGAATTGTTGTTGTTACTACTTGTGATAAAACCATTCCTGGTGTATTACTTGGAGCATCAAGGCTCAACCTGCCTACTGTTATCGTTCCAGGCGGGATTATGGATACAGGGATTGTTAACGGAAAAGAGGTATCCCTCGCTGATCTAGATGAGAAAGTGTTTAGTGGAAAAATAAGTACTATGACAGCGGAGGAAATTGAAGAATGGGAAAATAATGTTATTCCCGGCAGTGGCGCATGTCCAATTATGGGGACAGCAAATACCATGCAGGTGCTATCCGAGGCGCTGGGTGTATCTATGCCATTTTCCTCAACAAAATTAGCTGGGACCGCGGCACAATTAAGACTTGCAAAATACGCGGGTCACCGGATCGTTGAATTAGTGAATAAGAACATTAAGTTTTCAGATATTGTTACCCGAGAAGCTTTGTCTAATATGATAAAAAGTGCTATGGCTATTGGTGCTGCATCCAATTCCATTTTGCATATGTTAGCACTCAGCCATGACATGGGATATAACCAAGAGATCGATATCGATTATATCGCTAGGATCAGTCGGGAGGTCCCATGTGTTTCCAATACCAAACCTGTAGGGGAGTACTATCTACCTGAGCTTGAAAGAGCAGGTGGGATGCCTGCCATTATGAGTGTCATTCGAGAGGTTCTGGATGGATCACAAATCACTATATCCGGGAGAACCATAGCAGAGATCTGTGAAGAAGGCAAAAAGAAAAAACAATTCTCGAAAAGTTCTGTAATACAAACTATGGAAAATCCTGTAATGGATAATGGTGGCATTATTGTACTAAAAGGAAATCTTGCAGAAAGTGCCATAGTAAGAGCCTTTAAGCACAGCAAGAATAAGTTTATAGGTAGGGCAAAGGTATTTAATTCCCAATTAGAGGCAATGAAAGCGGTTGAAGCCGGAAAGGTTAAAAAGGGAGATGTGCTTGTACTCCGCTTTATGGGACCCAAAGGCGGACCTGGAATGCCTGACTGTTTTGGTGTTTCGGGTGCAGTTGTAGGAGCAGGGCTGGAAGAGGATGTTGCTGTTATTACCGATGGACGATTTTCTGGATTTGCCAGGGGTGTAGGTGTTTGTCAAATTACTCCTGAGGCAGCATCAGGTGGTCCCATAGCCAAGGTAAAGGATGGAGATACAATTGTTATAGATACAGTAAATGGAACGATTAATAATGAGACCGAGGGTTTTTTAGAACGAGAAGCAGAAGTTTGTCCTAAAAGGGATGAAAAGGGAATTCTACGAATCTATTCACTCATAGCCGGTGAGGCAAGGGAAGGAGCACGGTTATAGCATTAAAAAGTTTCAACAAAAGGGGGTATGGTTGTGGAAAAAGTATATTCTATGGTCGTTGAAGAATTTGGAAAGCCTTTAAAATATAAAGAGTTTGACAAGCCTGTACCGGTTGGAGGCGAAGTATTAGTTAAAATTTTAGCTTCGGGCATATGCGGCTCGGATGTACATGTGTGGAAAGGGGAAGATAAACGCAGCCGCCTTCCAATGATCCTAGGACATGAAGGTATTGGCTACATCGAAGAAGTTAATCCAGGGCGGGTGGATTTATTCGGAAATGAGTTAAAAAAAGGAGACCTCATAGTGTGGGATCGGGGTGTAAGCTGTAAGAGTTGCTATAATTGTATAGTTAAAAGAAAACCATACACCTGTTCGAATCGTTGGTCCTATGGTTTCTCAAAGTCAATTAATGACTACCCCTATTTGAATGGAAGCTACTCTTCACATATCCTCCTTACTCCTGACACAGGAATATTACAAATTGTGAGGGCGGAAGAAATAAACGAGAACGAAGATTATATTCCATATGCCTCTGCATGTTGTGCAGGCACAACTACCTCATGTGTATTCGAGCAAATAAGAGTAGAACATTCTGATAATGTGATCATACAAGGTCCTGGGCCCCTTGGCATATATGCAGTGCTATTTGCCAAAGAAGCAGGTGCAGAGAATATCATCGTTATCGGAGGAACGCAGGAACGGCTCGACCTGTGCCTGGAAGCAGGTGCAACCCATATCATTAATAGGAATTTGATTCAACCAGAGGAACGCATGGAAAAAGTGATGGAATACACAGAGGGAAGAGGCGGTGACATCGTACTCGAATTAGCGGGGACGAAAGAAGCTGTTAAAGAAGGCCTCCAATATGTTGCGACGAATGGAACATATGCATCTGCTGGTATTGCAGTGGATGTGGGAGAGATCGGTATAAATTGGTTTAGAGACATCGTTCGTAAAAATGCCACCGTACAAGGTGTATGGGTTGGGGATATTAAAAATACTTACCAGGCAATCAAAATGTATGAAAAGCACAAAGAATTACTTGCAAAAATGGTAACCCATAGAATTCCATTAAAAGAAGCGAGTAAAGCGTTACAAATGATGGAAAAGAAAGAGGTTATAAAAGCAGTTCTTATCCCATAACTGGCAAAAGTAGATTTTAAAGAAGGGCTGATTCTATCAAGATCCCCTTCTTTAAAATCATGGAGTATATTTAGAATAATTCAAAGATCAAACATTGAAAATGTTTAGCCATCATACTACTGGTACTTTATTTAACAGCTTAAAACTTTGGAGGTATTTATATGGAAAATTTAATCTTAGAAGTTAATGATTATTTAGCGAAGATCACCATTAACAGATCAAAATCTTTAAATGCATTAAATAGGCAAACATTAGAGGAATTAAAGTCTGCTATAGAAGATTTAAATATGAGGAAGGATGTAAAGATCGTTATTATAACAGGTGCCGGCGAAAAAGCATTTGTAGCTGGTGCAGATATAAAAGAAATGCAAAAACTAAATGCCGTAGAGGGAAGGGAACTAGCTAGATTAGCACAAAGTGTATTTGCATCCATTGAAAATATGAATCAAGTCGTTATTGCAGCCGTGAATGGATATGCTTTAGGAGGAGGATGTGAACTAGCCTTAGCATGCGATATTCGTTTAGCTTCTGCTAATGCCAAATTTGGTCAACCTGAAGTAACTTTAGGAGTTATCCCTGGATTCGGTGGAACCCAACGATTACCAAGGATAGTAGGCAGTGCAAAAGCAAAAGAAATGATATTTACAGGAGATATGGTAGATGCGCAGGAAGCTTATCGAATAGGACTTGTTAACAATGTATATGAACAAAATGAACTAATGGAGAAGGCTACTGAACTAGCAGAAAAAATCTCTAGTAGAGGATTTGTTTCAGTAAGTTTAGCAAAAACCGCAATTAATGATGGATTGAACATGGACATACAATCTGGTTGTAATTATGAAGCCAATCTCTTTGGACTATGTTTTGCTACAGAGGATAAAAAAGAAGGAATGGCGGCATTTGTTGAAAAAAGGAAACCAAATTTTAGGAGTTGCTAAGAAATCTTATCCATTATCATTTCTTATAGTTAAAGATGAAGGTATTAAATAAACGGAATGTACCAATTAACATTTTTAAAGTATTTTAAAGGAGGAAGATTAATATGGAGTTGTTTAAATTTACAGAAGAACAAGAAATGTTACGAAAGGCTGTAAGGGAGTTTGTGGAAAGTGAAATAGCACCAAAGGCTGCAGAGTGGGATGAAAAAGATTATTGTCCTGTGGAACTTTGGCCTGTAATGGGTAAGCTAGGGATATTAGGAATTTTTATACCCGAGGAGTATGGCGGGACAGGCTTAGGTCATGTAGAAAGAGCGATATGTCTAGAGGAAATTTCTCGACATTCTGCAGGCTTGGGTATAGCAGTAATGACTCATCACCTAGGAATGGCACCAATACTTGATCATGGTACTGAAGAGCAAAAGAAAAAATACTTACCAGATCTATGTTCCGGTGCTAAGATTTGTGGACTTTCTGTTACAGAGCCAGGCGGAGGATCTGATTTTATGGGTCAAAAGGCTACTGGAGAATTTATAGATGGAAAATGGGTCCTAAATGGAAGAAAATGCTTTATTACTAACTCCCACACAGCAGACATTGATACTTGGGTAGTTCGTACTGGTACTAATGAAAAAGGGAGACCGGAATTTAGCGCATTTATTATAGAAAAGGGTACGCCAGGTCATTCCCCAGGTAGAAAGGAGAACAAATTGGGGTTAAGGGGATCCACCACCGGGGATATCAATTGTGTTGATGTAAAACTTGATCCAGAGCAAATGTTAGGCCAAGAAGGTAAAGCAGCTAGAATAGGTATGGCAGCAATCGGTGAAGTAGGTCGAGCAGGAATGGCAGCTATATGTGTGGGAATCCTTCGAGGATGCTTAGAAGAAGCTGCTAAGTTTGCAAACGAGCGAATTGTTTATGGCAAGCCTATTTCAAGGCTACAAGCAATCCAATTAGAGATTGCTGACATAAGAGTAGATTATGAAGCTGCAAGTCTTTTAACCTATAGAGCAGCTAGTATGAAAGATGCTGGAAAACCAGCTACAACTGAATTCTCAATGGCAAAATATTTTGCTACCGAAGCTGCTGTTAGGGCTGCTAAAAAGACAATGGATACAATGGGTGGCTATGGAATTATTAATGAATACCCAATAGGACGATTCTTAAGAGATGCATTAGCTTCCATACCATCAGGTGCAACTTCTCATATTCAAAAGATTATTATTGCTGCAGATACATTGAGATAGTAGACGATAGTAGACCTAAGCATATATATGGAAAGAAGGTGCAACATGGATTATAAAATAGTAGTTTGTATTAAGCCGATCCCTGACCCTGAATACTACAATAAGATAACCATCGATCCAGAAACGAAAAGGGTTAACAGACAAGGAATACCTACTGTCATTAGCCCCATTGATAAACATGCTGTCGAAGAAGCACTTAAAATCAAGGAACAACATGGTGGAAAGGTTATCGTTATGAGTATGGCGCCACTAGACGCTAAAGATACCATACTAGAAGCATTAGCAATGGGAGCAGACGAAGCATATCTTCTAAGTGATCGAAAATTTGGCGGAGCAGATACATGGGCTACTTCCTATGTTTTAGCTGAAGGTATTAAAAAAATAGGAGGCGCAGACCTAGTTTTTACAGCAACAGAAAGTGGAGATGGGGCTACTGCACAAGTCTCATCCCAATTAGGAGAGTGGTTAGGGTATTCCCATCTTTGGGGAGTAATAGAATGCGATATAAAAGATAAAGAAGATGTATATTTAAAAACTAAGATAGAAAATGGCTATATGGAGTGGAATGGTCAATTACCAATGGTTTTAGCGGTAGCAAGAGAAATTAACACACCAAGATTTACAAGTATAATGGGAGTTATGAGAGCAAAGAAAAAGCCATTTACAACATGGTCTAGTGAAGATATGGATTTAATAGAAGAAAATCTAGGGCTTCCAGGCTCTCCTACCCAAGCAGGAGATATTTTCTCACCTGATATGTCTAGAAAGGGTGAGATTATAAAAGGAACTCCAGAGGAAATAGTAGAAAGCATTTTAGAAAAATTGAGAGCGAGTGGTATAGGTATTGGGGGTGAAAAATAATGAATAAGGATATTTGGGTTTATATTGAACAAGTAGAAGGTAAGATTGCTAGTGTTTCACTGGAACTTTTAAGTGAAGCACATAGGCTACAAGCCCAAAGAACCACCCCAGGTAAAGTAGTAGCAGTATTAATAGGCTCAGATGTAGAAAAATTAATACCTACGCTAGAAGACTATGGTTCAGAGAAAATATATTTGGCGGATGGAGAAAAGCTAAAGTTTTACCAACCTGATTACTACGCTAGTATATTCGAAAAACTGATTAAAGAAAATGATCCAGATATATTACTTGTAGGCTCTACAGCAATCGGAAGCCAACTAGCTCCAACTATCGCATTAAAAGTAACAACGGGTGTAGCAGCTCATAGTATGCAGCTAAAGATAAATGAGGATGATGAATTAGTTGCAGTGGTACCAGCTTTTGGTGGGAAGGTATTGGGGGATATACTATGTCCAAAACACCGTCCACAAATGGCTAGTATTAAGCCAGGTATATTAGATAAGGCAGAGAAAAGACCAGTTAAAGCGGAAGTAATAAAGGTAGATCTGTCATTCCTTGAAGAGGTTAAAGCAACATTAAAGCCTATAAGTATTACAAAGGAGGAGCCAAAGGGCGTACCCCTAGAAGAAGCAGAAATCGTAATTTGCGGTGGATGGGGCATTGGAGATGAAGAAACTTGGGCGATATTAGAAAAAATAGCTGACAAATTAGGCGGGGCTGTAGCTTCTACCCGTCCACCAGTAGACGAAGGCTGGGTTCCAGGGGAGCATGTAATGATAGGAACCAGTGGTAAAAGTGTTCGACCTAAAGTATACTTGGGCTTTGGAATATCTGGTGCAACCCATCATATTTGTGGAATGAAGGATGCCGGTGTGATTATTAGCATTAATAAGGATGAAAATGCTGAAATCTTCAATGTATCTGATTATGGTGTGGTTGGCGATGTCAAAAAGATACTACCACTATTAGAAGAAGCCTTATGATAGAGTTTCATACTATAGTGAACTGATACCTAAAAAATCTGTTTGAGAGAGATTATTATCATCAATTGGAATCTTACTTTAATGCTTAGGAGAAATGTGACATGTTTCTTCTAAGCTGTTTATTATTCATTTAACTCTTGTAATGAGAAATTTTTTCAAAATGAATAAAATTAATATAGCAGTAATTCGTCCATCCCCCTAATCTTATTGTCAATTCCCTTTAAGAAAAATTTATCATTGCGGGTTCATTGTAAAGAGCTAATAGTTTTAAGATTTAGCTATATCTAACCTCATAAAAAGCCTAGGAGGTAGAAAAAGAAAATAATATTGTAGATAATACAAACAATTAAAAGTTTTGCAAGAATTAATTCATTAATTGTAGGAATATTATAAAAAATGAAAAAAAACTTTCAAAAAAGAGGAATCCTCTTTTTTTTGTAGAATATAAAACTGAATGGCCAATTATAACGAGGTAGGATATTTTGTGCAACAAGGGCCGATGCCTTGCACTTGAAATTGGTAGATCTAAGTTTGTTGATATGAACCTTAATAAACTCAAAGAATAAATGAAGGGGAGGATTCAAATGTTTGACAAGGAAAAGTTAGGGGACCTTAAAGCGTCAAAAGAAAAATGGGAGAAGGAAAAACTGGAAAAGCTCCTAAAAAAAAGGCCGGAAAGAAAGGAATCATTCACTACTGGTTCCAACGAGGAGGTTGAAAGGTTGTATACTCCTTTAGATGTGGAGGACTTGGACTATCAAAAGGATTTAGGGATGCCTGGCGAATATCCCTATACCCGTGGTGTTCAGCCTACCATGTATCGTGGCAGGCTGTGGACCATGCGTCAATATGCAGGCTTCTCCACCGCTGAAGAGTCCAATAAGAGATATAAATACCTTTTAGATCAGGGCACAACTGGATTGAGCGTTGCCTTTGACCTGCCAACTCAAATAGGTTATGATTCAGACCATCCACTTGCTGAAGGGGAAGTAGGAAAAGTTGGGGTGGCTATTGACTCCCTTGCTGATATGGAGATCCTATTTAAGGACATTCCCTTGGATAAGGTAAGCACCTCTATGACCATCAATGCTCCGGCATCTATACTGTTAGCCATGTACATTGCTGTTGCAGAGAAACAAGGAGTAAAACCCGAACAACTAAATGGGACCATTCAAAATGATATCCTAAAGGAATACATTGCTAGGGGCACCTATATCTTCCCGACAGAGCCTTCCATGAGATTGATCACCAATATTTTTGAATATTGCCATAGGGAAATGCCCAAATGGAATACCATTAGTATCAGTGGGTATCATATTAGGGAAGCTGGTGCTACTGCAGCCCAGGAGGTTGCATTTACCCTTGCCGACGGAATCGCCTATGTACAGGCAGCCATTGATGCTGGACTACAAGTGGATGATTTTGCACCTAGGCTATCCTTCTTTTTCAACGCTCATAATGATCTGTTGGAAGAAGTAGCAAAATTTAGAGCAGCACGAAGATTATGGGCAAAAATAATGAGGGAGCGCTTTGGAGCGAAAAACGAGAGATCCATGATGTTGAGATTCCATACCCAAACCGGTGGTTCAACGCTTACGGCCCAACAACCGGATAACAATATCGTACGGGTTGCCATTCAAACCTTGGCGGCAGTTCTTGGCGGAACCCAATCCTTACATACCAACTCTAGGGATGAGGCATTGGCATTGCCCTCTGAGGACTCAGTAAGAATTGCCCTAAGGACCCAGCAAATTGTTGCATATGAAAGTGGGGTTGCAGAAACCGTGGATCCCCTTGCCGGTTCTTATTATGTAGAGAACCTTACCAATCGGATAGAGGAAAAGGCAATGGAGTACATTGAAAAGATCGATCAATTAGGTGGTGCCCCCAAGGCCATTGATAAGGGTTATATACAACAGGAGATACAGGATAGTGCCTACACCTATCAAAAGCAGATTGAAAGTCAGGAGAGAATCGTGGTGGGCATGAACAAATTCCAGATCGATGAACCAAAGCCTTCAGGACTATTAAAGGTAGATCCGGCTGTAGGTGAAATGCAGAAAAAGAAGTTAGCTGCATTAAAGGAAGAACGGGACAATGCAGTGGTCACACAAAGATTAGAGGAATTGAGGGAAGCAGCCCAGGGTGAAGACAACCTTATGGTCCCAATTCTTAATGCGGTAAAAGCCTATGCAACCCTAGGTGAAATTTGCGGTGTGCTTAGGGAGGTATTTGGGGAGTACCAACAGAACATCATCCTATAATTATGATAATGAAATAAACCGACCCCTTAAATCTCTTAACTTATTAGATAAAAATTACAAAGGGTTCATAAAAGAAAGATCGAATTTTATTGAAGGAGGAAGAAAAATGGATAGACCTATTCGAGTTCTAGTGGCAAAGCCTGGTTTGGACGGTCATGATAGAGGTGCCAAAGTGATCGCTCGTTCCCTTAGGGATGCGGGAATGGAGGTCATCTATACAGGACTTAGACAGACTCCAGAACAGATCGTGGAAGCAGCCATACAAGAGGATGTGGACTGTATTGCTATGAGCATCCTATCAGGAGCACATAATCATCTTTTTCCAAGGGTAATGGATCTATTAAAGGAAAAGACTATTGATGATATACTAGTAATTGGCGGAGGCGTTATTCCTGATGATGACATACCATTTCTAAAGGAGGCAGGTATTGCGGAGATATTCACCCCCGGGACCCCATCTTCAACCTATATTGAATTCATTAAGACAAATGTTCAACGGGAATCTGTTGAATTATAAAGTGCAGGATACACCAGTGTCAGACTTGGCAAAAAGTTTATTTTTTACAGCTGTCATCGATTCCACCCTTTGATGAGTAGGAAACTTAAGCTTTCCTACTTTACCTTTGTGTTATTACTCTTTTTGGGAAGGCGTGGTGCTTTGACGGTTATTTATGTAGTAATACGATTAGCCAAAAGGAACCGTCTTGGGAGGTTCTCGGAAGGTGGGTGAAGAATGGAATTAGTCCATAGACTATTAAAAGGAGATAGAAGGAGCCTGGCTAGGTTGATTACCCTTGTTGAAAATGATGAACCGATAGCTATAGAAGCATTAAAGAAGCTATTTCCTTATACAGGCAATGCACATGTGGTTGGAATAACTGGACCACCAGGTGCAGGTAAGAGTACTCTAACCGATAAGTTGGCAAAGGAGTTTAGAAGTCAGGGAAAGAAGATTGCCATTATTGCTGTAGACCCAACTAGCCCCTTTACCGGGGGGGCCATACTGGGAGACCGAATTCGTATGAATGATCTTACCAATGATCCCGATGTTTTTATTCGAAGCATGGGTAGTCGAGGTGCCCTAGGGGGATTAGCAAAGGCAACATTGGGGGTAGTAAAACTATTCGATGCCTTTGGTATGGATTATATATTTGTGGAAACGGTTGGTGTTGGGCAATCCGAGGTGGATATTGTAAGGGCAGTAGATAGTACCATCATGGTCATGGTCCCGGGGCTAGGTGATGATATTCAAGCAATCAAAGCAGGGATTATGGAAATCGGTGATATTTTTGTTGTCAATAAGGCAGATTTAGATGGCGCCAATCGAACCATTGTGGAGTTAGAGATGATGTTGGACTATCGAAATCATGAGGGCTGGAGACCTCCTGTCATTCAAGCTGTTGCAAGGGACCATATTGGAATTGAAGAAATATGCAAGAATATTATTGGGCATATGGATTACTTAATTCAATCCGATCGTCTAAAGGATATTCGCAGGGAAAACATTAAGAATGAAATCCTCGAGATCGCTAAGGGGAATATGGTACAATACATTCTTGATAATGGGCGTCGGACGAGTGCTATCGACCAGATGATAGAAAGAGTCATTAAAAAAGAGATCGATCCATATTCCGCCAGTGAGGAGATCATTAAATCTTTTAGAAAAGGGGGAGAGCAGTTTGGTAAGCAAGATTGATCATATCGGCATTGCGGTTGAAAGTATAGAAGAATCATTAAAGCTTTATACCGACATCCTTGGACTTACCTTGGAAGGTACTGAGGTGGTAGAGGAACAAAAGGTAAAAACCGCCTTCCTTCCAATAGGGGACACTGAAATTGAACTACTCGAATCCACCCATCCGGATGGACCTATTGCAAAATTCATCCAAAAAAGGGGACAGGGAATTCAACACATCGCCTTTCGAGTGGACGATATTGAAAAAGCATTGGCGGAGATGAAGGATAAAGGTGTTCGATTGATTGACGAGAAGCCCAGGTATGGTGCCGGTGGGGCAAAAATTGCTTTTTTACATCCTAAGTCAACCAATGGAGTACTTATCGAACTCTGTCAAAAAGAGGATTAGTATAATTGGGGGATAATCCCCCTTGTTTCAATAAATAATATATTTTAAGATATTAAATATGTTAGCGGAGGTATCAATATGTCAAACAAATTGGAAGAATTGCGATCCAAAAAAGAGCAATTAAAGCTAGGCGGCGGCGAAGATAAAATTCAAAAGCAGCATGAGAAGGGAAAATTGACGGCTAGAGAACGCCTAAACCTCCTATTTGATGAAGGCAGCTTCATGGAAATAGGGGCCTTTGTAAAACACAGGAGTACAGATTTTGGCATGGATAAGGTGGATACGCCAGCCGAGGGAGTTATTACTGGTTACGGTACTGTAGATGGTCGTTTAGTATATGCCTATGCACAAGATTTCACCGTCATGGGTGGTTCCCTTGGGAATATGCATGCAGAGAAAATTGTCAAGGTCATGGATATGGCATTAAAGAATGGTGCACCTCTTATCGGATTAAATGACTCAGGAGGAGCAAGGATCCAAGAGGGAGTGGATGCCTTAAGCGGTTACGGCAAGATCTTCTATCGTAACACCATTGCTTCTGGCGTTATTCCTCAAATTACTGCTATTATGGGTCCCTGTGCAGGGGGCGCTGTATATTCTCCTGCCATTACCGATTTCGTATTCATGGTAGATCAAACCAGCCAGATGTTCATCACAGGCCCCCAGGTTATTAAGACAGTTACTGGGGAAGATGTTACTTCTGAGGCCCTGGGTGGAGCGACTACCCACAACCAAATAAGCGGTGTAGCACATTTCAAGAGTGCCAATGACGAAGCATGTATCCAAGATATCAAGAGGTTATTAAGCTTTCTTCCATCCAATAATATGGAGACCCCACCCTACTATGGAACCAATGACAATTTAAATCGGATCGAAGAGAGATTAAATGAGATTGTTCCAGATAATCCAAATAAACCCTACGATATCAAGGAGATCATTACAGCCGTTGCGGATAATGGGGATTTCTTGGAGACCCAACAGTACTTTGCCCAAAATATCGTAACCGGATTTATTCGTATTAATGGTCAATCGGTAGGTGTCATCGCCAACCAGCCAAGGGTATTGGCGGGATGCTTGGATATCAATACTTCCGATAAGGCAGCTCGATTCATCCGAACCTGTGATGCCTTCAATATACCCCTACTGAACATCGTTGATGTACCTGGCTTCTTACCTGGGACCGATCAGGAGTATGGCGGGATCATTCGCCATGGAGCAAAGATGCTATATGCATACTCTGAGGCAACCGTGCCAAAAGTTACCCTTATCGTAAGGAAGGCATATGGTGGTGCCTATATTGGAATGTGCAATAGAGAATTAGGGGCTGATATTGTATTAGCGTGGCCAAGTGCGGAGATCGCTGTGATGGGACCCGATGGAGCCGCTAACATTATCTTTAGAAGAGAGATCGAAAAAGCGGAGGATCCAGCGGCAAAGAGGGCAGAAATGGTCAATGAATATCGAGAAAAATTCGCAAATCCCTATATCGCTGCTGCAAGGGGCTATGTTGATGATGTCATTGAACCAGCAACTACTAGGCCAAGGCTGGCAAGTGCATTTGAAATGCTAGCTGGTAAGAGGGAGACAAGACCAGCTAAAAAACATGGTAATCTACCTGTCTAAAATCAGAGACCCAATTATAGGATAAAGAGGTGATAAAATTGTTTAGCGATACACTTAGTATAGGAGAAAGACTGATTAGTAGCTTGGGAGTCACCATATTGGGAATGGGCGTTGTATTTGCAGTTCTAATTATATTGTCCCTTGCCCTAGACGCTTTGAGAATGGTTTCTGGAGAAAATAAAAAAAAAGACTCTCCTAATGAAGAAGTTGTAAAAGGAAATATCGTGGAGGCGACACCTGTAGCCCAAGAAAATGACGATGATGAACTTATCGCTGTAATTGCTGCGGCAATCGCCGCCATTAGTGGATCATCCATAGAGGATTTTAAGGTAAAATCCATAAACCCGGTGCCCCAAAAATATAATGTATGGGCATCCGTTGGGAGACAACAGCAAATGTTAGAAAGATTATAACTGTAAGAGATAGGGAGGAAGAAGAATAATGAAAAAGTATATGATAAATGTCAATGGAAAAAGTTATGAAGTTGAGGTAGAAGAGGTAAAAGGAGGAGCAGGGCAATCAGCATCTCCTGCAGCAACACCAGCGCCAGCCGTTGCGCCCAACCCGGCTCCAACCCCGGTTCCTGCAGCAACACCTGCTCCATCGGCACCGGCAAAGGCACCTTCGGCATCAGCAGCAAAGGCAAGTGGTAGCGTGGCATCCCCCATGCCAGGGAATATATGGAAGGTGCTAGTTAAGCCCGGAGATGCAGTAAAGAGCGGCGATGTTCTCATCATATTAGAGGCTATGAAGATGGAGAATGAGATATTTGCACCTGCAGATGGTGTGGTAGCTTCAGTAGAAGTAAAAGAAGGGGATGCTGTAGGTTCAGGAGACATTTTAGTTACCTTTGAGTAAAAACTTATCAAGAACAGAAAGCGGGGAAATATAAATGTTAGAAGCACTGAGAATAGGGCTACAGGGGTTCTTTGAGAGCATGGGCTTTGCTGCCATTACCGGTGGGCAAATCATCATGCTACTAGTTTCCTTTGTACTGCTATATCTAGCTATCGTGAAAAAATTTGAACCATTACTACTTTTGCCTATCGCCTTTGGAATGCTGCTGGCAAATCTTCCTCTAGCAGGACTGATGGCAGAACCAACCGGGACCTATGGACAGCCAGACTTCCAGGCGGGAGGATTACTATATTACCTTTATCAAGGGGTTAAGCTAGGGATCTATCCTCCGTTGATCTTCATGGGGGTAGGCGCCATGACCGACTTTGGACCCCTTATCGCCAACCCAAGGAGCATCCTTCTTGGAGCCGCTGCACAATTTGGTATTTTCGCGGTGTTTATAGGTGCAATATTGCTAGGTTTTACAGGAGCAGAGGCATCCTCCATCGGCATTATCGGTGGGGCGGATGGACCAACCGCTATCTATTTAACATCCAAGTTGGCCCCCCATCTATTAGGCCCTATAGCCGTTGCCGCCTACTCCTATATGGCCCTTGTTCCCATTATCCAACCACCTATAATGAGGGCGTTGACCACTAAGGAAGAGCGAATGACGGTTATGGACCAGCTAAGACCGGTATCCAAGAAAGAGAAAATAATTTTTCCGATTCTAGTTACCGTGTTGGTATCCTTAATCCTACCATCGGCTGCACCATTGGTAGGGATGTTAATGCTGGGGAACCTCTTAACCGTATCCGGGGTCACCGAGAGATTATCCAAGACTGCACAAAACGAACTCATGAACATCGTTACCATATTCTTAGGGGTCACTGTAGGGGCGACAGCCAACGCAGAAACCTTCCTAAGACCCCAAACCCTAATGATCATTGGTCTAGGCTTGGCAGCCTTTGCCTTTGGTACAGCGGCGGGCGTGGTGTTAGGTAAAATCATGTATAAAACCTCCGGTGGCAAGGTCAACCCATTGATTGGATCCGCAGGGGTATCGGCGGTACCTATGGCAGCTAGGGTATCCCAAGTAGTGGGACAGAAGGAGAACCCTGCCAACTTCCTACTCATGCATGCCATGGGACCCAATGTGGCAGGAGTTATCGGTTCAGCTGTAGCAGCTGGGTTACTACTATCTATATTTGGCTAGTCTAGAAAGCTATACCTTAAGAGGTATAGCTTTAGATTATTAAAGAACCCTTGAGAATTGCCTTTCTGCTCAAATAGCTTACCGCTTTTTTAAAAGGAATTAAAGGAAAAAGTGGTTCGCTAATTCGTGAAAAGTCATTTACTCAAGGGTTTCATTTAGGTACAGCATCAAAAAGTTCATCTTAAAAGACTATAGTTTTTATCTTTATAGGATTTCTCTTGTCATCTTTTATAAAAAGAGGTATATTTAATTAAATCTTGGGCAGGGAATTATGGAATGGTAATGGAATTAGAATTGTGATCATGGAGGAGCAATGGGGTGAGATGGTGAAGGAGAAGATCTTAAGGGTTCTTAAGGAGGCCAAGGGCCAATATACTTCTGGAGAGAAATTAAGCGATGCCTTAGGGGTGTCACGAACCGCCATATGGAAACACATCAACTCCCTCCGGGAGGCGGGTTATGACATCCTTTCTGTACCTAGAAAGGGGTACATTTTAAAGCATTCCCCAGATCTATTAACCGAGCTAGAGATTCAGGATGGTTTAGATACAACCATCTTAGGGCGGAGGATCATATCCTTGGATGTGGTTGATTCCACCAATGATGTGACGAAGGATTTCGCCATGCAAAATGAGGAGGAGGGTCTGGTGGTCATAGCGGAGGAGCAAAAAAAAGGTAAGGGGCGCAAGGGCAGATCGTGGGCATCCCCCAAGGGAACGGGAATATGGATGTCTGTTTTACTAAGACCGCCACTACATCCAGAACATGGGCCTAAATTTACCCTTCTAACCGCAGTTGCAGTAGCCGAAGCCATACGAGAAGAAACCCATTTGGATGTGCAAATAAAGTGGCCCAATGATCTTATATTAAATGGTAGAAAGGTTTGTGGGATCCTTTCAGAAATGAATACCGAGATCGACTATATCAATTATATGGTCATAGGGATTGGTATTAATGTGAATGTAGAAGAAAAAGACTTACCCATAGACTTACGGAGTAAAGGGATCTCCCTATCCCAGGTAAAGGGAGAAAAAGTATTCAG
>MTKW01001156.1_pt1 | contig 20982 bp, 19 predicted proteins | sample 1042761 | NCBI WGS metagenome assembly MTKW01 (sample SAMN06205366, study PRJNA360243) | anaerobic digester metagenome | biome: Wastewater treatment plant; feature: Anaerobic digester sludge; material: sludge; isolation source: anaerobic digester fed with sludge from wastewater treatment plant ... | reverse complement strand
CTGACAGCTCCCTCCTCAGATGGAGCCGGAATAGCATTCTACTTCTAAAAGATAGAGCCTAAAAAACATAAAGCGACATCTTCATGTCGCTACACTTAAAGTATTACTTCTAACCTCAAACCTCACATCTGCTTCTAAGCTTTGACTACAGTCGAATCTCATAGTTTTCATTATTTTCATAAAGTGTTTTTTCTTTCCATGGAATTATAGGCAAAAAATAAGGACGACTAAATTCACCGCTATGAACCTACTTGTGTAGTTCATCTACGTATATTAATCCTCCTTATTTATCTACTTCCTATATTTAAGCCTTATTGACTCAATTGTAGCCTGCTATCCTTTTACTAAGAATTAGCAAAAATTATCTTATTTCAATGATTCAAGTTCCTCAGCACTTAAATTTTCTATATCAAATATTATTTTCTCGCCATTATTGATTACGAGTACGGGTATTCCCACTCTTTCCTTGCCTCTAATCTCCTCATACTCAGGGGCAGTATCTCTATATACTAAGAACCTCTTTAATGATCCTAATGACTCGGTTATATTAAAATACGCAAATTTTATACCATTATCTTCAAGAAACTTCTTGGCAGGTGCACATCCGGGTCATAAGTCAGATCCAAACATATATACTTTATTTTTCTTCATATTACACTACTCCTATTTACTTATTTTGTTTAAAAGATAGCCCTCTCTAAGGCCTATATTGGATACATGTACAGTGTCGCAATTCAATTTTTTTAGGATAGTACTTAAAATCATACTTCCGGCAGTTATTGTGTGAATTCTCTCAGGTACTACTTGAAGTATTATTTTTAATGCTTGAGGGTCTTGAACTATGATTCTTCTCTGAAGGTCCAGTATATCTTCCAAATCATAGTCTAGATTATGGTACCATCCGTTCATCTCTTGAAGGATGTTTCCCACAGCTCTGATACTTCCACCCATGCCTATTACATTTTTTTCTTTCAGATTCATAGACTTTTCTGTGATATCAATTTTTGATTCCAAATATTTTCCAATCTTTTTATACTCTCCGACATCCGGAAGTACACCGTCTGTAAACTTGGTATAGATTGAAAGTGAACCTTCATCCAAATTGTAGATATCGGTAACCTTTCCATTCTCAAAAGATACAACCTCGGTGCTGCCTCCTCCTATATCCAAAGTAATCCCGCTTTTAAAATTATAATTTTGGCAAGCTCCGAGATAGCCTAGATTTGCCTCGTCTTTATCTGATATCAACTCAATATCGAATTCAGTTTCCTTTTTAACCGTTTTAATTATCTCTTTATGATTTGATACATTTCTCAGCGAAGCAGTGGCAAAAAGGAAAACTTTATCGACCGAAAGGAAATTAAGGAGCTTTTTATGACTGTTTAATACTTTTACGAGCTTTTTTATTCCTCTTTCATTCAATTTTCCATTATCGATATAACTCGCCAATCCGGCAACATTTTTCTTGGAAAATAAAGTCTTATTGAGTTTATCGTCCTTATAAACATTTAATCGAATGGTATTTGATCCGATATCTATTACTCCATAGTTCATATTATATTCCTCATTTTTTTATTTTTATGCCTATAAAAGCCTATTTTTTGGCATTATTTTCAATAATCTTAACCACTACTTCAAGAGCTTTTTCCATTGCATCATAAGATATCATCTCAAATCTGCCATGGTAATTATGACCACCTGTAAATAGGTTAGGTGTCGGAAGTCCCATGTATGAAAGCCTGGCACCGTCAGTACCTCCTCTAATAGGGCTGATTACGGGTTCTACACCGACCTCCAACATAGACTCCCTTGCCAAATCTATTATTTCAATATGTGGTTCGACCTTTTCCCTCATATTGTAATAGCTGTCTTTTATTTCCAGTTCTATAATCTCTCCATATTTATCATTTAAGAAATCAACTACGCCGCTCATAAGCTCTTTTTTACGAGTAAACTTCTCCATTGAGTGATCTCTGATTATATAGTGCATCTCGGTATAGTCGACAGTTCCATTTATTCCGGTCAAGAGATAAAAACCTTCATAATTCTCGGTGTATTCAGGTTTTTGAGCTCTTGGAAGCATGCCTTCCAATTCCATTGCGACAAGCTGAGAATTAAGCATTATATCTTTTGCTGATCCGGGATGTACATTTTTACCTTGAATTTTGATTTTTACTGAAGCTGCATTGAAGTTTTCATATTCCAGTTCACCTATTGGTCCCCCGTCAAGAGTATAAGCGAAGTCAGCTCCAAATTTCTCTACATCGAAAAGATCGGCTCCTCTACCTATCTCCTCATCCGGTGTAAATCCTATTTTTATATCTCCTCTTTTGATTTCGGGATTTGACAAAAGATGTTCAATAGCAGATATTATTATTGCAATACCCGCTTTGTCATCCGCACCTAGTAGAGTGGTTCCATCAGTCGTTATAAGTTTTTGTCCAATGAGTTCATTTAAAACAGGAAACTCCTTCACGGTCATTAAATACTCTTCGTTTAATTTTATATCTCCACCTTGATACTCTATAATCTGAGGTTTTTCACATTTACCGTCCATATCCGGTGCGGTGTCCATATGAGCTATCAGACCTATAGTTGGAACATCTTTGGTATTGCCCGGTAGGGTAGCATATACATATCCATTTTCGTCCATATGAGCATCATCAAGTCCCAAATCTTTGAGCTCTGCAACCAAGTATCTTCCGAGTTCCAATTGTCCCGGTGATGAAGGACAAGCTTCATTCTCAGGATTGCTCTTTGTGTCGTATTTTATATAGTTTAAAAATCTATTAAGCATTTCATTCTCCTTTATAGTTCTAATTATTATCTGAATAATAATATTATACCCTATTATTGTGAATTTATTGTGAAATTTAACTCGAAAATTTAATTACAATTTCTTCTTAGTCTCTTTTGTTTATTAAGTTTTCGTAAATATTAATCAATGTACGTTATATAAGCATATTTATTTGTTTTAAAGATGAATATCTTGGGGATATAAATTATAAGATTAAATAAACGAGGAGGTACAGCATGTTAAAATATTCGATAATTTTCCTTATAATTGCAATCGTTGCAGCCGTCCTAGGTTTTGGAGGGATTGCAGGTACGGCAGCGGGTATTTCTAAAATACTGTTTTTCGTATTCTTAGTTCTATTCGTAATATCTTTGATATTCGGACGAAAAAGATAGAGACAATAAAAGCCGAGTTCATGAATTATCTCATGACTCGGCTTTATTGAACCTTTTTTCTTTCTAAAAAGTCTGGTAGATATACCAACTCAAGCTGATTATACATACAACTGTAGCAATAAGTGCTATGCTGAATATGCCTTTTTCCTTGTACTTTTTGTACCTTATCCATTCCTCCACTGCAACATATATAAATAGTAGAGCGGGAATGTCTCCAAACGGAATTCCTTTTTTGTATTTATAAAATGTCAGAATAAAGGCAAGTATTATAAATGCTGTAAAGCTCATAGCATCGGATTTCTTAGGCTTTTTGTCTTCCTTGTTTTTTGGTTCACTTGTAATGTCTCTCATATTTTTAGTACTTCCTATTCTATTTTTTCAACTATTATTCGAACACTTCAAAAACTTCGTCTATTTCCCTCCTGGTTTTTTCTCTATGTTCTCTATTAGTGTAACCGAATGCTACCATTACAGCAAGCCTAAAGTCGTCTTTGTCATATACCCCGTTCTTAACCAATACTTCGTTTACTTTTTCTTGATGAAATCCTTCCATAGGGGTTGAATCCACTCCAAGCATAGCCGCTGTAGTAAGCATATTGGCCAATGGGATGTATACCTGTTTAGTAGTCCAGTCAAATACAGCTCTGTCACTATTCAGGTCAAAATCATCGTCACTAAATTCGCCATATTTCGTCAACCTTTGCTTCAGTAAATCATCTGGCCACTTCTGTATATCACTTTGGATATGTTTAAGATATTCTGATCCAGGCTTCATATGTTTAGGTGTCCTTGCTAGTATTAGAACAAAATGGCTCGCTCCTTCAATGGAAGCATGTGCTCCCCAAGCATATGGTTTGATTTCTTCAAGAACTTCTCTATTCTTCAGCAGAATAAACTTCCATGGTTCAAAACCAAATGAACTTGGCGAAAGTCTACCTGCCTCTATGATGGTTCTAAAATCTTCATCAGATACTGGTTTCTCAGGGTCATAACCCTTACAAGTATACCTTTTGTTAAATACTTCCTCGATAAACATGTTTATATTCTTCATAACTATCCTCCACTCATTCTACCCATATAATATTTTCAGGGTTCGATATTAGTTCACTGTAAACTATTGCTCTAAAATCTACCAGACTTTTCTCATCATTTATTTCCCAGGATTTAAATTCATCTAAAATGCTGAATTTTTTATCCTCAATTACTTTCTTACCCCATTTATCTATATAATACACATTTTCGATTAACCCTCTGGTGATTAAAAAAAATTTATAGGTCTCCTTGGTATTTATTTTTAAAATAAGTGATCGGTTTTCAAATTTATCCTTTATTTCCACACTCTTTAAAATATATTTGATATTATCATAAAGCCTTTTATAAAATTCCGCTCTTTCAAATCTTAGGAGTGCTGCTTCATTTCTCATCTCTACATTTAAACTTTGTAAAAACTCATTCGATATACTCCTATCTTTTAATACTTTAGATAAAAACTTCTGAGTCTCAATTTTTTCTATGGAATTCATCCTTTGTGGAAATATACTATATTCAAAAAGTATACTTTCCGAGTACTTTATTGGGTATAGATTCGATAAGCTGTCAATAGTTTCTTCCAAAATCCTTCTGCTTTTAAATGGACCAATGCTCTTCGGTTTTCTAAAAGGCGAGTGTCTAATCACCGGGTCTGCTTTATCTTCACCAATTTCGAGATATAGATATCTATTATCATTTTTATACTGAGAATTAAAATGAGGTTTTAAATTTTTAATCAGCTCACATTCCCTAAGCCTGGCTTCAAGATGAGTATCGTGCACTTCATAGCTGAATGTGTCTATACTAAGTACAAGCCTTTCTATTTTACCTGTTTTATTTCCCGTAAAGTAGGAATAGATTCTTTTTCTTAGATTGATACTTTTACCAATATAAATTAAATTGCCGAATTTATCGTAGAACTTATATATGCCCGGAAGATTCGGGATTTTCGGTATCTCTCTTTTTATTTTCTTAAATCTATCCATGGGCTCCACCTCAGAATTAAATGTCTTTAGCCATCAAGTAAAAACTCGAGATTTTTTGATTTACTACTGTTGAAGTTTTCTTATCTAATATATTAAAACCGTTCATCTTCCAAAACTTAATGGCAGGCTGATTATTCTCCAAAACTCCAATTTTAATTACCTTTACCCCATTAGCTTTGAGTTTATCTTCAATTTTCTTATACACATATTTCCCTAATCCACGTCCTTGTAAATTACCATCGATTAGGAGAAGACCGATAAATGCTGTCATTTTTTCAGGATATGAGTCAAGAATATCCACTATACCTATGGGCTCACCATCTCGATAGATAATCTCGAATGCTTTATCATCATACGATAATTTTTCAGGCAGTGCTCTTAGCGACTCCATTAAGGTATCTCTAGTCGGTCTGTTTCCTCCTAATAACTCAAAGTAGTCAGGATTGCTTAAATATATATTTAAAGCCTGCTGTATTAAATGCTCTTCTGAATTTACGTCTATTTTAATAAACTTTAAAACATTCAATTTTAATCCTCCTCAAGTTTTAAGATTTCATAATATAGCGGATTAATCTTTTGAATCTATACCTCCACTTTACTTACTAAATATAGCTAATACATAGCTAGAATATACTATTATCTCCTAATAGAGTCAAATATCTAAACAAGATTTAAACTCACTTTTAATAACTCATACATTATTTAAAACCGAAGACCACACTAAAAATATCTCAGACAGTTAGCTTGCCTGAGATATTTTATTTATATAGTTTTAATATTTAAGTTTCAATTCATAGCAAAAAGTGGTATTGATATAAAATCATCTGTATTTTTCGGCAGGAAATTTATCTAAGTTAAAATTGATGAAATCAGTCTCAAAAGATAAATCTTCATAGTCTGTAAATTTAAATTTAATCTCAAAGTTTTTAGGATCAGTAATACCAATTTTATTATAACCTTTTACAGATCCTTCGTAAAATCCTTTACTATTAGCAGGCATTGTGAAAAACATAGTCCCTTTAAGTTCTTCAAATTCTACACCATCAGCCTTATATCCTATACTTTCTAAGTCAATATCTTTATCATGTGAATTTTCATAATAATAAACGAAAAAATAATTTTCTTCATAATAATCTACAGCATTGATTAGGTATAATTTTATTCCTTCTCGATCAAGCAATATATTCTTGGTTATTAAGCTGATATCCGGTTTAATAGGTCCTCTATCTGTCTTGACAGTAACAGTTTTGGGTTCAAAAAGAATATTTGACATATCATCATTTATTACTATTTTCAAATCAAAATCACCTATGTTCCCAAGACCACTATCCTTGTAATGATTGGATAGAAAAGAATCTTGAGTATTAACAAGAGAAATCTCACTAACTCCTGTAGCACCTGCTGGCAAATATTGCACTCCTGTTTCATTGACATTCAATAACCCCATTCGTATAGTAATACCGTCTACAAAAATTGGTCCTAATTTTACAGAGATTTCCTTATCCAGTCCATTTACTGCAGTTACATAGTAGGTTCTGTCCTCTCTATCGGGAGCAACTTCTATAGTAATCTTGACATTATTCTCATCATAAATTACTTGAGGTTCTAAATTAGAGAAGAAGAACTTACTTTCATCGGTTTCTTTTGTAGGCTCTGTTTTTTTTTCATTATCTGTATTTTTTTCAGTATCAGTTTGTTTATCATCACTAGTTTTTGACTCATCATCGTTTTTAATCAACTCAGTATCAGAGACTTTCTCAGACTTCTCCTCTGTCATCGTTTCACTTTTTCCGCATGCACTTAGGACAAATAAAATTCCAAGAACAAGCATTGATAATAGTACTTTAAATTTTAGTCTATTTATCATAGTATTTCTCCTTCTAGTATCTCGAAATAATTCATCATTGATAGTTTCAGTTTTACCACTGATACTTCGAGATATGTATACCAAATAGAAAGGAGCATGTTCTTGGATTTTTAAAATTATTCTTCTCAATTGTGATTCGATTTTCTTGCTTAATATTTACCCTGATTAATATCTTTTAAATCAAATAACGTGTAATTTATAATGCTTACACCTGACATAAATCCATTTCAATGATGATAAAATTTTCTTCTCATAAAATAATAATCATTCAAAGAGTTTTTATGATTAGTAGTTAAAATACCTGTTAACTGTCAGTTAAATTTCCGGTAAGTAACTCCTCTACATATTCTAATCCACCCTTATATAATGCATAGAAATGATTTGTTGGTCCATTTCCCTTTCCTATTTCAAGAGCATTCTCAATTACATTTTGAATATAGTTTTTTGCTCTCCCTACGGAATCCTTCATACTATGTCCAAGTGCAAGATTTGCAGCAATTGAGGATGATAGAGTGCAACCTGTACCATGAGTGTTTTTTGTATTTATCCTCTTTCCTTCATAGAGTGTAAATTCCACGCCATCGTAGAGTACATCTGTCACAACTTCAGCATGACCACCTTTAATCAGTACTGCACCGGGTCCCATTTCTTTTATTTTAAGAGCCGCTTTTTTCATATCTTCCAAGTTTTCTATTTTTATACCTGCAATATGCTCTGCCTCAGGGATATTTGGAGTTATCAAATCAGCCAGTGGCAATACTTCATTAATCAAAGTATCTATTGACTTTGGATCCATTAAAGCACATCCGTTTTTTGCATACATGACGGGATCGATAACTACATTGGCAGGTTTGAATTCTTTCAATCCCTTTACAACAGCCCTCATGCTAACTTCTCCTGAGAGCATCCCTATCTTGACACTGTCAGTTCCAATATCCTCGTATATCGATAATATTTGCTTTTCAATTAACTCCGGCGATACATCTTCATAGTCTATTACCCTAGATGTATTTTCTGCTACTATTGAGGTAACAACGCTCATTCCAAATACTCCATGAGCTGAAAAAGTCTTTAAATCTGCTTGAATTCCAGCTCCACCACTGCAATCTGATCCGGCTATTGTCAATACTTTTTTCACTACATATTCCTCCCATACAAAAAAGCACTTCAAATCTGAAGTGCCGGTTATTATGCTCCCTACGACCGTATTAACGGACAGGTTCAAAGGGTTTGGACGTAGTCCTTCTCAACTTTAAGTTCCCCTGCATCTTCATCATTCTATTTATAATTCTATCTTTAATTCTGAATACTGTCAAAACAGTCTAATCGTAAATAAAGAACTGATCTATGACATCTTTAAACTCTTCATAGTATGGCGGAAAATTATCCCTACCTACCATTTCAAACTTTTTCCCATTTTTAAAATTCAGGTGTATAGCCCACATATCAGGCTCCTCGGGCACATGCTTTAATTCTTCGATAGGCCAACTGAGTATATAGACTTCATTGAAAAGTCTCTGTTTAAAATCCTCCCAGAGTTCTTCAGTTATTATATACTCTTTTTCAGCCTCTCTATCCCCACCTTCTTCCAGAGTTCCATGAACATTTACTACTATTTCTCCGCGCTGTTCACCAACTATAAGTCTCGTGAATTCCCTACTTGGAGTGTATTCGGTAAATGTGAAGTTCTCAAGATTGTGCTGACTTAAAATTTCAGAACCTTCCACTTTTGCCGCCATAAGACCAAAGTCGGTTCCACAATTATTGCAGTGGTACAATGGATTGCTCTCAAATAACACATCTCCTCCAAGTACATATAGATCAGAATCGTAATTGGATGGCGGATACCCATAAAGGTACTTTCTGGTGTCTAAGCTCCCGCAATTCGGACATTTTGGATTAGTCATTTTTACCTCCTACTTTTTAATTTTATTAAGATGAGATTCTAATCTTAGATTTTTAATAGTACTCAACTCATTTCCATTCATTTACTTTAAAATCCTCATACATTTATAAAATACCCTTAGTATTAAAAGTAAAACATTATTTATTGATTTATTATAAAGCAAGATATTTTTTGCATATTTATTATTTTATTATTCTGCAAATTCACTTTTGAATGTCTCTTGTATATGTTAATTCAATAACGTTTTACTCAAATATAAAAAATCTTTTATTTGATATCGTTTTCATTTCAAAAGTGCCTGTAAATACTGAAATGAAGTCGTTTTCATGCGTTGACACTCCATTTTATAAGTGATATATTTATTGTAAGAGTCTTTATATATGTATTATTATCATACAAAAAAAATTGAATAGGAGGATTTGAATGAAAAAAAGAATTTTAGGTTTTTTATTGGCATTATTTATATTTATCCCTTCATTAGTCGTCAGTGCTGATTCTACAAGTCTTGTAAGAATTTCAGGCTCCGATAGGTATCAAACAGCTATTGAAGTAGGTAAAAGAGAATTTGGTACAGCAGACTACGCAATCATCGCAAGTGGTGAGAATTTTGCGGATGCATTAGTAGGTGGTACACTTGCGGTGCAAACAAAGTCTCCTCTATACCTAACTAAAAAGGACAGCTTACCTGAAAACCTATTATCTGAATTGAAGAGACTTAATCCTTCTGAAGTTTATTTACTCGGTGGACTGGAGTCAGTCAGTGAAAAAGTTGAAAAGGAAATAGCTGCTGATCTAAAGGTTACAAGGGTTAGTGGTCCAAATAGAGAAAAAACCGCTGAGAAAGTTGTTGAACTAAGATATATAATCAACAAGGGCACTAAAGATGCTTTCAAAAGTGATTCCAAGTTAACGGAATTTATTGTAAACGGATATGTTTACCCGGATGCGATTTCTGCAGCTCCACTTGTTGGAAAACTAGTAGGAAAAGATGTGTTTGCAGCTCTTTATTTAGCAGATAATATAAAGTACTATCCTGAAGCTTATATAATCGGTGGTGAAAATACTGTAGAGGGTGAAAGCCCTAACAGAATCTCAGGTACGAATCGTTACTTAACTTCACTTGAAGTGGCGAAAGAATATGCAAAACATTTTGAATTTGATACGGTTATTGTAGTAAATGGCGATGATTATCCGGATGCACTTTCTGCTTCAGGTCTTTCAGGCAAATACAATGCACCGATACTGTTAACTTCAAAAAATAACACTCAATCAGAAGTACTAAAGTATATTAAAAATAAGGCAAATAAAGTAATAATCGTAGGAGGTACCAATTCCGTATCTGAATTAGTTGCAGAGAAAATCCTATACTCAGATGATTCAAACTACAATTATGCAGCAAAAAGCCTTTTAACAAATGATGGAAAATCTACCAGAACAGAACTTACAGGAAATGAAGTTGAAGATATCTTAGGACTATTCTTAAACAAGATTAAGATGGTAGAATTAGCCGACACATTTACAAAAGAAAAAGCCGCAGAAATCCTAAATGGAGAGAATCTACCGGCTACTATGTCGGATTTAGCTCTTAAAAGAGCAGCTGCACTTGTTAGTGTAACTTCTATAGAACCCGTAGATATCACAAATCTAGTGAGTGAAGATAAGAACCATGCAAGAACTTCCATAGATAAAATCGTAACTGCAGTAAACGAATTTTTCTCAGAAGAAGTTTCATTTACAGGCAATACAAGTGATAATCAGATATTTACCAAACTGGAAAATGCTCTGAATTCTACCAAACTACTAATTGGAAATGAAATCTTTCCTGTCGGCGTAAAGATGGTATCAGACGACTTAACTACCGGTTTTAATGTAAAACAAAAACAAGATATCGGATTCAATCCTGAACTTAGCATAGTATACGGTCATAGCGATATCAATCATGCAAAACAATTGATTGGTTTATTGAGATCAGAAAACATCGAAGCAAAACTTCACCTTGAAACAAAGACCTCTGCTTTTAAGTATATGCTTGAATGGGGACCAATTCCTGAACCAAGTGATTCTTATGAAGTTGTTAAAATTTCAGAAGATTTATATATTGCAAATGCCAGAGAATATGATTTAAACATAGAGTTTTCAAATGCTGAAGACAAAGCAAAATTCGATGAACTTATAAACAAATATGCTAAAAAAAGTTCCTCTAATCCTGACGGAAAAGGGCTATTAACCGGTTCATGGTGGCAACCACTTTACTGGTCAAATACCGAAATAACTAAAGGATATCAAGAGATAATAGACAACTCAGCAAATGCCGGAGACTATGTTTTCCATTCCTTTACAAAGACCGAAGATTCAGAAAAACTTATCGATGCTCTAAACAAGTTTGAACTGAATATGGTAATCGAAGCAAATAAAATTTGGGCCAATGATGCATTTATTAGATATTTAAACGGCCAATCAGAATAATAAAAAATGGTAGTGTGTCAGAATAACCTAATTCTGCACACTACCTTCTTTTTTAGCCCCAAAAGGGGTCAGCTTCTACAAATAGGGTCAGGCTTGACTTAATTGACTTTCTCGTATTATTATTCATGTTTTCCTACTATTTATTCTCATTCTGTGTATTAATTATGTATTTATCTGTATTTATATAAGCGTAACTTTATCATATCCTCTATTGTTTATCTAAATTCATTTTATTATGATATATTTTTTCTTGATTAATTTTTTTATCTCTCCTTCAAAAATTCCTTTCAAATACACTGGAAGTATCCATCGCATTATTACAAAATAGACCGTAATTATAGTTCGTTCTTAATATAGACACATAATTATTTACTACTTTAAAATAATGAGCATATTCATTTACAAAATTCTAGTTTCTTAAAGCCCTTAGCTGACCCTTATCTTTTGAGGTATTAATAAATAAAAAAGACCTATCTTTACGATAGATTCTTTATAAATTAAGGAGCTGTCTTGCAACAGCTCCGTTTTTATTAATATCTTTCTTCTACTGCTGCCCAATCAAGTACATTCCACCATGCATCGATGTAGTCAGCTCTCTTGTTTTGATATTTAAGATAATACGCATGCTCCCATACATCAATTCCCATAATTGGTCTAAGACCATCGGATATAGGATTATCTTGGTTTGGATATCCTACAATCTCTAGTTTTCCATCTTTTTCAACTAACCAAGCCCAACCAGATCCAAATTGACCTAGTGCGGCTTTCTTGAATTCTTCCTTAAAATTATCTAAAGAACCAAATTTTGCTTCAATATCTTCTTTTAATTTCCCTTCAGGTGCATTTTTAGGATTAGGACTCATAGTATTCCAGTATATATTATGATTGTAAGCTCCACCACCATTGTTTCTTACAGCTTTTTGGATATTTTCAGGAAGCTCTCTATAGTTTTTTACAACTTCCTCCAAATCTTTATTTAACCAATCGTCTTTCCCTTCCAGTGCTTTATTTAAATTATCAACATAAGCTTGATGGTGCTTAGAATAATGAATTTCTACAGTTTTAGCATCAATATGAGGCTCCAGTGCATTGTAATCATAAGGCAATTCCATTAATTTGAACATTTAAATCCTCCTTTAGTAAGTTTAATTTATATTATTTGAATTTCAATTATGCCTTTTACCCCTAACCCATTAGAAATATATTACAGACGGCATTAATTGATATTCATTATCATCGTTCATAATTATATATACCACAATTTTACGATTTTAAACATTATCGATAATTATTATCAACAAATTTATATAATAGGTGATATATTGCTAATATGGGTATAAAAGATAATGACTAAGATTGGAGGATATTATGACATCAAATAGAAATACCATACAGATGGGTCTTCAAAGAGTAAAAAATCACTTTGATTCAGGTTTATCGAAAGATATAGATTATAGATTGGAACAACTTCAATCCTTAAAAAACACAATCAAAACATATGAAAATGAAATATATGAGGCATTGTACACTGATTTAAACAAAAGTGCTCAAGAAACATTTATGACCGAGCTATCTATAGTAAACGAAGAACTTAAATACATGATTTCTAAGCTAAAAAAACTGACAAAACCCAAGAGAATAATTCCATCTTTGAGTCAGTTGCCGGGTTCTTTAAAGATTCTTAGAGAGCCATATGGCAGTGTATTGATTTTTTCCACCTGGAACTACCCTCTCCAACTTGCCCTTGTTCCATTGATAGGTGCAATTGCTGCGGGAAATGTAGTAGTACTTAAGCCTTCAGAATATAGTCCACAAACTTCTAAAGTATTGATTAAAATCTGCGAATCGGCATTTGACAAGGATTTGGTTTTTGTAGTCGAAGGCGGACGAGAAGAAAATGCAATTCTACTCGAAAATAAATTTGACTATATCTTTTTTACCGGCAGTACGAGTATGGGAAAAGTCGTAATGAAAAGTGCAGCAGAACACCTAACCCCATTGACTTTAGAACTTGGTGGCAAGTCACCATGTATAGTGGATTCGAACACAAACTTGAGAGAAACCGCAAAGAGAATAGTCTTTGGCAAGCTTATAAATGCAGGTCAGACCTGTGTAGCACCCGACTATATCTATGTAAAAGAAGAAATAAAAACTGCATTAATAGATGAACTTTTAATGGTTCTTGCTCAGGCAATCCCAAACGAAAGATATTTTGAAGAGACCTTTGGAAAAATAATCTCTGAGAAACATTACTACAGACTTAAATCACTACTGGAAGACCAGAAACCAATTACCGTACTTTCCGAGTCTCCTTATTACGATAGTGAACTGAAAATCAAACCGGTACTATTGGATAGTCCCAATCCTGAAAGTGATGTCATGAAAGAGGAAATATTTGGCCCCATCCTTCCTATAATAAGCTGGAATGATAAAAATGAACTAATAGCAAACTTAAAATCCAAACCAAAACCACTATCCATGTATATATTCTCAAATGACGACTCATTTACGGAGGAAATTATTAGAAATGTCGACAGCGGTGGAGTTTGTATCAACGATACCCTACTTCATATGTCATCGCTGAAAAGTCCTTTCGGTGGCGTAGGACCATCAGGAATGGGATCGTACCATGGTAAATGGAGTTTCAACACCTTCAGTAGAGAGAGAACCGTCCTGAAAAAATGGTGGATTTTTGATATCCCGATTAGACATCAGCCCTATACCGATAGAGCATTTAACATAATAAAAAAACTACTCAGATAACCAAGCAGAATAAACTTGTCCCAAATAATCCTCGTAAAATGGCCTCTTTAAGTTTTTAAATAAAACAAAATATGCAGATAATAATCTCCCGACTCATCCCTGCGATGAGTCTTTTTTAAGCTTAAGCTATCCTAAACCTTACACTTAAAAGTTTAACGGCTTTTATCCAGTTATCATTAATTCGTTAGTTTGTAATTTAATACTTATATTCTCGCTTGTTATAACTCGTATGAACGCGAATATAGACTTGTGTTTATATCATTACATTTCTATATTTATGTTTATAAGCCTCTATTATGTGTCCTTTATGTTGCACTGATTGTATTTTTAACCAAAAGACTTTAAAAAAGTGTACCCTGACCCCGTTTTTTAGGTGTAAAAAAGTGCACCTCGAGGGTGCACTTTTTTGTATTTATTTTGTATATACTTCTAGTTTTTTTGTTCTTCATTTTTGGGGGTATGGCATATTTCTGATGAGGGGCATCCTGAGCAGCCACAGCCGCATGAGTTTTCTCCGGCTTTTTTCTTTTTGGCTCTGGATCTTAGTATTAGTACTACTGCTAAAAGTAGCAAGCCTCCCACTATTATATTCCCCATATTCTGTTGGATAAAATCTATCATCCTTTATCTCCTGTGTTTTTAAATCTATAAACTGTTTTTAAGAGCACTTTTTATTTATTCAATAGGTCTTAACTTACACCGAATACTATACTGTTTTAACCGGTTTTAATTCTTCTCCAGTTTTTGCTGGTTTAAATAGTCTGTATAACAGGAATGCAAGAACTATGAACGCAATGGCTGTATATATTGTAAATCCGCCGCCTTGGAATAATAGTCCTACTTGGTATACTATTAATGATACTGCGTAAGCTAATAGAGTCTGATAAGCTACTGCAAATAATGTCCACTTAGCTGAGTTCATTTCTCTTTTTGTCGCTCCTATTGCAGCGAAACATGGTGCACATAGTAAATTGAATACTAGGAATGAATAAGCTGCAAGCGGTGTGTATACGGCTCTAATATTGTTCCATATTTGCCAACCATTCTCTGCTACTTCATCAAATCCACCAAATAATACTCCAAATGTTCCAACTACGTTTTCTTTAGCTATCAGTCCTGTAACTGTTGCAACTGCTGCTTGCCAGTTTCCAAAGCCTAATGGTGAGAATATCCAGGCTACGGCATTACCGATATTTGCTAGTATACTGTCATTCATGTCTACTTTTCCGAATGCTCCGTCTTGCCATCCATAATTTGATGCTGCCCATACAAATATTGTTGCAAGCATAATTATGGTACCGGCTTTTTTAATAAATGACCATCCTCTTTCCCATGCAGACTTAAGTACATAAGTAATAGTCGGGAAATGGTATGATGGTAATTCCATTACAAATGGAGCTGGATCTCCTGCAAACATAAATGTCTTTTTAAGCATGATACCTGAAACTATTACGGCTGCAACGCCTATAAAATAAGCACTTGGTGCAACCCACCATGCTCCACCGAACATAGCGCCTGCAATCAATGCAATAATCGGAAGTTTTGCTCCACATGGTATAAATATCGTTGTGATAATCGTCATCTTCCTGTCTCTATCGGACTCTATTGTCCTGGATGCCATTATACCCGGAACACTACATCCGGTACCTATCAGCATAGGAATAAAAGACTTACCTGACAGACCGAATTTTCTGAAGATTCTGTCCATTATAAAGGCGATCCTCGCCATGTATCCACAGCCTTCTAAAAATGCCAAGAATAAGAATAATACTAGCATCTGAGGTACAAAACCAAGTACAGCTCCAACTCCGGCAACTATACCGTCCAGAACCAGTCCCTTAAGACTTTCTGAGACTCCCATATTGTCAAGCATACCTTCCACAAGAGTAGGAATGCCCGGTACCCATGTGCCGTAATCACTGTGTTCAGGTTCCTGTACTTCCTTGGCTTCTAAATAATCACTATGCGCTACATCTAAGACTTCTTCAATATTTCCTTCGTCATCTCTGACTTCTGCTTTTGCAACTAAATCTTTAGCTTCAGATGGTTCCAAGCCTTTTTCTTTAGCTGCCTCTTCGAATGATTCTATTTTATTTTGTACCAATTCATATTCTGAATTCACTTCTTCATATGCCGCCGATCCTCTGCCGAACAAGAAATATCCGTCTCCGAATAAGTTATCATTAGTCCAGTCTGTTGCCCAAGTTCCAACGGTTGTTACCGAAACATAGTATACTATAAACATAACGACCATAAAAATCGGAAGTGCAAGTATTCTATTGGTAACAATTCTATCTATTTTATCAGAGCTACTAAGTTTTCCGGCGTTTTGCTTAATATAGCAATTATCTATCATACTTGCTATATACTCGTATCTTTCAGCAGTGATTATACTTTCTGCATCATCATCGAGCTCTTCCTCGGCTTTAATAATATCCTCTTCTATATGTTTCAATCTATCTACACTTAGATTCAGCTTTTCTCTTATCTTTAAATCTCTTTCAAAAAGCTTGATTCCATACCATCTCTGCTGCTCACTTGGCAGATCATGAAGTGCGTATTCTTCTATATGTGCAATTGCATGCTCAACTGTACCGCTGAATCTTCTAACCGGTATGACTTTTTTCTCTTTTGCAGCTTCTATAGCCATTTTAGCTGCATTTTCGACACCATCACCGTTCAATGCAGAGATTTTTACAACTTTACAATTAAGTTCTTTCTCCAGTTTCTCTTCATTCAACAAATACCCGGTTTTAGCCATGACATCAGCCATATTAACAGCTACAACCACAGGTAAACCAAGCTCTGTCAACTGCGTTGTTAAATATAGATTTCTCTCTAAATTCGTTCCATCAACTATGTTTAAAATTGCATCGGGTCTTTCTTCAACTAAGTAATCTCTTGATATTACCTCTTCAAGAGTATATGGAGATAATGAATATATCCCCGGTAAATCCACTATAATTACATCTTTATTGCTTTTTAACTTTCCTTCTTTTTTCTCAACCGTAACTCCCGGCCAGTTTCCAACATACTGATTTGAACCGGTAAGCTTGTTGAATAATGTCGTTTTACCACTATTAGGGTTTCCGACTAGAGCTATTCTAATTCCCATATTTATTCTCCCCTTTATTAGCCATAACTAACCAACGTGTAAAATTACACAACTTCAATCAATGCAGCATCACTTTTCCTTAATGATAATTGATAATCTCTTACTTTTACTTCTATAGGATCTCCCAATGGAGCTAACTTTTCGAGTTTAATTTCTGTCCCCTTCGTTATGCCCATATCCATTATTCTTCTCTTAATGGCTCCTTCTCCATGAAGTTTAGCAACCCTTACCGTCTCACCAATTTTTGCGTCTCTAAGCGTTCTCATCATACCCCTCCTTTACTACACCATAATCTTCATTGCCATGTCTTTATTTATGGCAACTCTTGACTCTTTTACCTGAACGATTATGTTCCCTTCGATTGAGGATATAACAGATACGACATCACCCGTTATAAACCCTAAATTTTCGAGATGTTTTCTGACTTCAGCAGTGCCACCTATTTTCTGAATGACATAATTATTACCCATTTCCGCAAATGCCAATGGTATCATGTTAAACCTCCTTTATAATATTGATTAATGGTGATTTACCGATGTAGTAAAATAAAGAATACAAAGATGCATAATGTTAAATTATGCAATAAAGAATAGATTTTTAAAAACGAATATGTACTACACCCGTCTGATAACCATTATCATATACACATATAGGTTAGCACGTACTAATTGAATTGTCAATACTTTATTTTCATATATATTGTAAATGTATGGTATAATAATAATTGAGTAAAGATGATGGTTAATAATGATTCGCATTATTAATAAACAATAAGGGGGATTGTTGTATATGAAACTTATGGAATCTGCAGAAAACTATTTGGAAACAATATTGATTCTTAAAAACAGAAACGGAAATGTGCGCTCTATTGATATTGCAAATGAACTGGATTTTTCAAAAGCAAGCGTCAGTGTAGCAATGAAAAATCTCAGAGAAAAAGAGTGTATCACAATGGACGATTCGGGATTTATTGAGCTGACCGACAGGGGACTCAAAATCGCCAATATGATATATGAAAGACATATCATCATAAGTGACTGGCTTCAAAGTTTAGGCGTAGATGAAAAGACTGCTACGGAAGATGCATGCAAGATTGAACATGTTGTAAGCGCAGAAAGTTTTGAAGCATTTAAAAGGCATATACAAAAAGAGGACAAGTAAAATCAGTTTGTGAATAAACAGTTTAATAGAGATTTAAATAGCTAAAAGAAGAGTGACTGATTGTGATGAAAAGTCAGCAATTCTTGCGTTCTCGGCAAGTGCCTAATATTTGGACAATTAATAGTAATCCAATAAACTCTAATAATAAAGAAGGGGGTATTTAATAACATCAAGAATTACTACTATTGTAATCATAGTATTCTTTGAATGGCAGGCATACAGCGAAAGAAAAGTTAAGAAGCATGAAAATCCGGATATCTTTCAATATTTAAAGGAGATGGAATTGTGATTATATGCTATTCTTATGATAATTTTAATAAATACCCTAAATAATTAGAAAAACGCCTTCAGCTATAAACGAGCTGAAGGCGTTTGGTTTTTAATAACTTACATAATTTAGTGGATCTTGGTGAACTCCATCTATTCTAATTTCAAAATGTAGATGTGGTCCTGTTGAAAGACCGGTAGTACCTACATAACCTATTATTTGACCTTTTTCTACATACTGCCCTTCCCAAGCTGCATATTCAGACATATGAGCGTAAAGTGAAGTAATTCCGTTACCATGATCTATAATAATGCAATTACCATAACCACCGTTTTCTCCTGAGAAAATTACAGTTCCGGACTGAGTAGCTACTATCTCTTCTCCTGTTCCGGCACCTATATCCAGTCCCAGATGCTGTTCCATAGTACCTCTAATAGGATGTACCCTAACTTCAAAATAGTCGGTTATATATCCGCAAGTAGGCACAGGCCACTGATATCCGGTAGTCTCAACGACTTTTTCAGCTCCAAGTGATACACTTTCATCAGCTACATCGAATTTTTTATAACTTTTAGCTTCGATTATACTATTCTCTACCGCACTAGAGATACTATTTTCTCCACCAACTATATATATTTTGTCATATTTTTTTACCGTCTCAAGAAGTCTTTCAGAAGCATACTCCCCATTAACCAGCATAAGCTGTGCATCCATAACTTCAAGTGCACCGCCCGCTGAAAGAGCATCCGCAAAATTTCCGTCTCCGGCAATGATTAAATTCGATTTTCTAGGCATGGTTTCAAAAATCTTTAAAGCATTAAACTCGGTATTACCTGTATTTATTCTATAAGTATTTTCATGAGATTCTACAACATTCTCACCAACTACATACTTAATGTTGAAATCCGATATTGAACTTACACCATCACTTAATTTAATAGCTACATTTTTTGGTTTAAGGAAATTAGTAGATATCAATGCATCCTTGTAGTCTTGTCCCGAAACTACTGCAACGGTATTAAGCCCTGCATAATTGGCAACAAGATCAGAAGTTGCATATCTATTTCTACCTGCCAATCTTTTTACATTGTATGTACCCCTTAAATTCTCCTCAATGTCTTTTGAAACAGAGTTTTCACCACCGACTATAATTACATTAGACACTCCAAGTCTATTACACTCGCCCCTCAACACTTCCACATTAGTAGAAATATAAATTGGCGCACCTATCTGTGCCGAAAGTGAAGTAGCACTTATCGAATCCGGAAAAGATTCTCCATTTACTACTATAGCCGAATTTGCCCAACCGAAATATTGGTTTAATTTTAATGAGGTTTCATATCTATTGCTGCCACTTATCCTGATAACTTCACCGTCTGCACTTCCTATTACCGGAACTAAAAGTAGCGTCGTAACAAATAACAATAGAATCGCCCGTTTTATTAATCGCTGCATCTGCTCACACCTCTTTATTACAATTTGATTACAAAAAGATTACAAAATGATTACAATATAAATTATAGCCGAGCATATTTTTGGTGTCAATTTTAAAATAATTAATTTCCAACTTTTTACAATTTGTTACAATAAAGTAACAAAAGCAGCTCCAGCTGTCTCTTTAGTCTAAATAAGTATTTTGCCATTCTTTTACTACTCATCTACTCTATGAGCTTTTATAAGTCAAAAAATCAAATTGTCCGTTCAATATAAATCATTAATTATATTACGATAATGAAATAACTGGACGCAAGTCCTCATTTCATCGCATCCCACACGCATGCCTACCACCATAATCAACTTATATCAATATCTAATCCATGGATTCGCTTGATATTTTTAGACTTATCGTATAAGAGTCTTTTAGCAGATTTAATCATTTTTTAGCATGTACTTTCCCTTAGAACACAAAATGAACTGGAATATGGTGGTAGAAGTCCTTGATGGCCTCCCTATGACGAGGGAGGTGGATTTGTGAAGCAAATTCGGAGGGAGAGAAAACCCAAGGCTGCAATTACGTATGCCACACTGTAGTAACCTAAACTGAAAACCTATATGACTACATTGGTTTTGGAAATAATCATGGAAGTGGGGGCACTTCCTCAACCTCTTTCATAGTCTTTATTGAGGAGTTGGATAGTCGTGTGGAATAGGTCGTGAGTTCAAAATATAACAGTAGAATTCTTCGAATTCCTCTTTGTGTATCTCTCCCTCAGTCAACCAAGTTGACAG
>MTKW01008656.1_pt1 | contig 21034 bp, 22 predicted proteins | sample 1042761 | NCBI WGS metagenome assembly MTKW01 (sample SAMN06205366, study PRJNA360243) | anaerobic digester metagenome | biome: Wastewater treatment plant; feature: Anaerobic digester sludge; material: sludge; isolation source: anaerobic digester fed with sludge from wastewater treatment plant ... | reverse complement strand
AGCAAATTTTTAGCATGACAAAATGCGGGGTTCAGCGTTAGACTGATTTGACACATCGTAAATATTCGTTAAAATCTAAGGTAAGGAGTGGATTAGATGAAATTTTCAACTAAAGCAAGATACGGTTTACGAGCCATGGTAGAATTGGCCTTGAACTATAAAAATGGTCCTCTCTCAGTCAAAGTTATTTCCGAGCGACAAGATATTTCGGAGGCCTATCTGGAACAATTGATGGCTCCCTTGACCCGTCATAAATTAGCCAAAAGTGTGCGGGGAGCCTATGGCGGTTATCTTTTAACTAAGGAGCCGAACAAGATTATTGTCGGGGATATTATTCGGGCTTTAGAAGGCCCTATTGCCCCTGTTGATTGTGTCAGCAAAGATGAACCCCGGGATTGTCAGCGGGCTGATTCTTGTGTAACGAAACTAGTCTGGGAAAAAGTACGAGATGCTGTAGAAGATGCCTTGGATAACTTAACCCTAGAGGACCTTTGTCAAAATTTAACGTCTCAAGATACCACAGGAAAATAATAATTAATATAAAAAACCTCAATAAGAACCCCACCCATCTACGCAATCGGAGATTGCTGATGGGTACCCGGGAACCTTGTTGTATTCACAAAAATAGCTCTTTTCCTTTTCAGGGAAAAGAGCTTTTTCGACTGGTAAGCTGTTTCTTAGGGTATGAGTTTAGATGTTTCCAGGCACGGAATCGGTACGACCATTCTTGTTATTCTTCGTTAAACATATCTAACTGATCTAACCAGGCTGATACATCAGCATCACTAGGCATCTGCCAATCCCCACGAGGCGATAAGTTTACCGTTCCCACTTTTGGTCCATCAGGCACACAAGAACGCTTAAATTGATTAGTAAAAAATCTCCGGTAAAAAAGCCTGGCCCATTTATGCAAATCCTCTTCCGAATACTTATCCTTATATGCTTTTGAAGCCATAAAAAGGAGCTTTCTAGGTTCTAAGCCGTAACGCGACATATAATATAAGAAAAATTCATGTAGCTCATAAGGGCCTATTAGATCCTCTGTTTTTTGTTGGATTTCTCCTTTACTGTCAGGAGGCAAGAGCTCCGGACTGATAGGTGTCTTGACTATATTATGGAGAATCTGTCCAGCTTCACCCTTTAGTAAGTTATCAGCCACCCACAAGACTAGATGTCTAACCAAGGTCTTAGGAACACTGCAGTTTACATTATACATTGATATATGGTCTCCATTATAAGTAGACCAACCTAAAGCCATTTCTGATAAATCCCCGGTGCCTAGAACAATTCCCCCAGCCTTATTAGCTAAATCCATCAACACTTGGGTCCGCTCTCTAGCCTGAACATTTTCATAGGTAAGATCATGAACCGCAGGATCATGGCCTATATCAGCAAAATGCTGTAGACAAGCCTTCGTTATATCGATCTCCTTGACATTAACACCTAGTGCCCTCATTAAAGCCACAGCATTATGATAGGTCTGATCTGTGGTGCCAAAACCCGGCATCGTTACACCAATAATATCTTGTCGATCTAAGCCTAGGAGATCATAAGTCTGGGCAGCTACTAACAAAGCTAAGGTGGAATCAAGGCCACCAGACACACCGACTACTATATGTTTAGATCTAGTATGCTCCAAACGTTTAGCCAGACCTGCTACTTGGATCTGAAAAATCTCAGCACAATGTTGGTCTAAAGCTTGAGGTTCAACAGGTACAAAGGGGTTAGGATTAATCTCCCGTTGGAAATTTCCTTCTTCCGGGTTATATAGCTCTTGAAAACTAACCTCTATCTCTTGAATCCGGTATTGCTGTAAATCTGCATCCGCACAATCACTATAAACAGTATTAGCTTGTCTTTCTGCAAAGAGAATTTGGAGGTCTATCTCTGCACAAACTAGCTGGTTATCCCGCCGGAAACGTTCCGCTGCCGCCAGTTGTCGGCCGTATTCATAGATCAGACAATCGCCGCTGAAGACTAGATCAGTAGTGGATTCCATAACTCCGGCCGAGGAATATAAATAAGCACAAGAACAACGTGAACTCTGTTGGGCAATTGTCTCCCTTCTATAAGCTGCTTTAGTCACCAGCTCACTACTGGCAGCAAGGTTAGCTATAATATTGGCACCGCTCAACGCCAGATAAGAGCTGGGCGGAATTGGAGCCCACAAATCCTCTCCTATCTCTACACCTAATTTAAATTCTCCTTGAGGAGAACTGAACAATAGATTACCAAAGGGAACTTGTTGACCACAAAGCTCAACAGTTGTAGTTCGGTCTTCCAATTGCAGCCCGGAAGTGAACCATCTTTTCTCAGCAAATTCCTGATAGTTAGGTAGATATTTCTTAGGTACAACGCCTAATATCTTGCCCTGTTGCAGAGCCACAGCACAATTATACAACTGACCCATTACCGCTAATGGTAGACCCACTAAAACTAAAGCCTGGCCTTTAACCGTTTCTTGCCGAAGCTTGTCCAGGGCTTGTAGGGCCTCATTCTGCAGTAATTTCTGCCGGAAGAGGTCTCCACAGGTATAAGAAGTCAGCGATAACTCGGGAAAAACTACTATCGCTGCTTGCTCCTCCTCGGCTTTATTGATTAAATCGACAATTTGCTCTAGATTATAAGCCGGATTGGCAACTTTTAGTTTTGGCGAGGCTACTGCTACCTTAAGATATCCAAAATTATTCATTTTCCGAACCTCTTTTTCTTTGTCTTGCCTTATATTATACCATTTTACGCCAGGCTGGCTAGTCTCCACAATACTAAGACATTATCCCATGGTGAATTTAAAAGCCCCGTCAAAATAGAACTGACGGGGCTAAACTAGCTATTAAAGACAGTAGAACTGACAAAGTATAACTAATGTAACTAGAAAAAATCATAGCTATATCTTAGTTTATTTTAGGAGATCTATTGGTTTATCGAGTTATCAAGGGCTATATGGATTATAGAGCCTCAAGAATAATTGCTGTAGCAGGTCCGCCTCCAGCGCAAAGTGAAGCACAACCATATTGCACGCCTCTCCGCCTCATTTCATAAATCAAGGAGACGATTAATTTAGAGCCAGTACTACCTACTGGATGACCTAAGCCGATTCCCGAACCGTTGGCATTAACCTTATCCAGGCTTATTTTAAGTTCACGGTTGCAGCCTAAGAATTGAGCAGCAAAAGCTTCATTCAATTCCCAATATCCGATATCCTCCATCTTAAGTCCGGCATACTCTAAGACCTTTCTTACTGCAGGTACAACGCCAAGACCCATTACTCTAGGCTCTACTCCGGCAGACGATGTAGCTACAATGCGCGCCAGGGGCTGTTTATTCTCTGCCTTAGCTCTCTCTGCGGACATTAAAATCAGAGCTGAAGCCCCGTCATTGATACCTGAAGCATTTCCTGCAGTTACAGTACCTTCTTTCTTAAAGGCCGGCCGTAGCTTACTCAACTCTTCCAGAGTAGTATCCTTAGGATGTTCATCAGTATCGAAAATGACAGTTCCCCTTCTAGTCTTCACTTCTACCGGAACAATTTCTTCTTTTGCTATACCGGAACGGATTGCGGCCATAGCCCGCTGATTACTTAAGAGAGCAAGTTCATCTTGTTCCTGACGGGAGATGTTATACATCTCAGCCACATTCTCTGCTGTAATACCCATATGGGCATCGATGAACCCACAATGTAAAGCATTATACATCATAGAGTCAATAATAGTCTCACCATTACCTAAGCGATAACCGTTTCTAGCTTTCAGCAGCAGATAGGGAGCCTGACTCATATTCTCTGTTCCAACCACAGCGCTAATCTCTGTTTTTCCTAACATAATCTGTTGGGCTGCAATCTCAGTAGCCCGCATTGAGGAAGGACATTGTTGGTTTACTGTCATGGCTGGTGATTCTACCGGTACCCCTGCCTTTATAGCAATATGACGAACAACATTGCCGGGACTTCCGGCGGGGAGAACGTTACCTCCCACAGTTTCATCGATCTGAGCAGCCTCAATACCTGCCCTATCTAAGGCGCCTTTTAATGCTGCGACCCCTAAATCAATAGCTGAAACATCTTTTAGAGAACCTTGAAAAGCACCAATAGCTGTTCTGGCTGCACCGACAATAACTACATCTTTCATGAAATACACTCCTTTAATCTCACTGTAATATTTATTTGTATNNCAGAACTTGCCAGGGAAAAATTAATTTACGATGACTTATTTACTTTACTACAATATTAACCAGCTTACCTGGAACAGCAATTACTTTAATTACCTCTTTACCGGCAATGGCTGCTTGAACCTTCTCTGTAGCCAAAGCCACTTCCTCTATTTCCTTACGATCGGCCTTAGCAGGAACCATGACTCTATCTCGCACCTTGCCGTTAATCTGCAGAACTATTTCAATTTCATCAGCTAGAAGATATTTTTCCTCATATTCCGGCCAAGCTTGTTGGTGTACACTTCCTTGATGTCCCATAGCTTCCCATAATTCTTCACATATATGGGGAGTAAAGGGTGCTAGAAGGATAATAAGCTTATTAAAAGCATCTTCCAACAGAGCCCCTTGGGGAGACTCACTATCCTTATACTGATAAAGACCGTTCACTAGTTCCATGATTGCACTTACTGCTGTGTTGAAGTTGAAACGAATCTCAATATCATCTGTTACTCGTTTAACTGTCAGATTAACCAGCCGCCTTAATTCCTTATCAGCGACGGCGAAGGATTTTTCATCTACAGCCGTGACATCCTGTATCCCTTTGCTCTTTTTCTCGTTCAGGTAACTGCCAATCAGACGCCATACTCGATTCAGGAATCTAAAACTTCCCTCGATCCCTTGGTCACTCCATTCCAAGTCCCTTTCCGGAGGAGCAGCAAAGAGGATAAAGAGTCGAGCCGTATCAGCACCGTACTTATGAATAATCTCCTCAGGACTGACTATATTGCCCTTGGATTTGGACATCTTGGAGCCATCCTTCAAGACCATTCCTTGAGTCAAGAGGCGTTGGAAGGGTTCCTGCACTCCAACATAGCCTAAATCGGCTAGTACCATAGTAAAGAAACGGGCATACATCAAGTGAAGGATTGCGTGTTCCACTCCACCAATGTACTGGTCCACATTCATCCAATAGTCAACAGCCTCCCGTGAAAAAGGCTCCACATCATTCTTAGGATCCGCATAACGCAGAAAATACCAAGAAGAACAGACAAAAGTATCCATCGTATCAGTTTCTCGTTGGGCTGGGCCGCCACATTTGGGACAAGTAGTATGGAGAAATTCCGGTATATGTTTTAAGGGTGATTCTCCGGTAGGCTGGAACTCAACATCCTCTGGCAGCATCACCGGTAAATCTTTTTCCGGAACGGGAACTGTACCACATTTTTCACAATAAACAATAGGTATAGGGGCTCCCCAATAACGTTGACGAGATATTAACCAATCCCGTAAACGATAATTGACTTTAATCTTACCTAAACCCTTTTCCTCCAAGTATTGGGCAATCTTTTTCAAGCCCTCTCTATTAGTTAAACCACTAAACTCCCCGGAATTAACCATGATGCCATCTTCAGTGTATGCCTCTTGCATCTCTTCTTGATTGAGTTTTTCACCCTCGGGCTGGATAACAACCCTTATGGGGAGATTATACTTTTTGGCAAAGGCAAAATCCCTTTCATCATGGGCCGGTACCCCCATAACAGCACCAGTACCATACTCGTATAACACATAATTGGCCACCCAGAGGGGAACCTTTTCCCCATTCAAAGGGTTTATGACATAAGAGCCAATAAACATACCTTCCTTTTCAGTGTCAGCCGATGTACGCTCAATATCCTTCATTTGTTGGACCTTACGCACAAAGGCCCGTACCTGTTCAGCATATTCTGTGCCATCAATGAGTTTTTCCACCAAGGGATGATCAACAGCCAACACTAGATATGTAACACCGAAGACTGTATCTTGACGGGTTGTAAAAATCGGTAATTTTTCACCGGTCTTCTCTACAGTAAACTGGATTTCTGTTCCTTCACTGCGACCAATCCAATTTTCTTGCATAGTTTTGACCTTTTCCGGCCAACCAGGCAAATTCTCTAAGCTATCTAACAATCTCTGAGCGTAAGCTGTCGTCTTGAAGAACCACTGCTCTAAAGCTTTTTTCTCCACCACTGTTTCACAACGCTCACAAGCCTCGTCAACTACCTGCTCATTAGCTAAAACGGTAGCACAACTGGGACACCAATTAACGTTGGCCTTCTTTTTGTAGGCCAAACCATTGTTATATAGAAGCAGGAACATCCATTCTGTCCACTTATAGTAATCACTTTTACAGGTAGCCACTTCCCGATCCCAATCATAACTTAAGCCCATGCTCTTCAATTGGTCACGCATATTATCAATGTTAGATAAAGTCCATTTAGCAGGAGGGATACCATTTTTAATAGCGGCATTTTCTGCTGGTAGACCGAAAGCATCCCAGCCCATAGGGTGCAAAACATTGTAGCCACGCATAGTCTTAAAACGGGCTACTACATCACCGATAGAATAATTCCGTACATGGCCCATATGAAGATTCCCGGAAGGATACGGAAACATCTCCAAACAATAATACTTCTCTTGCTCAGGCTTTATTTCCACCTTATAAAGCTTATCCTTTTCCCATTTAGCCTGCCATTTCTGTTCAATTTGCGTAAAATTATAACGTTCCTGCATCTTTTGACCTCCTGGACAACCCAGCTTGCATCTTTTCTTCAGCTGGATCCACCAAAATATTATCTTTTTCTGTTCAAAAATATAATCGTATATAACAGGATTAATTATAGTAAACTCTTGAAAGCAAGTCAAAGGGCCTTCTGCCAATGACACTTCAATTCCTTAATGTTTTAGTTCTTTAGATAATTATAACCAATTTAGTCTTATAGTGATATAAGGTTTATCAGGAAGTATTGTTCCTCTATCTCGGTAAACAAAAAAGCCCGCAAGCAGGCTTTTTGATTGAATCAAAGGCACAAATATTAGGCACAAAATATTTTCTTGTTTTAGATTTCTAAACTGATGTATAGCCGCCATCAACCTTGATATTCTGACCGGTAACATAGGTTGCTTCATCACTGGCCAGGAAAATTACAGCAGGATTCAACTCACCCTCACGACCATACCGTCCTAAAGGAACAGTGACCTCCATGAATTTAGTAAAAGCCTCGGTATTTAATGTATCACTGGTCAATTCTGTTTCAAAATATCCAGGGCTAACGGTATTACAAGTAATATTATACTTGGCTAGCTCTGCTGCAACTGCTCTAGTAAAGTTCACAACACCGCCTTTTGAGGAATGATAAGCAACTGTATCCATAGCAGTATTACCCACCTGACCATAAATAGAGGCAATATTAATGATTCGTCCATATCTCTTTTCTACCATATATTTAGCAAATGCTCTTGTTACCTTGAATACACTAGTTAAATCCGCTGCTAGGGTGAACTCCCATTCTTCATCTGTCATTTCCAGTACACCTGCATTCTTAGAGGCTCCTGCATTATTAACTAATATATCTACCTTCCCATATTCCTTGATAGTCAATTCGGCCGCCTGATTTATTTCTTCCGTATTAGTTACATCACATTTTATCGGCAAACATCTGACACCTTTGGCCTTAAAATCAGCAGCGATTTTCTCCAGTCTTTCCATTCTCCTCGCTATGATTACTAAATCAGCACCCTGCCTAGCAAAACCATGAGCCATCTGAAGTCCTAGCCCTGAAGACGCACCTGTTATTACAGCAACACGACCCTTTAATGAAAACAAATTATACCACTCCTTATCCTAGTTTATGAACTGACTTATACTTCATTTAATCTTTAAAACTAATGCCGTGCTACAAGTTATAAGCCAGCAAACTTGGTATATTTTATTGTGCTCATTTGTTACATAATTATTCATTGTTTTCTGCCTTACATTTCCCCGATTTTCTCCCAATTTTTTCTCAACAATAGAATATTTGCCAGGGAGTCTGATTTGTCTTGGGTTTCAAGATAGCCCTCTAATAAGGTGAATTTATCCTCTATTTCGTTGACATAATCGTGATCAATATCGATTTGTAGGATCGGCTTTATCCTGCTCCAGGTCTCCAAGGCTTGCTCTAAGCTCATTATTGCTTGAGTCCAGTCTTCCTGGCGAATTAAATCTTCAGTTTCCTGCAACATCTGAGAAAAGCTCGTCCGCTTTTCAAGAGGCTTTCTTAAGGGTGCACAAGCGGCCAGAAAAACCATAGTTAGCAGTATCGTTATTAACAGGATTGTTTTTTTCTTCAGCGGAAAGTCCCCCTTAGCTTTGTTTTTTTGTGGAAATTGTATAAAATGGCCCCTCATCTGCCGTATCTACATAAAGATTACCTTGAGTATCAATTTGAGCTAAGGACACCTCCTTGACATCCGTAATTTTAACCTTAGCTAATTGTTTATAGAGCCAGGCTTTAGTTAGGCCTAAGGAACTAAGTGCAGCTTCCAGCACTATTCCGTCTTTGATCAAGTTAATAGGTAATCCCTCGTAAGCTGGAGTGATACCAATATCTTCAGGAGTAAGATTGCGCTTAGTGCTTTTCTTTTGCACGCTAAGCTTTCCATTAGACTCAAAAAGGGCATATTCTACATCAGTAATAGAAAAGACTCCTTGAGTTCTAAGTTGGGAGAGCAGGTCATCAATAGTCAAGCGTAGTCTAGCTAAGTTCTTCTCCAGAATTTTTCCCTTCGCAATCACAATTGTTGCTTCACCTTCCACCAGCTTGCGGAACCAAACATTATGTAAGCAAATATAAGCTATTAGGATAGGTAATATTGTCCAAACCCCCATACCAGCCAAGGTGGCTAAGGTATTCTGGTTCACTTGGACTGACAAAGTTGAGGCAATGGACCCTATTGTTATACCCACTACATAATCGAAAAAGGTCAGTTCAGCCATCTGTTGTTTACCTATCAGACGTACGAAAATTAGCAGAGCAAAAAATGAAATTACGGAACGGATGATTACGACCCAAATAATTGACAAACTACCTTGCCCTCCTAAATTTAATCCTTTTTCTCATCACTTAATATTTGTCACTCTGCCAAGGATTATCCCTAGCTCAATTTCCTAGTGCATAATTTCTGAGAGAGAGGAAAAAATAAGAACCCCACCCAACACGCAATCGAAGATTGCTGTCGGATACCCGGGAACCTTGTTATTTCATAATAAGAACCCCACCCAACACGCATTTCAATTAACAACTAACGGAGGTGTAGGAAAATGGGACCAAGAATGGAAGTAAAATGCGGAGTAGATACTTGCCGGTATTGGAAAAGTGATTTTTGCCATGCTAATGCTTTAGAAGTAAACGCTACTGGAGATGGTAAGGCAAAAACTAGTGATGGCACTTGCTGCACAACATTTAAAATGAGATCTTAAATTAAGACCTCTAAGCAGAAGAGGGACTGTAAAGAATAATTCTTTACAGTCCCTCGATAGTTTGTCCTTAACATCTCTCTTAACCGCGCCAAATTAACCAAACCAGAATGTAACCTGTAATTACTGCTGCCAAGGTAAAGGGAACACTAATCTTCATAAACTCCTTGGCGCTAACTTCATGGCCTTCTCTACGTAAGATCCCCAGAGCTGTAATATTGGCCGAAGCCCCGATTGGAGTTAGATTGCCCCCTAAAGTGGCTCCAGAAAGCAAGCCAAAATAAAGTACCGTAGGATCCACACCCATAAGATTTGAGATACCTGCGACTACAGGCAGCATTGTAGCAACATACGGAATATTATCAATAAAAGCAGAGAAAAGAACGGATGCCCACACTAATAAAGAATATATTGCGAAGAGATTGTTTCTGCTGATCTGCACAAAAACCTCAGCTATGGCTTTTACTACCCCGGCTTCAGTAATACCTGCGATGACTACGAATAGTCCAGCTAACAGCAAGAGAGTAAAATAATCAATCTCTTTAAAAGCAGCCGCGATAATTTTACTGTCCCTAGTTTTAATTAATTCTCTGATTAAACCAATCAGGAAAAGCCCGACACAGATAAGCCCATTAGTAACACTCGGCTTATTAGGTATAAACGAAGCAAAAATTAAGAGAACAATTACTCCAACCAGAAGGACAGTGGGAAAATAATCTGTAACCTTGGTCCTGTCTTGAACATCTACCGGTTGTTTGTATTTTCTTAATACATACACTAATACCAGAGTAGCCATTATCGCACTTATTTGTACAACCCAGAACAAGCCAGGCCTACTCCTATAAATAAAAAAATCTAAGAAATCTAAGCCAGCATGTCCACCCAACAGGATCGAGGTTGTATCGCCAACTAAGGTTGCGGCTCCTTGTATATTAGAAGAGATTGCAATGGCAATAATGCTAGGAACCGGTGAGATTTTTAATTTTTTGGCTATTGTCAAGGCTACAGGTGCCACCATTAATACGGTAGCCACATTATCGACAAAGGCTGAGATTATTCCTGCCATTAGAGCCAAAGATATAACGGCCCATTTTACATTGGGCATTTTCTCAATGATAATATCAGCCAACAACGAGGGCATTTTCGATTCGATGAAAAAGAAAACTACTCCCATGGTACCTGCAATCATCATGATTACATTCCAATCGATAGAAAAGAACACTTTGTTAAGGGGCAGAATTCCTAAGATTACAAAGACTGCCGCCGATATTAGAGCAATATAAGCTCTAAATCTGGGAAATGCAAGTAATAGAACATACGTTAGTAAAAATAGTATTAGGGCTGGAATCATATTATCGTATCTCCTCTGCTATAGTTCTGATAACCTTTTTATTATAACAATATTTAATCAAAATTTCATAACATAATATCAATCTATAGCCAAAATTTCATAACAATTCATTCCAAGAAGCAATAATTTTACATTACACGCTTCTAGCAATTACCCAGATAAACAAACTGCAGATACTCTCCGGCAATTTCAGCTAAGTGACGAATTGTCTGTACTGATGTTATTGTCTTATCCTGCATCTTATAACGGGGAAAAAATCTGGTCAGATGCAAGGGAATATCTTTGTTGAGAGAAGCCAACCAAGAGGCCAGTTCCGCTATTTCCTTTTCGCTGTCATTCTCACCGGGAATAATCAAGCTAGTCACTTCAACATGACATTCCTTGGCGGCCAATTCTATACTGCGTTTAACAGTCTCCAAGTCTCCCCCGATCTTCCGGTAAAAATCCTGATTAAAGGCCTTTAGGTCAATATTAAAAGCATCTATCAGCGGCAGCAACCGTTTTAGGGCTTCTTCGCAAATATAACCATTAGTAACTACTACATTCTTCAGGTCTTGTCTTTTGGCTGCCACAGCACAATCCCGGACAAATTCATACCCTACCAATGGTTCGTTATATGTATAAGCAATACCAATATTGCCCTGTTCCCTATAGGACAAGGCTAATTCTACTAATTCAGCAGGATCTATCTTTTTAGTTTGAGCCTGCTGAGAATCAGCCATAGAAATCTGGTGGTTCTGACAGAATGAGCAGCGAAAATTACAACCAAAGCTGCCTACAGAAAGAATCATACTCCCGGGGTAAAACCTATAAAGTGGTTTCTTTTCTATAGGGTCAAGAGCCAGAGCTGTTACCAGCCCATAATTTAGCGCTGTGATACGATCTCCCACATTAATACGGGCCCTACATAAGCCAATTTGACCTATCTCTAAGGAACAACTATGGGGACAGATCTCACAAGTAAGCTTACTCACTGATACCTAACCACCTTAAAGCGTTGCATAGTATAAGGCTCGTCTTGAGAAATCCCTGCTTTTTCTAGAGCAATAGCCAGTTGCTCATCTACCGTATTAATGCCCTCCAGATTAGGTAGCAATAATCCACGTCTTCCTTTTGATTCCACAATAACTCCATACTGGAAAGGATCTAATTTTGCTTTAGAAGAGATAGGTTCCGGTTCAGCCAACACATCTACACTGTACACCAAATGGGGTAATTCATCTTCCGTCACAGGAGGAAAGCGTGGATCCTGAGTTCCAGCACTCATTGCATTCTGGATTATTTCTTTGGCTATATTTTCAGTAGTGGCGGCAATGGTTCCAATGCAACCCCTTAGCCGTCCTTCTAGCTTTAACGAAACAAATACGCCGGCCTTCCGGCTAGTAAGCTCTGGAGAAATATCCTCCTGGATAGGCATTGTTTGTCGGTTCTGCAGATAATACTCAAGAGACTTTCTGGCCAGCCTTACTGGTTCAAATTCATTGCTGCGTATGTCTTTGATCCTTTGCTCCAGATATTTTTCATAGCTTAGATCAAATCGTCTAGTTGGGTCTTCAGCAATAGTTTCAAAAGAAGCCACAGCGTATCCTACTCCAAAAGTACCTTGATAAGACAATAGTTCAGGTTTTACTGCATACCCGTCTAAAGCTCCGCTCATAATCACAAAAGATCTTAGGCCACATTCCCCGGCAGCTTCGCAGATTTCCTCCTCCAAGGTCATAAAGCGCAGAAAATCTCCAGCAGCCATAGCTTCAGTAACTTCTTTATCGAACTCTGGTCCTTCCGGGGCATAACCATAAGGACCCTCCGCCTTCAGTTTGTGGGAAAGGTCGCCACTGGCTAGAACTATTACTCGTTTACCTGTTTGTTCAGCCGCTTGAGCCAAGCATTTCCCAAGTCTATAGTGAGTTAAGCGGGATAAACCGGACAAAGAGATACGAACGAGACGATAGTCGCGATAATACTGATTAATAAAATAAAGTGGCACCATAGTTCCATGATCGAGGGCGCTACTTTTTTCTCCTAGAGTTCCTGCGTCAATTCCATTTTTATTAACCAAGTCTAGTAATGATTCGCGATATTCTGCATCATAATTTACGGAAAATTGCACTTCTCCGGCTCCAAAGCGACCGAAATCTCCCTTTGCTTCTAAACCCGGGGAAATATGTAGATAATCAGAGTAGAGCACTGAATGAGGCGTGGTTACCACAATAGTATCCGGTTTTAAGACTGCAATCCTGCTTGCAATTTGATGATAGGCCTCAATTGTTTCCCCCACAGCCTTTTCCTGCCCTTGCCCAATCTGAGGAACAATTAATGGTGGATGAGGCACAATAAATGCGCTAATGATTGACATTCTAATCCCTCCCACAGTATTAATGCTTGATTTATCAAGGTCAAGTTCATAATTCTTGCTCCGGATTAGACAGTATGATAACTGGGTATTATTGGAATATAAAGGTCTGGCTTGTCATATATTACTGCTAAAAACCACCGGAGGCTAAAAAAAATGCGTCATAGCTTATCCCAGAAAAAATTTGTCAGTAATAATAACGGTTTTACCTTGATTGAACTGGTAATTGTAACAACTTTGCTTGGTGTATTATCACTCTCAGCCCTCTCTAGTCTAAAGGCCTTTAAAGATAATTCTGAGGCTACAATTTGCGAGGTAAATCGTCGGCAGTTAGAGTTAATTTATCAGACAGAGCTACTAGTTCAGCCGGAATTGGATTCTACCACCTTCATTTTAAAGTATAGCAAGGAAATATTTTGTCCCAGGGGTGGAGGATATAGCCTTTTAAACGATAGAGTAACATGTTCCCTACATGAAGATAAAAGCTCCTATCATATAGAATAACCCAATCATTTAACTAATCCAGAAAAGATTATCCTCTCTTTGTTATCATCACATACCATTTTAATAGTTAGAGATTAATAATTCTGAGACTTCCCCTCGCTCATAGGCATTTCTATTAATTCTCCTAGTTGCATTTACCCTAATAATGTTATAGCCCTGATACAAATCATCAAAAAAATCATCGTGAGGATCACTATTTTTCGGATCAGAATTACTGGCCAAAACATAGGCCTTTTTTACTTCTGTTAATCTATCTATGTAATGAGCCAAGGCTATTTGAGCTTCCTCATCAAAAGCCTTTTCAGTATAGGCTGTAAAGCTTGCTGTCTTGGTTAAAGGCCTATAAGGAGGATCGAAATAAACAAAGGTCTTATCATCAATGAATGACTCTGAGAGAGTATAGTAACCGCAACAGATGGTTACCCCTTGGAGTAATTGGGAAACTGCCCGAAGGTTGTCCTGATCACAGATTCTGGGGTTCTTATATGCACCGGCAGGAACATTAAATTCATTCTTGCTATTCACCCGATATAGACCGTTATAACAAGTCCTATTGAGAAAGACAAATAATGCCGCTTTATTAATATTTTGTTGAAAATCACTAGTAATTGAGATGGAGTTATACTCATCTCTTTTTTTGTAATAATATTTTTTTCTCCCAACTGAGTCCAGCGTTATATATTCCTTTTGCAATTGGCCCAGCAACAAGATAAGTTGGTCAACATTATCTCTGACAACCAAATATGTATTGATCAGCTCACGATTAGTATCAGAAATGAAAACCTCCTGGAAAGCGAATCTGGACAGCAGATCAAACAGAACAGCACCGCCACCGACAAAAGGCTCTGCATATTTTGTGATTTGTTTCCCTAGAGCTAAGGGATAATGTTGTCTAATTATTTCTAATAGCTGACCTTTACCACCGGCCCATTTAAGAAAGGGCTTAGCAACTAGTGGGCAGGCTGTTCCTTTTTGCGCCATAACAACCTCCAAAAGCTTTATACCTTAATTATATTCTATCCGTAGAGTCAACACAAAGAAAGACATGGATAATTAGAACCCCACCCATCAACGCAATCAAAGATTGCTGCTGGGTGCCCGGAAACTTTTGTTTTCACAATGAAAAACACACCTTGCGGTGTCGAGGTGTGTCTTCAGGATTTTACAGTATTTTACATTTTGGATTGCATATTATGTGCGCAGAATTACTAAGCAAATAATCAAGTGTCATCACAAGTACCAGATTACTTTTCCAGAGATAAAAATAGCTCTTCTAATTCCTTCTGCACCGTAATTAGTATGTTCGTTGAACTCGCTGTCATTTCTTTCGCTTTCTGCATCATCTCAACGGCATCTGCAATCCTTGCGCTGATATTTATAACAGATCGATCCACCCGATTGCCGTGAAGATTGGTATCATCAGATTCCACGAGTATCCCTCCCTTATTAAGTAGAGATGTGTCCTCCTCTATTTTAAGGGTATATCCCTTAAAAGTCAATTATGGCTCTACCCTTAGGGCATAATTAATTAGAGGTGATTACTATGTATGAGCGAATCCGCCATTTACGGCAGGATAACGATCTTACACAAGCACAAGTAGCAGAATATCTTAACATCCATCAAACAACATATTCCGATTATGAGCTAGGAAACCTTAACATACCGATTCCTGTTCTGGATAAGCTTGCAAACCTCTTTGAAACAAGTGTTGATTATCTTGTTGAGCGTACTGATGAAAAAAAACCCTACCCCAAAAAGAAAATCGACAGGTGATAAGTAACCTAAACAATGCTATCTACACCTGCCGAAACACCGTATAGTCGATATTTTGAAAATTATAGAAGAGCCTTTTAATTAAACTCCGTTGATCGTTGCTGAAGATAAATATTTCTAGCCTCAGTTAAAAATTGCTTTACCAGGTCGGTCTTAAAATCTAAATAGGTCCAGGGCAAGTGTTGCCACTTTTTCCTGGCAAAAAATAAAGTCATCTCTCCATATATTCCGCTATTTAATGGAATCCTATGGGGAGCCTTTTTGGTAGTAGCCAGAATTAATCTACCATGGCCGATGATTCCAGGATCAAGGTTAACTTGTCTGCCTCCATTAACTGAGTATTCATCTTCCAGCATATTAGTTAAAAGCTTAATTTCCACCAATCTAGCCGGGTCTATTAGGCCTTCAAAGCTAAGAAAATACTTGGTGACTTGTCCATTCATTTCTGTATCGTAATAGCCAGAAATCTCTGAGAAGTTATATGAAGAAGATCTATGATCAATCCTTCCAAATATGGTTTCTAGCCTTTTCTCACATTCCCCGGCAAGTTCCATATCTCTATAGAGAATCCCGATTATTAATTTTTCCCGTTCAAACTCTTTGGGCTGGCCCATAGTTCACCACACCTAACGACAATTATTGATGCCTCAACATCGTCTCGATAGTTTTTAACATCACTGCCTCTATTATATTTAATGTTTGAAGTTCGAACTAGCCCTTACATCTCACTTATAAAAATAACCCTACTCAGCAGAGTAGGGTTTATTCTCGTATGGTGGAGCTAAGGGGGTTCGAACCCCTGACCTCTTGACTGCCAGTCAAGCGCGCTCCCAGCTGCGCTATAGCCCCATTATAATATTCGTGCCTTAAAGGTCACATCATAGATTATATTTATTTGGCACCGACTTGTCAATGTGTATTACTGGATTTCTTTATTTTCTCAAATGATTTAGGTTGAATTTATCCTAAAACTACATATGATTTGACTTTAGAACAACTATTACAAATGCATCGGCAAATTAAACCCTACTCTGTGAGTAGGGTTTTGATTTTATTTTAAGTTAAGACGGGGAGCATCCCCCCATAACCTCTCTAGATTATAAAAAAGCCGATCTTCATCCTGGAAGATATGAGCAATCACACTGCCGAAATCTAGAAGAATCCAACGCCCTTCCTGATAACCTTCTTTACGCAGAAGCTGTACTCCGGCTTCCGTTACTTTTTTCTCCACATTCTCAGCGATAGCTTGAGTTTGCGTCCGTGTACCACCGTTAGAAATGACAAAATAATCAGTAATTGGAGTTAAGTCCTCTAATTGTAAAACGCTAATATCCCTAGCTTTCTTGTCCTCCATGGCTTGCGCGACTATTTGTGCTATTGTCTTACTCTCCATAAAATGCCTCCTTATTTTTCTCTAATAACCAATTTCTAGCCTCCACTGTACGAGGATGAAGCAACATTTTGCTTCTAATGATATACTCAATGCTTTCATCAATGGTTCTTAAGAGACCAGCCCACATATCTTTCTCACATAATTGTCTTAATTTTTTGATCCCTTTGTAGCTGCGACCTGGTTCCAAGAGATCTGATAAATAGATGACAATCTCCAGCATCGACATCTGAACATTGGCTGTTGTATGGTAACGAATGGCCTTAAGTATACCTTCGTCCTGAATGCCTAAGTCCCTCTCACAGAGAAATGCTCCCACAGGACCATGAAGTAAATCAGGCTGCTTTTCTTCTACTGGATCAGAGATTAGTCCTTCTCTCCGGCCAATCTCTAATAGCTCCTCTTTCGGCATATCCTTAGCATAATCATGTAGAAGGGCGGCGGTCTTTACTCTTTCAGGATTAAGGCCGAACTTCCTCCCCATTTCTAAAGCCGTCTCTACCACCCGTAGTGAATGTTCATAACGTAGCGGACTCAATCTCTCCCGCAATGCATCCTGATATCTAGCGAACTCCATATAGACCTCCACCAAAAAATTCTCTCAACCGCTTATAGAAATACGAAAAAGCCCCCTATCTCCATTGGGGGCGTTTTGTCGTTGCGTTACTACTGTTCACGTGATTTTGCTTCGTTCACTGTAAGAATACGACCATTATATTCTTTGCCATCAATGGCTGCAATCATATCTGTTGCATCCTCATCTGTTACCTCGACAAAACCAAAACCCCGGGAGCGATTAGTCTCCTTATCCTTAATAATTCTGCTGCTTATTACCTGGCCATGAGCGCCGAATAAGTCAGCCAAATCTTGCGGAGTTGTGGCCCAAGGTAGATTGCCAACATATAAAGTTTTTGCCACTTAACCTTCACCTCTCTTGGAAAATAGAACCCTTCAACATATCCTTATTATCTCTTAAACTACTCTAATTATACCGTAAGCATATCTTAATATTGATATAAATCATTTTTTCGAATGAAATTTTCAACACTTTCAGGAAGCAAGTATTTTATCGTACGTCCATTTTGTACACGGGTTCTAATATCAGTTGAGGATATGGCCATAGCCGGTACAGTTATCGGAATAATTTTTGCCAAGTTAGCCGGAGACAATTTTTTTTGCAAATGATTATTCATCTCAGATAGATTAAAACCCGGCCGGGTGGCTGCTATAAAAATACAGTTGGCAAAAAGCTCCTCCATATCCTTCCAGGTTACTATCTCTAAGATAGCATCAGCTCCGGTAATAAAAAACAACTCACTATCCGGCTTCATTTTACTCCGGATATAGCGCACAGTATCAATGGCATAGGATTCCCCGGGGCGATCGATTTCAGTCCGGGATACCTCAAAGTACGGATTAGCCGATGTAGCTAAGACCGTCATCAAGTAACGATGTTCTTTGTTGGTAATACGTAAGCCCTTTTTATGGGGTGGTTGGCCAGAAGGTACAAAGACCACCTTATCCATATTAAATCCTGAGCGGGCTGCTTCGGCAGTAACTAAGTGGCCAAGATGGATTGGATCAAAGGTTCCGCCCATTATGCCAACCCTCTCTGCATTTCTCAGATGAAGTAGTTCATTATAATCCATAATTTTTACCTCGTTAGTTTAGAATAACTATTCTCTAATCCCTAAATTGACCGTTTCCCTTAATTATATACTTAGTACTGGTTAACTCTTTTAAACCCATAGGCCCTCTGGCATGAAGTTTTTGGGTACTTATTCCTATCTCAGCCCCAAAACCGAATTGAAAGCCATCAGTAAAGCGGGTAGAAGCATTAACATAGACCGCAGCCGCATCTACAAGCTGTAAGAATCTCTGGGCATTACTGTAACTCTCTGTCAGAATAGCCTCGGAATGTTTAGTACCATATTTTCTAATATGGTCAGTGGCTTCCTCAAAACTGTCTACAAGCTTAACAGCCAAGATCAAATCCAAAAATTCCGTTTCATAATCAATTTCCGTAACTGGCTTAGCCTCAGGTAACAGTGGTAAGCTAGCTTCATCAGCTCTAATTTCCACCCCTAATCCTACTAATTTCTTCCCAACTTTAGGGAGAAACTCCTCAGCAACATTCCTGTGGACTAATAAGGTCTCCACTGCATTACAAACCCCAGGACGCTGACATTTAGCATTAATAACAATCTCTTCCGCCTTAGCCAAGTCCGCAGATTCATCAACATAAATATGGCAATTACCAGTTCCCGTCTCGATGACTGGAACTGTGGCATTTTCTAACACATGTTGGATTAGCCCTTTGCCACCCCTAGGAATCAAAACATCTAGATATTGATTCATTTTCATCATCTCAGTGGCTACTTCTCTGGACGGGTTCTCTACCAATTGGATAGCACCAGACGGTCCCCCAACTTCCTCAACTGCATTGGCTAAGACTGCTACTATAGCTTTATTAGAATTAATAGCTTCAGAACCACCACGCAAAAGCACAGCGTTTCCAGCTTTCAAACAAAGACCGGCCGCATCTGCAGTTACATTGGGGCGAGCCTCGTAAATAATCCCGATAACTCCAAGGGGAACACGGACTTTACCAATTTCAAGGTCCTGAGCACCTTTCCAGGCACCTAAAACCTCCCCAACCGGGTCAGGTAGCGAAGCAACTGCTCGTAACCCATCAGCCATATCCTTTACCCTGTCAGAAGTTAGTAGCAATCGATCCAGCAGAGCCACACTAGTTCCTTTACTCCTGGCTTCTGTCATATCCCGTTCATTGGCACAACAGATTTTCTCTGCATCCTTTTCTAAAGCGTCAGCCATAGCTTGGAGAAGGGAATTTTTCTTCTCACTATTATAATTAGCCAAAATATATGCAGCTTCCCGGGCTTTCTCACCTTTTATTCTCAATTCTTCATTCATAAAAATGACCCCTTTTTCTTCAACTTCTCAAACAAAGATTATCACGATGAATAACTTCTTCATAATCCTTGTGGCCCAAAATTGATGCAATATCTTTGCTTTGGCAGCCTTTAATTTTTTCGATCTCTGCAGAGTTATAATTGACGATGCCACGGGCAATCTCACCGTTCTCACCACAGATTTTTACTACACTACCCCGACTAAATTCCCCTTCTATAGCACTGATTCCACTGGGTAATAAGCTTTTACCATTTTTGACTATAGCCTTTTCTGCACCAGAATCTACTGTAATAGTTCCATCTACTACAGAGCCATAAGCAATCCAGCCTTTGCGAGTCTTCAAGCGATGATCCTTGGGTGTAAAAACAGTACCGACGCTTACCCCAGAGACAATATCCCGCAGAACATTAGGCCTTTTGCCGTTAGCTAAAACCATTGGTATCCCTGAATTACAAGCAATCTTAGCCGCTTCTATTTTAGTAATCATACCACCACTGCCTAGTTTTGAGCTTGGCTCCCCGGCTAGTCTTTCTATCTCAGGCGTGATTTCATCCACTAGATCGATCAAACGCGCATTCGTATCTAATTTAGGATTAGAAGTATAGAGTCCATCAATATCCGAAAGAACTATTAACAAATCAGCATTTACCAAGCCAGCTACCAAGGCAGCTAATGTATCGTTATCGCCAAATTTTATCTGTTCAAAGACAACCGTGTCATTTTCATTAATAATTGGTATAGTACCCATTCTCAGTAAGGCCGACAAGGTATTACGGCTGTTCAAATATCTTTCCCGATGAGCAATATCATCCTTCGTCAAAAGAACCTGAGAAACTATCTGCCCATATTCGGCAAATAACTTCTCATACATATGCAGTAATAAGCCTTGACCGATCGCAGCCAAAGCCTGTTTTTCCGGCATTGTCCGAGGCTTCCTAGTCAAACCCATCCGGCCCATCCCAGCACCTACTGCTCCGGAAGTAACAAGGATAACCTCCCGGCCTAGGTTCTTCAGATCCACAATTTCTCTGACAAGGACCTCAATTTGATAAAGATTTAATTTGCCGGTATCATGGGTCAACGTACTTGTACCAACCTTTATTACCAGCCTGTTAGCTTTAACTAGCAGCTTTTTTATTTTACTTTCCACAATTATCACCTATTTAAGTATTACTTCACTTTATGCTCATTGAGCTATAAAGGAAGATACAACTATTATGCCTAGTATTATTCGGGCAGGACAATAGTCGGTTTTTTTTGCGAGGGGCGATAAAAAAGAATATTCCGGCCAACAATCTGTACTA
>MTKW01004914.1_pt1 | contig 21071 bp, 15 predicted proteins | sample 1042761 | NCBI WGS metagenome assembly MTKW01 (sample SAMN06205366, study PRJNA360243) | anaerobic digester metagenome | biome: Wastewater treatment plant; feature: Anaerobic digester sludge; material: sludge; isolation source: anaerobic digester fed with sludge from wastewater treatment plant ... | reverse complement strand
ACTATTTTTTGCATATATGCTGCTTGCTGATCGATTGCTTTGTTTTACTTTTGTTGACGTTAACAATGTTAATATATATTTAATTTAACAAGGTGCGCAGCCTAAACTATTTTTTTTAATTATTAAGCTCCTCGTTGGATTTGTTGTACAGTGCGGGTTGTTTTGTTTACTTGCTATTACTAACACCACTTGAGATACTTAATTGCAAAACGTACTGTAATTCCAAAGAGTAGCACTCAATTTTTCAAATTGAAGATGAGCTGATCAACTGCTTGTCAGCTAGAGTGAATCCAGGTCAAATTTTTAAAAACTAAACAGGAATGAAAAGAAACAATTTATTCAAATNNGATGATTGCACTGATGTGGGTGTTTTCATTGAGTGTTTTTTCACAGACCGTTACTGTGAAGGGTGTTGTGAAGGATACAAAAGGAGAGCCGCTTGTCGGCGTAACAGCCATTGTGCAGGGCACCTCTGTCGGAACTGTCTCGGATGCGAACGGGAATTTCACGCTTGCAAATATTCCATCCGACTCAAAAATTGAGTTATCTTACGTAGGGATGGTGACTCAACTTGTTGATGTAAATGGAAGAACGAATATTGAAGTAATTCTCAGTGAGGATACAGAACTGCTCGACGAGGTGATCGTCGTCGGTTACGGAACCATGCGGAAGAGGGATCTTACCGGCTCAGTCTCCTCGGTAAAGGCTGAAGATATTATGCGTTCACCGGTTACCTCTCTGGATCAGGCTCTTCAGGGTAAGGCGGCGGGTGTTCAGGTAACACAAGCCTCATCTGCTCCAGGAGGACGGGTCTCAATCCGGGTGCGTGGAGGTAATTCGCTGAGTAGCAGTAACGAACCTCTTTATGTTGTTGACGGATTCCCGATCTCTGCAGGGACTTCTGCCGGTGGAAGAGGTATCGGACAAAATCCGTTGGCTACTTTAAATACCGCCGATATTGAATCCATGGAGATATTGAAGGATGCTTCGGCTACAGCTATCTACGGTGCCCGTGGGGCAAACGGTGTTGTCCTCATCACGACTAAAAGGGGGAATACCGGGAAACCCAAAGTGACGCTGGATGCCTATTATGGTGTGCAGAGTCTCTCCAAGAAACTGGATATGATGAACGCCAGGGAGTATGCCACATTGGTCAACGAAGCAAGAGCCAACGACTCCCAGTCGCCCGTTTTCCCCAATCCCGACAACCTCTATTACTTCCCTGATGTCAACTCGTTGGGAAAGGGAGTCGATTACCAGGACGAGGTTTTTGTGGATGCCCCTATCTCGAACTACAACATCGGAATCAACGGTGGAACAGATGTTATTAAATACTCCATTGGTGGAGGATATTTTGGACAGGACGGTATCATCAAGAACAGCGATTTCAACCGGGCATCGTTCAGATCAAATCTCGATATAAAGATTCTGCCCAACCTGAGTGTTGCCACCAACATATCTGCAAGTCACAGCTGGGCAAAGGGAACCACCTCCGAAGGGGATGGAGGTAGCAGTGGAGCCATTGTATGGGCAACCGTCCTGATGCCTCCCACCGTTCCAATATATGATGAAGAGGGAAATTATACCATGACTAACCCTACTCCCGGAGGAACACCTACAAATAACCCCGTGGCAATAGCCAACCACTATTCCGACCTGCAGGATATCGACCGTTTTCTGGGTTCGGTAGATGCCAATTGGGAACTGATAAAGAACCTCACACTCAAGGTTACTTTCGGTACAGATATGTCCACCTCCAACAGGGCCTATTATTGGCCGAAAGAGACCTATATAGGATTCAGCAGGAATGGTGACGCCCGCCAGGCAAACCGTAGAGATGTCTCCTATCTGAATGAGAATACGCTCAATTACTCCAATGTATTCGGCGATCACTCCATCAACGGTCTGGTGGGGTACACCTGGCAGATTTTCAATTCCAGAAATTTTTCTGCCGGATCAAGCAACTACTCCACCGATCTCTATCTGGCTGACAATCTCGGTGCGGGAACCACTTATGCGGCGCCAGGCTCCTCCCAGTCACAAAGTCAGTTGGCCTCCTATCTGGGTAGGTTGAACTATATCTACAAGGACAGGTATCTTTTCACCTTTACTGCCCGTGCAGACGGAAGTTCGAAATTCGGAAGCAACAACAAATGGGCCTTTTTCCCTTCCACAGCAATTGCCTGGAGAGTCTCTGAAGAGGGTTTCATGAATGAGATTGACTGGTTGGCCAACCTGAAGTTGAGGGCCAGTTACGGAAAGACCGGTAACCAGAATATCGGGAGCTACCAGTCGTTAGCCATGTTGGGCACGATGAACTATCCAATCGGAAACGATCTCTCGTCGGGTGTTGGCCCCAATAATATGCCAAATCCCGATCTGAAATGGGAGACAACGGCTACAACCGACCTGGGATTGGATCTGGGACTCTTTAATAACCGGTTGACTGTAGTTGCCGATTACTATTACAAGAAGACAACCGACCTACTGTGGGGAATCAGCATCCCCTCATCGAGCGGATTCACGTCGATTTTCAAGAATATCGGAAGTCTCGAGAATAAAGGTCTGGAGATAGCTGTAGGGGGAGATATCTTTACCGGCGAGTTCAAGTGGAACACCCAGATGAACTGGTCGAGAAACCGGAATAAGGTATTGGAGATCCCGGGATATTCTCCCTCAGTCCAGGGGCAGATCTCCGGACACTTGAAGGTGGGTGGCAGCTGGCTTGAACCGGGACTTCCCGTAGGGGTCTGGAACCTGCTCAAGTATGACGGCGTTTTCCAGGATGAGACACAACTTGCAGCCGGACCACGCTCAACGGCTACCGATAGGTTGGGAGATGCCCGGTTTGTAGACAAGAGCGGAGATGGGAAGATTGTATTTTCCGACGACCGTATGATCGTAGGAGATCCTAACCCCGACTTTATCTACGGATGGACCAATAACTTCTCTTACAAGGGTTTTGATCTCTCTATCTACATTCAGGGGACAGAAGGAAATGACGTTCTTAACGTTCAACGTGCCGAAACAAACGTGTCGGGTCCCTGGGGAAACCAGAGAAGAGAGATCCTGAACAGATGGACTCCGACCAATACAAATACCAATGTACCGAGGGCACGCGTGACCGTCGATCCCCTGTTGCTGCAGTCTGACTGGTTGATTGAGGATGGCAGCTATATGCGTTTCAAGACGATAAGCCTGGGCTACACACTCCGGAAGATCAGTTTCATGAGTTCGCTTCGTCTGTATGTCACCGGCCAGAATCTCATTACCATTACCGATTATTCGGGCTTTGATCCGGAGGTCAACTCTCCAGGGAATAGCAATTTGCAGATAGGTGTCGACTACAATGCATATCCGGCATCAAAAGCTGTTTTATTTGGTTTTAATGCAACGTTTTAATATGAACCCCTAAAAATATGATAGCTATGAAATATATATATAAAGTTCTTCTCTTCTTTGTGGCAATTACGCTGCTAAATGGGTGTCACGACAGTTTCCTGGAAGAAAAAGTATTCAGCAATATCACCCCCCTCAATTTCTATAAAACCGAACAGGATGCAAAAGCTGCCTTGACGTCGGTCTATAATACAATGCGGAGTGCTAATGCCTGGCAACGGCAGATCGTTCTTGCCGGAGAGTATCCGAGCGAAGCTTCATGGCCAAATTTCTCCGGCGAGGCATGGCGTACCGAGATGGATCAGTTCACCTGGTCGGCCAGTTCCGGTCCGTTCTATCAGATATGGTCTCAGCTCTATGTAATGGTGAACCGGGCCAATACCGTATTGATGTACGTGGACAACATCAACTTCACCACGCCGGGCATGAAGGAGCAGATTATAGGTGAGACCCGTTTTTTAAGGGGGCTTGCCTATCTCTATCTGGTGAGATTCTTTGAGAATGTTCCTCTCAAGACTGAAGAGAACATGAATGAACTGGAGCCAACCAATGAAGGCACTGCCGATGCCGTATGGGAGCTGATCTTCTCCGATTTCGAGTATGCAAAGAATAATCTTAAACCCAAATATACCGGAGCGGATGTGGGTAGAGCCACCTCTGGAGCGGCGCAGACCATGCTGACCAAGGCATATTTATCCTACGCCGGCAGACCCTGGTTCAAGAGTGAGTATTGGAGCAAGGCAGCCCAGGAGGCTAAATCTGTAATAGACAATACCTCCTACGGATACGATCTGGAACAGGATTATTCAAGCGTGTTCGCATTGAGCAATGAACATGGACCGGAATATATCTTCAGTGTGGAATATCTGAGCAATAAAGCTGTGGGATGGGATTTCCAAACCTTTACCGGGATCAGAAACGGAGATCAGCAACGGCTGGGAGGATGGTCCTCCTTGTGTGTCGAGGAGGAGTTTTTTGAAACAATGGATGTGAGTGACAAGAGACGGGAAAAGACCTTTGTTCTCTCTTACCAGGGTTACAGCAATCCGGAAATTACCTACACCTATCCGGGCAACATCTCCCTGCCACACTACAACAAATACCAGGACAGGGATGATGTAGGATCGGGCACAGGCGACTATGGCCAGAACTTCTACATCACCAGGTTCTCTGATCTGCTGCTGATGCATTCCGAAGCGGAAAATGAGGTCAATGGTCCTACCGCAACAGCCGTATCGGGAATCAATAGAGTGAGGGAGAGGGCCGGTCTGGCTCCCCTGGTCCCTTCGAACTTCACCAAGGAGTCGCTCAGAGAGGCAATTTATCAGGAGAGACTTTGGGAGTTGTGTGCAGAGGGACACGCCTGGTTTGATATGAAACGGATGAACCTGATGAAGCAGAGAATAACGAAATATAGTGTGGAAGATAAACATTATGTATTCCCGATTCCTCAGAATGAATTGGATGCAAATCCGAATCTCAAACAGAATAGTGAGTACGGCAATTAATAGTAGATAATCATGCAGCATCATATCCGGCAGCAAATTCAAACCGGATATGATGCTCTTCTATTTCTGCTCCGGTTGAGATGGGGCCCTGACTCTTTAACACAAACATCAATAAATGGTTGCTTTTATGAAGAAAATGAGTCTCTCCCTTCTGCTGCTCTGCCATATGGCATTGATGACCTTTGCACAAAAAACGGAATCGCTCTACCTGTCAGGTACCGGAAACGACGATACCGTTCTTTGGGATTTCTTTTGCAGTGCTGGACGTAACAGTGGAGTATGGACAAAGATTGCCGTACCGTCCAATTGGGAGTTCGAGGGTTTCGGGCAGTTTAATTATGGGCACGATAAGGAGCGGTTGAATGAGTATGGCATCTACCGCTACGAGTTTGACATACCCCGCCATTGGATCGACAAAAAGATCAACATCGTGTTTGAAGGTTCGATGACCGACACGCAGGTCAGAATTAACGGGAAGGAGGCTGGTGAAATTCATCAGGGCGGCTTTTATGAGTTCAGGTACGATATCACCCGGTTGTTGAAATTCGGGAAAAAGAATCTTCTGGAGGTGACAGTCCATAAGTCCTCGGCAAACGAATCGATTGAAAATGGAGAGCGCAACTCCGATTTTTGGGTCTTTGGCGGTATCTATCGTCCGGTATGGCTCGAAGCTCTCCCAAAAACACATATTGAGCGGATTGCCATTGATGCGAAGGGCGATGGGTCTTTCCATGCAGATATTTTCCTCGGAGGGGACTTCTCTGAAACCCAGTTGAAAGCGCAAGTCAAGACACTGGACGGAAAACCGGCAGGCAATCCAGTTACCGGAACGGCAGGAAAAGTGAGCCGGGTACGTTTGTCCGGCGTCATGGAGAATCCCGCTTTGTGGTCGTCCGAGTCGCCCAACCTGTATCAGTTGGAGCTCTCCCTGTATCAAAAAGGGCAGCTGCTGCATGTCGTCACTTCAAAATTTGGCTTCAGAACGGTGGAGATGCGCCCCGGCGACGGGTTTTATGTGAACGGGACCAAAATCAAGTTCAAGGGGGTAAACCGGCATTCCCACTGGCCCACATCAGGGAGAGCCACAAATCGTAACATCAGTATAGCGGATGTCGAGTTGATCAAGGAGATGAACATGAATGCGGTACGGATGTCACATTATCCGCCCGACAAGCACTTTCTCGATGTGTGTGACTCGTTGGGCCTGTATGTGATTGACGAACTGACCGGTTGGCAGTCGAAATATGATACCGAAGCAGGCAGGCGACTGGTGAAAGAGCTGGTGGTACGTGACCTGAATCACCCCAGTGTTGTGATGTGGGCAAATGGAAACGAGGGAGGCTTTAATTTTGAATTGGTGCCGGAGTATGCCCGGTATGATATCCAAAACCGGTATGTTTTTCATCCCTGGCTGGATGAGGAGAATTCCAATACCCATCACTATCCGGACTGGAAAGTAGCATTTCAGTTGTTCGCTTCGGGCAAGAAGGTTTTCTTCCCGACGGAATTCATGCATGGCCTGTATGATGGTGGTCATGGCGCCGGGCTCGACGATTTCTGGAATCTGATGCAGGAGCATCCCCTCTCTGCCGGAGGTTTTTTATGGGATCTTGCCGACCAGGGGGTTGTGCGTGACGATCGAAACGGAGAGATCGACACCGACGGCAATCATGCTGCCGATGGGATAGTAGGCCCATTCAGGGAGAAGGAGGGGAGCTTCTACACGATAAAGGAGATCTTCTCTCCGGTATATCTGGAAGGCCCTGACTTTCTTCCGCCAAGCTTTGACGGGAAGATCAGGGTGCATAACCGATATCATTTTACCAATCTCAAGGCCTGTAAGTTTTTGGCCAGGTGGGTCAGGTTTGATTTTATCACCGGGAAGTCGCATGAGCTTGTAAGTCAGATCGATGCTCCCGATGTCATGCCCGGTTACTCCGGAGAGCTCAGGGTAGAGTTACCCGAAAGGGTTTCGGATTACGATCTGCTGTTGATTACAGCAGTCGACCATTACGGAAAGGAGATATATACCTGGTCGAGAAATATCACCCGTGCAGAGGATTTTGCACCGAGGCTCGTAGAACCTGGTGATGGTGAGACTACCGTTGATGAGCTGCAAGAGACATTCATTCTCACTTCTGGAGATACGAAAGTCCGGATTGAGAAGGCAACAGGGACGATCAGCGAAATAACGGTAAACGGTAAAACGGTTGCACTCGACAACGGTCCCAGGTTTACAGGCGGGGAACTGATACCCGGCGGTATTGAACAGATAGTTGAGGGTGCAACTTCAAGGGTGAAGATCTCATTCAACGATAAAAACGGCCGGAAGATGAACCGGAGCCAAATTACCATCGGGCTGTTGCCATCGGGCTGGATCGAGGTTGATTATCAATTTGATGTTGGCGGTTATCACGACCATATTGGCGTCACTTTCAACTATCCCGAAGAGAAGGTAAAGGGTGTCAGATGGCTGGGCAACGGACCTTACCGTGTCTGGAAGAACCGTCTGAAAGGGGTGCGTTTCAACATCTGGGAGAAGGAGTACAACAATACCGTTACCGGCGAATCATGGATCTATCCCGAATTCAAGGGTTTCCACTCCAATGTCTATGCGGCAGACCTTTTTACCCATGAAGGAGTAGTAAAATTTGTCATCGCTTCGGATCATCTTTTTCTCCACCTGTTTACTCCCGATAACCCGCAAAGGAGAAACAACGATAACACGCTGGGGATCTTTCCCGATGGTCAGTTGTCGGTATTGAATGCCATCAGTCCCGTTGGAACCAAATTTCAGCAAGCAAGGGAGCTGGGTCCGCAAAGTCAGCAGAGCTATCTGTTGAGCAGGGGGCATCTCCAACCTCCGGGGGGAAAGTTCTACATCAGATATAATCCCTACTGACCAAATTTCTAAGGGGATGAGAACGATGCCGGGATCTGATCTCTCTGCAGCCCGGTCCAGCAGCAAACCGCCCACCAACAACTTTGCAGAAGTTGGCGGTGGGCAACGTTCTATTCAACGGCCTATTTTGACTTTTTTTAAACATTAAATAGCAGATATTGTTTGTAGGTCTCCAAAGATAGTTTTAACTTTGTGCACGTGCACAAATTGACCTCAATTCAATCATTAAACAAAATAATCATGTACGAACTATTCAACATTCAAGGCAAAGTAATTGTCATCACCGGAGGTACTGGTGTTTTAGGCGCCTCCATGGTGGAGTATCTTGCTTCTCATGGGGCAAAAGTGGCTGTATTGGCAAGGAATAAGGAGAAGGGGAATGTGTTGATTGAACGCGTCAAATCAAAAGGAGGGGAGGCCCTGTTCCTTCAGACCGATGTGACCGACGAGACGGTTTTGAAACAAAACGCGGAGGAGATCATAAGCAGGTACGGAAAAATTGATGTGCTGATCAATGGGGCAGGGGGAAACATGCCCGGGGCAACCATCGGGCCACAAAACACGATCTTCGACCTGAAGATGGACGATTTTCGTCAGGTGGTGGATCTCAACCTGATGGGTACTGTTATTCCTACAATTGTTTTTGCAGGGTACATGGTGAGAGAGAAGAGAGGTAATATTGTCAATATATCTTCGGCTTCGGCGTTGCGTCCGCTCACGCGTGTTGCCGGATATGGTGCGGCAAAAGCGGCTGTCACAAATTTCACTAAATATATGGCAGGGGAGCTGGCGTTGAAGTTTGGCGAGGATTTTCGTGTAAACGCGCTTTGCCCCGGTTTCTTTATCACCGAACAAAACAGGACCTTGCTGACCAATCCCGACGGAACATACTCCGACAGGGGGAACAGCATCATTGCCCACACTCCGTTCAAGCGTTTCGGAAATCCGGAAGACCTGCTGGGCACGTTACACTACCTGGTGAGTGATGCTTCCAGGTTCGTGACCGGTACTGTGGCTATCGTGGATGGCGGTTTTGATGCCTTCAGCATTTAAGAGATTCAAATACCCGAACAGCAATCATTATTTTAATTTTTTTTCATCATGCTTCAACTCAGAAAGGATTGTAAATACTCATTGATCGTCGCTTCCAGCATGGGAGTCAGAATTACGCCGGTAAATTCCCAGCCGGTGCACAGCAGCAAACTTTTCGAAATGCACGCAACAAGTGCCGAAACAAATGTGGCAACCATTTCATCGTCATTGGGCCTTCCGGTAAAGGTGTTGACAACCTTTGTGAAAGATAGTCCGATTGCAGCTTTTATCAAATCCGACCTGAGAGCAAGAAATATCGATTACGAAGGAGTGGAGGTTCCGCAGGGAGATCCCTGGGGATACCGTCATCAGTTCAATATTGCAGATAGCGGTTTTGGATTGAGAGGACCACGCGTACAGAATGACAGAGCCGGTGAGGTGGGGAAAACGTTAAATGTGAAAGATTTTGACCTGGAGAGGATCTTCGTGAAGGAGGGCGTTCAGATTCTCCATCTGTCGGGCTTGATTGCCGCCCTGTCGCCCGAGACCAGCAACTTCTGTCTTGAACTTGCACGGTACGCCAAAAAGCAGGGTACGCTCATCTCTTTCGATCTGAATTACAGGGCAACTTTCTGGAAAGGCAGGGAAAAGGAGCTGAGGGAGGCATTTGCCGAGATAGCTTCACTTTCAGATATCCTGATCGGTAACGAGGAAGATTTCCAGCTCTGTCTTGACGTGCAGGGACCGAAAGCGGGAGGTGAGAACATTGAAGATGCCATCGACGCTTTCAAGGGGATGATTCTCAACGCCAGAAAAGCATTTCCGCAGGTATCGGTGTTTGCAAATACGCTCCGTGAAGTGGTAAGTGCCAATGAACATCTTTGGGGGGCAATTGTTTATGAGAATGAGAACTGGCATGTTGCTCCGTTACGCAAGATCAACGTTATCGACCGGATTGGAGGTGGCGACGGTTTTGTGGGAGGTTTGCTCTATAGCATACTAAAGGGGATGCCTTCCGAAAAATGGATCCAGTTCGCCTGGGCCAGTGGCGCGTTGGCCACTACCTTCCTTACCGATTATGCACAGCCAGCTGATGAAGAGATGATCTGGAGCATCTGGAAAGGAAATGCGAGGGTAAAACGATAATAGAACCAATCAAGAACATTATATGAAAAGTAAAGCAGATATCGGACTGATCGGTCTTGCCGTAATGGGCGAAAACCTCGTCCTGAACATGGAGAGCAAGGGTTATACGGTAGCCGTGTATAACCGGACGGTTGAAAAGGTTGATAATTTTGTCAATGGGAGAGGCAAAGGGAAAAACTTCATTGGAGCACACTCACTGGAAGAGTTGGTAACCTCGCTGGAACGCCCGCGTAAGGTAATGATGCTTGTAAAAGCAGGACAGCCGGTGGATGATTTCATCGAACAGCTCATACCGCTGCTTGAGCCAGGAGACATAATTATCGATGGTGGGAACAGCCATTTCCCCGATACGATCCGCCGTACAAAGCTGGTGGAAGAGAAGGGACTACTCTATATCGGTACCGGCGTCTCCGGTGGTGAAGAGGGAGCACTGCTCGGGCCTTCGATGATGCCTGGCGGATCGCCTGAAGCATGGCCTTACGTGAAAGAGATCTTTCAGGCTGTTGCCGCAAAGGTTGAGGATGGATCTCCGTGTTGTGACTGGGTAGGCGAGAACGGTGCCGGACATTTTGTAAAGATGGTGCACAACGGTATCGAATACGGTGACATGCAGATCATCAACGAGGCATATCACTTGATGAAAGAGTTGTTAGGAATGGATGCCTTTGAACAGCACGAGGTGTTTAAAAAGTGGAAATCTGGAAGGCTCGACTCCTATCTGATCGAGATTACGGCAGATATTCTGGCATATAAAGACGAGGATGGAAGCCCCTTGGTTGAAAAGATTCTCGATACAGCGGGACAGAAAGGTACCGGAAAATGGACGGCCGTATCGGCACTCGACTTGGGTATTCCGCTTACACTTATCGGCGAATCTGTCTTCTCGCGCTGTCTTTCGGCCCAGAAAGAGCTTCGGGTAAAGGCTTCGGGAGTAATCGCAGGCAAGAAGCCGGCATTCAAGGGAGATAAGCAGCAGTTCATCGGTGACCTGGAACAGGCTCTCTACGGAGCGAAGATCATTTCGTACGCTCAGGGATATGACCTGATGATGGAGGCTGCCAAGGAGTACAAATGGAATCTCAACTATGGAGGAATTGCGCTGATGTGGCGTGGCGGATGCATTATCCGTTCGGTATTTCTGGGTGATATCAAGAAAGCATTCGACAAGAATCCCGGACTGGAAAATCTGCTGCTCGACCCCTTCTTTAAAGAGAGCATCGAATCGGTTCAGGAGAGTTGGCGAAGAGTCTGTGCTACAGCTATCGAAAACGGGATTCCTGTTCCGGCGCTCACTTCGGCGTTGAGCTATTTCGACGGGTTCCGTAACGACAGATTGCCGGCCAACCTGTTGCAGGCACAGCGCGACTACTTTGGCGCACATCAGTATGAACGGGTAGACAAACCACGGGGACAATTTTTCCATACCGACTGGACCGGACGTGGAGGAAGCACCGCCTCAACTACTTACCAGGTGTAGTATATAAAACCGGAAAGATGATCTATTTCCAAAGCGGATCCGCTCAACATAAACTGTCTCGAAAAGACCTGGAATCCGGTCTTTGCGAGGCTTTTGCCAAATTAGGCGAAAAGCATAAGGTATTGGTGATTCCGCCAGATTATACCCGGCTGCCTAGCCGTGCCGGGGAACTGACCGAGATAAGCTGGGAATATTACGGCGACAGGTTGACCGATATTCTTCCGGCGCTGGGGACACATACCCCAATGAGTGATGCCCAGATTGCACACATGTTCGGAAAGACTCCGGCCGGTCTTTTCCGTGATCACGATTGGCGAAACGATGTGGTAACACTTGGCCGGGTTTCTGCCGAAATCGTGGAGGAGGTTTCAGAGTATAAGGTGCACTTCGATTGGCCTGTCCAGGTCAACAAACTGCTGGTTGAGGGAAATTTCGACCTGATCCTCTCCATCGGCCAGGTGGTCCCGCATGAGGTGGTGGGAATGGCCAACTACAACAAGAATATTTTTGTGGGAACGGGAGGAGCAGAAGCGATCAATAAAAGCCACTACATTGGTGCCGTTTACGGCATGGAGCGGATGATGGGACGGGCAGACACCCCAGTCCGGAAACTCTTCAACTACGCCTCGGAAAATTATGCCGCCCATCTGCCGATTGTCTATGTGCTCACCGTAGTCGGCGTGAACGGAGAAGGAGAACAACAGACCTACGGATTGTTCGTGGGGGACGATTTCTCCGTTTTTGACCTGGCGGCCAAACTCTCACTCGAAGTGAATTTCCAGATGGTTGAGAAGCCGCTAAAGAAGGTGTTGGTCTGGCTGGATCCCACCGAGTTCAAGAGTACCTGGCTAGGGAACAAGTCGATCTACAGGACCCGCATGGCTATTGCCGATGGTGGAGAGCTTATCGTGTTGGCTCCGGCATTGAAAGAGTTCGGCGAAGATAAGGAGATCGACAGGCTGATCCGCAAGTACGGCTATTTCGGAACACCAAGAACGCTGAAGGCGGTGGAGGCAAACGTGGAGTTGCAGGAAAATCTTGGTGCAGCGGCTCACCTGATTCATGGTTCGTCCGAAGGTCGCTTTTCCATTACCTACTGTCCGGGTAAGGGGCCTGGAAACCTCACAAAGGAGGAGATCGAAAGTGTCGGCTTTCAATGGGGTGATATCGATGAGACGATGCAAAGGTACAATTTCCCGCAATTGAAAGAGGGATACAATATCTTGCCTGACGGCGAAGAGCTCTATTATATTTCGAGTCCCGCTTTGGGTTTGTGGGCACATCGGGACCGGTTTGAGTATTGAAGGCCTATCTCGCCTTTCTGAATTCCAATAGGTATTCCGATGGCGTGAAGGTTGTAATCTTCTTGAATTGCCTGTTAAAATTCGAGATATTGTTAAACCCTACCTCATAACTGATCTGGGAGATTGACAGTCTCCCTTCACGCAACAGTTTGCAGGCGTAGGCAACCTTCAACTCGTTGATATATGCAATACACGATTTGCTTGTCTTTTCCTTGAAAAGCCGGCAAAATGCCGATTTGTTCATGCCGGCCTGATCAACAACAGCGTCCAGATCAATCGGTTGTGAATAGTGTTTGTTGATAAAGGTGAGCACCTTCATGATCCGTGGATCATTGAATTGATCGCTAAAGCTGTTTTCATAATAATCTTCATTGAGCAACTCCTTGTCACCTGTTTCGCCCATCAGTGATAATATCCTGATACACTCAATCAACAGGTCAATTTTCTTCAGATTGAGCGCTTTTTTTAAGCTCTTTTTGATCTGATCAGTCTCTTTGCTACTTTTAAAGCAGATACCATACTGCGACTCCTCGAGCAATGTTTTTATATTGTGAAACTCCGGATAGTTTTCAATGGCGGAAGAGAAAAAATTTTTAGCGAACTGAAGTACAATTGCCTTAACCCGTAATGAGGGATTGTTCCGATAATATTCGGGAGCACTCTTGTACATGTGAGGGAGGGAGCTGCCCAGTAATACCAGGTCGCCTTCCGAATAGGGTTCAATGCTGTTTCCAACGAACCGTTTGCCGCAACTCCTTATTATATATATTATTTCATATTCGGCATGGTAGTGCAACGGGTACTTGAAGTTGTCGTAATCGCACCATTTAATCTTGACCGGTGAGCCGGTGCTGAATGTGAGTTGTTCATGCATCAATTTGGTCATGGCACTGTTTTTTGATTTAGCTCGGAATTGCAAATATAGTATATTCTGTTGCAAATTTACTATTTGCCTTTAACTATTTTATTCTCTTTGTTTGTAACATAATTTAATGTTTGGTAATCATTATTTCAAAATGCCTATAGAGAAAACATGGAGATGGTTTGGCTTCAACGATACCGTTACTCTACGTGAGTTGAAGCAGATTGGTGTTGAAGGGATTGTTACTTCATTACATCACCTGAAGCCCGGTGAGATTTGGGAGGTTGCCGAGATAAAAAGGGTCCAGGATGAAATCGGAAAGGAGGGTTTGAGATGGAGTGTTGTGGAAAGCCTTCCTGTATCTGAAGAGATCAAACTCAATTCCGTAAAAAGCAGTGAGCACATCGAAAATTATAAGAGATCCCTGATAAATCTCAGTAAATGCGGGATAGATACAGTCTGCTACAACTTCATGCCGGTACTCGACTGGGTAAGGACCGATCTGCAATATAGAGACCGGGATGGGAGTGAGACCATGCTGTTCGATCTGATAACGTTTGCACTTTTTGACATATATATCCTGAAGCGGGCCGGTGCGGAGAGGGATTACTCTTCGGAGATCTTATCGAGGGCGAAAGAGAGGTACGGACAGATGAATGATGATGAAAAGGAGAAACTTGCCTACAATATCATCGTCTACACTCAAGGGTTCGTCAACAGTGCTGTTACCGACAGCGAGGATTACATCTCCCTTTTCACCCGGGCACTGAATAGATACAGTGCGATTGACAAAGCAGTGTTGAGGAACCATTTTTCGATCTTTATAAAAGAGGTGGTTCCTGTCGCCGAGCAATATGGGATAAGATTGTGCATTCATCCCGACGATCCGGCCTTCCCATTATTGGGTTTACCCCGGATGGCCGGTTCCATCGAGGATTTCGAATGGATCTTCTCGCAAGCCGCTTCAGTTGCGAACGGATTTACGCTCTGTACCGGATCACTTGCTTCCAGATTTGGCAACGATCCTGTTGAATTTGTGAAACGATTTTCGGAGAGGATCCATTTTGTACACCTGAGAAATATTCAGTTCCTGAATGAGGGATCTTTCTTTGAATCGGGTCATATCGATGGTTCAGTCGATATGTACGAAGTGGTAAGATTGCTTTTGAATGAATTGCATACCAGACAGAAAGCGGACAGGAGCGATCTCCGCCTGCCAATGCGGGTGGATCATGGCAAGAAGATCCTGAGCGATTTTTCAAGGGAGTCCAATCCCGGCTATCCGTTGATCGGGCGACTGAAAGGATTGGCAGAGATCTCCGGCCTGATAGCAGGCGTGGAAAGGGGAATGAGAGAGTATACAAATAGTAATAGAAGTAAATGAGAAGCACAATTTTTGATTTATCGGGAAAAGTGGCTATTGTAACCGGGGGAACTGGAGTGCTGGGTGGCTCCATCGCCGAATCACTCCTTGCAGCTGGAGTCAAGGTGGCGATCATTGCCCGGAATGAGTCGAATGTAGAGGAGAAGAGCGGAGTTTTCCAGGAAACCTTCGGGAAAGAGAGTGTATCGGGATATGCCTGTGATGTTCTAGATATTGGACGGCTTGAGACGGTCAGGCAGGATATCCTTGAGAAGTGGGGCGGAATAGATATTCTGGTCAACTGCGCAGGAGGAAATGTGAAAGGAGCCACGCTGACCGACCAGCAGTCGTTTTTCGACATGGATCTCAACTTGTGGGATGAAGTATTGGATTTGAACCTGAGCGGCACGATCTATCCTTCATTTGTTTTCGGGGAGATCATGGGGCGCCGGAAGAGCGGTTGCATCATCAATATTTCGTCGATGGCGGCCCTTACGGCCATCACCCGTGTTCCCGGCTACTCGGCAGCAAAAGCGGCTGTTGACAATTTTACGCGATGGCTTGCCATGGAGATGGCGTTGAAATTCAGCGACAAGATCAGGGTCAATGCGATTGCGCCAGGTTTCTTTATCGGGAAACAGAACAGAAATGTGTTGTTGAATGATGACGGATCTCTTACCGAGCGGAGCAAGAAAGTGTTGGCAAGAACGCCCATGAAACGGTTCGGAAAGATTACCGAGTTGAATGGAGCCGTACAGTTCCTCTGCTCGGATGCGGCAAGTTTTATTACCGGTGTCGTTCTGCCTGTAGATGGTGGGTTTAGTATTTATAGCGGGGTATAAACAGGTATTTACTAAATATAAGAGATGATGAAAAGAGTATTTGGAATAGTTGCTTTACTGATCTCCTTCCCGTTGTTCGCCCAGGAGTTGATCACTTTCTCCTTGAAGGCGAACAGGGATTATCTGGATGTTCCAGTCTCATTTCCCCTGCAACAAGTCAACTATAATATGGACAGTGTGCAGTTGGAGCTGTTTGAGATTGTCAATTCTGCAGAAAAACCTGTAGCATGCCAGGTGGAAGCGGGGCATACAGCACATCTCTGGTTTATCCTGGAGGGTTTCACTCAAAAAAATAGAACACGGAGATTTGTCATTAAGAGAAGAAGTGGAGGTTTGGCAAAGAAGAGATCCGCAAGTATGAGCACGAAGTCGTCGGATGGAAACCTGACACTCTATACCGATGACAAACCAGTATTGAGTTATAGATTCCGCACGATGTATCCGCCGGAAGGGGTGAACCCCCTATTCGAACGTTCGGGATTCATACACCCTGTATGGTCGCCACAGGGAGAGATGCTGTCTCGCGTGCAACCTCCCGATCATTATCATCATTACGGTATATGGGGGCCCTGGACCCTGACCCATATCGGCGAGAGGAAGGTCGATTTCTGGAACCTGGCCGATGGAGAGGGAACCGTCAGGTTTGCCGGATTCCTGTCGGAAGTTTCCGGCGATGTCTTTGCAGGATTCAAGGCATTGCAGCAACATATAGATTTTGGAGGGAAGGGTTGCGACCAGATCGCGATCAACGAGATATTGGATGTCAGGGTTTGGAACAACAGCAGGGGGGTGTGGGTAATCGATTATACCACCTCGCTGAATACTCCGCTGGAAAATGGTATCCTGTTCGATGCCTACCGTTACGGTGGGGGGATTGGCTTCAGGGCAACCGAGAGGTGGAATAGAGAGAACTGCACGGTCCTGACTTCGGAAGGAAGAAGCCGTGCTGATGCCGACGGCAGCAGTGCCCGATGGTGTATTGTGGAGGGTGAATCGGAGAGCCGGGAGGGCAGATCGGGCATCCTGTTCCTGAGTCATCCTGCAAACCGTGCACATCCGGAGCCGATGCGCGTCTGGCCGCTGGATGGCAATGGGGGACGTGGTGATCTCTTTTTCGAATTCACGCCAATCCGGCACAAATCTTGGGAGTTGAAGAGAGGCTCCGATTATGCTTTAAAGTACCGGATGATCGTATTCGACGGAAAAATTGATCCCCGTACGGCAGAAATGTACTGGAACAGTTTTTCGGAAATGCCGCAAATTAAAGTCGAATCAATTAAATATCAATGAAAATGAAAAAAAATCTCATTGTCATTCTAGCGCTCCTTTTTCATCCCGTGGTTTTTTCACAAACCAAGGTGACAGCAGAAAAAAGGGGAGACAGGATTGAAATCAGTATCAACGGAAACCTTTTTACCACCTATATTTTGTCGGAGTCTGAGAAATATCCATTCTTTTTTCCGGTAAACGGTCCATCGAATGGATCGGTCACGTCCATGCGCAATGCCAATTATCCCCATCACAGTTCACTTTTCTTTGGTTGCGACCGGGTAAATGGAGGAAACTATTGGCAAGAGGGTCTGGAAAGGGGGCAGATCATTTCACTAAGGGCTGATATACTTGAATCTGGAGGAGAGAGAGTGGTTATCGAGAATGAATGCATCTGGAGACGTCCGGGTGCAGATGCCCCCATCAGGGATAAGCGGCTCATTACCGTTTCAGCCCCGTCTGCCGACAAATTCCGGATAGATTTCGATGTGACCATGGAGATGCTTATGGATGTGGTGATCGAGAAGACGAACCATTCGCTCTTTAGTGGAAGAGTCGATCCCGATCTGGCAGTAATCAACGGAGGAGTGATGGTGAATGCCGAGGGAGATAGAGGCGAGAAGGATACCTTTGGAAAGAGATCGCCCTGGATGGATTGTCATGGTAAAAGACAAGGCAAGACAGAGGGGATTGCTATTATGCAGCATCCATCGAATGATTGGTATCCATCACCGTGGTTCACCCGCGATTACGGATTCTTCTCACCCACGCCCATGTACTGGCCGGAAAACGATAAGCATATGTCGTTTAAAAAGGGAGATCAGATCAGGCTCAGATACCGGGTATTGGTTCACTCGGGGAATCACCTGGAGGCCAATATCGCACAAGAATTTGAAAAGTATAAATCAGAATAACCAGAAATCAGATGAAAAGAAGGATGTTTATCAAGAAAGCAGCTGCCTCAGCAGTCGGAACAGTGGTTATACCTACTATTGTTCCAGCTTCGGTGTTTGGCAAAAATGCACCGAGCAACAGGATCCATATCGGGCAGATCGGGTTCGGTAGAATTGCACGCGATCATGATATGGCCGAGACCATAGTGTATGACCAGGCGCAGTTTATTGCAGTGTGTGATGTAGATAAAAAACGGCTCTATGACGGGAAGAACTACATCGATAATTACTATGCGAAGAAGACGGGCAACAGCAACTATTCCAATGCCATCATGTATGATGATTACCGGGAGATGCTTCTGAACAAAGATATCGATGCGGTAATCATCAGCACTCCGGACCATTGGCATGCAGAACCGGCAGCCAGGGCCGCCCTGGCAAAAAAAGACATCTATCTGCAGAAACCCACTTCGCTTACAGTGGCTGAAGGAAGGTTCTTAAGTGATCTTGTCAGAAAACAGGGAGTGATCCTGCAGGTAGGTACGCAGCAACGCTCTTCCCCTCAATTCAGGATTGCCGCAGAATTGGTCAGGAATGGCAGAATTGGCAAGCTGCACACCGTGAAGATCGGTCTGCCGGGAGATCCCTCTGGCCCCGAAGCCGCAGAGATGCCGATTCCCAAGAATCTCAACTACGATATGTGGCTGGGCTCTACACCGGAGGTATATTATACGGAAATGCGCGTCCATCCGCAGGAGGGTTACGGTCGCCCCGGGTGGTTGAGATGTGAGCAGTTCGGTTCGGGAATGATCACCGGATGGGGACAACATCACTTTGAATCGGCAGCATGGGGCATGGATACGGAATATACCGGACCCATATCGGTTGAAGCGGTGGCGGAATTTCCAAAATCAGGCCTGTGGGATGTCCATGGCGATTTTATGGTGAAAGCGGAGTATGAAAACGGAATTACCATGTATACCAGTGGCGGATATCCGAACGGTATACGGTATGAAGGTAGTGAAGGCTGGATATTCGTCTCGCGCGGTAACTACGTGGCATCCTCAAGCGATCCGGTAGCGCAGAGCAACAACGCCAAAGCATTGGATGCAAGCGATCCGAAGATCCTTACCTCGGAGATCAAGGAGGATGAGATCCATCTCTATGTAAGCGATAATCATCACGGCAACTGGCTCGATTGCATCAAGTCCAGAAAGGAACCGATCTCCCCGATCGAGATAGGGCACCGGGCCTGCACCATCTGTCTGATCAGCCATATTGCGATGAAAATACCCGGCAGACTGGAGTGGGATCCCAAAAAGGAGAGGTTCAGGAATAGTGAAGTGGCCAACTCCATGTTGAAACGGCCGCAACGTTCTCCCTACGGTACCGATTATATAAAAGTTTAGCCAATAAGAGATGAGAGAGAATGAAAAGGATAATTTATTGTTTATTGTTACTGGCTGGTTCTCTTTTCTTTTTTTCTTGCAAAATGCAACAAGATAGAAAGGAGCCGGCTCCCGGGATATTTACAGGAAAAGAGGGTGAAATCAAGCTGGTAGTACTCGATCCCGGACATTTTCACGCCAGCCTGTTGCAGAAATTTCCCCAGAAACAGGTGAACGACACGGTATTTGTCTATGCTCCAGGAGGGAGTGAACTCGATCAGTACCTGGCCAGTATCGAGGGGTATAACAGTCGATCGGAAAATCCTACAGCCTGGATCGGAATTGTCTATTCAGGCAAGGATTATCTCGAAAAGATGATAAAGGAGAGGAGAGGCAATGTTGTCATCCTTGCCGGAAATAATCTGAAAAAGACCGATTATATCTATCAATCCATCAACGCAGGCTACGATGTGCTTTCAGACAAGCCTATGGCCATTAATAGCGAAAACTTCCGGTTGCTTGAATCTGCCTATGACAGTGCACGTACACGGAACGTTTATCTGTACGACGTGATGACCGAACGGTACGATATCCTGAACACGCTTACCCGCGAGCTGGTGAACAACGTTGAACTGTTCGGTGAACTGCAGGAGGGTACACCGGAATCTCCCTCCGTGAAGATGGAGAGCGTTCACCACTATTACAAGGAGGTTTCGGGGAGTGTATTGGTGCGTCCCGCCTGGTTTTACGATGTAGAGCAGCAGGGTGAGGCAATTGTGGACGTTGCCACCCATATGGTCGATCTAATCAATTGGCAATGTTTTCCCGATGAGGTGATCGATTATCGGCAAGATGTGAAACTTCTCTCTGCAAGCCACTGGCCAACAACGTTGACATTGGATCAGTTCTGCAGGTCAACTGGACTGGATGCTTTTCCCAATTTTCTTGGCAAATATCTCAACCGCTCTCTTCTGGAGGTTTACGGGAATGGCAAGTTCAATTACCAGGTAAAAGGGAAGAATATTGAGGTTTGTGCGCTCTGGAACTACGAAGCCCCCAAGGGGGGAGGCGACACCTATAGCGCTGTCATTAAAGGAACAAAAGCCACCATTGAGATTGTACAGAACCAGGAAGAGAAGTATGTCAAACAGTTGTATGTCGAGAAGGAGCCGTCGGTCACAAGTGAGGAGTTTGACCGGTCAATAGCCGGAACCGTTAAGCAATTGCAAAGGAGCTATCCGTACATATCTGCAAAGCGTGTTTCGGACAGCAGGTATAGAATTGAAGTGCCCGTCGAATCAAGGAAAGGCCACGAGGATTACTTCGGTTACGTAGCACAGAAATTTTTTGGATATCTGGTCAACCGCGATATGCCCGAATGGGAAATATCCAATACCATTGCCAAGTATTACATTACCACCCAATCGCTTGAAATGGCCAGAAATAGATAATTGTCAATTAATCTAATGCGAATGAATTGCATATAATCATTTTTAATTTTTACTGATATGAATGTGAGAAATGAATGGTTTTCTTCAGTTACCCAAGTCGGTACGAAAAACAACAAATTGAGAATTGCGACTCTTGTTTTGATATTGCTTTTCAGCTATCCCCTCTTTTCCTTCTCTATGGAAATTCAGGGAGATGCGGTGAGCCATATCCAACAGGCCGGTAAAACGGTGAGTG
>MTKW01011172.1_pt1 | contig 21114 bp, 18 predicted proteins | sample 1042761 | NCBI WGS metagenome assembly MTKW01 (sample SAMN06205366, study PRJNA360243) | anaerobic digester metagenome | biome: Wastewater treatment plant; feature: Anaerobic digester sludge; material: sludge; isolation source: anaerobic digester fed with sludge from wastewater treatment plant ... | reverse complement strand
GATAGAAGGTTGGGTGATGAAACCAGTAGGATTTAAGCAAGGGGAAACTTATCCTGCCATATTAAATATACATGGTGGGCCTAAAACTGCCTATGGAGAGGTCTTTTTCCATGAAATGCAGTATTGGGCCAATGAAGGATATGTAGTGTTTTTCTGCAATCCAAGGGGCAGTGACGGTAGAGGGAATAAATTTGCTGATATTCGTGGCAAATATGGTACCATTGACTATGAAGATATTATGAACTTTACTGATTTAGTTTTAGATAAATATCATTTTATAGATAAGAATAGGCTTGGTGTTACAGGAGGATCCTATGGTGGATTTATGACAAATTGGATAATAGGACATACTAATCGTTTTAAAGCTGCAGCATCTCAAAGAAGTATCGCAAATTGGATTTCAAAATTTGGAACAACTGATATTGGCTATTTTTTTGTAGATGACCAGATAGGTGCTACTCCCTGGGGTGATTTTGAAACACTTTGGAAACATTCTCCAATGAAATATGCTGACAATGTTACAACACCAACTCTCTTTATACATTCTGAAGAAGATTATCGCTGTTGGTTAGCAGAAGGTATACAAATGTTTACGGCTTTAAAATATCATGGCGTTGAATCTAGATTATGTATATTTAAGGGGGAAAACCATGATTTAAGTAGAACTGGTAGACCTAAAAGTAGAATTAGAAGAATAGAAGAAATAACTAAGTGGTTTGATAAATATTTAAAGGGAAATATATAGAATAAGTATAAGTTAGTATATGGGGTGATTTAAATCAAAGGATTTATTAAAAAAATATCTAAATTAAAACCGGTAATATTTCTAGACCAATTGATATATAGAATTCAAGAAGATGGTGTAATGGCTACAGGTACACAACTTGCTTATTTTTTGATTTTATCATTATTTCCTTTTATAATAGTTTTCTTAAATATCTTAAGCTATACATCCTTAGTAAGAGAAGATATCCTTGGAGAAATGATTTATTATTTACCCTTAGAAACTCAAAAAATTATAAGTAGTTTTGCAAGTGAAATAGCTGCAACAAGTAGTCAAGGATTGTTATCCATAGCAGCTATTTTAGGACTATGGACTGCTTCTTCAGGACTCACTCCTGTAATAAGAGCTATTAATAGAGCCTATGATTACGAAGAAACTAGATCCTTTATTAAATTAAAATTAATGTCCATATTATTTACCATAGCATTACTTGTACTGGTGACCTTAGTATTTTTAACCTTAGTTTTTGGTGAATTATTGGGAAACAAGTTGTTTTCGATTTTAGGAAGAGCTGATGCTTTTAGGACACTTTGGGCTTATATGCGTATTATAATACCTCTTTCATATATGGTGTTAATATTTGCACTATTATATAAATTTAGTCCTTGTACCAACAAGATAAATGAAATTCCCTTAAGTTCCACCCTTCCAGGTGCTATATTTACCACCTTAGGCTGGATGATTATATCTATATTTTTTTCATATTATGTAAATAACTTTGGAAGATATGCCATAACCTATGGTAGTTTAGTTGGAGTTATATTGCTTTTAATTTGGCTATATATAAGCAGTATTATTATAGTATTAGGTGGAGAAGTAAATGCTACTTTAGAATATTTTAAAATATATGGATATAAATTACACGAAGAAAAAAGCTTATTAGCTAATATTGCTAAAAAGCTTTAAACTCTTTTACTTGAGGTGAGAGCAAGTCCAATAACTTCTCTTGCCTCATTTTTAATTAGAATCTTAGCGCATTCTATCATTGTAGAACCAGTAGTTATTATATCATCTACTAAGAGAATCCTTTTGTTATAGATTTCCTCTTTGTCCTTTATCTTAAAAACATCCTTTAAGTTATCCATACGATTATATTTATCTAAGCTACTTTGGTCTTTAGTATGTTTTATTTTTACTAAGTTATTATATGAAATAGGTATATCCAATGATTTAGCTATATACCTTGCCAATAATTCAGCTTGATTATAGCCTCTTACGGCTTCCTTTCTTCTATGAGATGGAACAAATAATATTATATCTATATCACCTATTCCTTTATCCTTAATAAGATTTATCATTATTTCCCCTAATGGCTTATATAGATAACTCTTACCATTAAATTTAAAATCCCCTACTATTTGTCTTATAAATCTATTATACATTAATGCATAATAAACTGTCTCTATATAGGGTGAGTCCATTATAACTTCTCTATTTAAAACTTCCATAAGTCCTTGACAATTGCTGCATATAAATTTTTCTATGGAATAGGACTTTTCTCTACAAAAATAACATAAATCCTTAGTTGGAAATAATAAATTGTGAATAGCCTGTATATATTCCATATTTCCACTCTCCTATAAATAAAATGCAGTCATAAACTCTCGGATTTTTCTATCCAAGGAAGAGTATCTTTTTGCTATTTTATTATTGTTTATCATCATATGAAGATATTTTTCTTCTCCTACTAAAACTACTAATTGCCTAGCCCTAGTTATGGCAGTATAAATTAAGTTTCTAGTAAGTAACATAGGTGGTCCCCAATGCATAGGCATTACAACTATGGGAAATTCACTACCTTGGGCTTTATGAACTGTAATAGCATAGGCTAATTTTAATTCATCTAATTGATTAAAGGTGTATTCCACTTCCTTTTCATCATCAAATAATACCTTTATAATATTATCTTCATTATCTATATCCAATATATAACCAAAGTCTCCATTAAAAACCCCTTCACCTTTTTCAACTTCTAGTCCATTTTTTATAATTCGCCATTCTGTATTATAGTTGTTTTTAATTTGCATTACCTTGTCTCCAACTCTAAATACCTCATCTCCAATTTTCTTTTCATTTTTATTTTTAGATTTTGGATTTAAAGCTTCTTGGAGATGCCTATTTAAAGTATTAATTCCCACATCGCCTTTTTTCATTGGTGTTAAAACTTGAATATCTGAAGTAGGATCCACATCATAAAAATTAGGCAATCTATCTTTATTTAATTCAATTATGGTTTCTAAGGTTTCCTTAGTATTGAATTCATTTATAAAGTAAAAATCTTTATCCTTCTCATTTAATATAGGTATCTGTCCCTTATTAATCCTATGGGCATTTACTATGATCATACTTTCTTCTGCTTGTCTAAATATCTCATCTAGTTCTACCACTTTAATACTTCCTGAATTGATTATGTCCCTTAGTACATTTCCAGCACCAACACTAGGCAGTTGATCTATATCTCCTACTAATATAAGCCTTGTACCTGGATTTATGGCTTTTAACAAACTATTCATAAGAAGTATGTCTATCATAGATGCCTCATCTATAATAATCACATCTCCTTCTAGTGGAGTTTCTTCATCTTTGTTAAAGGCCATATCTTCTTCCATATAGGAAAATTCTAAAAGTCTATGAATGGTTTTACTTTCCCTTCCTGTAGTTTCTGTCATCCTTTTAGCTGCTCTACCTGTAGGGGCTGCTAAGATTACTTTAAGCTCTAATTCTTCATATATCTTTATAATAGCATTTATAGTAGTTGTTTTACCTGTTCCTGGCCCTCCCGTTATAATAATAACACCATTTTCAATGGATTCTTTAATGGCTAAAACCTGTTTGTTGCCAAATTTAATATCTTCTTTTTTTTCTATCCTTTTAATTTTTTTATCTATATCTAATTCATAGTCCTGAAAATCCACCCTAGATAATTCAACAATCTTTTTAGCCACATTATTTTCTGCCACATGAAAGGGCATATAATATACTATGGTATTATCTCCATCTTGTATTATTTGGAAACTTTTACTTAAGGCTAAATTTTTTAAAGCATCTTCTACAATTTCCATATTTACATTTAATAATCTAGTGGTTTTAGCAAGTAATTCTTCTTTAGGCAGATAACAATGTCCCTCACCTGCACTATCCATCATAATAAACTTTAATCCAGCTTCAATTCTAAAGGGAGATTTTAAACTAATTCCCATCTTCCTTGCAATATTATCTGCAGTTTTAAAACCAATTCCATGGATGTCTTCAGATAATCTATAAGGATTTTCACTAATTATATTAATGGTATCCTTCCCATATTTTTTATATATTTTTATACCATTGTTTACTGTAATATCGTATTGTTGAAGATATACCATTATATCCCTTAATTCCCTATGTTCTTCATAGGCTTGGGCTATTTTTTCTAGTTTTTTATCTCCTATGCCTGGTATTTCTTTTAATCTTTCTGGATTATATTGTATTATTTCTAGTGAATCTAAACCAAATCTATCTACTATATTTTTTGCAGTCTTTGGCCCTACATATGGCAATAATCCAGAGCCTAAATAATTTTCTATTCCCTTTAAGGTAGAGGGCACTGTAGTCTTTATACTGGTAAATTGTAGTTGCTCACCAAAAGTATCATGGTATACCCAATCTCCTTTTACCTCTACCATTTCTTCTAAATTTATTATGGCAGCATTTCCTACAATTGTAATTATACCATCAGAAGTATTTAGTTTTGCAACAGTATATCCATTGGTCTCATTTCTAAATATTATTTCTTCTATAATCCCTTCAATTACTAACAAAGTCCCTACCCCCAATCTTATATGAACATTATAGCATATAATAATTATTTTTTTTCAAATATTATAATGGAATAAAAATAGGATGGCATAACCATCCTATTTTTATTCCATTGCAGCTATTACTTTAGAAAGTTCAATAATACTCTCTGTAAGCTGATTTAATTTTCCCTCTATCCTTACTAATAAATATATGGATATAACAATGGGAAATCCTAAATTAGCTATACTAGAATATATCTCTTCCACGTCATATTTCCTCCTTTATACTAAAATTCTATTTCTTCTATATTTGTTCTTATGATTTTAGCACCATCTATTGCAGCTAGACCTACTCCATTTGATACAAATATGTCATGAGTTAATAAACTTTCCATTGCACCTTGAATTTGGATGCTATCTAAATCCTCCTTAGGATCATCTATACTAATTCTAAATTTTTTATTTAACTCATCTAGAAAACCTAACTCTAATTTAACCTTTTCCACCTTATCACCTCCTTATGGAAAGTAACTCCTTTTCACTTTTCCTAGTACTACTCACTTACCAATGTCACTTCGTCTACTTTTTTTACCTTTAAAAGCTCTTTGCTTTGAAGATCTGCAAGGATTACTCCTACATCATGTAAATCTTCATCGGCAACATCGGTTCTAACTTTGTTAAAAGTCTTAGATTGTATCTTTTGCTTACCATCTACAATCCCATTATCTAGTTCTAACTTTAGAACCACTTTTTCTTTAACCGTTGTAATGGCCATTATTTCACCTCCTTAAAGTCAGTAAACAACTAATAGTGAATAAAATACTTTTCCACTATTTGTGTTTCTAATTAACATATAGATTTAAGGGGTAAATCTTACCATTAAAAAAAGAAGATCTTTTTACAGATAAATCTATACTGTAAAAAAATCTTCTTTTTTTATTATTTATTATTAACCAACTGGAGACCAAAGGCCTCCCTAGTATTCACTCCACACTATCTTTTAAAGCTTCTACCTTATCTGTCTTTTCCCAAGGCAAATCTAAATCTTCTCTACCAAAATGTCCATAGGCGGCTGTTTGCTTATATATAGGTCTTCTTAAATCTAAATCTCTAATAATAGCTGCAGGACGAAGATCAAAGTTTTTATTTATTAATTCAATTATTTTTTCATCGGAAACTTTACCTGTACCAAAGGTATCTACATATATAGATAATGGCTTAGCTACTCCTATGGCATAAGCTAAACCTATTTCACATTTATCGGCTAAACCTGCTGCAACTATGTTTTTAGCTATATATCTTGCTGCGTAGGACGCAGATCTATCCACCTTTGTTGGATCCTTTCCTGAAAATGCTCCTCCCCCATGTCTTCCCATTCCACCATAAGTATCTACTATTATTTTTCTACCAGTTAATCCTGCATCACCCATAGGCCCTCCTATTACAAATCTGCCAGTAGGATTTACATAATATTTGGTATTATCATCTATCATGTTTTCAGGTATTATTTCTAATATTACATGTTTTATGATATCTTTCCTAATGGTTTCTAAATCTACACTAGGGCTATGTTGAGATGATACTACTACATTTTCAATTCTTACAGGATTTCCATCTTGATATTCAACGGTAACTTGTGTTTTCCCATCTGGTCTTAAATACTCTAAAGTGCCATTTTTTCTTACATCTGTTAAGCGTTTTGACAATTTATGGGCCAATGAAATTGGTAATGGCATAAGCTCCTTAGTCTCATTGCAGGCATATCCAAACATCATTCCCTGGTCTCCGGCACCTATGGTGTCCAGTTCATCACCACTTTCCTCTTTTAATTCTAAGGACTTATCTACTCCCATTGCAATATCTGGTGATTGTTCATTTATAGAAGTTATAACAGCACAAGTATCTGCATCAAATCCATATTTAGCTCTAACATATCCTATTCCTTCTATGGTTTCCCTTACTATTTTAGTGATATCCACATAGCAATTAGTAGTGATTTCGCCTGCTACAAAAACCATACCTGTAGTTGCCATGGTTTCACAAGCTACCCTCCCATTTGGATCCTTTTCTAAAATTGCATCTAATATTGCATCTGATATTTGGTCACATACCTTATCTGGATGTCCCTCAGTTACAGATTCTGAAGTAAATAACCATTTTTTCATATATATTCTCCTCCTATTGATTAATCTTAAGGTAATAAAAAAGCCCATTCCAAAAGGAAAAGGCACAATTTCATAACCTCATCTTTCAGAATTAACATTCTGTGGGATTTAGCACCTTTGTATTAAACAGGTTGCCGGGTTTCAACGGGCCCATTCCCTCCACCACTCTTAATAAGGTAATATTAAGTTAACAACATTCTAACATAAGTCTATATTCAAGTCAATGATTTGGCTTTATTATCATAATATTATTATTCCATAGTAAAGTCCTAACACAATTAATGCAGCAGTAATAATACCCATGGACATAACTAGAAAGGATTTCTTAGGATTTAATTTTAATAAAGTAGCTATAACTGCTCCTGTCCAAGCTCCTGTAGTTGGGATGGGTATTGCTACGAAAAAGAATAATCCTACTAGACTATATTTTTTTATTATACCAGCTTTCTTCATAGATCTTCTTTTAACCCAGCCTACTGTACTATTGAACAGATGTGTTTTTTCAAAGAATTCCATTACAGGCTGTAATAGTCTTAATAAAATACCAAGGGCTAAGATATTTCCACTTATACTTATTAAACTACTATATATAGGATTCAATCCTAAGGATATGCCTAATGGTATAGCACCACGCAACTCAAATATAGGAGTCATGGAAAAAATAAATACTACTAATTCATCTTTTAATCCTTGAAAAACATCTAACATATTTCCTTCCTCCCATTAACATTAAGATAATTATATGTCTAAATATAGATTTATTCAAGAATTTCAAACTACAAATTTAATTTCATTAGTAATATATAGATTTTCATAGATATGCTGTGTATTTTAAGGATATTCTTATTTCAACCTAATATTTACCTGTTTTTGTCCATTTTTACCCTTTATTTTGAATTGCATTAAATGTCTTTATCCCCTATACTATAATAGTCGGCAAAAACGACGGGGTGTAGCGCAGTTTGGTAGCGCACGTGGTTTGGGACCATGGGGCCGGGGGTTCAAATCCTCTCACCCCGACCATCGACAAAAGGACTGAAAAATTTCAGTCCTTTTTTTATTGTGGAAAATTGTTAGATGAATGTAATGTAATTGTAACCAAATTGATATATTGAAATTGTATAATACAATTAGTAATAATAGGAAGATCTAAATTTAGTGAGGTGACGTTAATGAAAAAAACAGTAAAAAAAATCTTTCTGACCATAGTGACAGCAACTACTATTATGACTACAATATCCCCTGTATATGCTAATACAATTACAGTAAATATACCACGCTCTATACATGAAGCTAAAGAAATGGAGCATCTATCCTCAGGGGTTACCTATGAAAAAATTCGTAAATTCACAACTTCTGGTTGGTGGAATATCAATGTAATTAGAATTGATCTTAATGATCAATATACTGAATTAAAAGGTATGTTTAATGAAAATGGAATTCCCTATAGGGATAAGGTTAGTTCTATGGTGGACAAGCATAATGCGATAGCAGGTATAAATGGCGACTATTTTAATTATAGTCCTCTTCCTTCCGCAATGGGAACTTTGATTAATGATGGTGAAGTTATATCTTCCCCTATTGAATTGACTTACGCTTTGCCTAGCTTTTATCTAGATCACTCTAATGAAGGAAAAATAGGCTATTTAGACAGAAGAATTAATGTAACTAACTTATCTAATGGAAGAGCAGTACTTATAAATACATTAAATAAAGTAACTCCTGAATTTGATACATTGACTATTTTAAATAAGCATTGGGGAAGCAAATCCATAGGCAGTAGATTCCATAAAGACTTAGTGGAAGTCCTTGTGGAAAATAATGTTGTCAAAGATGTAAGAGTTGGGCAAGAAGCCTTTGATATACCTAGAGAAAACGCCTATGTTATAGCTGGTAGAGGTAAAAATGCAGAAGTGCTAACTAGTTTTTCAAAGGGAGATGTAGTTAATTTAGAAGTACAAACTGTACCCGATGTTGAAGGTATTAAGTTTGCCATAGGTGGAGGTAGTATTATATTAAAAAATGGTGAACTATCACTAACTAATATTAACAGTAAAGGTAATGAACCTAGAACTGGAATTGGTATTAACAAAGATAGTACGGAACTAATTCTAGTAACTATAGACGGAAGAGATACTTCTTTTAAAGGTGTTAGCCAAGAAATGTTTGGAGCTATTTTAAAAGATTTAGGAGCATATAATGCAATTAATTTAGATGGTGGTGGTTCCACAACTATGGCCATAAAGCCTCTAGGAGAAGGAAAATCCACTGTTGTTAATAAACCTTCAGATGGTGGAGAAAGATCTGTTGTAAACGGTGTTGGTGTCTTTACAAATGCTCCAAAGGGTGAATTATCTTATATTAAGGTTTCCATAGCAGAACCCACAATGTTTGTAAATACTACAAGAAATATCTCCGTTAAAGGATATGATGAACACCATAATCCTGTAGAAATAGATAAATCCTTAATCCAATTTAAGGTAGAAGGTGTAGAAGGAGAATTTAATGAAAATAAGTTCTTACCTAAGACCTCTGGTAATGCAACTATTATTGCAAATTATAATGGAGTAGAAGGAACTACTAAATTAAAAGTTTTAGACACTATAAAAGATATCACTACAAATGTAAAAAACTTACACGTAAATGTAAATAATGAATATAAACTTCCTTCTTTTTATGGTAAAGATAAAAATGGAACGGAAGCTAGAATCTATATGGAAGATCTAGAATTCCAAGTAATTGGAGATATAGGTTATATTGAAAATGGCGTTTTCTATAGTAATGATAATCCTAAGGGTGGAGCTATAACTGTTAAAGCGGGAGAAGGTTTGGAAAACATTTTAGTTTCTATTGGTACAAAAGCTGCTTCAATAGATAGCTTTGAAATTTTTGAAAATTATTCTTTCGCTTCATATCCTGAATCTGTAAAGGGAGAAATAAAAAGAAGTGAAGATGCAAAGGATGGGAAATATAGTATAGCTTTAAGATATGACTTCTCTCAAGGAACAGATACTAGGGCAGCATATTTAATGCTTAATCCTGAAGACTCAGGTTTAAAGTTAAAGGATAAACCTAGAAAATTAGGACTTTGGGTTAAGGGAGATAATAGTGGTAGCTGGCTAAGAGGAAAATTAATTGATAACGCTGGTAAAGAACATTTAATAAGCTTTGCTCAAACCATGGATTGGTCTGATTGGCAATATGTAGAAACTAATATACCTGATAATGTCCAATATCCAGTAGCTTTAGAAAGAATCTATGTTGTGGAAACTGACAGTCTTAGAAAACAATCTGGTGAAATATTAATTGATGCTTTAAATGCATATTATCCTACACCTGTGGAAAATATAGAATTGCCGACACCTACTAAACTTGTAGACTACAAGAACAAAAAATCCAATGTAGAACAAGGTGGATTTACTTTTGTCGTAGGCCATGAACCTAAAAATTTAGACGAAATAGTAGGATATGAAGCTAGTAAAACTGTAAAATCTAAAATAAATAAAAATAAAATTTCCATATTCTTAAATGGAATCTCAGAGGAATTTAAACCTGGTATAAAAAATTATGCCACTATTGATGCATCTCCAGCATATAAAACAAATAAACATCAAGATGTATTATTTATTAATTTAAATTCTTCAAAGGGTGGTATAAGACCAACTAATGCAGATCAGTGGATAAATCTTAAACATGATTTAGAAACTAGGGAAGAAGGCAATATTATTTTATTCTTACCTACTCCTGTATTTGGTTCAAATGGTTTTGTTGACAAATTAGAAGCAGAATTATTCCATGATACTTTAGTTTCTGCTAAAGAAAGGGATAAAAATATATTCGTAGTTCATGGTGGAACTACAAATACAACTGAACTTAAAGATGGTATAAGATATATAGGCTTAGATACTAGGGAGTTAAAATCTCCAGAAGATATAAAAAATCTATCTCTAGTAGAATTTGTTGTAAATGGTAAAGATATTTCATATGAAATCAACAAGATTTTTAACTAAAAGAAAAACATTTAGGGGACAAATCTCCTAAATGTTTTTTTATCTTCCATTACTATATCCTTCTTCCAGGGTTTTAAGCCAATCTAAAGACTTGCCTGTTCCAATTGCCACACATTCCACTGGATTATCAGCTATTTTTACATCAATTCCTGTTTTCTTTGTAATAAGCTTGTCCATTCCTTGAAGTAAAGCACCACCGCCTGTCATTACAATTCCTTTGTTACCTATATCTGCAGCTAACTCTGGAGGTGTTTTTTCTAATACAGAATGAACCGCATCAATGATTTCTTGGACAGTATCTCCTAAGGCTTCTAGCATATCACTACTATTAACTTTTACATTCATTGGAAGTCCTGTCATCAAGTTTCTTCCCTTAATATCCTTATATTTTTCTTCTTCTTGAGGATATACACATCCAATACTTAATTTTAAGTCCTCTGCTGTTCTTTCTCCAATCATCATATTGTATTTCTTCCTAATAAATCTAGTTATAGCTTCATCACAATCATCTCCAGCTATTTTTATAGATCTATTTACCACTATTCCACCTAAAGATATAACTGCTACATCTGTTGTTCCTCCACCTATATCAATTATCATATTTCCATCTGGCTCAGTAATATCTATTCCTGCCCCAATAGCAGCTGCAATTGGTTCTTCTATAATATAGGTTTTAAGAGCCCCTGCATGATTACTAGCCTCTACCACAGCCCTTTTCTCTACTTCTGTAATTCCACTTGGAACACAAATTATAACTCTAGGCCTAAATATAGATTTTTTTAAAGACTTCTGCATAAAATATTTTAGCATTCTTTCAGTAATTTCATAATCAGATATAACTCCATTTTTTAAGGGCCTTATGGCAATTATATTACCAGGTGTACGACCTAACATTCTTCTAGCCTCTTCTCCTACTGCAAGAAATTTATCTGTATATTGATCTATAGCTACCACAGATGATTCTCGAAGTACTACACCCNNCCCTTTCCCTTTACATAAACTAAAATACTAGATGTACCTAAATCTATTCCTACATCTGCTCTTAAAGACACCAATATCCTCCTCTCTTTACTTTCTACTTTACTGTATTCGACAAAAGTTTCAAAAGTCCTTTATTTTTTATGAAATATTTTCTATTTATTATAAAAAAGTCCTAAATTAGGACTTTTTTATTCATTCATAGCTTTATATTTTAATTTCGTTGCCTCCCCGCCTCTAATATGTCTTTCTGCTTTATTAGTCTCTAGTATCTCTTTAACCATATCTGCTATAAGAGGGTTTATCTTAGGTAAGCGCTCGGTGACATCTTTGTGAACGGTACTTTTGCTAACGCCAAAAATACTGGCTGCCTGCCTAACAGTAGCCCCTTCACTTAATATGTACTTTGCTATTTCTAGAGTTCTTTCTTCTATATAATCTTTCACTTAATAACCCCCTTCGAATTTTTGGGTATTCTATTAAATACTTATGCTTTTTCATTTTATAATAGAACGTGGATCTACTATTTCTCCGTCTTTTATAATCTCAAAATGTAAATGACTATCCATTAACATTTCTATATTGGCTGAGTTCCCAACTGTACTTATATAGTCCCCCTGTTTAACTTCAATACCTACTTTAACCATATCCCTTGTACCTAAATTAGAATACTTACTTTCAAGTCCATTTCCGTGATCTATCACTATTATATTTCCCCACAAATTATCCTCATATACTTCCTTTACTACTCCCTCTTTAATAGCCTTTACCTTTGTACCTATATCTGCCTTTATATCTATGCCTGAATGTCCCCTCCACTCTTCTAAAGTTTCAGAATAAATAAGGTTATCCTTTGTAAATGCAGTAATAATTTCTCCATCTACAGGCATAATAATATTGCTTTCCACTTGTTCCATTTCATATATGTCATCCTCAATAAATTCAATTTCATCTAAATCTTCTTCCTTTTCTACTTTAAATGTTTCTTCTAGTTCTTCTGACTGTGATAAATCTTCAATAATTTTGTCCTCTATTTCTTGTGTTTCTTCGCTTTCATCTTCAGATTCTAAAAACTCATCCTTTGCAGTGATTTCTAATGTATTGTCTTCATCTTTATTTACAGCAATATCCTTTAAATCTAGATTTCTTTCTTCATCTTCTAAAATTACTAATTCTTCTTTATCCTCCTTTGGCTTATCCACTTCCTTAGTTACAATAAAAATTGTGCTAGGTGCCACTAAGCAGACACAAATGAAAAGAAATAATAAAAATCCATTTTCCTTAATAGTCTTTAATAGTTTATCTTTCATATTTTCACCTCCATTTTGTATTATTTCCACTCTATAGAAATTAATACATAAATAGGCAAAAAATAAGAAAAGCGTCTATCGACGCATTAAAAGTTATCCCAAGCTTTAACCAAGGATTTTAAATTTCTTTACTTAGTTTAACTGACATAGCAGCCTACATTTTTTTTATATTTACTCCAGTATAATAATGTTTTAATATCTCTTCATAACTTTTTCCATTCTTTGCCATGCCATTAGCTCCCCATTGGCTCATACCTACTCCATGACCATATCCATATGTCTCTATCTCTATTAAATTTAAACTTTTATCATAGGTTATCTTAAAGTTAGTTGAATTCAAACTAAATATATCTCTTATTTCTCTACCATTTATAATATTATCATCTATGGCTAATTTCTTTATTCTTCCACTAGAGGTTTTTTCAACTAGTTTGATTTTATCTAAAAAATTATCCTTTGATATTTTAGCCTCTGGATATTTTTGATTTAATTTATTTACAAATTCCTCCCTAGTTAAAGTAACAACAGCCTTGTATTTAGGTGCTTCCTCTTCATAAGGACTTATAACTGATTTAAGATATGGTGAATCAATAGCAAATACATCTATGGCATCTTCTGTCATTCCACCACTAGTTGAGTGATATAAAGGTTCAATTATTTCTCCTTTATAATAAATCACCATATTCTCTGTGGACTTTACTGCTTCTTCAATTTTCCCCCAATAATTATCCACCCACTCTTGTCCATGGATTAATTTAAGTTCCTCTAAGGACAAATACGCCTGACAATGAATTCCTGAACACAAAGGTGATTTTTTGTGATCAGGATGGCCATTACTATATTTAATAGTCCTACTAATGGCATAAGTCCTAGCAGCAATGGCCTGTGCCTTTAATGCCTCTATATGAAACTCTGCTGGCATTTCTGCTGCAACTACTCCTTTTACATATTCATCTAATAAAAGGTTTTCTACGGAGTTATTACCAGTATTGAAAACTGTAATATATTCTACATTGTGTTCTTGCATTTCTTTTTGATCATTTTCTTTTACTATAACAGGTATTTTTTTGTCTTCAAATCCCTTTCCTTCTACAGAATTAAGTTTAGGTGCAAAATTAACAGTCTTAACAATAACTGTGGGAATAAATATAGTTATTATTAAGACTGTTAGTAAATATGTTCCAATTCTTTTCATCTTCTCCCCCTCATCTCGTTAGTATATAGATATATCTATTCATATTAAACATCTTATATGCCAAAATAATAGTGATTTTCATATGAAAATATGATAATATAAACTAAATGATTGAATGTATCATCGACTAAATATTGAAAATTGGAGGTAAAGATTTGAAAAGAATTTCAAAACAGTTTTTATTGATATCATTTATCTTAGGATATTTATGTTTTGGGATAATAGCCTATTCCAATATTATATTTAATGATATATTCTATAGTCCCATCTACCTTTCTCTCTTTATATTGGGTTTTTTAAGCCCATTTATTGCTACTATTATAGTATTTACTTCAAACAAAGATAGATTAGGTGGCATAAGGGGTTTAATAAATAATTTCAAAACAATAAGGTCTAGAAAGGCCATCATGCTAATTTTAATATTTTTCTTCTCCCATTATGGATTGGGCATACTATTAAAAAATGTGTATATTCAAGAAAACATTGGGAGATTTGTATTATATCTTCCAACAATGATCTTATTGATTGGGTCCCAAGAAATAGGTTGGAGAAGGATAGTGCAACCAACTTTTGAAGAAAATAGGGGTTATTTAAAATCTATAATTATAACTGGACTCTTTTGGTCCTTATGGTTTTTACCACTTATATTTATAAGGGGATTTATGGTTCTCCCCCAATTTTTCACACAATTTGCTGCATATCTAGTGGGAATTAGTGCTCTTCTTACATCACTATATAAAGCTAGTGGTAGTATACTATATTGTACCTTGTTATCTGGTCTTATATTTGCCCTGGCTCCAATAGTTGTCTTCAAGCAAAATTTTGTACTTGTATTTATAGCTATACTTGAAATAATAATTGGAAACATATTTAAAGATAAAAATTTCCATTAAAATACAAATGCACCTAGTAGAATTATATATATTCTACTAAGTGCATTATCTTCCTTATAAAATAGCCTTTTCTTCATCTATTTCTTCCTTTTGCTTTAATATGTTTTTAAAGATCTTTTCTGCTGACTTATAGTGCTCTTCTGTAAGTTCCATAGCTAATTTATAATTCTTTTTTTGAAATGCTTCCAGTATCCTTCTATGTATTTTAATACTGTCTTCTTGTATTTGCATAGTCTCAGGATTATAATAATTTCTTACGAGCATCTCATGAAGAACATTATATTCCTTGAAAATCTTTTCTAATCTAGAATTATAAGAATAATCAATAAAAGTCTTGTGGAACCTGTAATCATAATCATAGAAATCATCTGTTCCTATATATTTCTCCTGAAGAGATATATACTTTTTCAAATAACTACATACTTCATCAATATCTGCTTTCTCAAAAGACAATTTTATACCAGTATTTATAACATAGAGAAGCACCTCATTGATTTCAAGAAAGAAATTGTAATCAAAATCTACCACCGTTGCTCCAGTCTTATCTATGGATGTAATCAATCCATCTTGATTTAGACGGTTTATGGCATCCCTTATAGGTGAAGAGCTCACTCCAAATCTCTTTTGTAGTGTTCTATTCACCAATTTACTACCAAAGGGTATCTCCCTTTTTAATATTTCCATTTTTAGTACATCATATATCTGATCACTTAAGCTTTTTTTATTAATCAACAACTCATTACTCCTGTCTATTCGTATTGTATAATGCATTATCTGACTATATTATTATAACATTAATCTTGTAAAAATAAAAGGGATGGAAGATACTCCATCCCTTTATTTGCTATTATATGACATCTTGTTTAGAAAGCCACCTTCATAAACAATGCAACTATACAAAGAATTGTTGCAAATGGTACATAGACATATTTCCCAATATTATACCATAAATCTCCTTGTTTCTTTTTAGCACCTAAATTGATTTCATGTAATAGGTCTTCCTTTTTCATAATCCAGAACCAAGAGATAGCACCTAATGTTGCTCCTATTGGAATAATATAAATGGACACTAAATCCATCCATGGACCCCATTTATATATAGGTTCCATATTCACACCTATACCAAAACAAATCACTGCAAGCAATACTAACATTGGTATACGTTTTAATTTAGGGAATCTATACATCAATGATTCTCCAACTACTTCAAACATATTTTGTAATGAGGATACCCCACCAAAAACTACAGCTGTAAATAATATTATGGCAAACAATCTGCCAAATGGCATATTTTGCAAAATAGTAGGCAATGTTACAAATAATAATCCTGGCCCTGCAGCAACATCTACATTATAAGCATAACATGCTGGTATTATAACTAAAGCTGCTACCATGGCTGCAATTACGTCAAATAATGCAGTATATTTAGCACCCTCTACTATATCTTCATCATCTGAGAGATATGCGCCATATACTATCATACCGCTACCTGTTACAGATAATGAGAAAAATGCTTGCCCCATGGCCCAAATCCAAACCATAGGATTTGCCAATTCCCTCCATCTAGGAGTAAACATAAATTTATATCCCTCTACTGCTCCTGGCAAAAATGCTACACGAATAGCTAGGATTAAAAATAGAATGAAAAATAGAGGCATCATTACCTTGTTGGTCTTCTCAATACTATCTGCACCTAGTGTCAATGTAATAAGTGTTCCCACCACCACTATTAAGTGATAGGGTATAACGGAATATTCTGCTAAAGCAAAGGATTCAAACCAAGTATTAGTATCTACAGTCATAAGGCTACCTGTTACAGATTGGGTCCAACCTTTAAGTACATAAGATATAATGACAGCATAACCTATAGCTATACACATTGAACCTGCTAAGGGCAACCATCCCACAATTTTTCCTATACCTGGTTTGCCACCAGAAGTCCAAGCATTTTCGTATGCTCCTACTGTCCCTGTCTTAGCTCTCCGACCTATGGCATATTCTGCAGATAAACCTACATAGCTAAAGATACCTATAAATATTATATAAGCTACTAAAAATGCTCCACCACCATTACTACCAAGTTTGTATGGAAATCCCCATACATTTGCCATTCCAACAGCAGAACCTACACAAGCTAGAACAAATCCCCACTTTGATTGAAACTTATTATTACCTTGCAAGTTTTTGGTTTCCATATTTTCCTCCCCTTATTATTTCTACTTTATAATAGGAGTCATTATAAAGTATTATTATATTTTTTCTACTCATCTCCTTATGTCAATGTATTATTAATCTGCTCTATATATTTAGATATATCCTAAATATATAGAGCATAAGTCAATCTAAATTATTTTTCTATCTCTTCAAATCTAGCCGTAAAGAATCTCAATTGTTTTGGCTCATATACAAATCTTAAACCTTTAATATCTTCTTTATGTTTGTAAAGTTTTATGACTGCATCTGCTACTAAATCCATATGTCTATAAGTATAAACCCTTCTTGGTATAGTTAGTCTAACTGTTTCTAGTTTTGGTTTATGGTTTTCACCAGTTTTTATATCTCTACCTGCTGATACTATACCTCTTTCCATAGATCTAACTCCTGATTCAAGGTATAAATTAGCTGCTAATGCTTGTGCTGGCAATTCTTCTTGAGTTAGATGTGGACAAAATCTCCTTGCATCTAAGAATACTGCATGGCCTCCAACAGGTTCTACAATTGGAACTCCTGCTTCTTTAAGTTTTTCACCTAAATATCTTACTTGTAGAACCCTATGTTGAATATATTCAAATTGTAGAGACTCTTTAAGTCCTATTGCTAAAGCTTCCATATCGCGACCAGCCATTCCACCATAAGATGGCATACCCTCAAATACTACTACTAATTCCTTAGCTGCTAAGAATAAATCTTCGTCCCTTAATGCTAAAAAACCACCAATATTTACTATACCATCTTTTTTACCACTCATAGTAGCACCATCAGCATAACTAAACATTTCTTTTACTATTTCTGCAATAGTCTTATCTTGGTATCCTTCTTCTTGTTCTTTTATAAAGTATGCGTTTTCTACACATCTTGTGGCATCATAGAACACCTTAATACCATGTTTTGCTGTAAGTTCTCTAACTTCTTTCATATTTTTCATAGAAACTGGCTGACCACCTGCTAAGTTAACAGTAACTGCTAAGCATACATAGGCTATATTTTCAGCACCTTTTTCTTCAATAAGTTTTTCTAATTTATTTATATCTATATCTCCTTTAAATGGAATATCTAAAGCTGCATCATGGGCTTCATCTCTAATTATATCAACAAAGATGCCTCCATTGGATTCTTGATGATATCTTGTTGTTGTAAAATACATATTTCCAGGAACATATTGACCAGGTTTAATAGCTATCCTGGACAGAATATTTTCTGCACCACGACCTTGATGAGTTGGTACTAAGTGTGGAAAACCAAATACTTCCCTAACAGTTTCTTCTAGATGTTTAAAGTTTTTACTTCCTGCATAAGCTTCGTCACCTTTCATTAGTCCTGCCCATTGATTATCGCTCATGGCATTGGTACCACTGTCTGTTAGCAAGTCTATATATACATCTTCTGAATCAATTAAAAATGTATTATACCCTGCTTCTTTAATCACCTTTTCTCTTTCTTCCCTATTGATCATCTTTACTGTTTCTACACTCTTAATTCTAAATGGTTCTGCTGGATAATTTTTCATGTCCATTCTCTGTTCCTCCTTTATTTAAATAATTAACTTTAATATCATGCATAATGCATGATGTATCATCGACCATCTTTATTATATAATCAATTATTTACCTTGTCAATAGGAAAACGTTATTTTTTCCGAAAAAATTTTATTTTCTGAATATAGTTTAAGAATAAAAAGGAGATCCTTTTAAGAATCTCCTGAATTATCTATCTATTTCTTTTCTATATATTCTAGCGCCTAAACTTGCAAGTCTTTCCTCTATTCCATCATAACCTCTATCAATATGATATACATTATCTATTTCAGTTACTCCATCGGCTACAAGACCTGCTAGAACTAAAGCAGCACCTGCTCTTAAATCTGTAGCTTTAACTGGTGCTCCTGTTAAATTCTTTACACCAGTTATAATAGCTGATTTCCCGTCTATTTTAATATCTGCTCCCATTCTTTTTAGCTCATCAACATGCATAAATCTATTTTCAAATACTGTCTCTATAACAACGCTTGTACCTTCAGAGAGGGTCATCATTGCCATAAATTGTGCTTGCATATCCGTTGGAAAACCAGGATATGGTAAAGTCTTTACATCTATAGGTTTTAACCTTCCATTACCTTTAACTCTTACACTATCCCCATTTTCTATGACTTCTACTCCAGCTTCTTTCAACTTTGCAATAACTGGTTTAATATGGCTAGGAATTATATTCTCTACAACTACATCTCCTCCAGTAATAGCTGCAGCCACTAAAAAAGTACCTGCTTCTATTCTATCAGGTATAATTTGATGACTTCCTCCACCTAATTTTTTTACACCTTTAATCTTTATTGTAGATGTTCCTGCTCCTTTAATATCTGCTCCTAATTTATTTAAAAAGTTTTGTAAATCTGTAATCTCTGGCTCCATAGCTGCATTATCTATAATAGTTTCTCCTTCTGCCATTGTTGCAGCCATCATAATATTTTCAGTTGCTCCTACAGACGGAAAGTCTAGATAAATTTTATCACCAACTAATTTATCTGCAAAGGCTGAAATGTTTCCATGTTCAGTATCAATATTTGCACCTAATGCTTTAAATCCTTTAAGGTGTAAATCTATTGGTCTTGTACCTATGGCACAACCACCAGGCAAAGAATTTATGGTTTTTCCTAATCTAGTTAATAAAGGCCCCATTACTAATAGTGATGCCCTCATTTTATTCATAAGATCATATCTAGTTACATAATTGTTTACATTTTTAGAATTTATCTTAATAATTCCTTCATCTAGAATTTCAACTTTGGCTCCCAAAGATGTAAGAACTTCACACATTATTTCTACATCTTTAAGCTTTGGTACATCTTCTAATATTATATCTTCTGTTCCCAATAATGAAGCTGCTAATATTGGAAGGGCTGAATTTTTTGCACCATTTACCCTAATGTTCCCCTTTAATGGAGGACTCTTCTCCACTACTATTATTTCCAAACTATCTCCTCCTACTTCAATATCCATTTGTAATTATAGGTGTTGCTAATAAAATACAAGTCTTATCTTCATATTCATTATACCTTATTGCTAAATTTAAGTTAATCTTATTTCTGTCAATTAGCAAATATTCTTTAATTAAAGGAGTATAAATGGTAAAGGATATTAAAGATATATCACAATACTCCTCTATTACATTGCCTTTATATTTCTTTAATGTCTTCTTAACCTTTTTTTCCATGCTTTTATGCTCATAATCTCCTTGAAATTCTCCAACTAAACATATGAAAGTATCCACAGAGCTATTATAAGCTTTAAATAATAATTCCACTGTTTCTATTATATCATTATTTTTTAAAAAATCACTATTTTTAATAATATTTATACAAAGATAAGTTTCTCCCTGTGAATTTTCTTCCCTTAAATAGGAACTTAGTATTATAGCAATAGAATTATTCCTTTCATCATAACCAGAATAAATTATTTGACTAAAACCTTCATCAAATATTACCTCTTTAGTGTAATGCTTTTCTGGTAGGTTTTCATAAAATATTAAAGGATCTATTTCCTCTCCCATTAAATTTAGTTTGGATTTTATTTCTTCTCCTAATAAATTTATTTCTTTTTCCCCTACAAATTCTTTTAAAATTAATCCATTAAAAACATAGTCTGATTCTAAGCACTCGCCACCTAAAGCATCCATAAAGTTCCATAATAATTCGGATTCATCATACTTTCTTTCGGCTTCAGTAATAACAGGTAATAACAAAGATAAAATAATTCCATATATAATAATCTTTTTCATGATAAAGCCTCG
>MTKW01007357.1_pt1 | contig 21158 bp, 20 predicted proteins | sample 1042761 | NCBI WGS metagenome assembly MTKW01 (sample SAMN06205366, study PRJNA360243) | anaerobic digester metagenome | biome: Wastewater treatment plant; feature: Anaerobic digester sludge; material: sludge; isolation source: anaerobic digester fed with sludge from wastewater treatment plant ... | reverse complement strand
GTGCCAGAGGCAATCTGGGGCCTGACCAGAGCAGCTTCAGCTCGAAACACGCGGGCATAGACTTCCTCCAACGCCTCCCGCCCCTGGTCCGAATAGGCGTATCCAGTGGAATCACCAAAGCAATGGCTGCCTACTCTAGCTGCATGAAAAGCGTTGAGCACTTTTTCCTGATTCGCCAAAGCAATCTTTTCTACCGGTTCTAAGTAAGGGCGAATTTGTTCTTTGGCTTCATTAATCATCTTCACTGAGAACCTCTTTGGGAGCAGGAACTCCGAAATTTCCCTTAACTTGCACAACTTTTCCCGGTAGTTTATCTAAGATGTTGGCCCTGATTTGTTTTTCAGAATTAATTTGCAGGCGGAAACGGCCGTCATTGGTGGGGTACATTTCAAACTCGCCTGTGATGCCATGCTTGTTCCATAATTGATCTGCAACGCGCTGCATATCCTTTTCAGTTTCAAATTCAAAAGCGATGGAATACAATGTTTATCCTCCTGACCTGTTAGTTCCTTGACAACCAGCAGTAATAGTGGTTTAGGTTTCTTGAAAGGCAGTCAAAATCCTTCCCGATTCCGGGATCATTTAAAATCAACGGGGGTGATCACCGTCAGTTCCCCCTTGGTCAAGCGCGGTTTACGGGCCAAACGCACTGCCTGCCTGCGGATCAGCTGCTCCACCAAGTTGCGTACCGCTCGGGCATTGCCGAAGCGAGCAGGATCGCCGCTGCGCAGCCGCCTGATGGCCCTGACCAGCTCCTGCTGAGCCTGGGCAGTAAGGGTGTATTCCCTTTGCTCCAGCATGCCCAGGGCAATTTTGTACAGCTCTATATCCGTATAATCCGGGAAATGAATAGTCAAAGGGAAACGGGAATGAAGTCCCGGATTAGTCTCCAGAAAATCTTCCATGGGCTTGGGATAGCCGGCTAGAATCACCACCAGGCTGTCCCTCTGATCCTCCATGGCTTTCACCAGCGTATCAATGGCTTCTTTGCCAAAATCCCGCTCTCCTCCCCTGGCCAGAGAATAAGCTTCGTCAATAAAAAGTAAGCCTCCTTGGGCTTGTTTCAGCACTTCCCTGGTCTTTTGGGCTGTCTGGCCGATGTATTGTGCTACTAAGTCAGCCCGTTCCACCTCTACAGTATGCCCTTTCTGCAATATGCCCAGCTCTTTCAGCATCTGGCTGAGGATGCGTGCAACTGTAGTCTTGCCTGTACCTGGGTTTCCTGTAAAGATTGTATGTAAGACCATGGGTTCACAGCTCAGCTGCATCATTTCCCTATACTTCTGGATGAGAGCAAAGGCCTGGATTTCTTCAATAACCTTTTTGACTGACTGCAATCCGACCAAAGAATCCAGCTGCTCCTGTAATTTGCGCAGCTGCACCTTCTGGTTTATTTCCAGTTCTGCCAAGGCTGTCTGGGATTTCACGGCAAGCACCTCCCGCCTCCAACCTATCTATACGCGGATGGAGCTAGGAAGGTTCCTGGCAGAATTCCTCCCAAAGCGAGCAGACAGCCTGCCTGACACTGACAGCGGACGTTTCAGTCAGGTTGAACCAGTTGATTGCTTTATTGCGCTTAAACCAGGAAATTTGCCGTTTGGCATAGCGGCGGGTATCTCTCTTTAGAAGCTCAACAGCTTCCTCAAGGGTCATTTCGCCCCGCAGGTAATAGGCAATTTCTTTGTAGCCCAGGGCCTGCAGAGCAGTTGGCTGCTCGGGGTAAGCGTTGAGCAGCCCCTCCACTTCCTCAACCAAGCCTTCCTGAATCATCTGGTCAACCCTCAGATCGACCCTATTGTAAAGCTCCTGCCGATCACGGTTTAGACCTATATAAAGCGGGTCATAAGGACTGTCTTCTGCCTCCTGCCTGCGCTGCAGGACGCTGATGGGCTCTCCTGTGCGGTAGTAAACCTCCAAAGCCCGGATAATTCGGCGCAGGTCATTGGGATGGAGCCTTTCGGCGCTGGCCGGGTCCACATCTTCCAGTTCCTGGAACAGGCTCAGGGGGTCATGCTCTGCCTGCTCCTCTAGTCTGGCCCTAATATTCGGATCTGCTGAGGCATCGGGAAACAAAAACCCCTTGAGGAGGGCGTCGATGTAAAGACCCGTTCCCCCTGTCAAGAGGGGCATTACCCCGCGCTCCCGCAAGTTCTGGAGGACTTCTTCAGCAAGCGCTACATAGTCCGCTACGTTAAAGGATTCATCTGGTTCCACAACGTCCAGCAGGTGGTGCACCACCCTTGCCCTCTCTTCCCTGCCGGCCTTGGCTGTACCGATATCCATGCCGCGATAGACCTGCATGGAGTCGGCGGAAATGATTTCTCCGCCGAAGCGCTCGGCAACATCAAGGCTTAGTTCGGTCTTTCCCACAGCAGTAGGTCCAACTATGACCAGAATCTTTTGCTGAGCCACACGATTTCACTCCTAGATGCGGCCAAAGCGCCGCAGCAGTTCCTGATTCTCAAGCCGAATAATTATGGGGCGTCCATGGGGGCAGGTAAAGGGATTTTCGGTTTCGGCCAGACCGTCCAAGAGTGCCCGTATTTCCCTTTCGTCCAGGTACTGGCCTGCCTTGACCGCTCCCTTGCAGGCCAGGGTTATCAGGGCCTGTTCCTTTTGGGCAGTGGTCTTCTTGGCACTCGAGGCAATTTCCAGGATTTCTTCCTTCCAGTTGCCGCCGCTCTCGGCCAAAGAGGCCGGCACTCCCCGCAGGAGAAAACTGTTGCTGCCAAAAGGTTCAAGTTCCAAGCCAAACTCGGCCAAAAGGCCCAATGCTTCTTCCACCAGCAGGGCTTCACTAGGGGTGAAGTCCAAGTGCTGAGGCAGAATCTCCTGGATGTGAACGGCTGCTTTCTCCCAGTCTTCCTTCAGCTTTTCTACAAGGATCCGTTCATGGACGATATGCTGGTCTATAAGCCACAGTCCCTGGGGCACTTCCAGCAGGATATAACTTTGATGGAGCTGTCCGATGATGCGTCCGGTGCGCAGAAGGACTCGGACGTCCTCGTCTTCCGTGGACTTTGCGGGGGGCTGAAATGACGGCGCTGCCTCCCGAAGGAGGGGCGGACTTGCCTTGCCTGGGTCCTTTCTGCGCTCTCGATAGCTCTTCAACACCTGATCCATCTGTTCCCAGCTCTCGGGATTCCAGGCCAGCTGCGCCTGGATCGGCGCCTGGGGTCTTGACGGAGCGGCAGCAGAACGTTCCTCCTTTTCCTGCGACTGAAGGGCAGGCGCCAAGTTTTCACCTGCCAAGGCGGAGGTTACAGCATGCAGCAAATCACTGAAAATCGCCTGGTCCTGGGCAAAACGAACTTCGGATTTAGCAGGATGTACATTGCAGTCCACCAGCTTCGGATCAAGCTCCAGCACAAGTACAGCCCAGGGAAAGGTGCGGCTGGGCAGACGCCCCTCGTAGGCCTTTTCCAGCGCCGCCCTCATGGTGTTGTTCTGGATGACCCGCCCGTTCATAACAAAAATCTGGCCGCTGCGATTGCCCTTGGCCAGGCGGGGCGAACCAAGATACCCCTGGACCTGGCCCCAGGCGAAGCCTTTCTTGAACTTGATCAGTTCATGGGCCACATTATTACCCTGGACCAGCAGGATTGCATCCAGGAGCCTTCCATTGCCCGGTGTAGCCAGCACAGTCTTCCCTTCGGAGATAACCCTGAAGGCAATATGGGGATGGGCCAGGGCTAATCTTGTACTGAGCTCCAACACCCGCCGCCTTTCTGTAGACGGAGACTTCAGGAACTTCAGCCGTGCCGGCACGTTATAAAATAAATCCCTGACCTCCACTGTTGTTCCCGGCGGTGTCCCTGCCGGTTCAACTAACCAATCCCCCTGCTGCTGCCAGATCTTAAAGCCTTTTTCCTGTTCTGCAGGCCGGGAGTACAGCGTCAGTTTGGCAACGCTGGCCATGCTCGGCAGTGCCTCGCCGCGGAATCCCAGGGTATAAAGGGCAAAGAGATCGTCAGCGCTGTCAATCTTGCTGGTAGCATGGGGCTGAAAGGCCAGCTTGAGTTCTTCTTTGGCGATGCCGGAACCGTTATCCTGGACCCGGATCAAATCCAGACCGCCGTTGCTAATCTCAACTGTAATCTGGGTTGCCCCTGCATCTACCGAGTTTTCCACCAGCTCCTTCACACAGGAGGCAGGTCCCTCGATGACCTCACCTGCAGCTATTTTGTGCGCAACTTCAGGAGGCAATACCTTAATCTGAGCCATGGCCGGCACCCTCCTTCGCTATTTTCTTCTGCCAGAGGGCTAGAATCTGCAGCGCCTCCAAAGGCGTGATACTGTTGAGATCGAGCTCCATAAGCTCCTTTTCCAGCACGCCGGCGGCAGCGGGCTCAGGTTCATTCTCCAAGCCTGATGTATCGTAATCCAATGTCTTAAACAGATCCAGCTGCTTCGGCCCGTTGCCCCTGGTCTCCAGTTCCTCCAGCAGGTTTAATGAACGCCTGATCACTGAGCGGGGCATCCCTGCCATGCGGGCAACATTAATGCCATAACTGCGGTCAGTGCTTCCCCGGGAGACCCGATGCAGAAAGTAGATTTCCCCGTCCTTTTCTTCCACCTCGACCCGGTAGCTCACCAGCCGTTTTAAGCTGTACTCCAGGGCAGTGAGCTCATGGAAGTGGGTGGAAAAAAGAGTGCGGGCCTTAATTTTGGCATGGATGTGCTCAATCACCGCTTGGGCAATAGCCATCCCGTCATAGGTGCTTGTCCCCCTCCCGAGCTCATCAAGGATGATCAGGGAACGCTCGGTGGCATTGAGCAGAAGGTCTGCTGTCTCAGAGCATTCCACCATGAAGGTGCTTTGCCCGGTGCTCAAATCATCGCTGGCACCGATGCGGGTAAAGATGCGGTCCACCAAGCCGATTTCGGCTTCCTGGGCGGGAATGAAGCTGCCCATTTGGGCCATAATCACAAGCAGTGCAACCTGCCTCAAGTAAGTGCTCTTCCCTGCCATATTGGGGCCGGTGAGCAGAATGATCTGCTGATTGTCGTCGAAGAAAACGTCATTAGGTACAAAATGGCCGGTTACTGCCTCAATCACCGGGTGGCGCCCCTGCTTGATGCTCAACGCGTAATCATTGGACATTCTAGGCCTGACAAAATTATGTTTAATCGCTGCAGACGCCAGGCTTTGAAACACATCCAGGCTGGCAATAATCCTGGCGTTGGTTTGCACCGCATCCACATGGTCATGGACTTTTTTCCTGATTTCCATGAAAAGCTCATATTCCAGCTCTTTGATCCGCTCATCCGCCCCTAACACCATAGCTTCCTGCTCTTTCAGCTCAGGGGTGATGTAGCGCTCCGCATTCGCTAAGGTTTGCTTGCGCTGGTAATCCTCGGGGACCAGGTGTCGGTTGGCATTGGTAACCTCTATGTAATAGCCAAAAACCCTGTTAAATCCGACTTTAAGGGACTTGATGCCGGTCCGCTCCCGTTCTTTGGATTCGAGATCACGGATCCAGCTCTTCCCTCCTTTGCTGGCCTGGCGCAGTGCGTCCAGTTCGGAGTTATAACCGTCGCGAATCAAGTTGCCGTCCCTGAGGGTAATGGCAGGCTCATCTACAATCGCCCGGCCCACAAGCTCTGTGAACTCCGTCAGAGGGTCCAACTGAGCCGCCAGGTCTGTCAACAGAGGTGACGTTTCCTGACTGAAGAGCTCCTTGATGGACGGAATCTTTTCCAGGGAGTTGGCCAGCGCTTTCAAGTCACGGGCATTGCCGCTGCCTGCCACCAAACGCCCCAGAAGCCTTTCCAAATCATGGACCTCCCCTAGGAGATCCTTCAGGTCCAGACGCAGGGCAGTTTGTTCCAGGAGGGCCTCAACTGCATCATGGCGAGCCTCGATGGCTTCCAGATCCAGCAGGGGCCTTTCTAAGAAAGAACGCAGCTGCCTGGCACCCATACCGGTAACGGTATTATCCAATACGCCTAGGAGGGAGCCCTTCTTTTTGCCGTCCCTGATCGTTTTGACCAGCTCCAGGTTATCCCGGCTGTGGGCGTCAATTTGCAAGTACTGGTCCAGGGTGCAGCTCTGGACTGCCCGAATGTGGCTGAGCACCGCCCGCTGTGTATCCTGCACGTACTGCAGGGCCAGCGCGGCAGCGAGAATCTCAGCTGAACTAGTCAAGCCAAAGGCGCTTAGGGAGGAGACATCAAAATGGCTGAGCAAAACTTGGCTGGCCGCGGCCAGGCTGTCCTGTCTCTCCTTGACTTCAGTGACCAATGCCCCAAGCTTTTCAGCTATTGACCTGACTGCAGCGAGATCATCCCAATCGGCGGTGACCAGGATTTCTGCAGGCTGGAGCCTGGCAAGTTCGCTTTCCAGGCTTCCCCCCGTGCCCTGGCCTAGGCTCACAGTCATAAACTCCCCTGTAGACATATCAAGTGAGGCCAGACCTATCGTTCTGCCTTCCCAGGCCAGCGCCGCCAGGAACTGGTTTTCCTCCGCATCCAGCTGTCCTTCTATAAATGTGCCAGGAGTGATCACCCGCACCACATCGCGTTTGACCACCCCTTTTGCTTCCCTCGGATCTTCCAGCTGTTCGCACAGAGCAACCCGATAGCCGCTGCGAACCAGCTTTTCTATATATCCCTCCGCCGCGTGGTGGGGCACCCCGCACATGGGCACACGGCCCTGGGGGCCTGCTTCCCGTGACGTGAGGGCAATCTCTAACACCTTAGATGCCAGCTTTGCATCGTCCCCAAACATCTCATAAAAATCCCCCAGCCTGAAAAACAAAATGCTGTCCGGGTACTGTTCTTTGAGTTCGTAATACTGTCGCATCATGGGTGTAAGTTTCACAGTGTCCTCGACTCCCTTATATGATTCGTCCCTGCAGGCTCCAGGTGCTTGCCTCTGTGATTTCAACTGTCACCAGCGAACCGTAAAGAGCTGCGGGCCCGGCAAAATGCACTTGGCGATTTGTGCGGGTGCGCCCCACAAGCCCGTCCTTGGAACGTCCTTCGACCAGCAGTTCCTGCCTAGTGCCGACCAGGCGGCGCATCTGAGCGTCACTGATGCTGTTTTGCAGTTCGATGAGCTGATAAATGCGCTCCTTCTTGATCTCTTCGGGTATCTGTTCAGGCCACCTGGCAGCAGGCGTACCCTCCCGAGGCGAATAAATAAAGGTAAAGGCGGAATCAAAACCTACTTCCCGCACCAGATCCAGAGTGTCCTGGAAGTCTTCCTCGGTTTCACCTGGGAAGCCCACAATCAGGTCTGTCGTAATGCTGATGCCGGGGACCGCCTTGCGCACCTTTTCCACCAGGTCCAGGTAATACTCCCGCGTATAGCCGCGATTCATGCGCTTCAGCAGCCTGGTGCTTCCAGACTGCACCGGCAGGTGCAGGTGCTCACACACCTTGTCTAGGCTGGCCAGGGCTTCAATCAAGTCCAGGCCCATATCCCTGGGATGGCTCGTGGTAAAACGGATTCTGGCCAAACCGTCGATTCCATTGAGATCAGCCAAGAGGGAGCTGAAGGAAGCGGATTCCCTCAGGTCCTTGCCGTAGGCGTTGACGTTTTGACCAAGGAGAGTGACTTCCTTGTACCCCTCTGCTGCCAGCCCGAGGACTTCTTCTTTGATTTTTTCCGGTGTCCGGCTGTGCTCCTTGCCCCTGGTATAAGGCACAATGCAGTAGGTGCAGAAGTTCGTGCAGCCGTAGATGATGTTCACAAAGGCCTTCAGACCGTCGCTGCGCTGCACCGGCAGGCTGTCCCTGAAATCTTCTCCCTCTTCGTACTGGGCTTCGTCCCAGACCTCTACCACCCGTTCACCGCTGGCGGCGCGGTCGAGAAGCTCCGGCAGGCGATGGATGTTGTGGGTGCCGAAAACAAGGTCAACGTGGGGCAGCTTCTTGAGAATCTGCTGCCGCTCCTCCTTTTGCTGGGGCATGCAGCCGCAGATGCCGATTATCAGCTCGGGGTTTTCTTCCTTCAGCCTGCGGAAGGCGGAAATATGCCCGTAAACCTTCCGTTCAGGGTTTTCCCGCACACAGCAGGTGTTGTAGAGAATCAGATCAGCATCTTCTACCGCCTCAGTCCGCTGATAGCCCAAGGACAGCAGGATGCCGGTAATTACTTCAGAATCATGGTCGTTCATCTGACAACCCATAGTTTTGAGATAAAATCGTTTCATGGAACGGGTACTCCTTCGTAAAAATTAGATAAGCACTCCCCTATTATACTACTAATCTGCCGTGAATCCTAGGTATCCAAGGAGGAGGCAACGGACATAATTATGGCAGGGGTGTTTCTGATGCTGATCACTTTAGCACGTACGTTCTTCCTTTACATCCTGGTGGTAATCACCATGCGCCTGATGGGCAAGCGACAGATAGCCCAGCTTGAGCCCTTTGAACTGGTGATCACCATCATGATTGCCGAACTTGCCGTCATTCCCATGCAGGACCGCAATATTCCCCTGATCAACGGAATCATTGCCATTCTCACCCTGCTGTTTATTCAGGTTACCTTCAGCGTGCTGAGCCTGCACTCCATGAACTTCCGGTCGTTCTTGGACGGCCGCTACAGTGTGATAGTCGCCAATGGTGTGATTCAGGAACAGGAAATGCGCAAAGCCCGCTACAATCTCGATGAACTGTTGGAGCAGCTCAGGCAGAGATCCATCTTTGATCTGGCCGATGTGGAGTTTGCCATCCTGGAAACCAGCGGCGAATTAAGCGTGCTGCCCAAGTCGCAGTCCAGACCCGTTACCCCCGGTGATCTTAAGCTGGAGACCGAATACGAAGGTCTGCCCCTGGTTCTGGTTATGGACGGACAGGTGATGAGTTCAGAACTGCGCAAAAGCCAGCTGAGTGAGGCCTGGCTCCGCAGTGAACTGGAAAAGCACGGCATCAAAAGCCCAAGTGACGTACTGATTGCCTCCCTCAATACCAGGGGCGAACTGTATCTCCAGGCAAAAGAATCCTAAGGAGGCGCCTATGAAACTGTGGATCGTCATGAGCTTGGTTATCATCGCCATCATTGTCGGAGGACTCTTCTTACAGCAATCCATCCTAAAAACCACCGACCGCATCTCCCGCACCTTGGATTTGATCCAGGATGCGGTACGAAACAACCAGTGGCAGGAGGCCCTCGCTTTGAGGGACAAAGTTGATCACGAGTGGCGTCTGCAAGAGAACAGGTGGACTCCCCTCATTCACAATCATGAATTGAACACAGTCACAATCCACTTAGCCAGGCTGAAAAGCTTTCTGGCAAGTGAAGATGAGTCCTCTGCCCTCGCAGAAATTGCCGAGATGAGACTCAAGCTCATTCAGCTGCATGAACAGGAGATTTTAACCCTGGAGAACATTTTCTAGCCTTTATGAAAGGCAAAGTGTTTATGAACTTTGCCAGTTACCAGCCCTACAAAGGCCCCGGTTGGCAAAGCGGCAAAGAGCATAACGGGCAGGTAGAGAAGGATCAGTTCCTGTTCGATCATCAAAGCTGCAATGGAAAGCTGAGCCACATTATGTGTTACCGCCCCAACCAGGCTGATGCCCATCATACTCAGGTGCTTAGAAGCAAACCTGTAAAGCAGGCCCATGACGATGGCGCTGACTACGCCGCCGGTAAAACTGAAGTAAAACGTAGGGGTCATGAATGTACCCGAGAAAAGCGAGCCAAGCAGAGTCCGCAAAATGGAAATTACGATTCCATCTCTCGTGCCAAAATTCATGATTACATAAAGGGTTACGATGTTGGCCAGACCTAGCTTGACCCCGGGAACCATTATATCAGTCGGCATCGGTATCATAGCCTCAAAAAGGTGCAGGCCCAGGGCAAGGCCTGTTGCCAGGCCCAGATAGACGACGCGACGAGTGTGCGAAAAGGACACGTAGGTGTTGCTCCTTTATCCGTGAATTTTGTGCGAACCGCTGTAGACTGTGAGCAGGCCGTCTTCGATCCGCGCTTTGACCAGCGATGCGGTCTCGTCAAACTTGTAGCTCTGGGAGCCAATGGTCACTGAAACATTGGGATGAACCAGCGAGGCCTGAATCTGGCCGCTGTTCAGCACTTGGGCTAAAGTGGCAATGCCCTTCGGTCCGCCAAGTTCCTTAGCGATGATTGTACCGTCCGTAACGGTAACCTGACCGCCTCGAAACACTCCGCCGGCGATCCTAAAGCCTTTGCCGGCAACCACTGTGGAATAAAAGCAGCCTTTGCCAGTGACCTCTACGATACCTGATGCCTCGATCTGGGAGTTTTGCGCGTATCCAATCTTGATATCCGCTTCTACAGTTTTCGCGTTTTCCAGCTCTGCGATTCTGCTGCCGATGCTTTGGCGCAGCTCCTGCAGTTCCTCAATGTCGTTAATGCCTAAAGCTCCTGAGCCGCTCAGCGGCTGACAGATTTCAACNNCTGCTCGACCTCCCCACAAAGCTCCTTCACCATCTTCGGCAGGCTGTTGAACTTGAGCTCAATCAGATGCCGAATCAGGTTTTCAAAGGGAATATTTTCAGCCTGGCTTACAATTGCGTCGTAAGCCACCGACAGATCCTCCAGCTGATCAGCGATTGAGCGCAACAGATTAAGAAGGCGCATCTGGGCAACGGACATGCCCCCTGCATTGAGCTCTGCCCGGACAACATTGCGCAGGACAGTAATGGAACCCCCTGTGCGGAGCTCTCCTCCGCTCACCAGCCCGTGAACCACAATGGTGCCGTTCTTGCTTTCCACTTTGACATTATCCATCACATTGCCATGTATAATGATATCACTGTCCATGGTGATATTGCCAGTGGAAACATCAGCATCTCCTGACAGTTCAAACACATTTGTAACCCGGATGACCCCCCGCTGCAGAGAAGGCAACCCAGGCACTAGAGCAACGGCCTTCAATCCATTGTCACTGAGTGCCGCCCCCTCCCCTACAGCAATTTCAACCTGCTTCAAGGGCTCGCTTTCAATTATGTTCCCGAAAACGTCGATGCCAGGCTGACCCGGCTCACCTGGGTCTTTAACAGCCAGGACGTCCCCTGCCTTAACACCCTTAGTGCCGTGCACTGCATAGTAGTCGATGCGGATGGCGTCCTCATCGACCTGTGGAGTGTCCTCCTGAAAGACATACCTGATCGACGGCTGTTTTGGAGCTTGCGCTTCCTTGCCTTTGGCGAGGAGATAAGATCCGTGGCTCTTCCGCAGCAGATCTTCAGTTAATCCGTCCAGCTGCAGACCATACTTCAAACCTTCGATTTGGACTAGCTGCCTTACATCCTCGAGGGTAAGGACAGGGGCTTCCACTTCACGTTTGACCACCGTCAGGCGCAGCTGATTTGCCGGAGGCTTGTCTGCCAGAGTATATTCTGCACCTGGGAAACGCTTCCAGACAAGCTCTGCCTTCGTGCCCGAGGCATCTGCTACTATCTGATAATTCAGCTCCGGCTCTCTGTTTTCCGGCAGAACGATCTCCAGCGGCCCCAGCCCTTCTGTGAGTTTGACTTCTTTTTCAACTGGTTCCCCGTGATAGAGCACCTCCACATCACTCCCAAAAGTGATGACAGGCGCTTCACCGCCAGGGGCAGAAGGCGCTTCGTACTCCAGTATACCGTTCTTGACGCTAACCAGACCTATACCCTTGGGCCCAGGCGTTTTTGTTCCAGCAGGCTGCCTGAGCGTCGCACGCACTACTGCCTTGCCCGTTCTTCTGCCGAACAAACCCTTTGCAGGTTTTTCGAGAACTTCTATATCAACGGCAGTTCTTTCAACTTGCAGTTTAGCCAGCGCATTTTCGATTGCTTCTTCTATTGATTTTCCTTCACCTAGTACCTGTGTTTGCGCCAGAGCGATAACCTCCCTTAAGAAATCTTTCTGTAGATGCAATAGCTGAATCGTTCCAGACCAAAACTGGCGGGATCCATAATTTGCTCCGCTGAACCGACGATGAAAAACCCTGCAGGTTTTAAGGACTGGACGAAGTTTCTGATCAGCCTCTGCTGGGTTTCGCTGGTAAAGTAAATGAAAACATTGCGGCAGAGGATGAGATCGAAGTCGCGCTCATAGGCGCTTCTCAACAGATCATGCTTCCTGAAGACCACTTGTTTCTTTATACTTTCGTCAATTACCCATTGACCGTTGCTGTTCTGTGTAAAATACTTGCCCAGATACTTGGGATCTGTGCCAGCCACATGGTTGGACAGATACACACCTTCCTTGGCCTTGGCCAGAGCGCTGTCATCCAGGTCTGTTGCCAGGAGCAAAGCAGGCTTGTAACCTGCTTCATTCATCAGCATAGCAATTGAGTATACTTCTGCGCCAATGGAAGCTCCCGCGCTCCAGATGCGGGGGCGTTTCCCCCGGCTGATTTCAGGCAGAACTTTCTTTTCGATAACGTCAAAGACCTTGGTGTCCCGGAAAAAACTGGAGGTGTTAATGGTGAGGTAATCTGTGAACTTCTGCTTGTGTTCCAGATCCGTATCCAGGGTGGCCAGCAGCTGGTTGTAGGTCTTGAGCTGATGGCGTTCCACCCACTGGTTAATCCGCCTGCGCATCTGCTGTTCCTTATACGCAGTGAGGTCAATTCCAAGCTTCTTGTGAATGTCCCTTTTCAGCTGTTCATAGTCGCCCATAACTCACCCCACCTTATCGCATGGCACAGACTAATTCTGTGATCACTCTGCCTATTTGATCCAAGGGCAATACATAGTCTGCATTCCCTTCTTCCGCCACCACACGGGGCATACTGTAAATTGTCGATGTGCTTCGGTCCTGAGCAATCGTAAGTCCGCCTGCACTTTTTATCTTAGCCATCCCTTTAGCTCCGTCCCTGCCCATACCGGTCAGAATTACCCCTACAATCCTGCTGCCGTAGATCTCCGGCAGGTTTTCCATCGTAACATCAATTGCAGGTCGGAGAAACATGACGCGCTCATCCTGATTGAGCTTGATGCGCCTATCGCTTGTGATGGTCAGATGGTAGTCTCCAGGCGCGAGGAGCACTTTGCCGTTTTCTACAAGATCTCCGTCGCTGGCTTCCTTAACTGGAAAAGGAAACAGCCGATCTAAACGTTCAGCAAAGCTCTTGGTAAAACCCTTGGGCATATGCTGCACCACCACGATTCCGGCTGGAAGATTCGGCGGTATAGACGCAAAGACCCCTTCAAGGGCCTTAGGTCCGCCGGTTGAGGATCCAATGATCACAAGCTTGTCGGCTGCACCGGCAGCAGGACGGTCAAAAACCGGCAAAGCAGGCGGTTTAACCACTCGTACGCTCTTCTCCGGTTCCGCAGGCTGTACTCTTGCCGAGGCGGCCAGCTTTACCTTGTCCTTGATCTCCGCAGCAATCTCCTCCAAAGGAGGAGAAGCGGGAGCAGAAGGATGTCCAACCGGATGGACCAGACTTCCGCTGGGCTTGGCTATAAAGTCAACTGCACCCAGGGCCAAGGCCTGAATGGTGGTTTCAGAACCTCTTCTGGTCTGGCTGCTCAGCATGACCACAGGCAGCGGCTTTGATTTCATGATCCGTCGCAGGGTTTCCAGACCGTCCATGACAGGCATTTCAACGTCTAATGTAACTACATCCACGTCCAGCCTGTCCAGCTTTTCCAGGGCGTCCTGCCCATTCCTGGCAAAGCCGGCCACTTCAAGCTCAGGGTCTGCATTAATGATTTCGGTAATCAGCTTACGCATAAAGGCGCTGTCATCTACTACTAAAACCCTAATCGGCATAATATCACCCTCAAATCTCTACGGCCTCTTTACCGATAGCTGTGACAGTTACCACCCCTGTGTCAACAAAAAAGCGCATTTTGCGCCCGTGACCTCCCGCAACATCCTTACCGACGACTGTAATGCCGTGTTTCGAGAGGTTTTCTGCGACTGCTTCGATGTTCTGCTGCCCTATGCTGGTACTGTTGGTATTTAGGTTGGGAAACAGGTTTGCTCCCCCTGCCATCTTAGCCTTTAAGCGGGACTTTTTCGCTCCCAGCTTCAAAGCTTCCTCGATCATAGCCGGAATCCCGGTATCAGCATATTTTCCCGGCAGCGCATCTTCATCCTTGGGTCTGCTTTTTGGCAAAAAAATGTGTCCCATGACACCTACTTTTTCAACAGCATCGTAGAGAGTTACGCCAATGCAAGAACCCAACCCCACAGTAGTCAATATGCCCTCTTGCTTGAAGGCACTGATTTCCCCCATATTTACAAAGACTTCTTTCATCACATTTCCTCCAGGCCCAGTACCCGTGCGATCTTCTGAAAATCATCGTCATCAGGAAGAAAGATGATGTTGCCCTCGATGGATTCTCCGTCGGCAAAGAACTCTGTACGAATAACGGTAACCTCATTGGCAACCTGTGCTCCGGCCAGGATACTCTCCCAGACCGCTCCAGCCATATCTACAGCCACGCCGGGAACGCTTGGGGCCAGGAGGAAGCCCGTCATTTTGGACAGTGCGTTTAAGTAAGAGGTAATCATAATATTGCCTAGTTCCTGCAAGGCAGAACGGGCCAGCTCATTCAATTCGCGGCTGTCATCGCCGGTAAGCAGCCTGACCAGTACCATCGCGCTGTCATAGGGAATCAGGAAGGCCATGTATCCGCCTACATCACCCGACACGACTATAAAAATGCCTGCGACAATCTGCTCCTGCCCGCCGATATACTCAGCGGCTTCGGAGAAGGGCAGCATCTGGGCATCCGGTACTACAAGCTGAAAAAGGCGGCCGCCCAGCATTTGCGAAAGAGCAGTGGTTGCATGTCCAGTTCCAATGTTGGCGAGTTCTTTAAGGAAATCCAACTTAATATCGCTGCTCATGCCACCACCCCTAGGAACTGATGTTTCGCAATGATTCCACTACCCGCTCTGCATCGAAAGGTTTCACTAAAAAGTCCTTTGCGCCGGCACTGAGGGCTTCTATTACCATAGGCTTCTGCCCCATGGCGCTGCAGACAATGATTTTGGCATTTGGGTCAATTTTCATGATCTCTTTAATTGCAGTAATGCCGTCCATTTTGGGCATGGTAATATCCATGGTCACCATGTCGGGTCGAAACTCTTTATACAGCGCTACCGCTTCCTCGCCATCGGCGGCTTCGGCTACCACAGTGTAACCATTCTTTTCGATTACATTCTTCAAGGTCATGCGCATAAACGCTGTATCATCAGTTATCATCACTGTTTTTGCCATTCAACGCTCAACTCCTATCCGATTAAAGTACTATTGTCAATGATTAGGGCAATAGTACCATTGCCCAACACGGTTGCCCCGGCAATTCCTCGAATATCGCTGAGAATGCCCCCGATGGACTTGATTACGATCTCTTGCTGGCCGATCAGATCTTCTACGACGAAACCAACCTTCTGGCCTCGAATTTCTACTACAATCACCGACAGCGGACCCTCTGTCTCCAACGGCTTAAAACCAAGGCATTCAGCCAGATCATACAGGGGCAGCACTTCGTTCCTGAGCATAATCACTTCATGCTGCTGCACTGTCTTGATTTGACTCCGCTCCACCTGCAGATTCTCACGCACCGCCTGAATCGGGATGGCAAGTGTCTCCCCGTCAGCTACAACCATTAACGCCTTAATAATTGCCAAGGTTAAAGGCAGCTTGATGACAGTGCGCATGTAGTGTCCTGGCTCGGATTCGATTTCGATTGTTCCGCTTAAGGATTCTACAGTTGACTTAACCGCATCCAGCCCTACACCCCTGCCTGAGAGATCGGTAACTTGCTCAGCGGTAGAAAACCCTGCGCTGAACAGCAAATCGGCAGCTTCTGACACGGTTATGGGGCCGTGATCTGGACTGAGCAGTCCTTTTTCCACCGCTTTCGCCCTGATTCTCTCACGATTGAGCCCCTGGCCGTCGTCGCTGATCTCAATTAAGATGTGGCTTCCTTCATGTCTGGCCCCTAGCGTAATAGTTCCCGCTGCAGGCTTGCCCTTGGCCGTCCTGTCTGCTGCAGGTTCCAGGCCGTGATCAATGGAGTTGCGAATCAGGTGTACCAACGGATCCCCAATCTGGTTAACGATGGAACGGTCCAATTCAGTCATTTCGCCGTAGATTTTCAGGTTGATATCCTTGCCGCTGGACTGGGCCAAATCCCTCACCATGCGCGGGAAGCGGTCGAATACCTGCTTAATGGGGACCATCCGCAGACTCATAGCTGCATACTGCAGTTCGGTGGTGACACGGTCCAGCTGATCCAGGGCCCCAATGCTGTCCTCAACCTTGACCATCTCCAGAACCTGGGTCCGGCTGGTGACCAGTTCACCGACAAGGTTAATCAGCTTGTCCAAGCGCTCCGTTTCCACCCTGACAAGAGCTTCAGGACGGTGCTGCCGGACTGCGGCAGGCGCTGGAGCGGCAGGCTGCGCCTTTTCAACAGCAGCCGCCGTTTCTGCGGCAGGAGCTTTCGGAAGCTCTGGCTCAAGAGCCTGTCCATCCTCCAGAGCTACTGGTTCAACCTCAACCGCTTCGATCTCGGAGATGTTCTCAACAATCTGCTGGATTCTCTCGGCCGACTCTTTGGTTAAAACGGTTAGAATAAAGGTGTCGTCAAACTCTTCCTCTTCCAGTTCCTGTACCGAAGGATTGCTCTGAATAATTGTGGCAACTTCTTCCACTGCCTGGAATACCGTGTAGACGCGCACCGATTTAAGTACAGTGTTTTCCCGAAGGACCACCTTGACGAAAAAGCCCGCGAAACCTTGCGCTATGCCCTGTTTAAGGGTCTCACGCTTAAACTCATCGAGCTCAACTGCAACGGCCGCGGCTTCTTCCTGAAGGGGCTCGGGCATCACTTCCGGCCGTTTCTTGGTTAATGCCTCCAGCATAGCAATTTGCTCCCGAACCGATGTAATAGGTTCTTCATTGATGGTCTGTTCCAGCAGAACTTCCAAGGTGTCTACAGAAGCGAACAAGGCGTTGATCACGTCTTGTGTGGGCTGGAGTTCTTCATTTCGCAACAGGTCCAAAACACTTTCCATTTCGTGTGTAAACTCAGCAAGCTCATCAAAGCCCATAGTTCCCGCCATGCCCTTGAGACTATGGGCTGCCCTAAACATTTCGTCGACAGTGGTTTTGTCCCTCGGATCGTTTTCAAAACTCAGAAGATCCTCGTTAAGCGACTGAAGGTAATCACGGGCTTCTGCTGCGAATACTTCCTTAAATGAACTAATGTCCATGAGCTTCCCCCTTTACATGCCGCACAGCCTCTAGCGCAGGCTGCCTATGCGGTCCTGCGGCGTCGCAATCTCTGTAATCCTTACCCCAAACTGCTCACCGACCACCACCACTTCTCCATGGGCGATGAGCCTCTCATTGGCAAAAAGTTCAATCGGCTCGCCGTGCAGGGACTCCAGTTCCATGATATGGCCTGGACCCAAGCGCAGGATATTGTCGATGGTCATCCTGGTCCGCCCCAGGACTGCCCGTACTTGAACCGGAATATCCCGGATCAGGTCAATATTGATGTTCCCAAGATCATAGCCTGCTCCAGCAGGGGCTGAAGTCAGCGGCAACGGAGAGGGTGCTTCGGCATGGACAGGGCTTTGGCGAAGATCATCCCAGTCTGCACTGACAGCCGCCACGGGCTCAGCTTTTTCCTCAGCCTTCGGCTCAGGCGGCATTAGGCTTTTGACCATCTCTTTTGCAAAGTCTATCCTGGTAACCTGTAAGATGGTGCTGTCCACCAGATCCTCGATTTCCATGCGGAACTGAATGGTAACCACAGCTTCTTCATCGGTCAGATTTCCATCCGTCAGCGCGTCAACGGCAAAGTCGCGCCTGGACGTCGCAGGCGGAGAAATGTCAATGGGACGGGCAAACAGCTCCGCCATCGATGTGGCAGCAGAACCCATCATCATGTTCATTGCTTCGGTAATGGCGCTGAGATAGAGCTCATCGAGCTCGGGCGGGAGGTTGGTTCCATCCTCACCCATCATGAGATTGCCGATAACCAAAGCGTCTTCTTCGCGAATGACCAGCAAATTGGCACCCTGCAGCCCAACGACATAACCGACGTTAACAACAACACAGGGTTCAGGATAGGAAGTTGTAATCGCTTCGGGGGTGCTCAGATACACCTTGGGGACAGTGATGCTTACCTTGCGATTGACCAAAGTGCTCAACGCTGTGGCAGCAGACCCCATGGAAATGTTCCCTATTTCAGCTAAAGCATCTTGTTCCAGGGGGGTTAGAAAATCATTGATATCAGGCTCGTCCAAGGAATTCTCCCCGGAATGTTCCCGCAACAGGGCGTCCAGCTCCTCCTGGGTCATAAGATCGTCATTCATCTTCTTCCGGCCCCCCTTCATCATGTGTATCACAAACGGATGTGATTACTACGCCTAAACGCTGTCCCAAGCGTCCAGGCGTCCCTTTGAACTTGGTCATGGACCCTACTTTGACATCCAGCGTTTCACTCTTCTTAGTGCTGAGGGGAATCACGTCCCCGACAGCCAAATCAAGCAAATCCTGCACCGTTACCGTTGCCTTCCCCAGCTCCACTTCTACAGGGACCACAGCTGAACGAACCTTGGCCTTGAGCAGCTCAATGCGCTTGGGATCCGGCTGCTGCAGCGATTCGAACATGCGGATGTGGGTCAGGTTCTTGATAATCGGCTCTAAAGTGCGATGGGGCAGGCAAATGCTGATCATGTCACTGGTTTCATTGAGGGTAAAGCGCATCGTCACCAGGGCCACCGCGTCCCTGTCAGAGGCAACCTGCAAAAATTGCGGGTTGCTCTCCATGTAATCCAGTTCGAACTTCAGATCAGAAACATCCTGCCAGGCACCGGCCAAATGCTCGGAAAACACGCTTAAGACCTGCCGCTTCAATACCGCTATTTCAATATCGGTGAGCCCGCGGGAACCTCCAATGGGTATGCCGTCGCCCCCGCACAGGCGGTCATGCAGCAGGAACGCTATATCCGGGGTCAACTGCATGATAATATAACCCTCAAGGGGATGGACTGCGTATACGCTGATGACAGAGGGATTCGGTAAAGAACGTACGAAATCTCCAAAGAGTATCTGTTCGATGGACTGAACCCTTAACTCTACCTTGTTGCGCAGCTTGGCCGACATATATCCGGAATATGTCCGGCAAAACTGTTCGTGGATTCTATGTAGGGCGCGCATATGCTCTTTGGAAAACTTGTTAGGTCTGCTAAAGTCATAAACAGGATCTTCTTCTTCAACTATCGTTTCCAGTTCCAGATCTGGTTCAGAAGCCGCCCGTATCAGCAGATCGATCTCTTCCTGCGACAGAATGTCATGCATTGAATCCACCTCCCCTTTACCTAAACTTTGCCCTTACGGGCAAAACACCCTCTTATTATTCATCGGCAGCAAAGGCCCATTTCTTGAGCGTAGTTCTTACTCTGCCTCGGCCAGCTCAGCATCGGAAATAGTCTGCAGCTGGATGGTTTCTTCGGAAGTGAGGATCTTGTCCACTTCCAGCAGAATCAGCAGCCGGTTGTCCAGCTTGCCGACGCCTGCCAAGTAGTCTGCCTTCAAGCCGGCAATGTTGCTTGGCGGGGGCTCAATGTCCTCTTCTGACAGGCGCAGAGTCTCGGTGACTGAGTCTACGATAAAGCCCACCATGCTGTCATTGATTTCCAGGATAATAATGCGGGTATCCTGCGTTTCATCCTGCGAAGCCAGTCCAAACCGCTTGCGCAGAGAGATTACCGGAATAACTTCTCCCCGCAGGTTTGTTACACCCTCGATATAATCAGCTACATGGGGAAGGCGCGTAATATGACCGACCTTAACGATTTCCCTGACGTCAGTGATTTCTACCCCAAACTCTTCATCATGAAGCTTAAACACAACCAGTTGTCTTTCTTTCATCATAATCCCCTCCATAGAAGACTATTCCTATGTCCGGCACAGGCTGGAGCTTATAAACCTTACTGAAAAGCTTATTTCACCTATTTCGCCGTGACAATAGCTTTTCCTTCCAACCAGACCAAGATAAATGAAACCCTGAGATTCCCCAGGGTTCCCCATCATTTCTGCGGTTTCCGCAGTAAAGCCAAGATACTGCTGAAGACAATGGAAGCAGCTAAACCGAGGCCGGTTATTTCAAAGGCGCCGGTAAAGAGTCCCTCCCAGCCGAGGCGTTCGATTTCCGAGAGCATGCCCTTGGTGATGGAACTGCCAAACCCCATCACCGGCACCAAAGCCCCGGCGCCGGCAAACTCTTGGAAGGGCTCGTAGATGCCCAGTCCGCTCAGGACCGCCCCCAGGCAGACCAGTCCGACGAGCAGATGCGCATTTGTGCACTTGGTCACATCAATGATCAGCTGCCCCAGGGCACACACTGCCCCGCCTACTAGAAATGCAATAATGTACTCGATAAGATCTCCCCCTTAAGCCTCAATTACTACGGCATGGGCGATGCAGGGGATGGATTCTCCCTGCGCCACAGTGAGCGAACTGAGAAGCGCCCCGGTGGCAACAACCAAGATGCGCCGGGCCTTGGCCGACTTGAGCTTGTTCAGGGCATAGCCCAGGGTCATGACCGCGATGCAGGCCGCGCCGCTGCCCCCAGCGCCTGTCTTTTGGCCGTCTCCGTAAATTTTGCTTCCTCCGTCCTGCAAGCGATCCAGGCCTTGGAACCCTTCCCCTTCCAGAAGCAGTCTCAGCATTTTCCTTCCCTGCCTGCCCAGATCTCCGGTAAGCACAACGTCATAGTCTTCCAAGCTGCGCCCGGTATCCTTCAGGTGCTGCTTGATGGTGGCAAATGCTGCCGGAGCCATGGCACTGCCCATATCATTTGGATCCTTCAGCCCCATGTCTACAACTGCCCCGAAGGTGGCGTGGGTCACCCTGGGACCTTCTTCCCCAAAACCCAAAAGAGCAGTCCCTGCCCCGGTCACAGTATGATGGTTGGTGGCAATGTGCTTAACATTCAGTTCAATGGGATAGCGGAACTGCCTCTCAGCCGTCTGATAGTGGCTGGCGGTGCCGATCAGCACCTTGCTGGCAAAGTCGCCCTGCAGAAGTGCTGCAGCGAGGCCCATGGCCTGGGCAAAGGTTGAACAGGCCCCATAGATGCCTATAAAGGGAGCCGCATAGGTGGCGGCGGCAAATGTGGAGGAAATGATCTGGTTCAAAAGATCTCCTGCGATGAGAAACTGTACTTCATCCAGCTTGGTGCTGCTTTTTTGCAGCGTTTTT
>MTKW01011315.1_pt1 | contig 21160 bp, 16 predicted proteins | sample 1042761 | NCBI WGS metagenome assembly MTKW01 (sample SAMN06205366, study PRJNA360243) | anaerobic digester metagenome | biome: Wastewater treatment plant; feature: Anaerobic digester sludge; material: sludge; isolation source: anaerobic digester fed with sludge from wastewater treatment plant ... | reverse complement strand
GTAAATAGGCAGACTAATAAAAATATAAAGGCCACTATTTTTTTCAGCATGGTAGCATGATATCTAATATAAGTTAGTACGAAAGGTACGCTTATGGCCAGGTAAGTGGCAAAATCATTTTTATTGTAATAGAAAGAAGTCGGCGCATATCTTTTATATTCTGGTGCGTTTATTAGACCGGATGAACTCAGGTGTGATCCTGTTTTATAATTCCATAAGCCAATGACTATTGATAACCCTAGCATTACTAGCCAGACTTTATAATACTTCCTTAAATACTCAATATTATTGAAATAAATAACAACAAAGCCTATCATTAATACGCCACAACTTAGAAACGTTATATCAAAAATGGCATCTAATTTTGATGGTGCCCAAAGCAAGGTAAATAAAGCATAAAGCCACCATAAGAATAAAAATAGTATATAGTATTTAATATTGCCGATGTTAATTTTCAACTTTCCCTGTTTATAGACGATGGTCAGAATTAAACAGCAAACGAAAAATATAAACCCAATCCGAAAAGGATATAGGTGAATGGACCCTAAATTAATAAGTAAAAAAGATGACCTTACAAAAGATAATGATATTATTAACAACAATAGATTTCTCATATTAGCTTTGTTTTTAACTGATATCAATATGTTTTCATCTTTCATAACTATCTATAACCCTCATGATAATAATTTATTTTAATGCATAAACTTATTATTACTCAAATACAACGCTAAAGTTTGTTTTATTAATAATAGTTATCTAAGACCTTAGCATATTGTCGGGCTAGATTCTGATGAGTGTATTTCATTACATTTTTCTCTACAGGTGAATATTGTATTTCACCGTATTGTTCAAACTCCAGGTACCATTTCATTAATATTTCCCGTAATTTAATCTTATTATTAATGTGAACACCTGTATTTGTAATTTTTAACAATGAACCCACAACCCCGCCCGGTCCTCCAATTGATAATATATTTCGTCTGGCTGCTAGATACTCAAATATCTTTCCAGTGTAGACACCTGATTCGTTGTTATCATTCCAGTTTAACAATAATAACACCGATGATTCTCGTTGTTTTTCTAATGCAAATTCACGTTTTATGATACCATACTGAAATACATTTTGTGTAAGCCCAATTCCTTCAACTTGTTTTTGCAACATATAATTGTGGGGTCCGTAAAATCTTAGCTCAAATTTTTGGTTATCTATACAACCATTTTTCAATAGTTCCTTAACAACTTCTAATAGTATCAGGGGATCTTGTTTCTTAATGTAAATCTGTCCGGTGTAAGTAATAAAAAATTTTTTAGGTTTATGATCTTCTACTCTAACTTCTTCTGGATCAAAAGTATTAGTTATACAGTACACTTCTGATTCGTTATGTATCTTTTGTAATTTTTCAACCAAAGGTTCTGACACCGTCACCAAAGCTGATGCTTTCCTAAGAGTATTACATTCTAGAGTTCTTTCAATGAAAAGCCTTAGAGAAGAATAGTAGTAATAATGATTTTGAGTCCAAAGATCTCTAAAATCAGCTATCCAGGGAATTTGCTGTTCCTGACTAAGTTGAGACGCAATAAGATGTGTACTTGCCGGAGGTGAACTGCTAATAATTGCATCAATCTTTTCTTCTTTTATTAGTCTCTTCCCCTCTTTAACGGCTGTTCTGATCCATGTTTTGAACTCATCAGGATAATCTATGATCTCTTTAAATTTGGCAACACACCAGTTAAAATAAATATTTCTCCCCGGTTGCTCAATCCCTAGTTGATGTTGTAACCCGGTCCCCGGCTTCATACCAAATATATTTTTGATCTTGTCCGAGATAGAGATATAGTTTGTTTCTATAACTTTTGCATAAGGGGCCCACTTACCTTCATTTAATGGGGTTGTTAGTATAATTGATTCCCACCCATAATCAGGAAGATATTTTGCAAGTCCCCCTATTCTATTTGAAGCCACCCCCGGGCGCGGTGGATAATGATATGCAATGATTAATACCCTTTTCATAAAAACCACCAGTCAGTTATTAAGTTCTTTACTATACATCTCGCAGTTTGCCACGTGCCCATTGGCTAAAAGCAACTCCTGTTTTCCAGTACAGCGTCCAATCACCCCGCTGGGGAATAATCGCTACCGGCCAGCGGTTGCCGGAGAGCCTGCAGTAGAAAAAAAGAGCAAACAGGAATGATACAAAATATGAGACCGTTGAAGCCCAGGCTGCACCTACGATTCCGAAACGCGGAATCCATAGAATGTTTAAAATTACGTTGGCAGCTACAGTGGCCGCGCCACCGTAAGCATTTAAAATAGGGCGGCCCCGCCCGGCAAGATCGTTGCTCAACACCCGGCCGGCGCTAAGCGCCACAATCCCGACCAGCAATGCCTGCAACGCCTTAACCGCAGGCAAAAAAGCCTCGGAATAAAGGAACAGCACAATCCAGTGGCTAAGAAGCGCAAGTACGAGCGCTCCAAGCGCCGTCGCCCAGAGCACGGTGCGGGCCACCAGGGGGGTAAATTCCTTCTGCATCTCTTCTTCAGTCTCAGCCGCTACGCGGGGAAAGAGAACGGTGCTGGCTGCCTGGGAGATCATCCAGAGTTTTTCTACCAGCCCTACCCCCACGGTATACAGCCCCACGGCAGCCGGACCCAGGAAGCCATTGACCAGGAAGATATCGATCCGGTAATTAAGAAACCCCAGAATGTTCGCCAGGTGCGCCTGGAGGCCATATGTGGTTGCCTGTTTTACATAGAGTGCGTCAGGTTTGAAATCAATCCCCCCCGCAACCTTTTTGGCCAAGCAAAACAAGAGGGCATCAACAATCAACCAGGTAATCAACCCGGCAAGTATGGCTCCGGTCACCCCTGCCCTCAATCCCAGCAAAGCAAGCGCGATAAGCCCGAGAAAGAGAGCGGCCTGCACAATTTGAACATAATTGAACTCTTTGATGCGCTGGGCGCCGAGAAGCACATACCGGACATACGAGAAAAATATCTCTACAGGCACAAGAACCAGGGCCAGGAGAAGATAGCCGGGAGGAACTCCGGGAACAACCGCCTCCCGAAAAAAGAGAATTACAACCAGGCCGGCAAGGATGCCGGTAATGCCGATGCCCAGGCTGAGCAGGACGTTGTTCCCCAGGATCACCTGGCGCCGGAACTCGTCACGGGCTACATAGTAGACCGTAGCCGATCCAATTCCCAGATTGCCGAAGGTTACAATTAGAGAGGGTAGAAGCATGGCCAGAGAGTAAATTCCCTTACCCTCAGGGCCCAGAACCCTGGCTAAAATGACAGATGTCCCCACTCCTACAAGGAGACTTAAGACGCCTGCGCTGAACGTAATTGTTGTGCCTCGAATAAATTTACCGCTGCTCATTGGCTTCTCCTTAAAGAATAAAGTCTGCAAGATTTATTAATTTGATACAGTACTTCTATAGAGGTTATTCAACACTTCACCTACGGCTTCGTAGGAATAGCGCTCTCTTGCAAGCTCCACTATCCGCTCACGTGAGAAGGATGGGAGGTTGTTAAGAATGGAATCAAGAGCCTTTACTAAACGTACTGAATTTTTTGGCGGAACCAGCACGCCGACTTCATCGTTGATTATCTCGGGGATGCCGCCAACATTTGTGGAGACAACGGGCAATCCGGAGGACATGGCCTCAATGATCACGCATGGCATGTTTTCCCACTCGCTGGGTAGAACAAATATGTCGGCATTACCCATATACTCCGCAACCTCTTGTTTGGTTTTCAATCCGTGGAAACGAACATGTTCTTGCAACCCAAGATCGTGTGTCATTTCCTCATAATCTTTCCGGCATGGCCCGTCGCCAACTATGTCGAGCACGAAATCATCTCGTTTTTTCTTTAGTAGAGTCAGCGCCTCAAGTAAATATGGAATACCTTTGATTGGAGTAAGAAGAGCTACAAGCAACAAGCGCTTCCTGCTGTATCCACCCATTGAATTCCTGTATCTCGAAGTAAAAAGGGAAGTATCTACTACATTTGGAACCACGCGAAACCTCGCTTGTATGCCATAAGCCTCAATATGTCTTTTCAAATCCTCACTTACCGGGCACACCAGATCAGCCTGCTCGAAGGTAAATTTGGCTTTAAGCTTCTCCACGCCTCGAACAAGCCCGCGTGGGAATCCGGAAAAATGTTCTGTAACTATTACCGGAATTCCGTAGCGCTTCCCGATCAGTACCGCCGGAACCCCGGCCGAATATACATGGGCATGGATAAGAGCGGGTTTAAACTCTTCTTTTAGTAGCTTTCGATAAGCGTAAAACATACTCTTTAAGTAGACAAAGTAGGTGGTTTTTGGAACAGGTAACTTCCGGTACCGCAGCCGAAGGGTCCGGATGCCGTCCTCAATGTTATCTTCAACCTGGTAATAGCTGCGAATTCCAAGATCTACCCCTTCACTGTAGATGACCACCACATCATTGTAAAGCGCCGTTGCTTTAACGTGCTCCCTCACAAAAATACCGGCCGCAGGGTTATCCTTGGATGGATACCATCCTGCAATATGCAAAATTTTCAACTACTGCGCCTCCGCGCACATTCTTCACACTCTAAAGCCATGTTTTTGTCCTTTCCCATGATGACAGAGCCGCACCTGCAGGCCCAGCCCCTGATTTCAGCCGGGTTGCCGTAAACAATCGCATGATCAGGAACATCTTTGGTCACCACCGCGCCGGCGCCGACCAGGGCGTGGCGGCCAACGGTGATACCGCAGACGATGGTGGCGTTGGCCCCGATGCTGGCCCCCTGCTTGATCACCGTAGGAATATAGTCATCCGCTGTATTGCGGGGATAGGCGCTGCGGGGTGTTTTAATGTTGGTGAAGACCATGCTCGGTCCGCAGAAGACATCGTCTTCGAGGATCACCCCTTCGTAGACGCTGACATTGTTTTGAATCTTGACGTTGTTGCCGATCTTGACGTTCTTGGCGATAAAGACATTCTGCCCGATCTTGCAGCGTTCGCCGATGACAGCGCCGGCCATGACATGACCGAAATGCCAGATCTGGGTCCCCTTCCCGATCTGAACCGGCTGATCGACATATGCCGATTCATGCGCAAAATATTCTTCTTCTTTCAAGTTACTTCTGGACCTGGGCCGGTCAGCCTGAACAAGCACCTCGATCACCTTTTGACCATCGCGGCCGTTTGCCAATGGCTCAGTGCGCTCATTGATGCACTGTAAAAAATGTCGGGCCTCTTCTTCGAGGGCATCCCGGTCAGTAAAGATAACTTCACTGCGGCCCTGATTGTAAACTGAGAGGTCTGGATTAACCCCTTTTTGATGGTGCCAGATTTTATTTTCATGCTCATCGTAAGTCAGCATCCCCTGGGACCCGACGATGACTGTCTTCCGCTCATCCTCTGGCCACAGCCATGAAAGATGAACATGAGCCTGCACTTTATTTTGAAAAACAATATGCAGATGGACATCATCGGCAACCTCCGGCTGCAGCGCCGCTTTCCCGGCAGCGGTCACGCTCTTTACCGGTGAGTTGACCAGCTTCAACAGGACCGCTATATCATGCGGGGCAAAGCTCCAGAGAACATTCTCCTCCCTCCGGACCTTCCCCAGCTTGGCCCGGCACATGGAGATATAGTAAATATCACCGATCAGTCCCGCGCGAATAGATTCAATCATCTTCCGGACAGCGGGTTTAAAGAGCAGCAGGTGCCCGACCATGACAATACTGCCTTTGCTGTCAGCGATTGTATTTAGCGTCTTTGCCTCTTCAATGGAGATGGTCATCGGCTTTTCCACCAGCAGATCTTTATCCGCCTCCAAAACGGCCCTGGAAATCCCAAAATGGGTCGGCGCCGGTGTGGCTACCACGGCCGCACTCAGGCCCGGATCGTCAAGGGCATCGAGGTGATTTCGATATGTCCGTATTCCGGGATAATTTTTCTTGATCTCATCGCGAAGCCGCTCATCGGCTTCGGCTACAGCAGCAAGTGCGCCCAGACGGTGAAAAACACGCAGATGATTTTTCCCCCACCTGCCGGCGCCAATAAGCAGAACACATGGTTGTTGCTTCATCTATAGTTCAACCTCTCATAATTACCAATTTATCTGGCCAATTTACAGTAAAACAACCTTGCCTTCCCGGCCGGTTATCCCGCTGGTTGCATTCCGAGTATCAAGAATTTTAGGCGCACTTTTTACCAGCTTCTCGTAATCTATACAGGAATGCTCCGTCGCGATGACCACCAGGTCGACGCTTGTTAAAAGATCTTCTGTTAGCGGTTTCGATCGGTAAGACCGCCCTTTAAGCTCAACCTCATCCACATGGGGATCATGGTAGAGCAGTTCTGCTTTGTCTTCAATTAGCATCTCGGCAATCTTGATCGCCGGTGATTCACGGCAGTCCCCGAGATCTTTCTTGTAGGCCATGCCGATAAAGAGAATTCTCGACCGGGAAACCGCTTTCCCGGCTTCATTTAAGGTGCGGTGCACCTTCTCCCTGACGAACTCCGGCATGCGCAGGTTGATCTCACCGGCAAGTCCGATAAAACGAGTGGTAAAGCCGTATTCGCGGGCCTTCCACTCGAGATAGTGGGGGTCAATGGGAATACAGTGCCCCCCCACGCCGGGACCGGGATAAAAAGGCAGGATGCCAAAAGGCTTGGTGAAGGCGGCATCGAGCACCTCCCACACGTTCAGCTCCATCTTATCACACAAGACGGCCAGCTCATTGACCAGGGCGATATTAACGGCGCGAAAAGTATTTTCAAAGACCTTGACCATCTCTGCAGCCCGGGCGCTGGAGACCGGGACAATATTTTCAATGGTCTGCTCATAGAACGTTTGGGCTACTTCGAGTGAATGCGGCCCGACCCCGCCGACGACCTTGTTGGTATTCTGGGTCGTGTAGCGTTTATTCCCCGGATCGACCCTTTCGGGCGAGTGGCACAAGAAAAAGTCTTCCTCAGCTTTCAGGCCGGAGCTCTGTAAAAGCGGCAGCAAGACCTCTTCGGTAGTACCCGGGTAAGTGGTGGACTCAAGAGAGATCAGCTGACCCGATCGTAAATGTTGGGCAATCGCTTCCGTAACATTTATTACATATTGCAGATCGGGGACCTGGTTCTGCGTCAGCGGTGTAGGCACACAGATGACTACAACATCGGCAGCAGTGACCGCATCAAAGTCAGTTGCCGCCGTGATCAGGCCCTTCTCAACCAGCTTCTTCAGTTCACTGCCGCGCACATCAGTAACATAACTTTCTCCGGCGTTGACCTGTTGCACCCGCCTGGAATTCTGGTCGATCCCGATAACATTAAAGCCCACCTTTGCCTTTTCAACCGCAAAGGGCAGCCCTACATAACCGAGCCCTACCACACAGACGCGCGCTTCCCGCTCCTTAATTTTTTGTATAAGATGCTGCTTTACCCGGTTAACGGATGAAAAATGGGCTGCTTCAGCCACAAGTCCACCAGCTTTCTACTGTTTAAAGAATTCAATAACGGCATCGGCGACAATTTTCACCTCATCGTCGGCAAGCTCGGGGAACATCGGCAAAGAGAGAACCTCCCGGGCGGCCTTTTCCGATACCGGAAAATCGCCTTCTCGATAACCGTAAGATTCAAACACCTTTTGCAGATGCAGCGGCTGGGGATAATAAACCGTCGAGCCGATACCGCGTTCCTGGAGCCAGGTCCGCAGCTGCTCTCTCTCAGATGTCTGGATGGTATACTGATGATAGATATGCTCCAATCCTGCCGGCTCCACCGGCAGCTTCAGCAGACCTTTCTCTGCCGGTTCCTGTAAAAGTATATGGTAAAGATCGGCAATGCCCCGGCGGCGCGTATTCCAATGCGTCAAGCTCTTCAGTTTAATCCTCAACACCGCTGCCTGCAGCTCGTCCAGCCTGCTGTTGACACCAAGCAACTGGTGGTAATATTTGGGTCTGGCGCCGTGCACCCGCAACAGCTTTATTTTGTCAGCCACGGCGGGGCTGTCTGTAACCACCATTCCGGCATCGCCAAAGGCCCCCAGGTTCTTTGTCGGAAAGAAACTGAAGCAAGCGGTATCGCCAAAAGCGCCGATTTTCTTCCCTTTATAAACGGCTCCGATGGCCTGGGCCGCATCTTCAATTACTTTCAGGTTATATTTTTCCGCCAGCGCCATAAGGGGGTTCATTTCGGCCGGGCAACCGTACAGATGCACCGGCATAATCGCCCTGGTTCGCGGAGTTACTTTAGCTTCAACAAGCTCAGGATCCAGATTCCAGGTAGCGGTATCGATATCGGCAAAGACCGGCCTCGCGCCAGTCCGAGTCACAGCGCCGGCCGTGGCAAAGAAGGTAAACGGCGTGGTAATCACTTCGTCGCCTGGTCCAATTTCTAAAGCGAGCAGTGATAGATAAAGAGCGTCACTGCCGTTGGCCACACCAACACCGAACTCTACACCGCAAAGCCGGGCAATCTCTTCTTCGAAGGCGCTAACGTTTTCACCTAGAATAAATTGTCCTCGATCAATAACCAGGTCTAAAGCTTGCATTAGATCGTCTTTGAGTTCTGGATTATGACGCTTCAGGCTGAAGGAAGGTATTTCTACAGGCCTTGACCAGTTTAACACAGTTTTTGCCCTCACTTACATCTTTATTTTATTTAATCAGCCCCATTTGATAAGTCACGAGAAGTCGGAGCACCAATCAATAAGTAGTTACGTATAAAAATAATTAATGTCGACAGCATCAAGCCTAATAAAACTGCAATAGCGACATATGCTTTCTTGTTTACATAAACTGGCCGGGCTGTATCACTTTGACTGTTCAACCAGAGATCGGCATCTACCGCTTTATTTTCAGTAAGTTCTGTTAAATCGAAATTAAGAAGCTCCAGCTCAACAAGGAAGGAAGCCTTCTCCTCTAGAAGCCGTTTGTAGACAGGGTCCTCTAAAAGCTCTGCAACCCGATCATCCCGGGACAGCAGATACTCTTCAATGGCTTTATCCAGGAAAGCGATCAGCTTTTCGGTGCGCTCTTTTTCCAGGTTTATCTGCTCCAAGCCGTAGCGAGAGACAGTCTTGATGATGGCCACCCCGGTTTGTTTCATCGCGTTCACACAGATTTCGGGCTCGGCATATTTCACCTCGACCTGTAGAACAGATTCATGATCGGGTAAAGCGCTCACCGTTATAGACTGGGCCAACAGGTCCGGCTCTACCGTCAAATCTTTCAATGCATCTTTAACCACCTGGTTTTGCTCGATTAAAGTAATAATGTCTTTGCCTTTTACGTGGTACAAAGACAAATCGAGAAGTCCAGTGGACTTGTAAACAGGTGTAACAATGAAGTAAATATAGCAGAAAACTGCTATTGTAAATAGAGCCGTAACCGCTAAAATCAGGTATTTTCCCCGCCACAAGACCTGAAATATTTCCCTTAAATCGATTTCATTTTCCATATTTCGACCTCTCGCAATAGTATTAGACATACCTATATTCCACAAGGCATGTTAAAACCCTTTATCCAAGAGCTTCTGACCTGCTCAAAAAATGGCCAGGATTTAAGTTATTCTCACCACGGTTAACAAATCCACCTGGACCGGAAAATCTGGTGGGTGCCGCAGATATTCTTGGGGCGTCAGTCCTGCGGGTTTACTTCTTCACCTACAGCTGTTAAGATCTTGGTGAATTCCTTAAACAGGTTCTCATAATCAAGTTCATCCGGAAGCACGGTGATCTCTTTTTCGGGGGAAGTGAGTTGAGTTGCCAATGCAGCTATCTCCGGGCTGGTGACAATAATTGAATCAGCCCGGCAGTATACTTTTAGTACATTCCGCCGGACCAGGAAATACATGATTTTTTTCAGCAGGCTATCCCTGGAATCGATAAAGTAGCTATCAACTTCCCGGAGCTCCATAATCAGCGGCACCTTGTAAAAACAGCTCAACGAATAGGCCGGCCCGGCCGAAGCAAGCGGTGGCAACGAAGCCAGCACCAGGTCAGGATGCGGCAACCGGCGGCCTTGACGAGCGGCTTGACGGGCAAAATAGGTACTAATGCGCCTCTTTTCCCATGTTCTCATCCGGGAGTTGTAACCAAGGTTAAAAGTAACTATCGCCATGCCGTCTTGCTGCAGCAGCCCCACTTTTTTCTTGCCCAACAGCAGCCCCAACTCAGAATTGCCTGTAATGATAGTAACCTGGTGTCCCCGGTCAACCAGCCGGCGGCCTATCTCAAAATATCGTCGCCCCGGTACAGTTCCGTTAATCGCAAAGAATTGATCTATTATCAGAATATGCAGCTCTCCGCCCCCCTAAATTCTGTACTTATTTTAAATCTGATACTTCCACAAAGATTATATGTTTCACTGCTTTAACGAGGGTCAATTTTTCACAAGTTGGTAGGCAAGCCCGGTGATATCGCCGGCGCCCATGACAATGATCATGTCGCCGGGGCGGGCCCATTCGAGGGCAAGGTGCCCAAGTTCATCGATGTCATCGCTGCAATGGACCGGCTGTCCCTTAATTTCACTGATCCGCCGGGCCAGGGCCTCAGAGGTTATCCCTTCACGTGGTTTCTCCCCGGCAGAATAGATCCGGTGCAGAAGAACCAGGTCGGCATCGCTGAAGGAGCGGGCAAACTCTTCAAAGAAATAGGCTGTTCTGGAGTAACGGTGCGGCTGGAAAATACAGCAGACCCGTTTACCGTCTGCCTTCGCTGCCTGCAAGGTTACCTTTACTTCGGTGGGGTGGTGGGCGTAATCATCGATAACCGTAACCCCTTTTACCTCACCGATAATTTCAAAACGTCGTTTTGCCCCGCGAAATGCTTTTAATGCTCCGGCGCACCGATCCAGGTTTAAGTCTAACTCTGCAGCCACGCTCAGAGCAGCTACAGCGTTGCACACGTTGTGACGACCGGGGACCTGCAGGGTGACGGTCCCTGTCATCGGCTCGCCGCGGTTGCAGAACGTAAAAGTAGACCCCTGTCCCCCTGTTAAAACAATCTTCCTCCCGGTATAATCTGCCTCGCCCCCAGCTCTACTCTCAGCAAGACCGTAGGTGACCACTTTACGATCAACCCGGGGAGCCAGTCCTCGCAGAAAAGGATCGTCAAAACAGAGCACGGCACAGCCTTCCGGGAGCAGGTTCTGCAAAAATGCTTCGTAAGCATTCAGAAGTAAACTAAAGTCATTCTCATAGTGCTCCAGGTGATCGGCTTCTACGTTGGTGATCACGGCAATATTCGGCCGGTAACGTAAAAACGAGTGGTCACTTTCACAGGCCTCGGCTACAAGGTATTCGCTGCGGCCAAAGCGGGCATTGCTCTGGAAAGATGAGACTACACCCCCGATTAAAGCGGTAGGATCGAGGCCCCCGGCTTCAAGAATCAAGGCAATCATCGTCGAGGTGGTGGTCTTACCGTGCGTTCCGGCGACAGCGATACCGTAATGGCTGTTGATCAGGGCGGCAAGTAGCTCGGAACGATGCCACACAGGGATGCCACGCCGTCGTGCCTCCTGCAGTTCGGAGTTTTCGGCGGGGATTGCGGTCGAAAAAACAACCAGTTCCCCTCTATCGATATTGTCTGGATAATGGAACAGCTTGATATCGGCTCCCTGAGCAACAAGGTGACGGATAAGTGCCGAGTCTTTTATATCAGAACCGGTTACCCGGTAGCCCATCTTCAACAGTACCTGGGCCAGCGCGCTCATACCGTAGCCGCCGATCCCAATAAAATGAACCTGCTTCACATCCGGCAGGGTCACCGGCGTTCCCCCTTAATCAAGCTCTTTTTCAAGTATAATCATTGCTTTACCGTAAAAGCACTTATGCTTAACAGCAGTAATTATATCAAAAGCTGCAGTGTTAAACAAATCTGTCGTGTACAGATCTTTCATATTCAACTTAAGCCACTGGGCAGACTAAAATTATTAGCCAGTGATCCGGCCATGTCTGCAATCCATTAAGCTAACACCTGTTTAGATATTCTTTCATATGAAAAAGTCTCATAGCCTATTGTTTCTGCTGTTAGCTTCATCTCCCTGAAAACATCACCATTTTTCATTAACAGGTAAATGCTTTGAACAATCTCGTTCTCATTCTCTCCTTCAATAAAAATACAATTTCCCCCGACATCTACATATTCCATGCCGACCCATCGCCTACAGATCAGGGGCAGCCCACAACATATAGCCTGCTCCCACAGTGCTGATTTTGTGCCCGGAAATATTGCTGCATCCGCAGCCATATAGTAATCATACACCTCTTCCCCTTTTAGCCAGCCAATGAACTGAACCCGTCTATCTTCATCAATTAACTTTAGCATTTCATCTTTAATGTCATTAGAAAAATCCCCAAAAATAATTAGTTTAAACCTGTCCGTATGGACTTTCCGAATTGCCCTGAGCAATAATTCAATATTTTTCTCTCTGCGAAGTTTACCCCCTGTGATAAACAGAAAATCATCGCTACTTAGATTAAGTTCCTCCCTTATTCGTAGGGATATTTCATCTTTTTTATCAAAGTTTATTATTTTAGTATCTGCACCTAAATATAAATAGGACATTTTATCATCAGGAATATGGTACATCTCTTTGGCAAAATCCCTACACCCCGGAGCCAATACATACACCATGCTGATAAATGGTAATGCCCTTTGAATAGCAATCTTATAAATTACTTTATGCAGTATTTGCCTGGACAATATATTCCTCGCACTATTTATATTTGCAGCATGATTATCCGCAATTAACTTGCATTCTGGATTGTTTTTTACGTAGCGAGATACTTGATGTAAATCCCAAAACTGTATTCCATGGCAAAATATCAAGTCCGGATTTTCTTGTTCAATTGTTTTATAAGTATCCCGATAGATCTTAAGTTTGTCATTAATTGGGCCAAGCCACCGGTATTTATAATCTATTCTTATCACTTTAATACCATCCGCATTGATATATTCTCCAACATCAGCCAGCCCTGGTTTTCCTTTTTGATAGGTAAATCTTGAAGCGATAATTGTCACTTCATGACCGTCATCTTTATTATATTTAGGAAGAATATTTTCCTGGTAACCGAAATTATCAATATAGAAGTTTGATAAACATAAGTGTACAATTTTCATTAACTTATCCCCCAGACAACCCTGTTAACGTAATCTGTATAAGATAAGATAATTCTCAAGACCTTGGCTGACACATTAGGCATACTGTAATCTTCGACCAACCTCAAAGTATCTTTACCTTGTGTTTCCAATACCTCAAGCGCCTGAAGGATCCTCTCTTTCTTGAGACCGACCATCATCACAGAGGCTTCTTCCATTGCTTCCGGTCTCTCATGGCTCTGCCTGATATTCAGAGCTCTAAATCCTAGAATAGACGATTCTTCGCTGATGGTACCGCTATCGCTAAGGACGGCTTTGGCATTTATCTGAAGCTTCACGTAATCATTAAACCCCAGCGGCTTCATTGTCTTTACAAAGGGATTAAACGCAACTCCCTTTACTTTAATCATATTTCTAGTACGCGGATGCGCACTAACAATTAAAGGTAACTTGTACGTTTCCGCGATAATGTTTAGACTGTCCACCAGGTCTAAAAAGTTGGTTTCAGAATCTATGTTTTCTTCTCTGTGTACCGAAACCACAAAATACTTGCCCTGTTCAAGGCCCAACCTTTCGAGAACATCTGATTTCTCGATGTCATCTTTTCTCGAATTCAGGACCTCGTACATGGGGCTACCGGTCTTGATGACTCTTTCCGGCGACAGCCCTTCTCTTAACAGATATTCTCGAGCAATATCACTATAAGTTAAATTTATATCAGCAATATGGTCGACAATCTTTCTATTGGTCTCTTCGGGTACTCTTTGATCAAAACACCTGTTGCCCGCTTCCATGTGGAAGATCGGGATATGTCTTCTCTTTGCTGCAATGGCGCAGAGACAGCTATTTGTATCCCCAAGCACTAAAAAAGCATCCGGCTGTACTTGTTCCATAACCGGGTCTATCTTCATCAGAATTTGACCGATGGTCTCTACAGCTGTTCCAGTGGCAGCATTAAGAAAATAATCGGGCTTCTTTAACTTAAGGTCCTTAAAAAAAACTTCATTAAGCTCATAGTCGTAATTCTGTCCAGTATGAACGAGAATCTGCTCGACGGCCTTTGATTCTTCCAATTTATTAATTACAGCGGACAACCTGATTATTTCAGGCCTTGTCCCCACGACCGTCATTACTTTAAGCCTTTTCAATGGCTATACCTCCAAATAATAAGTATCCTGGTTTTCCGGTTCAAAGGGCTCATTTGCCCACATGATCGTAATCATATCCCCTTCTCCAAGGTTTTCAATGTTATGCGTATAACCGGGTGGGATATCGACAACTTCCAATTTCTCTTCACTGACATAATATTCTATGATTTCATTTGAACCAATTTTTCTAAAGCGGATTATACCTTTGCCGCCAACCACCAGGAACTTTTCATTCTTTGTGTGATGCCAGTGGTTTCCTTTTGTAATCCCGGGTTTTGAGATGTTTACAGATATTTGTCCTCTTTCCGGTGTTTTAATGAACTCAGTAAAAGATCCTCTATTATCCACATTCATCTTCAGCTCATAGCTAAAATGATCTTCAGGAAGATAGGTAAGATAGGTGCTGTAAAGCTTCTTGGAAAATGGCTCCGCCATGTTTGGTATAGAGCGCTCCTTTCGGCTCCTTTTAAATGAATAAAGTAGATCCACAATCTTTCCCAAAGTAACGGTGTGTACGAAAGGGATTTCACAGAATTCTCCAACCCTATTCTCATTACCATCCAAAGCGTCAATCAATTCTTTTACAACGTCGTCTATATAAACAAGACTCATCATGACACCCGGATCATTCACTTTTATGGGTAAGCCACGGACAATGTTATAGCAAAACGTAGCCACTGCACTGTTATAGTTCGGCCTGCACCACTTACCGAATACATTGGGGAATCTATAGACTAAAACCCTGGCCCCAGTTTCCTGGCCATATTTAAACAGCAAATCTTCCCCGGCCTTTTTACTTTTCCCATAAGGATTATCCAATGCCGCTTGGATTGAAGAGGCGAGCATCACGGGACAGGTATTATGATGTTTCTTTAACTTATCCAGCAGAATTGAGGTGAAACCGAAGTTTCCCTCCATATACTCAGCCTGTTCCCGGGGGCGGTTAACCCCGGCCAAGTGAAACACAAAGTTTGCTTCCCGGCAGTAGTGCTCAAGCAGGGCCGGGGCAGTTTCCTTGTCGTATTCAAAGATTTCACCGTATGTTCGATTCTTAAGTTCTGCCACCAGATTCTTGCCAATGAATCCATAAGCTCCGGTAACCAGTATTTTCAAGCTCCGTGCCACCTTTCCAGCTCTTCTTTTACATAATCAACCTTCAATAATTTCTCTTTGATCTGCTCAATATTCAATCGCTCAGTGTTGTGCGAGTTATATTCATCTTCCGAAGATAATTTTGGGTCTCCTTTTACAAAGTACTTATCATAGTTAAGCTCTCTCTTGTCAGCAGGCACCCTGAAAAAACCGCCCACATCTTGGGCCACAACATATTCTTCTCTGGTCAGTAGAGTTTCGTAAAGTTTTTCGCCATGACGGGTCCCAATGATTTTAATCTCATTGTTGGCATTAAAAAGCTCTTTAATCGCCTGGGCTAAATCACTGATTGTAGATGCGGGTGCTTTTTGAACCATGATGTCTCCAGATTCTGCATTTTGAAATGCGAACATGACTAGCTCTACCGCTTCTTCAAGGCTCATCAAGAACCTGGTCATCTGGGGATTGGTCACGGTTAAAGGTTGGCCGCGCTTGATCTGCTTTATAAATAGGGGGATAACAGATCCCCGGGAGGCCATTACGTTGCCATATCTTGTCCCACAGATAAGAGTTTTCTCCGGATCAACAGTTTTAGCCCTGGCCACAAAAACCTTTTCCATCATCGCCTTAGAAATACCCATGGCATTGATCGGGTAAGCAGCCTTATCTGTAGAAAGACAGATAACTTTTTTTACTCCCATTTCAATTGCCCCGGTCAGCACATTATCGGTGCCAAACACATTCGTCTTTACTGCTTCTAGGGGAAAAAATTCGCAAGAAGGAACCTGCTTAAGGGCGGCTGCATGGAAGATATAATCAACATGGTGCATGGCATATTTGACACTGGCTAAATCTCTAACATCACCGATATAATATTTAATTTTATCGTTTTTATAAATATTTCTCATGTCATCCTGCTTCTTTTCATCACGGGAAAAGATACGGATCTCTTTAATCTTTGTATTAAAAAATCGCTTCATAACGGCATTGCCGAAAGAACCTGTTCCGCCTGTGATTAACAGAATTTTATCTTTAAACATTTAATCTCATCCTTTTATACAAAATGCCGCATGATGATTTCATAAGAGTGTTTTGCCGTAAAGTTATTCTCCAGGTATCTCCTTGCGTTAGTGCCCATCTGTTTTCTTAATTTAGCATTACATAATCGATGAACAATTTTGTTAAACTCGTTAAGATTGCCGCTTTCGCACCAATACCCAAATTTGCCTTCTTCAATAACTTCTTTTAAATCTGTATGAACATCGGTAGCTGCCAACACAGGCATCAAAGCCTGCATATAAGAAAGAAGCCTTGAAGGAAAATTCGGTATGGTAAACCTTTGATCAAGGAAGATGAGTCCAACATCACATGCACCTGCCAATAGTTCATAATCATTCGTCGGTAACTGGCTGAATAGCTTAGCGTTTACAGGTTTCGAATAGTCAAAATAACTTTTTAGCTTATTATACTCAGTGCCTGAACCCGCAATTACAAAGTATACCTGTTCATTATCACTATTCGACTTTAAGCACTCAATTATGAAATCAATCCCCTGGGGCTTGCCCAGGTTCCCACCGTAAAGAAAAACGGTTTTATCAGTAGGAATACTATACTTTAACCTGACCTCTTTAGCTTTTTCACCGTCTAGATAAAGATTTAGCGGCTCAATGCTGTTAGGGCATACTTCAACGATATTTCTTTGTATCTCTGGATTGTGTTCTAAAAGATACTCCACATTAGCCGGTGACATACAGCCAATATAATCTGAAATCCGGTACAGCTTCTTTTCTTTACTTCGAAAATACCGATAAAATAGGCTTCTTTTACTTAACATATTTAAATCAACTGCATTTTGTGGGAATATATCTTTCAGTAACAGGTAGGATTTGGCTCCGTCCCTGGTCTTGATATATCTAATCACTTTTTCAAAAGTAATCGGTGGTGTAGAATATATAATCAAGTTAAACTTTACGTTGTTTAAATGCTTTCTAATCTCTTTAAGAAATAAGGTTTCAATCAATATGGTTGAGATTCCTTTTTCAACCATATTGGTCTTGGTTATATTTCCAATCCTGACTTTAAGAAAGTTGGCTCCTTTTTCGTTTACATATTCCGTTGGCAAATTCAATCTTCTTTCTCTTGGAGAGACCACATAGACTGTATGACCTTTAGATATAAACTGCCTCAGCAGATCGGTATAAATGCCTTTATCTTCTATACTGTTTAACCTTCCTATTGTTAGGAACAATACATTCATTGTCTCACCTGTTATCTTAATAGCACAAGCGGACATTTCGACACCATTAGATGATATTCCTTTAACAGACCAGATCCAAACACCAGCGCTGGGCCGCCCAACCCAGCTTCCTCCGGCATGATGAAATGCTAAGCTCTTAGCAATCACCCTTCCCGGTTCTATCCCCAATCAACGTTTAAATAGCTCTATTTGTAACTTGTGTAACCTAGATTGCAAAATGTCAGAAAAGTAATAGGCCTCTTTCATTTTAAGTAGATAACTTATCAAAAAATAAATAAGCGTACCTAAACCGATAATTAAAAATAGAATAACTGCCTGGTAAACTTTGCTTGCAACCTGACAAACAGGCGTAAGGCAAAGGTTTACCCACCACACCACCAAACCCATGAATGAAGCCGTTCCGAAGATCTTGGCTGCTGCTTTGAATAAGGTTCCCCAGTTCAGTCCGCCTATTTTTCTGCTTAAAAGAATAATATTAAGCATAAGTCCTACAATCGCAGCAATAGAGGTTGCCAACGCCAAACCGGCATGAGCCATGTAGCGGATCAACACAAGATTGAGGATTATATTTAAAGTAACGCTTATTAAAGTGACGAGCACCGGTATTTTTGTATCATGCAGGCTGTAGAAAGTGCGCGCTAATAGCCCGTTCAGGGCAACAGCAAGCAAGCCGGGTGAATAGTAAAGCAGGGCAACCGCTGTCATCGCGGTCGCCTTTTCGTCAAATGCCCCACGTTGAAAAAGCATTTGAACAATAGGGATCCGTAAAATTATGAAACCTAGCATCATCGGGGCAAGCAAGAATATCAGCGCCGTAGCAGCACGTTCCAAACAATCTTTGAATTCCAGAAGACTTTCTTTGTTTGCCAGTTTGTTTAGCTGAGGGTAAAAGACGGTAACTAACGCTATCCCGAAAAGACCGGCCGGCATCATAGATAGCTGGTGGGCAAAGTTAAGCGATGATATGCTTCCTTCTGTTAAACCAGAAGCGAGAATGCGATCAACAATGAGATTTAATTCATTGCCAATTATACCTAGTAGAACCGGTATTGTCAGCACAACTATTTCCTTCATGCCAGGATGGTAAAGGATTATATTGTTATCAAAGACCTTTAATTTCAACAGCTGTGGCACCTGGATCAAAAGTTGACACAAATATCCCAGAATCAATGCTATCGCAACCGCAGCTACTCCATATTTATGGCCAAAGCAAAGCGTGGCGATAATCAAAATAATACTGTAGGGTATCCCTGCGGTAGCCGGTATCAAAAAAGAGTTATGATACTGTAAAAGTGCAGTAGCTAGAGATTTTAGCGCAATAAAAGGTACCGCAAATATCATAATACGAGCCAACTTGACCGTTAACAAGAATGTTTCACCGGTGAAGCTTGGAGCAAGCATCTTTACAATATAGGTTGTAAAATTAAAACCTAAAAATATAAATACCAGGGAAATCATAACGGTTCCATAAAACAGCGCTGTCGCCAGTTTGGCAGCTTCTTCGGGTTCATAATTTTTTATCCTGGTATATACAGGAATAACTGTTGCTTGTAGAGTACCGAAAACATTGGCAAATATGATGGTGGGAATAATTATTGCAACAAAAAAAGCATCAGTTTCAAAACTGGCACCAAATGTTGCGGCCAGCGTCATCTCTCGTCCAAATCCAAGTATTTTACTAAAAACAAAGATAACAGAAACCCAAATAAATGATTTTGCGATAGACCTGTAATTTGTCATAAGCAGTATTTTTCCCCTATTTTAGCCCTGGTCGTGCATTATCCTTCTAAACAGTTTAAAGTGTAATTCAGCACTTTTCTCCCATGAATTTTCATGAGCGGCGATAGCTGCATTTCTTGTATATTCGGGTAAATGCTTACCGCCGATTACACGCTTGATCGTGTTGTGCAGGTCATCAATATCGTTTGCTCGACAAATTTGACCAATGTTATACTTTTCGATATATTCTTTAAAACATCCAACGTCAGAAGCCACTACCGGCTTCCCATATTGTATCGCTTGCATGAATACACCGCTTTGTGAGTAAAAATATGTATAAGGCAATACTACAAGCTCACATGCTTGGAACAATTCGTTGGTAAACTCCTCTGAAATGTATTCGATATACTTGATGCAGTTAACTCCATTATCCTCAATCAATTTATCATATCTATCAAATGAATCACCAAAAGGAACCGCCCCAGCTACTATCAAATTGCAATCAATACCTTTTAGCGCTTTTATCAGGAGATCGAAGCCTTTCTGTTTACGAATTGAACCATAAAACAGAATGCTATTCTTTCCATTATTTACTCCAACGTTTGCCTTACATTTATCCACATCCAGTTTCGGATAATTAGTTTTTGTTCCGTGATGAATAACCGATACTTTTTCTGGCGTTATACTAAATTCATTACATAATTGATCTTTATTCATTGAAGAATGAACTATCAAATGGTTTGCCTTTTTATAGATGTTTCTTAACGAACCCTTACTCCAATAAAAAGATTCAACCGGGGGGATTACGTCATGAACAGTAAGCAATACTTTTGAATGTCTCTTCAGGGATGAGAAGAAATACTGGTCGAATATTGGGATTGTACTTTGGATAGATACTATATCCGGTTTCATTTGCTTTACGATATTATTGCGCAACTTTATGTTTGTAATACTTTTGTAAACCCGATCGGTCAGCCACACCGGTGAATATCTTTTAATTTTCCGATAGGGTTCCAGGACTTCAAGCACTCGAATGGTTTTTTCTAGTTGATCTGAATATAATTTACCCATACTTTTTAAGTAAATAATTTCATTTTGATCATCATGATTATAAACCGCATTGCATAAAGCATGCGTATAACTTGTAAACCCCGGGCTGTTTTCATAAAATAATATTTTCATCGCAAAAAGTTAACCCCGTTTAGTTAATAATTTCGACTATGCTTTTGCCCATTTCATCCCAGTTTAGCAATTCTACTTGAGTATGTGCTTTTTCTAAAATGTCTTTCTGTTCATCATAGTTTTCAACCACATATCTCATTATTTTGTATAGGGCAACCCAATCTCCCGGTGGAACTAAATATCCGGTTTCTTTATTAACCACTTGTTCAGATAGACCGCCTGTATCTGAAGTAATCACCAACGATTTATAGACCATGGCCATAGGGATCACCCCGGATTGAGTTGCATCGATATAGGGTAAAACCGTGATAATATTGTCACCAATAAAAAATGAACCTACTTCTTCATCTTTGATCCAACGATTTACTACGGTTACATTCTTAAGCTTTTCATATTCCTTTATATATTTTTTAAAGTTTCCGCTACCTACAACTGAAAGAGTTATATTGTCGTATTCTTCGGACAATCTTTGATATGCCTTTGCTAAAATATGAAGCCCTTTATATTTTGTAATCCGTCCAAAAAAAAGAAAGTTTATTTTACCGGGATCATATTTAACTGTACTTGTCGATGTGGCAACGTCTTTATAATAATCAACAATCCCGTGAGGGATCACATGGATTTTTTCCTTTCCCCTGTGATAGAGCTTTTCAGTGTATTCTCTGAAACTATTCGATAAAA
>MTKW01019297.1_pt1 | contig 21170 bp, 16 predicted proteins | sample 1042761 | NCBI WGS metagenome assembly MTKW01 (sample SAMN06205366, study PRJNA360243) | anaerobic digester metagenome | biome: Wastewater treatment plant; feature: Anaerobic digester sludge; material: sludge; isolation source: anaerobic digester fed with sludge from wastewater treatment plant ... | reverse complement strand
TTAACCAATATCCTGTCAAGAATAATCGGGCAGAATCGGGGGCAAAACCGGGGGTCAGGTCTTGAAAAGCCACATTTACCATACCCCATACTTGAAGTTGACCCGTTCAGGTACAACAACAGGGTGAGAGAGAACACCCTGGGGTATGGATACCCCACCCATTCATACGCTTGCTCCAGACTTGATGATGGCAGGGTAGTAAAATGCTGCATTTCAAGACCTGACCCCATCATGGTTGACCCCATGATGGTGCAAGGAAGGCTGTCCGGGAATTCAGGACAGCCTTCCTTTTGGGTTCAGCCAGGTATTGTAAGGGAGATCAGAGTTCAAGCGCGCGTCGATAGATCTGCTCGTAGCTTTCCAGAGTCAGATCACGCGGGTTGCCGATGGTTTGCGGATCATTGAAGGCCTCGCGTGCCAGCATGGGAATATCTCCTTCGCCAATACCCATATCCTTGAGCCCTGGTATACCGATATCTTCAGCCAGGTCGCGCACTTCTTCTACCGCAGCCAGGGCTGCTTCCCGCTCGGTGAGGCCAAAGGTATCAACTCCCAGGGCCAGGGCGATGCGGCCATATTTGGCCGGTTCGCCCATCCAGTTGTACTCCATGACCGGGACCAGCGTCGCTGCCACGGCCAGTCCATGATGTACCGGGAAAATGCCTCCCATGGTCTGGGTCATGGCATGCACTGCGCCGGCGCTTTCAGCGCCATAGGATAATCCCGCCAGAAGGGCGGCCATGGCCATATAGTAGCGGGCTTCCAGATCCTGGCCGTAGGCCACGGCCCGGCGCAGGTATTTGCCCACATATTCGATGGCCATAAGTGCCACCGCATCAGTTTGGGGTTGGGCATAGGCGCAGGTATAGCATTCGATGGCATGGCAGAGTGCATCCATGCCGGTTCCAGCAGTGATCCATGCCGGCATGGAAACATGCAGCAGCGGATCAACCAGGGCCAGATGAGCCGCCAGCAGTGGTCCCCCCACATTAAATTTATATTTCCGCTCCGGATCAGTGATCACGGACCAGAGGGTCACCTCGCTGCCTGTTCCCGCCGTGGTGGGAATGCATACCAGGGGTGGAATACGTTTGGAAAGCTCTTTTTTACCCTCGGCGCATTCATACTCCAGGACCGGTTCATTGTGGGATATCTCTACTCCTATTGCTTTGGCTGTGTCCATGGAACTGCCGCCGCCTACGGCGATCAGCCCATCGCAATCATGGGCGCGGTAGCGCTCTGTTCCGTCAGCTACCGTTTTCAGGGGTGGATTGAATATAACCTCATCATAGATTACATGTTGCACCCCTGCATCCTGGAGGGGCTTCAGGATCTGATCCAGAAGACCGGCCTTGAGCACCCCTTCGTCGGTAACGAGCAGCGGTTTCTTTACTTTGAGCAGGGCCAGTTCACCGGGCAGGTGGTTAACAGCACCAAGGGCGTGCTTCATCACCGTGGGAACCTCAAAATAATGCAGCTGATTCAAGTTTTTCATCGACGAAACCTCCTTTGTGTTCTTTTGCAGAAGCAGGATTGAAGTTGGTTACCTAAACAGGCTGGTCGCTGATGGACAGCTGCTCGAGTCTTGCTGCAGTGGGTATCCCCTCCCTGTTCCAGCCGCGGGCTGCATAGTAGTCATCAAGCAGGTGGTCCAAAATATCCCGGGTAATCATGTGTCCCTTGTGCGGGCCGCTGGGGAGCGGTTCCTCCATGAACCGCCTTGGCAGTGTGTCATCATCACGGGAAAAGCCTTCTCTCAGGTTGAAAAGGCGGACCTGATTCCAGACTCTTTCTCCAAGCAGGATTAGTCCGTTCAGTGACCATTCCCGTCCCGTGGCCGCCTCCAGCATGCGACAGTAAGTCTCGCCCTGGATTCCATATTGAGCGAAATCGCATTTGACCAGCGTATCCAGGCCCGCCAGGTAATTCTGGAGATGGGCCACCATTTCACCCTTGTCATCTAACCCCAAACGGTCAACAGCTTCTCCATTCCATTCGCCGCCTATTTCATAGTTGATGGGAAAGGCGCGCTGGTGACACCCGCCCCGGTCTGCCGTGGCCAGAGCCAGGGCCATGCCGGGTACTGTCCGGGGGCCCCATGCAGGGCATTCAAGCCCCTTGATATGCACGGCGAAGTCGGAAGCAGGATCGCCCATGGCAGCAGCGGCTTTTTTTACGCCTGCAGCCAGAAGATCCCCCAGCCCTTTTTTTCGTGATGCAATGATCTCCAGGAGATAGTCGGCGGCATCGGGATCGCCGAAAGCGATGTTTACTCCTTCCGTATCGGCTGTCGTGATCATTCCTTTCTGGAAAGCCTCCATGGCAAAGCCGATGACACCGCCTGCAGACATGCCATCAAGACCAAGAGCGTCACATTTTTTTACCAGGTAGGCAACCTCCCTGATATCACTGATCCCCAAATTGCTGCCCATCATGGCGGCTGTTTCGTACTCGACAACATCAGAGACCAGCCCCCTGTGCCGCCCACGTCTGATTGTGCCGATCTTGCTGCAGGCGATTGGGCAGCTGGCGCAAGCAACATTGCGCAGCCAGAACCTTTTGTTTTGGCTGACCGCGTTCAGGCCGGAAGCGCCCTCAAAGACGCCGTCATAATAATTGCGGGTGGGCAGCAGAAATTCATCATTGGCAAAATCAATTGAAGCAGCGGTGCCATCCAGGTTAAAGGCGGTGATTGCCTCTTCATCCTTCAATTCCTGGTAAGCCTGGTTTACAGCGTTCTGGAAGGCCACAGGATCATGGACCCGGATTGTCCTGCTGCCGTACAGGGTTACCGCCTTCAAATTCTTGGAGCCCATCACCGCTCCTGTCCCACCCCGTCCGGCATGACGGTTATATTCACAGTTTACCAGGGCATAGGAAACCATCTTTTCTCCAGCCGGCCCGATACAGGCTGTTTTGACTGTGCGATTCTTGACATCTTTTTTGATCTGTTCCGTAGTGCTGAATGTGTCAAGCCCCCACAGGTGGGCGGCATCACGGATTTCCGCAGCTCCATCACAAACCCAAAGATAGCTTGGTTTTTCAGCAGCTCCAGTGATCACGATGCCGTCAAAACCGGCATAGCGGATCTCATGGGAAAAATGGCCCCCAAAATATGAGTCTACAAAGGTGCCGGTAAGGGGAGATTTGGTGATTACGCAGCCGCGCATTGCCGGTGCAAGTGTACCGGTAAGGGGCCCTGGCATGAACATAAGGATGTTTTCCGGAGACAGGGGGTCACATCCCGGGGGAAGCAGATCGTACAAGATCTTTGCGCCGAAACCTTTCCCGCCCACGTAAAGCTCGACGTGTTCGGGGTCCAGCGGTACAGATTTGCAGGCTCCTGTGGTGAGATCCACATGCAGCAGATTGCCCATATAGCTATTGGACATTTTTCTCCGCCTCCTTCCCGGTGATCAGGGTAACCAGTTTCAATGCGCCGGAAACACAGTAGCGGACGCACAGGGGGTCACCGTCACAGAGATCGCATTTATCGGCTTTGCCCTGCGCATCCATGTGGATCATACCGTCAGGGCAGGCATCTACGCAGTCCTTGCAGCCGGTGCATCTTTCCTTGTCAATCATGACTATTCCTGTTTCGGGATTCCTGGAAATCGCCTGTACAGGGCAGGAACGCAAGCAAAAAGCATTCTCACATTGTGTGCAGACCAGAGGACGGTTGAGAAAATTTTCACCTTCCACAAGTATTCTTAATCGCGATAGACGGGGGTTGTAGCCTCCTGCCGCTCGTGCGGAACAGGCCAGCTGGCAGGCATTGCAGCCCGTACAAAGATCGAATTGGCTTCGTAAATAGATCATCTTTTCTTCCTCTTTTTCTTCAATGATGCAAAGCAGCCTATTGGTGGACATTACATATCATTCGAGTTCATCGACATCCTTGTACCACTTGACCCTGTCTCCAATCTTGCTGCGCATTTTCCAGGCCAGCGGTTTGGGTGCAGCATCAATGTGCTTTTTGATCACCTGCAATTTTCCCAAAACATCGTTTTTATCGGCATCTCCGAGTAACCCGGTCTGTTCAGCCGTAGCTCTCACTTTTTCCATATTCATGGTAACTGTTCGCCAGAATCCCCATTCCGTAGCTAGGACCTGGCCGATAATGGTGCCATTGATCGTCTCCTTGTCGTTTTCGCCAATAGGATGCTCCCGGATCAGCATAATTGTGTCGATAATGTCTTTCTCGTTGATCTGGACAATTTGCATCTTCTCCAGGAACAGCTCCGCCAGCGGAATGGTCAATTCATCGACTTCCAGCCTTTCCCTTAAGGGCAAAACATGACAAAAGTCGAGCTTGTCGAAAAAAACGTCCGAATGGAAGGATGTCTCCGGGTGATCAAATATTAGCCGTTTATCCCCATAGAGGGTGGTGATCATCTCATCATGCCGGTAACCCAACTCCTGGTATGCTTCAATAAGAGCAGAGCTATCCTCCGAGCGCGCCACGAAATCGGTGTCGGTGAAAACCCGCCCCCACTGATCATGAATATAGTTGTAACCTGGGCAGTGCAGATTAAAAGCAAGGGCGCCAATTAAACGCAACGGTACACCGCGCTTTTTTGCACAATTGATAATTTTGGTCGCTTCGCCAATAAACTCCTGAGCATTTGTTCCGGTATACTGTGTCACGTTTTTCCCTCTTTTGCAGGCCTGGAATAAGCAGTCCTGCTTTTTTGTTATTTATTTTAACCCGAGGTAAGGACGTACTTCTTTATGCCCTTCCTGTCCATGTCGATAATGCATCCATAGAGCGTGCCTTGTTCATACATACTGCCCGGGTTTATGCACAGGGTTTTTTTCATCCGTTCGACTCCCCGCCCTTCGTGAATGTGTCCTACGAGCGCTAGAGGGGGTTGGTACTTGAAAATAGCATCTCGAACGGCATGGCTGCCAACAGGTATCAAGGATCGGCCGGCATGCTTGGGCCTCAGGTTTTCGTCAAGCTCGGGAGCTTCATCCAGGCCGGAACCATAGGGAGGTGCGTGTAGATTAAACACGCACCTCTCCATGTTCGATACACTGGCTGCCATCTTTTCGATTTTAGCTGTAATTTCCTCTTCGCTGCATTCGCGGTGGGTGTCCCAAGGTGTGGGGTTGGACCATCCAGTGCTGATCATCTCAAAATGGCCGTCCAGATCCAGCACCTTGCCTTCGGCCACTGTAATGTATCTGGATGCGGTGAAAATGCTGTCTATTTCGAACATATCGTCATTTCCCGGGCAGACGAAACATTTGATGCCCCATTGTGATAACCGCTCCTCAGCGAATTTGACCCACCGCTCGGCCATCATCAGCACCTGTTCTACAAAGAGGTTTTCCACTTTCTGTGGATCTGCGCTTAGTTCCCTGTACTCGGTTTCGGTGATTATAATTGGATAGTAACCGCGGTCGGCGATATGCTTCTCCATGGCAATTTTCCGCTCTTCATTCAGGAGCATATCCTCCTCCAGAAAATTGACCTTGTAATTTCCCTTGCCGTCCTTGATAAAAGGAACGAGGGCTTTTCCGGTCATATCGCCGCCAAGGATGATGATATCTGCTTTGTAGAATTTGCCGGCATTGATAAATTTCTTCCAGCAAATTTCCGAGCCATGGACATCAGTTGCAAAAAAGATGGTAGTCATCTACGAACCTCCTTTGAGTATGCCTTACTCTACGGGGATGGTTTTGTGAATTTCCTGCAAATCGATCCCCTGGCGTTTGCGATACCACTTGGAGACGTAGTAGAGGACAATGGTTGCCAGATAGAATGCACCGATATAGATAAATGAGGTAGGCTCATTCAATCCGTAAACATCGTATCTCATCCACATGTACAGGAGGAACAGTAAAAATAGAGTCAGGACCGAACCCATCACTGTAATCAGGGGAAGTCCGAACAACTTCATCCTGGCGATCGGTGATGCGTTGTAAAGTTCCTTGTCCCTGTATGGCAGGATAGTTGCGGCCACGGAGGTGCCGAGATACATTACAGCGATGACTAGGGTGGAGTTCAAGGCGTACTTTTCAATATTGGCCGAGTAGTGCATTGCAGCACTGGTAAGCGTTCCACCAACCGCCATCACCAGAAGTGCATTTAGAGGCGCGCGGAATTTGGTGGTAACCTGGGCCATCCACTCGGGCAGGATGCGGTCAAAAGCTGCGGCAAAAATTACCCGAGTGGAGGAAAGGAAGATGGTGCCGCACCAACCGAAGAACCAGCAGCTCATGGAAAGCAGCAGCCACATCTGCAGCACCGGGCTGTCAGTAAGGAAGCTGACCAGCAAAGCCGGATATGGGCAGACACCGAAGGGCGATGTCCCCTCGTAGAAGGTCAGGTTGGCAGCATTGAAAAACTCCCAGCCGAAAGTGCGGTTGAAAAGAAGAAGCACGATGATACTGAGGATACCAGTGATCACCAGGCCATAAAACATACTCCTGAAGTTGCGCTTAAAATCTGAAGCTCCGCGCACTTCGCCATAGAGGGTGGCTCCCCAGTTGGGCCACAACAGGTAGAAAACGACCATAGGAATCAAGGCCAGGCTCGCACCAAGTTTAAAACTCGAAAGAGGCGGAGCGGTGTAGCCATCGGCGGCAGCTGCTGCCAGGATCTGCTGATAGGTGTTGCCATCCCCGGAGGCATAGAAAGCGTTGGCGTAATGATTGAAGCTGCTTATAAAATCAGCGCGGCTATTTGCCAGCAGCATAACAATCATGGTGGCCATTCCAGCTATGCCTATCCAGAAGCAGACCTTCTGGATGCGTGCGTACCAACTCATTCCCAGGCTGATATAGATAAAAGCCAGACCAATAACGACAAGTGAGGAGACAAAAAGGCCATTGGTGGTTACGAACCAGGTGGCTGCATTGGTGAGGCCGGCGCTGTTTGTCCAGCCTCCCAGCGTTCCCAGCACGGGCGTAAACACGTTAAAAGCAAGCATATTGCCGTAGAGGGGGAGCCAGTGCCACAGGATCCAGCCCCATCCTGCGATAGAGAGTACAAAACCGATCCCGCCACCCAGAATGCGGCTTTGCCAGACATAATCGCCGCCTGCCCTGGGCATGACCGCTACCATCATTGCGTAGACAACCACCTCGAAAATAATCAAGACAGTAGCGATGGCAACAGCGGCAACCAGGTTGCCATCTGGAACATACGGTGCAAAGGCAAAAATGTAGAAACCCAGTGTGACCAGGTTCACGGAGAAGAATGAATAGACAAACCCGTCAAAGGTTGACCAAGATCTGACCAGACCGCTGGCCTTGCGTACGAACATGCTAGGTTGAGTCATTAGTTCATCTCCTTCATTTTAAATATTTACCCCTTAACGGAAGCCCTGCATCTTTACGGTATCTCGATCACTCCCTTGTCTATGTTTTTCTGGACGTTGCTTGCGAGATATCTTCGACATTTGAGAATTATGCAGTGCTCCAATTTAAAGCACTATAAAATGTTTTAGATAGTTATATCATTTTACCTTTGTAGAATGAGTAAAAATATTTCGCCCTAATTGTGCATAATGCACAATTGATAGCCTTGAGAGGTTTGGGGATGATCACCTAAAAATGCCGAAATAAAGGTGTTACTGTATTGATAATTTACGGCTAATGGTGGCCAGCAGGAAGGGAAAGCTGTCCATCCGGTCAACATCTTGGCCCAAAAGTTTGTTAATTTTATTGAGACGGTAGTTCAGAGTGTTGCGGTGTGTATGAAGCCGTTTTGCCGCCCGGACCCGCGAAAAGTTGCACTCTATATACGCCTCCAGTGTGGAAACAAGTTCACCGTCTTTTTCCTGATCATACTTCAGCAGCGGTTCATAAACGCATTCATACAGCGATGCCGCGCTGGCGCTGGTCAAAAACCTTTTGACCAGGTGGTAGGGTTCCATATTGGAGTAATAGATGGCAAAACCCGGAGGGAGCAGCTTCTTGCCTATTTCCATGGTCTCCCAGGCCTGGATATAGCTAGAACTAACCTGCTCGATATGATCATAGATCTTGCCCATAGTTATGTTTACCGGGACATCCGCCATCCGTGACTGAACTGCTTTATATAAATTTTTCATGATCAGCTTGCTGTGGCAGGCTCTTTCCACAGCGTCCCATGTTTCCGGAAGGCGCAGTAATATTATATTACTGCCAAGTGCTTCTACCATGATGTTCTGTGGGTGTTCCATATCTAGGATGGCCCGCAACTGGCGCTGCAGCTTTCGTTCAAGATTATCCCTGGTAATGCCGTTTTTGCTGCCATGTATTTTCAATTGGCACTGGCCTTCCCGGTCTAATTCGGCCAGGATAAGGCAGAAAGGCCCATCCAGATCCAGGCCAAGCTGGGTGGCATGGGCGATAATATTTTCCCTGCTTTTCAAATTGCCCAGAAGAAGCTCGTTGAAAAAATCCAGTTCGTTTTTGCGTTTCGCTTCCCTTATCTCCCTATCCTTGAGCGTGTTCAGTGCAATAGCCATGGAGGCGGCTTCAAGAGCGACGGTCTTATTTGGCTCGAGCTCGTTCTCCAGTCCGGGAATGATGATCAGGCCATAGAATGTATCACCAGCAGTGATGGGAAAAAGGAAATCATTTTTGCCGGTGTCTTCCTGACAGTAATAAAGGGGCTTCTTTTCCCTTATCATCGCCTCAATAACCCTGGCTGGGTAGCATTCTCCAAATTCAATATAACCCTGGTTGCTGCGCAAACGTTCTATCAAGGGTATTCGGTTTTTGCAGTTTGCCGGCACCTCGTAGTTAAATAGGATCAGATCTGGATCGGCCATAACTACTGGAAGACTTATCAGGGAAGAAAGGGAAGACACGATCTCGGCCAGGCTTCTCCCCTTCAGGACAAAATTAACCATCAGACTGTGAATCTCCTGGGCATATTCCAGCGACTCCACCTGCTTGTCGAGTATCTTGCTCATGACTGGAACAATTACATCTATATAGGAGCAGTCTGGCATTTGCAGCAGCGGCAGGCTCAATTCGTCTGCTTTCCGAATCAGGTGTTCGTTAATTCGGGTGATGTATCTTTCCGGTGAGAAAATAATCAGCCCGGCACCACCGCAGGCGGTGATGTCCTCAAGCATCTTCACCTGCGCCTCCAGGTTGTCTTTAAGCGCATAAAAGGTGGTTGATAGCAGGGAATCCTGGCGGAACCAGATGGCGGCATCGGGGACATCGATGATATCTACCGCCCTGACAACATTGTCCAGACCCGTAGATCCGCCTAGAATCTTTGCTTCCTGCAGTCGCCCAATCTTCAATGCATCCCTTACAGTAATACACATGGTTTCCCCCCCCCGGCGGTTTGGGTACATCCATCAATCAATTATTCGACATAAAAGTAAAATTAACCTTCAGGGAACTGTTCGAAAAATGTTTCCATGTTGTATCCTGGAGAGCAATGGAAAACAGATAAAGCCTGTGAACAAGGGTAATACCCTGGAGCCTGCGGGGCTCCGCAAGGGGATTGTTTGCAGAGCAGACAGTTCGGACCTTTTTGACTGTTTTATTTTTCATATGTTATTATGTTATAAGAGTTGTGTCGAAAATTGATCCAAACCGGGACCACTTGTCGGGGTGTGAGCCAGAAGCAGACTGTAAAAAATAAATGAAAGGTGATCTGCATGCGTACAGAAGCCGAAGCCAGGGTGTACGAATATTTAGAGAAGACAGGAATAACATACCAACGTAATGAACATCCCCCGGTTTACACCGTTGAAGAAGCGTCTCGATTCTGGAGGGAGATCGAAGGTACACACTGTAAAAACCTTTTTCTGCGAAACAACAAGGGAAATCGCCATTATTTGGTTGTGATGGAGCAATCAAAAAAAGTTGATCTTAAGCAGCTGGCGGACAAAACGGGAGCAGGAAAACTCAGTTTCGCCTCACCCGAAAGGCTGAAGCGATTTCTCGGCCTTGAGACGGGTGCTGTTTCACCTTTTGGGTTGATCAACGATCAGGATAAGGCGGTATGTGTGGTTCTGGACAGGAACCTGAAACAAGGGGAGAAGATCAACTTCCATCCCAATGTCAATACTGCGACGATTACAATATCCTATGCCGATTTTATGGTATTCCTCGAGAAATGTGGGAATGAATTGGTCCTTTTTTAAACGACGAAACACCATTTGTACCGGTGCGTCATTTTGCGAAACTGGGTGGTTAAAAGGACACTGCCAGTGCTGGACGTAAACAGATGTGAACAAATCTGATCCGGGGGTGGTCCGCATTAAGGAGCTAAAACAGATCAGCACTTTTTTACAGCAAGTCACTGCGGCTTTTGCCTCTGTCGTTGATATCGAACTGGGCGTTATCGATAGGGATCTGGAGGTGATCGCAGGAACCGGTTTTTTTGCCAAGCAGATAGGTTTCATTTACAAGGAAGGCTGCATGACCAATAAGATGATTGCTTCTCCTGGTGAAGAATACATTTTTGTCAGCGACACCAAGAATAGCTGCTATTGCCTTGAATGCAGCGATTTTGAAAACTGTGAGGCATTGGCTTTCTTGATGTGCCCCATAACCTACATGGATAAAACTATCGGTACCTTTTCTCTGCTGGCGCAGAATAATCACCAACAGAAAAAACTGATCGCTGAGTACGACAAGATGTTAAAATTCTTGCATAATCTATGTAATTTTATAGCAATAACACTTAACCAGAAGACGATGGAAGAGAGTGTTTCCAGGCTAGCTGATCAATTTAGGGCGCTGGTAAACTCGCTTCACGAAGGGATTATTGCCATAGACGCGGCTGGGATGATCATCAATATAAATCAGTCGGCCGGCAACATTCTTAACCTGGATAGTGATATGCGCAATAAGCACATCAAGACGCTTTTTCAAGACTTTGATTCAAAGATACTGCTTAATGAAAACAGCAATTTAAACCGTTATTATGAGCGTGAATTGCGGTATGTAAATGATAATGATCCGATATTGCTTTTGCTAAGCAATATCACACTGATGTATGAAAACAATGTGGTTATCGGTGCGGTTATATCTTTCAGAAAAAAAGAAGAATTGAAGATAATGGCAAAAAAAATCATCGGAGAAGATAAGGATCGAACCTTTCAGGCGATCAAGGGGACCAGCGATGAACTTACAGGGATAAAGAAAAGAATGAAACGGGTGGCCAATACTGATTCAACCATCATGATCCGTGGTGAAACAGGTACTGGGAAGAGTATGTTCGCCAGGGCCATTCATGAGCAAAGTCACCGCAGGAATAAACCCTTTATAACGATCAACTGCGCGGCCATACCGGCGACTCTAATTGAATCGGAGTTGTTCGGGTACGAGGAGGGGGCTTTTACAGGGGCTAAAAAAGGCGGCAAGCCGGGTAAGTTTGAACTGGCTCATGAAGGCACCCTTTTTCTTGACGAGATAGGTGACATGCCGCTGGATTCGCAGACCAAACTTTTGCAGGTGCTTGAAACAAAGAGAATTGAAAGGGTTGGCGGCATTAGATCCAGGGGTATTGATGTACGGATCATCGCCGCAACAAACCGTGATCTGGAAAAACTTATTGAAGCTGGCTCTTTCAGGAAAGACCTGTTTTACCGGATCAATGTAATCCCCTTTATAATTCCCCCCTTGAGAGAGAGGAAGGAGGATATTACGCTGTTGATGAACTACTTTCTCGACATTTATACTGCTCAGTTAAACAAGCCAGTCAGATATTTTAATGAACGCACCCGTGAGATCCTGACTGCCTATCCCTGGCCAGGCAATGCCAGGGAGCTGGCCAATGCGGTTGAGTATGCCGTGAATATCGAAACGGGGAATGAAATCACACCCGACAGCCTACCGATTAGAGTACTGAATTATCAAGAAAATAAAGATATCCAATCTTCCTTATCCTTGGCTTTTCTGGAGAAAAAAGTAATTGCCAGGGCGCTACGCAAATTTGGGTGTACAACACGGGGCAAGGAGGCGGCTGCCTCCGCAATGGGCATAAGCCGGGCCACCCTTTACCGCAAGCTCAAACAGTACGGGATGAATGGTTCTCAGAATGATAATTTAATATCATAATGATACAATTTATCAAGACCCAGCGCATGGTTTTCAGACATTGAGGTTTGAAAAGCCATACTTTTAAATACTCATATTGGGAAAATGAATTATAGAATTCTTGCCTTGCAGTAAAAAAGGGTATAAATATTCCTGGTGTTAAGCGTTCTGGCAATGCCTTTATGATGTTTAAGTTTGACTGCACAGGCCAGTTAAGCCATGTGAAGGACTCCCATAATGAATCAAAAGAAGGTGCCATCCGGAACAGGTATCTAATTGTGGCACAAATATTGCATATATCAATTATAATGCGCTAAATAAATTGCTCTAAAAATGGAGACGCGAATACAACCATGCAGGGATTGGAAAGTTTGATGCTTGGCTAATAATTTATGGGAGTGAATCGAATGGATGTAACACCAGGGGCTACGGCAAAAAAACCAACAAGCAGTTGGCGAAAACTTTGGAGCGAACCTGGTTTTGGTGCAGCAACCATGATCATTCTTCTCTCTCTTTTGCTATTTATATTGGTGCCGGTTTTTGTTGTAATTATAAAAAGTATAGGCTGGGGAAGCGGCGAAATCACCTTGGATAATTACAAGGTGTTTTTCAAAACGTCTTATTACTTCAAAGCCTTGCTAAATAGCCTTTCCGCGGCAGTTATAACAACAATCATTGTTATCCCCATTAGCACTATATTTTCTTTATATACAACCCGCTCTAAAAGCCTTATTTCAAAAATATACCAAGCCGTCGCACAGCTGCCTCTGGTGGCGCCCCCATTTATATTTTCCCTGGCGCTTATTATTTTGCTTGGTCGCAGGGGAATTATCAGTTCATTCATTTCGAGCGCTATAGGGGGTCAATTCAGCATATATGGTTTTAAGGGTGTTGTCGTTGCTCAAATATTGGGCAGTTTTCCCGTTGCCCTGATGTTGATAGAGAGCTCCCTGCGTACAATAAGCGGAAGTGTGGAGCATGCCTCCCGGGATCTGGGTGCAGGTCAGGGGAGAACAATTCTTAGAATAACGCTTCCCCTGGCGTACACGGGCATTGTTAAAGCTGCTTTACTTGTATTCGTGATGGCCATTGCGGATTTCGGCAACCCCATGATTATTGGTGGGGGTAAACCGTTTTTAGCTTCATCTACCTACTTGCTTGTGATCGGCCAACAGAACCTGGAAATGGCCGCAGTTTTGGGAGTATTTTTAATAATCCCCAGCCTGGTGGTATTTCTTCTTCAAACATATTACCTGAAGGACAAGGATTATGCTTCCATTGGGGGAGCATCAGGGGGAGAGAATCTACCCCTGAATAAAACTATAAAGGCTCTAGTGTTTGCTGTTAGTTCGGTGATGGTTGCCTCAATTGTTTCTTTATTTGCAGTCGTGTTTGTTGCAGCTTTTGTAAAGGTTATTGGGGTTAACAACACAGCAACCTTGGATTATTTTGCAACCCACGCCGGTTGGAGCGCTGTATATACCAGTGTCAAAGTATCATTCTTTGCAGCAATACTCTCTGCAGCTTTGGGTATATTGCAGGGATATCTTTTGGAGAGAAAAGAGGTGCCTGCCAAAAAACTCATAGAGTTTACCTCTTTGTTTGGATTGGCAGTTCCAGGTACGGTTATGGGGATAGGGTATGTCTTGGCCTTTAAAGGTTTCCCCTTTTACCTGACAGGGACCGTTCTGTTGCTGGTTTTAAATATGACATATCGTAAAATTGGCGTCGGCATGCAGGCTGCTATCAGTAAACTACAACAAATTGACCGGAATATGGAGGATGCTTCAAGTGATCTTGGTTCCAGCCCCTATCGGACGTTTTTTAGGATAACGCTTCCTCTATTGTCTCCTGCAGTGGTTGTGGGTTTTGTCTACACGTTTATGACCTCGATGGTTTCAGTCAGTGCAATAGTTTTTTTGATGTCACCCCGGACAAGGTTGGTTGCTGCTTATATTCTAAACCTTGCCGAACAGGCTGCAATTGGCAAGGCCTCAGCGATGTCGGTAGTGGTCATTATTATTGCGGTAATCTGCCAAAGAATATTACATCTCATCGAAAAGCGCACTCAGGTGGGTATTTAGGAAAGGAGTCTACGCATGAAAACAGATAATTATATTCTTCGGCTCAGCCATATATCAAAATCCTTTGGGGATGTCCGAGCTGTAAACGATATAACTGTTGACATAAAGAAGGGCGAACTGCTGTCTTTTATCGGCCCCAGCGGTTGTGGTAAAACCACTCTGTTGAAAATTATTGGGGGATTTGAACAACAGGATTCAGGTAATGTGATCTTGGACGGGGTTAACATCGATGGATTGCCCCCCGAAAAAAGAGTAACGGGAATGGTTTTTCAGGATTATGCCCTGTTCCCGCATATGACGGTATATCAGAACGTCTCATATGGGCTGGACCTAAAAAAAATGCCAAAGGATGAAAAAGAAAAGGCTATAAAAGTGGTGCTCGAGCAGGTCCGATTAGAGGGGTACGAAAAAAGGAGACCCCGTGAACTGAGTGGCGGAGAACAGCAAAGGGTGGCCATTGCCCGCTGCCTGGTTTTGAAACCCAAGATACTGTTGCTGGACGAGCCCTTATCGAATTTGGATGCCAGTCTCAGGCTTTCCATGAGGGAGGAAATCAGGCGGCTTAAGGATGAATTGGCACTGACGATTATATTTGTTACTCATGATCAGGACGAGGCGATGAGTATTTCAGATCGGATTCTTATTTTAAATAAGGGTGTGCAGCAACAACTTGATTTGCCTCATAACATCTACAGCTATCCAGTTAACAGATTTGTCGCTAATTTTGTCGGGCAATCAAACATTTTAACAGGCAATTTAGAGATGGTGGATGACAAAGTGTTCTTTATTTCGGAAGATCTCAGATTTGAGGCTGATCAATCACTAAGGCCTTCGGAAAATGTTGCAGTTTTGATTCGACCTGAGGCAATCAGGTTGGATCAAAACAGTCCCAACAGGGGGATTGTTGAGAAGATAAACTATGGCGGTAACATTACCCGATATTATGTAAGAATTGGGGGTCAGGAAATCATTGTAGATGATTTCAACGTTGAGTACAGCTCCATTTACAAGAGAGGTAATGTTATTGGTATAGACATACCAAAAAAACTTCATGTCCTGGGTCATTAGCGCGGTGGAATCAGTATTTTGATCATCATCTGCTTCAGGGGGGTGGCATTTAATAAAATGTATGCTGATCTGCATGTGCATTCGTACTACTCGGACGGCACTGACTCCCCGGCGTCTCTGATAAAAATTGCAAAACATGTAGGAGTAAAAGCCTTGTCTCTGGTTGACCATGATACCGTACAGGGAATTGGCGAATTTGTCAGCGCGGCGAGAAATAACGGTGTTAGAGCCATCCCGGGAGTAGAGATCTCCACTTCGAATCATGGTATGGGCATACATATTTTAGGTTATAACATTAACCCGGCAAACACCACTTTGCTTGCGTTCCTTGGCGATCTGGCAAGGGCACGCACAGAAAACACAAGACAAATATTTAACAAGTTATGCAAAATGGGTCTTTTAAACTATTCCTGGGAGAGCATACTGGGTCATGCCAGGAACAAAGATGCTCTCTATAGTTCAGATGTCTTCGCGGCAATGAAAAATGATGGAATCTATAGGTTTTGGAGTGAATTTCCACAGTTTTACTATAACTATTTTAGTGAAAAGAGCAAGGCATATTTGGATTTTGACTGTTGTACTGCTGGTGAGGCAGTAGAAATAATTATAAAAACGGGTGGAGTGCCTGTTCTTGCTCACCCCAAATTAATTGGTAATGATCAACAAATTGCCGGGCTTGTAAAAAAGGGCTTGAGGGGCATTGAAGTATATCATCCATCCAATGATTATCTCGATCAACAAAGGTATCTGGGCATTGCAAGGCACCATAAATTGCTTGTTACCGGTGGTTCTGACTGGCATGGCGAAATGTCGGAGTGGGATATTTGTATTGGTGGATGTGGTGTGGGCAGGAAAGCCGTTGATGAATTGGGGGAGGTGAGCGCTTATCTCAGAGGTAAGATGAAGAGGGGCGTGCGGACTTTATTGTAATCAACCTGTGCAGGTTTCCGCGAAGTTCTCCGGTGCTAGTAAATACTTAAAAAGGAGAAGGAGAAATGAGGAAAACCTTTGTACTACTTCTGGTTCTTGGCTTGATGATATGGGTTGTAGCCTGCAGTGAAGGTACAAGCGATGATCGGGTGAGTATGTACACGCATAATGACGAAGGAGAAATGACGGATTTTTTGGATGATCTAAAAGACGCCACAGATCTGGAGCTGGATGTTTTAACTGCCTCCGGTGGCATACTTTGGAGCAGGATCGAATCCGAGTTCCCCGATGTTGAGGCGGATCTTCAATGGGGTTCCTTGCACAGCTTCACTCTTCTGGCTGCAGAAAAAGACATGCTATATCCCTACAAGTCGCCTGAATGGGAGGATGTCCCCGATCAATTCAAGGATCCTGACGGTAAATGGTATGGATGGTCGTACTGGTTTAATGTAATCGTTGTCAATACAGATCTGCTGGAGGAACTGGGTCTGGAGAAACCTACCTCCTGGAAAGATTTGATCGATCCAAAGTACAAGGGCGAAATCGTGATGCCTGACCCGGGGACCGCGACAACAGCCTACGTTATTGTTTCCACCATCATGCAGATTATGGGAGAGGAGGAAGGATGGGAGTATCTGGAGGCCCTTAATGAGAATGTGGATCAATATCCACAGTCCGGTACCGCCCCATCCCAGATGGTGGCAGAAGGCGAGTATGCCATTGGTATCTCATGGGATGGTGCTGTTTTTCAGCGCATGGAGCAAGGCTATCCCATTGATTATGTTATCCCTGAAGAGGGAGTTGGCTACGATCTAGACTGTATTTTCATCTTTAAGGGAGCCAAGAACCTCGAGGGAGCGAAAAAAATTGTAGATTATGTAGGATCAGAAAGGGGAATGAAAACAGTAGCGGAGCACCGCTCCATGGTAACCCGGCCCGGGATAGCCGGCGCCATCGATTTTGAACCTAATTTCATTGACTATGATGCTGTATGGGCTGCAGAAAACCAGGAAAGGATCATGGAACAATGGCGGGAAAGGTTCCATTGATCTGAGTTTTTTCCGTGTAAAGCAAGGTGCAGATAGACTGCAGCTAATATGAGTGTTGGATAGGGGATAAGGCTCACCCCCTTACAGGGACGTCCTGTTGGGGGTGAGCCAGGCTTGCCCGATAATGATAGAGCAGATATCCCTGGCAGGGAGGGATAAGCGTGGGGTAATGGGGATAGATGTAGGGACTACCGGTTGCAAGGCGGTTATATACAATGCTGAGGGTAATGTAGAAAGCAGTGCATACAAGGAGTATTCCTTAAAAATGCCCAGGGCCGGGTGGATGGAGCTGGATCCCGACGACATATGGCAATCAGTGAAGGAGGTTGTTGCAAAATCCATCCGGAGATATATCGGAGAACCTGTAAAGGCGCTTAGCATCTCATCTATCGGTGAGGCTGTTGTTTCGATAGACAGAGAGGGGCGGACGCTTTACAACAGTATTATCTATTTGGATGGGCGGGGCCGGACAGAAGTTGAATATCTAAGAGATAAGATGGGGTTGCCAAAAATATATGCAATAACTGGGCTATTTATTCATCATATGTATTCCCTGGGAAAAATAATGTGGATTAAAAAACATATGGCTGACGTATACAGAGATACATGGAAGTACATGCCATACTCGGGATTTATATTGTACAAGTTGGGGGCGGAACCGCATGTGGACTATTCACTGGCAGCAAGCACCATGGTATTCGATATCATTAACAAAGAATGGTCTGAGGAGATTCTGTCTTGCGCAGGGATAGATCGGAGCAAATTTCCCCCGGTGGTGCCTCCGGGCAGAATTGTTGGGAAGATATCAACTCCGGTTGCCCAGGAGATAGGCTTACCTGCAGGGGTAGTGCTGGTAGCAGGTGGCCATGATCAGCCCTGTGCAGTATTGGGCGCGGGAGTCAGGAAGAGCGATACGGCAGTGGATGGAATGGGTACTGTTGAATGCATTACCCCTGTTCTTGAAAAACCACTCATCTCTTCATCCATGCAAAGGAGTAACCTGGTCTGTGTACCTCATGTGATAAAGGATCAGTACGTTACCTACGCTTACAATTTTACCGCGGGCAGCATCCTGAAATGGTTTAGAGATAATTTTGCTGAAGAGGAGCGGCTAATCGCCAGGCGACAAGGTCAGGATGTTTATGAATTACTGATCAGAACCGCGACAGAAACACCTACAGCCCTTTACTTGCTTCCCCATTTCGCTGGAAGCGGTACTCCCTATCTTGATGGGTGCTCCAGGGGAGCGCTTATAGGCATGGATCTATATACAACAAAAGCAGATATTGTCAAGGCTATACTTGAAGGGCTCACCTATGAAATGATGGTCAATCTGCAGTGCCTGGAAAAGGCGGGTATTTATATAGATGAACTCAGGGCGGTTGGTGGCGGAGCAAAATCCATGCGCTGGCTGCAGCTAAAGGCTGATATGATGGGCAAAAAAATAGTATCTTTAAACGTATATGAAGCTGGAACACTTGGTGCAGCCATGTTGGCAAGTTTGGCTGTCGGGTTTTACAAATCAACTGATGATGCAATAAAAAATATGGTAAAAATTAAGGATATATATTACCCCGATCCCGAGATAAATAGTATTTATAAAGAAAAATATGAGGTGTACAAAGGGATATATTCTGCAATAAGGAGTATTGGCAGGCCCAGTATTTCTTTCGAAGACACACCGGAAAATTGCCGATGAGGAGGATTTCAGATGCGAGTCGCTGTTTGCTATGGGAAAGAGGATATTCGGATTGAAGAGAGGGAAATCCAGAAGCCTGGACCGGAGGAAGTGCTGGTCAAAATAGCCTATTGCGGAATATGCCCTTCGGACCGGAGGGTGTACAAGGGCTTATCCTCGATGAAGCTGCCTGTAGTTCTGGGCCATGAATTTGTAGGCCGGGTTGAAGCGGTGGGAAAGCAAGTGAGCGGTCTGGAGATTGGCAGCAGGGTGGCCGTTGATCCGGTCCAGCGGTGCCACACTTTAAAATGCCAGGCTTGCCAAAAAGGGTACAACAATAAATGTGTGGCCATGGCAACAGCCTTCAATGGCTTTGCCGAATACCACCTGACCAGGGCGTCGAATGTTTTTCCCCTGAAGGAGACTACTGACCTTCTGGCTGCCACCATGACGGAACCGTTGGCCTGCGTGCTACATGGGCAGAAAAAGGCAAGGGTTGAAGCGGGTTCGGTCGTTTTAATTGTGGGTGCAGGGCCTATAGGTCTTCTCCATTTGCAGGCGGCCAAGTTTGCCGGTTCCAGTGTTATTGTCTCCGATATTTCCCCGGGAAGGCTGGAAAAGGCTCTAGGGTTTGGTGCAGATCATGTGGTTAATCCTGGGGAAGAGGATCTGGAGAAGGTGGTTTCGGAGGCAAGCGGTTCCTGGGGTGCAGATGCAGTTATTGTCGCGGTGGGAGAGCCCGGGCCCATTGAGGAAGCAGCCCAACTTTTAGCTGTTGATGGCACCATAGTGCTTTTTGCCGGGGTCCGCCATCAGTCCCGGATTATGCTTGATCCGAATTTAATTCATTACCGCGAAATTAACATCACCGGTTCCTCTGATTACACAGATGTTGATTTTGTCAGGGCTTTGCGCTTTATTGAAGAAGGTTATGTAGACACCAGAAAGCTGATAACAGATGTCCTTCCCCTTGAAAATTTGAAGCAGGGGATGGAACTTATGGCCTCTGGGGATAGATTAAAAGTTCTGGTAAAGATCGGTGAAATATAATCCGAAACAGGGAGGAATAGATGAAATGGGTTTGCCCGGGAAAAAAATCAGACTGAATCGCATATTTGGAAATGATGGAAGAACCTTGATCGTCCCAATAGATCACGGTCTCGGATCGGGCCCCGTGGCGGGGCTGGAACAAGCCTCAAAAATCATTGAGACACTTGTTTCCGGGGGGGTAGATGCGATCCTGACTGCTTATGGGGTTGCGAAAAAATTCGCTCCTGTTTTTGGAAGGTTAGGGTTGATACTCAGGATGGACGGCGGCCCTACTGATCTTGCTAAGGATCCAGAGAATACTGATCTGATGTGTACAGTGGAAGATGCCCTTCGGCTAGGTGCCGATGCGGTGATTACATCTATATGGCTGGGGGGTGATCATGAAACCAGGACAATGAAGCTGGCCATGAAACTGGCAGGTCAGTGTGAGGAATGGGGTATGCCCTTAATCGTCGAAACCTTTATGAGCTCAGGAGTAGAGATAAACATAGAGCATATTGCTTTGGTGTCCAGGGTTGCCGCGGAACTTGGCGCTGATGTTGTAAAAACCTATCTCAGAGGGGACGCGAAAGCTTTTCGAAGGGTTACCGATACCTGTTTTCGTCCTATTGTGATTCTGGGCGGAGAAAGGAGTGACGATGAATTACAAGCGCTCAAGTGGGTGAAAACTGCTATTGATGCCGGTGCTGCAGGGAGCTGTATCGGCAGAAATGTTTTTCAGCATAGAAATCCGGCGGGGTTGATCAAAGCGCTAAGGGCTATAGTTCATGATGGCGCAAAGGTGGAAGAAGTATCCAGCATGATGTAAAACAACATCTTTCAACCTTATTGAGAACGCCCTCGGCAAATACCTTGGGCAGTTCTCAAAAGGATAATTTTGTCTCATAATGATAAACCGCTCTTCTCATAACACCCTTTTTTTTACTGGACGCAGGGCTAATGCCTTATACAGGCATTCTCGATTTGAGAACTTTGCATCAGTCAAACAAAGACAGATGTATCAAATTACTCCGTTTTGCAGCTCCTGTTGCTGCTTACCCTGAAGCGGCCATGATTAAATATGCAGGTAATTTGCTAACGAACGGCTGCTTTTTTTGCCCCTATTTAGAAATACATAAATAATGGCACGGATATTGCAGTTACAACTTTGGACGTGACTCCAAAACAGTAATGCTCCTGGAGTGGAGTTGCAGGTAAACAGCTCCCGGGGGCGGGTGAATCAAGGGTTATACAAATAATCTACAGGAGGAACGACTATGGCAGATTTGGACAGAATCAGCAGAGGTGTTATTGCCGGTGATGATG
>MTKW01006684.1_pt1 | contig 21201 bp, 17 predicted proteins | sample 1042761 | NCBI WGS metagenome assembly MTKW01 (sample SAMN06205366, study PRJNA360243) | anaerobic digester metagenome | biome: Wastewater treatment plant; feature: Anaerobic digester sludge; material: sludge; isolation source: anaerobic digester fed with sludge from wastewater treatment plant ... | reverse complement strand
CATAGGAGCATAAAGAAAGTTACTGAGGATTTGGATCGGTTGGCGCTAAACACCGCGGTTTCCCAGCTCATGGAGTTTTCCAACTATCTTGGCAAGTATCTGAGGCTCGACGAAAAACGCCAAGACCCAGAGGTTCTTGCGCAAGCAAGAGAGAATCTCGTTAAGATTTTGAACCCGTTTGCGCCTCACCTTGCTCACGAACTCTGGGAACGGCTCGGCAAGCCCGGGCTCGTGGAAGAGGCAGGATGGCCAGAATTCGACCCGAGGTTTCTGGAAGATGAATTGGTCACAATTGTTATCCAAATAAACGGCAAGGTTCGAGACAGGATGGTAATCTCTGCAGGTTCTACCGATGAAGAAGTCATTGAAAAGGCTCTTGCATCAGAACGTGTAATGAATCTCTTGGGTTCCGGGACTCAAGCAAAAGAGAAAGTGAGTAAAGCAGTTGTAGTAAAAGACAAACTTGTGAACATTGTGACAAAAAGGTAGCAGTCTAGGCGGTCTGGCGCAGGCCTTATGAAAGAGCGAAAGCGTTGACAAAAATTGTCACTGTTGGTACACTCTATCCATGGGAATGCGTTCAGACCGAATCATTTTAGCAGTGTCTCTGCTCTTCCTAATAGGGGCATTGAGCTTATGGTGGCAAGGGGCATTTGCCTCTAGTAGGGACGATCTGCTCCTCATATCGGAGAAGAATGCTCCGAATGGCGATGAAGAATCTGGAGAAGATCGTGTTGAAGAAGCGCCGAAGCAAATCTTCGTCCATGTGACAGGCGCTGTCAAATCACCGGGCGTGTATACTCTTTTTGAAGGGCAGAGAGTCTATGAGGTATTGAAGCTTGCAGAACCCCTCGACGACGCCGATGTTGACCTTCTTAACTTGGCAGGCGTGCTTTACGATCAAGACAAAATCTATGTTCCAAAAAAGGGAGAGGTGCTCGCTGGATCAGATGCATTAGGCGCAGGTGGTGCAGGAGGTTCGAACCGGTCTGCGTCTCTCATCAACATAAATACTGCCAGCGCCAAGGATCTGGAAAACCTGCCTGGGATCGGACCTGCAAAGGCACAGGCAATAGTAGAATTTCGGACTAAACAAGGGCCTTTCTCAAAGAAAGAAGACATTAAGAAGGTTTCGGGAATAGGTGATGTTACTTACTCCAAGATCGAATCACTCATAACGGTGAAATGATTTTCCGCGAAATGATGTTGACAACAGCTTTGACCTATTCTTATAATAGTTGTCGGTTAGCACTCACTAGCCTTGAGTGCTAACAACCACCAACAACTTAACACTTAAGGGGGGTCTAACTTGATTCTCAAACCGCTTTCTGACCGTATAGTACTAAAGCCAATTGAGGCTGAAGAAAAGACAAAGGGCGGAATTGTCCTGCCCGATACTGCAAAAGATAAGCCGCAGGAAGGCGAAGTTGTGGCCGTAGGTCCCGGAAGGATTCTAGACAATGGGACTCGTCTTACGCCTGAAGTAAAAGTGGGCGACCACGTAATTTACTCAAAGTACAGTGGCACAGAAGTCAAGATCGAGGGTGAAGAATACCTAATCGTCCGAGAGAGCGACGTATTGGCAATCAAGAACAAAGAGTAATGCCAATCACATTACACTAAACAATTGGGGAGGGAACGCAAGTGCCTGCAAAGATTATAAAGTACGATGTCGATGCCCGTAACGCCCTTATGGAAGGCGTCGATGCGGTCACAAACGCAGTGAAAATCACGTTAGGTCCCAGGGGCCGTAACGTAGTCCTAGAGAGAAGCTTCGGTTCACCTGTTATTACAAAAGACGGTGTGACGGTAGCCAAAGAAATCGAGTTAGAAGATGCTTTTGAGAATATGGGAGCTCAGCTTTGTAAAGAAGTCGCGTCTAAGACAAACGACGTAGCCGGCGATGGAACTACTACGGCTACAGTTCTTGCCCAGTCCATTGTAAAAGAAGGGCTTAAGAACGTAACCGCCGGTGCAAACCCTGTATTCATCAAAAGAGGGATAGACAAGGCTGTGGCAAGAGTAGTTGAGGAAATGAAGAAACTATCCACACCTGTCGAGGGCAAAGAGGATATCGCACACATAGCGTCTATTTCCGGAAACGACGCCGAAGTGGGCCGGATCATAGCGGATGCTATGGACAAAGTCGGTAAAGATGGCGTGATTACGGTAGAAGAATCCAAAGGTACCGCAACAACCGTAGAGGTTGTAGAAGGAATGGAGTTCGACCGCGGTTATGTCTCAGGTTACTTTGTAACAAATACCGAAACGATGGAAGCAGAACTTGAGAACCCGTACATTCTGATTTACGAGCAGAAGATCTCCGCGGTTGCAGATATACTACCGCTTCTTGAGAAGATTGCCCGGGTAGGCAGACCTCTTCTTATAATCTGCGAGGATCTAGAAGGTGAAGCCTTGGCGACTCTCGTAGTCAACAAGATCCGCGGAACTCTTTCGGTGTGCGCCGTTAAGGCTCCTGGCTTTGGCGACAGGAGAAAAGAAATGCTCGGCGACATAGCTGCCCTAACCGGCGGTCAGTTCATATCCGAGGATCTCGGGATTAGGCTTGAAAGCGTAGAAATTGATATGCTCGGTCAGGCGTCAAGAGTTCGCGTCAATAAGGATAAGACCACAATCATAGAAGGCAAGGGTAGCCGCGAAGCGATCGAGGCTCGCATCAAACAGATTAAGAGACAACTCGAAGAGACTGAGTCGGATTACGATAGGGAAAAGCTCCAGGAAAGACTCGCCAAACTTGCAGGTGGCGTAGCGGTTGTAAAAGTCGGAGCCGCTTCTGAGACTGAGCTGAAAGAAAAGAAGCACCGCTTCGAAGACGCCCTAGCAGCTACCAGGGCCGCAGTTGAAGAGGGAATGGTGCCTGGAGGCGGCGTAACGTTCATCAATGTACTGCATGTCATAGACGAGCTTGATCTTGATGGAGACGAAAAAGTTGGCGCTAATATAGTAAAAAGAGCTCTTGAAGAGCCTCTGCGTCAGATCGCCGAAAATGCCGGTCTGGAAGGCTCAGTAGTAGTAGAAAAGGTAAAGAGCAGTGGTAAGATTGGATGGGGCTTCGATGCGGTTACTGAAGAGTTTGTCGACGTAGCTGAACGTGGTATCGTGGACCCGCTCAAGGTTTCTCGTTGCGCACTTGAAAACGCTGCTTCCATCGCATCCATGATTCTTACTACGGAAGCGATTGTGGCTGAGAAACCAGAACCCGAGAAACAGCCTGCTTATCCGCCGATGAACGATTTCGATTACTAGAACCTGATTGAATGCACAAAGCCTGCGCCCCCTAGAAGGTGCAGGCTTTCTCTTTCTGTAGAAAGGGCTGCCGGTCGGGAACAAGTTAGCGGGATGAGCGTCATAGTATTGGATAACGTGTCTTTATCATGAAAGATATGGGAGAGGGGACGGCTTTATGCAAGGGTTTTGGGCTAGGTGGAAAAAATGGATCGTCATAACCGCAGTAGTCATCGCTGTCGTAGGATTAGGCTACTGGGGGATAAAGGCAGTGCTAGGTGGCGATTCCGAGGGCAAGTTGGTGATGGTTGTTAAGCCGGTTACTAGGGGAGATATTGAGGTTACGGTCTGGGGATGGGGCACTCTTGAAGCCACGGAGGAAGAAGACGCCATATCAGGAGCTGCTGGAATAGTAAAAGACATATATTTCGACGTGGGCGACGAGGTAGTAGCAGGTCAGCCCCTAGCGTTTGTTGACGCAGGTTCAATTGAGATCGACATAAGGCGAAAGGAGATAACTCTAGATCTTCTACGCTTAGAACTAGCAAAGGCTTTTGGAGTTACGCATGAAGAGGTTGCCACAGTAGATCCTGAGGCGGCGCTTGTTTTGAAAGCCCCTCTTTCAGGCCGCGTAGAAGGTTTTGCGGCGGAAGTTGGGGCTGTTGTGCCGTCGCCTGTTTGCAAGATCGTGGACAATACTAAGCTTAAGGCCAAATTCTTGCTGCCCAAATCCCTTTTTGACAAGGTGTCAGTTGGTCAGTCAGTTTCCTTTGCGTGCGATCGTTTCGACGGCGCTACATCTGGCGTGGTCACCAAGGCTGATCCTACTCCGATAGCTGGTGAATCGGCCTACTACTACGAAGTAGAAGTAGAAATGAAGAACCCGGGCCTTTTGAAGGTAGGAGATTCAGGTCAGATCACCATAACTACGCCTACCGGAGATGTCCAGGAAAAGATAAAAATAACCGCATACGGTTCCGAAGAAACGGTAAACACTCCTTTCACCGGTAAGGTCAAAGAAGTTTTCATAAAAGAAGGTGTATACGTAAAAGAGGGCGATCCTATCTTGGAGCTAGAGCCGGGAGATGCTCTTCTTAAGGCGATGGAGAAACAGCTCGAATACAAACAGGCAGTCCTCGAACTCGATGAATTGAGGGCTCAACTCGGAAACGTAAATATCGTTAGCCCAATAGACGGTGTTGTAATGACAAAAAACGTCAAAAAAGGGCAAGATATTGCCAAAGGAACAGTCGTGGCGAAAGTGTCCAACTTTACAGAGATGAACTTGCTTCTCAACGTAGATGAAATGGATATAGCGAAACTAGCTGAGGGTCAAACCGCGATGCTGGAATTCTGGGGACCGGAAGGCAGACAGCAGGTGGAGGGGACCGTCTCTAAGGTTGGAGTTTCAGGCAGCGTTGGAGAAGGAATATCGTCTTTTAACGTGGTCGTGAGCGTAAGCAACCCGGGCTTTTTGAGGCCTGGAATGTGGGCATCGGCTGAGGTTTATATAGCGAAGAAGGAAAATGTCCTTCTTTGTCCAGTAGAGGCAGTTTACAAAGAGGATGACAAGTGGATGGTAGATATCAAAGAGGGCGATGAGCGCAAACCGGTGGAAGTGGAAATAGGCGCTATGAATTACACATATGCTGAAATATTGAGCGGACTTTCCGAGGGGCAGGAAGTAGTGGTAGCCATGAGCAAGACGAACCCGGAAGAAGGAAATAGCCAGCCATACTACCCGTATTAGCATTGCATTTGGGCAAGTCTTGCTGAAACGTAGATTTGGCTTTTGGGAGGGAACAAAGTGAAACTTTCTGACCTTTTCGGTGTGTCGTTGCGCGGGCTCAGTGCCAACAAGATGAGATCTGCTCTTACGATGCTTGGAGTAATCATAGGGGTGGCATCAGTGATCGCTCTCGTCTCAGTAGGTGAAGGCGCTCGGCAAGAAGTTGTTGCGAATTTTGAGAGCATAGGCACTAACATCCTAAAACTATATGTACAAAGGTGGGATGCTCGGCTTACTGTCGAGGACTTGGCAGGGCTTAAAGAGAGAGTCCCTGGCATAGACATGGTGATGCCATCTGTGGGCTGGTGGCCGCAAGTAACATACGAGGGCAAGGAACGATGGGGAGAAATTATGGGTGTTACTGAGGTCTTTCCAGAGATAAGGAGCCATGAGCTGTACTGTGGGCGGTTTTTCACCGCCGTTGAAGACGAAATCGCACGGCCTGTGGTCGTCATTGGATGGCAGGTAATGCAGGAGTTTTTCGCAGGCAGAGATCCGGTAGGCAAGTATCTTTACTTTGATAGAGAACCTTTTGAAATAATAGGCGTGCTAGAGGAAAAGGGAGAAAACCTTGGTGAAGGCGTAGACCGAATGATGTTTGTGCCGATTACCGTTGCTGAGAAAAGGCGTGGCACCAACAAACTAGATACCGTATACATTAAGGCTCAGGATCAGGAATCTGTGCCTGCGGTGGAACTTACTCTTAAGCGGATTTTCGAGGCCAAATACGGTGAGGATTCTGTTTACGTTTGGAGCCAACAGTCCATGCTCGAAGAACTTCAGAAGTCTACAAGGACCATGACTTTGATGTTAGGTGCCATCGCAGGAGTTTCGCTTCTCGTAGGCGGAATTGGAGTTATGAACATCATGCTGGTGGCAGTCACTGAAAGGACCAGAGAAATCGGTCTGCGTAAGGCATTGGGTGCAAAGCGTTCACACATACTTCTGCAGTTTCTAGTCGAATCTGCTCTTTTATGTTCTCTGGGCGGTCTGATAGGTGTTTTCCTAGGTATAGGGGGATCTCAGCTTGTGGCTAAGCTGGGACCCAAGACTGCGATATCGCCTGCCTCCATAGTTATAGCATTTTCGTTTTCGGTGCTAGTAGGGTTCATATTTGGGGTCTATCCTGCGATGCGAGCGGGGAGCCTAGAACCTGTGGAGGCCTTAAGAAGCGAGTAAGCCTTTTAGGTAGAAGCAGGTAATAATAGGAAGGATTTCCATGCGGCACCATAGAATTTCTAAGTATGGTGCCGCCTTTTGATCGTTTCAATTACTCGCTCGGGGGAGACTGCGAAGATAGTCTTGAAAGAAGTTTCAAATCTCCTCTGGGCGTAATAGGGCTTATAGAAAGCCATGCGAGGCCGCTTCTGTGGCCAAGCATTGGGTTTTTGTTGGGGGCTACATTTCCGTCTTTTTTTCATTACTCGTCGACGCTTTTCATGACGCTATTTGGCATTACTGCATTCCTACTTATGGCATTTTATGTGTTCCTTGTGCATCGTACCGAGAGATTGGAAAAAGGTCTTTGTACGCTAAAGAAGCCAATTGTTCTTGTCTTTTTTCTATTGGTCGGCTACGTTCTAGGATCGCTCAGAGGGTGTTTATGGGATAGAGAAATGGCCATTGCTCAAACTCTGGTAGGTAGGTATGACGCAATAGCGGTCGAGGTAACAAGCGTTCCTCAAGTAGGGCTAGGTAGAGCAGAGTTTTCCGGGAAGATTCAGGATGTAACTGGCGCCAAAATTTCGGACGGGAAGATAGATCTAAAGGCCAAGGTGTGTTTGTATGGCGATCCAGAGGATCTTCTCTTAGAAATCCCAGAATATGGTCAGGTGATCGTGGTCCGGGGCAAAGTGTCCATGCCCCAAGGCGCAGGCAATCCCGGAGAATTTGACTACAGACGCTATTTGATGGGAAAAGGCGCGTTTTTAGAGATCAAAGGTGTTCTCTACGAGGATCACACGGTCTCTCGAGATTTCCCTGCGCGCCAGAAGCGCTTTAGCGTTTTTGGGTGGCTATGCACTCATATAGACAAAAGGATCGAACATTGCTTCTTCGATGAAGAAAAGGGAGTTGTAAAAGCTCTCTTTCTTGGAAACAAGCACGATCTTTCCAGTTCGGATTCGGCCAACCTTCGGTTTTCAGGCCTCTCAAGATTCATCTCGATCGCAGGTTTTCATGTGACTTGGGCGGCTTTGGCAATAGAATTGCTTATCAAGAAAGTGACCAAGAATGCGAATATTGCACGGGTATCGGCCATTTTGGCAGCCTATCTCTGGGCAGGTCTTTCAGGGTTCACGGTTGGACCGCTACGGGCGTTCATATGCATATTACTGAAACACGGCGCGTTTTGGACCAGACGAAAGTATGACACCCTAAATGCATTTGGTATCTGTAGTCTGGTCATTGGGTTTTGCGTTCCGTATCCGCTTCTTGACGTGTCGGTTCAAATGAGCTTCGGAGGGATGTTGGCAGGCTGGCTCGTCCAAGAGTATGCTCGGGTCATTTCATCACGCCTAAGGCTTGGTGTGATAAGGGAAGGTCTGCTTCGGTCCGGATTGATGGGAATATTTCTTCTTCCCATCCTTTCGTCTAGTTTTGGAGATGTATCCCTCATTGGTTTTTTCTTAGGAGGAGTATGGATCATATTTACTGTATCGGCCATGGTGTCCGCTTTGCCAGTTTTATGCGGCCCCCTATTCCTAAGTAGGATCTTCGGTTGGCTTCCACACCTCGTCGTTCGGGGCATTCTTTGGACGGGCCAGGTGGTTGCCAAACTGCCTTTTTCCGCTTTTTCTTTTCCTGCGCTTGGTTTTTTGCAGATGGTGTCGTATTACGGCGTTCTTTTATTGGTCCTAGATGGACTGTGTGAAGGAGGGAACCGAGGCTCAGAAGAAAGCGCTTACCGTTTCGGGTCGATCGGCGGTCGGTTCTTGGGATATGACTTCTATCGTGTTGGAAAGTCTTCGAAACTTCTTAGGAGAACCCTTCTTTTGGTCCTTGCCGCACTGTTCTTCTTTTGTACTTTCACCCAGGTTTACCGGCTTAAGCCCGAGGTTGTGTTTCTCAGCGTGGGACAGGGAGATGCTGCAATCATTCGGTGGAGAGATGTTGTGATCGTAGTCGATACAGGCACCGAATCTTCTGCAGAGAGGGTGCTAGTCCCATACCTAAAAAGACAAGGGATTAAAGAAGTGGACTTGTGCATACTGTCCCATTTAGATTCGGACCATGCCGGAGGCATTAGACTTTTATGCAGTACATTTGACGTAAGGCGCGTGATAACGTGCCCCGGAAGCAAAGGGGAGGTGCTGGATTTAGTGGCAAACCGCAAGAGCCTTGAAGTTTTCGAGTCAGAAACCGGAGATGTCTACCGAATTCGGGATGTCACAATAACTGTCTTTTATCCACGGCAATCAGACTGTCTGGGTACGTTTTCCAACGAGGATTCTCTGGTCTTTGCTGTGGAATTCCAAGGGTTCCCGGTTCGGATTGAGTTCTGGGGAGATGCTCCTGGCAGGGCAGTTCTAAAAGCGCTAGAACATATGAGGCAAGCGTCCTATGAGGCGCAAAAGGGCATAGCACATTCAATTGCTTCTTCCACTATTTCAATCATCAAAGTGCCTCATCATGGTAGTCCCGAATCCCTGGTAGATGGCTTCTATGAAAGGAAAGGTGTTGACGCCGAGAGAGGCGTAGCGGTCATATCCGTAGGTCCCAATTCATACGGCCATCCATCGCCCGATGTCATAGAAGCTGCCGAGAAAAATGGCTTTTGCGTAATGCGCACGGACTGCCACGGCGCCGTAACAGTCCGGGTGAGTAAAGGATCGGTTTCTCTGCGTCATTACCGAGCAAAAGATGCAAACCGCATGGGAACCAATCTCCCGCTCTTGCGTCGGTCTTGGTAGGATAAAGTTGGAAAGAGCCCTTCTTGTTCTGATACAATCATAATCGTAAGAGCACGTAGTGGTCTGGGTCAAAAGAGTGCAGATTGATAGAGTAAGTCCTGGTAAGGTGCAACGATTAGATACTGGAGTGGTGGTCAATGAGGAACTCAAAGACAAGATTTAAGGTTTTGGTCGCAGCAACTTTTATGATAGCTTTGTCATTGGTGCTTACGTCGTGCTCAAAGGAAGACGTTATTGCGGCCAATGTGTGGGCGTTCGGTATCCCTTTGGGTGGGTTATCAAAAGAAGAGGCGCTCACTGCCGTGAAAGAAAGGCTTGAGGAGATTGGCAAAAGCCCATTAGTATTTCAAGCAGGTGAAGTGTCTTACGAAGTGCCTCTTTATGAATTAAGGGTATCGTCTGATACAAGCGGTTTGGCAGATAAGTTCTCAGAACTTATAGATTCACGATCAACTCTTATGCCTGATTTCATGTACAGGAGAGGTGACAAAGCATTGCTGGTAGCAATGCCACCTCTTGAGTCAGCCGATCTAGGGGAAACCGTGGCGAAGATAGCGGAAAACCTCTGCAGAGACGCGTTTCCGGAGCGGTACGGGTTTTCCGATCACGATTTGGTCATTCTTCCCGCAGAGAACGGTCAGGTGGTCACCTACGAGGACGTCATGCATGCGTTAGAGTTTCTTCAAGGGAATGTGGTGGAAGTTCCATTCAAAGAGATTGAAGCACCTCATAGCTCAGAACTAGAGCTCCTAAGTCTGATAGCATCTCATGAAACCGAATACGACCTAAGTGAAACCGACAGAAATGTAAACCTGGCTCTGGCGGCAAAAGCAGTGCACGGTCAGGTACTTATGCCTGGTGAAACGTATAGTTTCAACGAGGCTGCAGGAGAAAGATCAGAAGCCAGAGGCTACAGATATGCGGATGTAGTGGTAGGAAACAGCCTTGTTCCCGATATAGGTGGAGGGATTTGTCAGGTAACAACGACTTTATTCAACGCTGCTGCAAAGAGCGGGCTTAGTTTCCCCGAAGTGCACGCTCACGGGATTCCTGTAGAGTATGCTGAGCCGGGAACAGACGCAGCGGTTGCATGGGATTACCTTGACCTGGAAGTAAAGAATAACACAGATGGTCCCATAGTATTTGGAGCTTGGGTGGAGAATGGGAAGGTTACTGTAAAGGTATTTGGGAAGCCGCAGGATTACACTTACGAATTAGAGCCGGTCACGCTGGAAACGTATCCGACAGAAGGCATGGAGCCGGGGCTTTTGGTAGAAACACACTTACTAAAGAAAAAGGACGGGGAAGTTTTGGAGCGAAGGTTCATTTACAAGTCGCGTTACGAACCCACCTATCCGAAGTGATTGATGCCTGGCCTGGCTGGTAAGACATTGTAAGAGCAGTGACGAGGTGAAGTTTAGAAGTAGGAGTGGATAGGTACGTTAGCGGTTGAGGCGGAGAGAGAGATAAAGTCAGGTCGCATAGCCAGTTTGTATCTTGTGTACGGTGAGGAGGCATACTGGCACGAAAGGATCATTGGCCTTTTGGCTGAGCTCTTTCCGGAAAGCACCGAATATCTTTCCGGAAACGAAACCACTTGGCCCGAACTAAGTGAATATCTGAGCCAACCTTCCTTTTTTGGCCCTAGACTTTGGGTGGTACGTGGAGCCAAGGAACTTTTAGCGCAGATGCCTGATGATTGGGTTGATGCCGTCGCGCCGGGCAATAGCTTGCTCCTTTCATCAGTCGCCAAAGAAAACCCCACCTCCAAACAATTCAATCAAGTATTCAAAAAAGCAGGGGGACAGGTGATTCAAGCATCTCAACCATCGTTTGCAGAAGCCGCTTCATGGGTGCGCAATCGACTTAAGGAAGACGGTTTCACCATAACCAAGGACGCTCTGGATAATCTGATCTTGATCGTAGGTCGAAGCATAGAGCGGTTGGAGAAAGAAGTAGAGAAGCTCGAATTGTATGTCTCCGAAACATCCAGGGCGATTAGCGAAGAAAAAGACGGGGCAGGAAAGGGCAAAGGTAAGTCACAAATCCCTTCCATTAGCGTTTCGCATGTTGTGGAGTGCGTCTCGCCGGACCCGGAAATGAGCACCTTTGCCTTGGTCGATGCAGTCGCTACCAGAAACGCAAAACAGGCTTTTTCGGAGGTCCAGGAATTATTCGCCAGAGGCGTAAACGCAATTTTTATCATTGCCGTCTTAGGGTCTCATTTCGGGCTCATGTACAGAGCCAAAGAAGCAGGGTTAAGGGGTTGTTCTCCAGACGCTGTTGGTCGGGAACTCGGTGTTCATCCTTATGCGGGGAAAAAAGCGCTTGCTCAATCCGCAAATTGGACATTCCCTGAAATTGAAAATGCCATATTTCTCCTCTGCGGCGTTGATGAGGCGATAAAGCTGGGCAAAACGGACCCCGTTTCTGCTATGGACTATGTTTTGGCTGAACTAATGAAGAGGCAAAAGTAAAAGCCGGGGAAAAAATCAGGGGCCTTGAGTTTTGTCCTTTCACAAGGCCCGTACTCAGGTTCTAAAGTTTTGCAGCCAATCTAGATTTATATCTAGCGCCTGTGTTTGGCTTAAGGACTCCCTTTGAAACAGCTCTGTCTATTTCCGACTGAACCCTTTTGAAAGCTTCGAGTTTTTCCTCTTCGTTTCCTGAAACGGCAGTCTCTTCAAACTTACGTATATAGGTTCGGACCTTCGACTTTACAGCCTTATTGCGCACTCTGCGTTTTTCCGAACGCTCTATATCCTTAATGCTAGACTTTATATTAGCCAATAACATCACCTCCACTAGAAACTTCTCGTAACATCATAGGATCTTATCATCAATATTACCCGAGAACAAGATACGCGGCAAGCATTGTGCCCAGCACAAATCGTAGCCACAAAGAGCCGCGTCCTTGGTTTTAACTTATAGGCCTTTTAGCGCTTGGGCGTATCCATCTATGAGCTTTATGAATTCGGTCATGGCTTCTATCGGGCTAGTTACGCTATTGGTTTGCACCTTAGCAGATTCTTTGACCGCAGTCTGCATCTTAGTCGCTATGGTCAAAGCCGCATCATATGCGGTTTTTATGTCTGAGTTAGGTGTAAGTTTTTCAAGGGACTCCTTAGCCTTTTCAACATCTTTTTGAACAGTATCTAGATTGACCTCCGTTTTGCTCCCTAAATAGTAGGCGTTCCAGAAATCCAAAAGGGATGACATGGAATTTTCCAGCGTATCAAAGGCTTGTTCCATCGATTCCACGGTGGTCTTGTCACCTTTTACATCAAAACTACTTTCTTTTGTCTCGAAGGTGGTCAGATAGGGTTTTCCATCGGCGCCGAGTATCCCTGTAAGTTTTGGAGCGGCTTCTTCTGCAAACTTAGACAAAGACTCCTTGGAACCCGTGGCGCAACAAAAAACCCGATATAGAGGATCGGGGCTCATTACTGCTGCGGAAATACCTTCTCGGATCGCCATGTCAGCGGCACGTTGAGCAATATCCTTGGTTGAATAAGCGCCAAGTTGAGCAATGTGCACGGATAAAGGCTCCAACGTTACCTTTACGGTGATAGTTGAATCGCCGGGAGTAGGTTCCTCTACAGGCGGGTTCACCGGTTCTCCAGTACCATTGCCACTTTCCCCATTGGGCTCTTTGGATATGCTCTTTTGAAGGAATGGAGAAAGCAGATACTTTCCTGAAGCGAACCCCAAACCTACCATTAGCAGAGCTAGCAGCAGAATTGGAACGATACCGGAGGCAACCTTCTGTTTTTTCTTGCGAGTCTTTCTCAATGGTATTTACACCTCGCTAGGGTACAAGATACCCAACACAATGAAACTGAACCAAAGGCCCTAGAAAAATCCATGCGAGAAGCGTAAGTTCTCAAACGCCGTTTTGCTATTCCGTTCTATGATGAGTACTACGGAAAGCCATTATTCTCCTCCATACGCTGGAATATTAAACTTTTGGCGCAAAAAAGTCCTTGCAGGGCCGACTAGATATAAAGATCCACAACAAATGACTATGTCGTTAGACGAAGCTCTGCCTAGTGCAAGTTCCAAGGCTCCTTCTAAGTCTTCTTCAACCCAAACTTTCTTCGTGTACTTTCTAGCTTCGTCAGCCAAAATATTGGGGTCCAATGCTCTTGGGGTCCGAGGCTTGGTTACTATGATTTCGTCGCATAGAGGTGCTATCGAAGAAGTTGCCTCTTGGTAACTCTTGTCGCCCAAGATCCCGTAGACACATATGATCTTTCTTCCTTTGAGTTCCTTGAGGAAGTCAGAGAGCACTTGTGCGCCTTGAGGATTATGGGCGCCATCGAGGATCAAGAGGGGCTCTTCATTCATTATCTCGAGACGACCGGGCCATATCGTCCTTGCGATACCCGTCCTTATACCTTGTTCGTCGAGGGCAATCGGGCGAAGGTCTAGGGTTTTCGTTCTTTCTGTTTCTTTAGTTTCTGCTTGTGCGCCCTCCAAAACAGATAGGCGCAGTGGCTTTACTCTAGCGTGCATTAGAGCAGCTATCGCAAGAGCTGCGTTGAGTTCCTGATGTTTTCCTAAAAGGGGCACATGTATGTCCTTAAACGAGTAGCCCGGGCCTTCTACATCTATATTTGTCCCCATGGGGAACGGCATATCTTCAGGCGAAGGCTTGTCATTTGGGACTTCTTTCCACGTTACATCGGCAAAGGGAACGTTTCCTACGATTGTAAGCGGACAACCTAGGTCTTCTGCACGCTTTCTGATGACACTGAGAGGTTCGTCTTCAGAGACACCCGTAACGACAGGAATTCCTGGTTTTACTATACCTGCTTTTTCAAAAGCTATTTGAGCCAAGGTGTTCCCAAGTTGCTCCATGTGATCATAGCCTATCGTGGTTATGACTGAAACTACTGGTGTAACCACATTGGTGGCGTCAAATCGCCCTCCAAGCCCTACTTCCAAAGATACGTAGTCACAGTTTTCTTCTGCAAAGTACATAAGTCCCAAAGCGGTATTGATCTCAAATTCAGTAGGATGATCGAATCCTTCCTTCACCAGATCTTCGATTGCCGGCTTAATCTTGTCTACCAGCTCTGAGACCTTGGCCTTTGGGATCTTCTTCCCATTTATCATGATCCTTTCGCGATAGTCTTCGAGGTATGGGGAGATGTACATTCCAGTGCGGTAACCTGACTGTTGAAGTACAGAGGCTACCATCGCTGTCACAGATCCTTTTCCGTTTGTCCCCGCTACATGGATAAACCTCATGTTTGCTTGAGGGTTACCTAGAACCTCAAGGAGTCTTGCGATCCTCTCAAGGCCCAATTTGGACCCGAACCGCATCGTAGAATGGATCCAATTAAGGGAATCTTGGTATCTTGCCTCAATCTTGGTTTCGGTATCTTCTGACATGCAATCTCCCCATTTCCGTATCGTTTTGTTTCAAAAGTCCAAAGCGCAAAACCAATGTAACCTGACACTTAACCCGTGAGCCTACTTTATCTCTTCGAGCATCGCGATTCTCTTACGGATGATTTCTAGTTTTTCGGAGGCTTCTTCTTGTCTCTTTTTCTGTTTTTCGACTATATCTTGGGGGGCCTTCGAAAGAAACTCCTCGTCGGAGAGCCTTTTCTCGGTCCTATCGAGGTCTTTCTCGAGTTCTCTCGCGACCTTCTCAAGTCTGGTGATTTCTTCTTCTATGTCTATGACTCCTGCGAGGGGTAAGAATATTTCTGCGCCCTTTACAACTGTTGTGAGAGCCTTTTCCAGTCTTTGTGCTCCTGATTCTTTGCTCACTATCTCCAAGGGCTCTGCCCAAGCAAGCCGCCTTACATATGGGCTCAAGTCCTCCCACATGGAAGTCTCAGCTGCAAAAATGACGACTTTTTCTTTCTTGCCAGTAGGGATGTTGACCTCTGCGCGCATATTGCGGATCCCTCTTATTGCCTCGATCAAAGTGCCGATTGCCTCTTCGGCCAAATCATCTCGTGTAAACTTCCCGCAGGATGGGTATTCTGCGATCATTATGCTTTCAACGTTACCGTGAGAGCCGTCTTTCCCCTTGGGCAGGTATGACCAGAGTTCCTCCGTTATAAAGGGAGCAAATGGGTGCAGAAGCTTCAAGGATTCTTTGAGCACGTAGTAGAGCACGAACTTAGTTTCGTCCTGAGCCTCTGGATTGGCCAACTCTTCTTTGGAAAACTCGATGTACCAATCGCAAAATTCGCTCCACACGAAGTCGATAATTAGATCCAAAGCTTCTCCGGGCTCATATCGCTCCAAGGCATCTATTACTCCAGAGATGGTTTCTTCAAGCCTACTCAGTATCCACCGTGATGTGAGTCTTGTGACTTTTCCGTCTAGGCTGGTACTTGCCGCGCTTGCCCCGGATGATGCTTCGAACCACTCTTTTGTGGGGTCGGAGTCACAGAGGTTAGTCAGGCAATATCTTGCTGCGTTCCATATTTTGTTGCAAAAATTCCTGGCACCTTCTACCTTCTCGTCGTAAAAGCGCATGTCGCTTCCCATGGCGACTCCGCTTACTAGGGAAATTCGAAGCGCATCGGTGCCATATTTCGACACTATGTCCAAAGGGTCTATGCCGTTATCGAGGCTTTTAGACATCTTTCTTCCTAGGGCGTCGCGCACAAGACCGTGGATGAGGACATGGTGAAAAGGCGGTTCGCCCATGAATTCCATGGAGCTAAAGATCATCCTTGCAACCCAGAAAAAGATTATGTCGTATCCAGTTATAAGTATATCGGTAGGGAAGAAGTACTCAAGATCCGGGGTGCTTTCTGGCCAGCCCAAGGTAGAAAACGGCCATAAGGCAGAAGAGAACCAAGTATCAAGTACATCCTCATCTTGATGGACTTTTCCGCCGCACTTAGGGCACGATTCAGGTTCGGTTTTTGCGACTATCATCTCGTTGCAGTCTTCGCAGTACCATACGGGAATTCTATGACCCCACCATAACTGTCTTGATATGCACCAGTCTTTTATGTTGGTCATCCAGTGCTCGTATATTTTGCTGAACCTGTCGGGAACGAATTGAACTTGTCCGTCCTGAACCACCTTGAGCGCTGGTTCCGCAAGAGGTTTCATCTTTACGAACCATTGCTCGGATATAAGGGGTTCGACTGGCGAATGGCATCTTTGGCAATGTCCTACCGCGTGTGTGATGTTTTCGGTTTTAATCAGATAGCCTTGAGACTCGAGGTCCTCAAGTATCCTTTTTCTGCACTCAAATCTGTCGAGGCCTTTATATATACCGGCATCTTCTGTCATTGTGCCGTCTGTGCCAATCACAGATACGAATGCAAGGTTATGTCTTAGTCCCATCTCAAAGTCATTTGGGTCATGTGATGGGGTTACTTTTACTGCTCCTGTACCAAAGTCTGGATCTACGTGATCATCAGCGATTATGGGGAGCAGTCGACCTACAAGAGGCAAAAGAGCGTATTTGCCTATGAGAGCGGAGTATCTAGGGTCATCCGGATGCACTGCCACTGCAGTATCGCCTAGTATAGTCTCTGGCCGGGTGGTTGCAACTTCTATGAATTCTGTGTATTCTTGCGCAGGTTTCAAGCCGTGACCGTTCGCAGATGCTTCGTTAGATTTGCAGCATGCGTCGGCTGGGTCTATGACGGGATACCTTACATAGCAGAGGTGACCCTGGGTGTCTTCATGTTCTACTTCGATGTCTGATATTACTGTTTGGCACCCCGGGCAGAAATTCACCATGTACTTTCCTTTGTAGATTAGGCCTTTTTCATAAAGGCGTACGAAGGCCTCGTTCACTGCATTAGAATAGTCTTCGTCCATGGTAAAGCGTTCTTTTGACCAGTCGCAGGAGGCTCCGAGCACCTTAAGCTGGTCTGTAATCATGTGACCGTACTTCTCTTTCCAGTTCCAGGCGCGCTCTAAGAATTTGTCCCGCCCTAGTTCCCACCTGGAAGTGCCCTCTCTGGCCAGCATGTCCTCAATCTTGGCGTGGGTTGCAATCGATGCATGGTCGGTTCCAGGCAACCACAGGGTCTCATTTCCCAGCATACGGTTGTACCGCGTGTAAATGTCTTGCAGCACTGTGTCAAGGGCATGTCCCATGTGTAACGCTCCCGTTACGTTAGGTGGAGGCATTACTATGGAAAACTTCTTCTTGTCAGGGTTGACGGTAGATTTGAACAGGTCATTCTCGAGCCAGAAGGAATACCATTTCTGCTCAAAACTTTTGGGCTCGTATGCCTTTGGCATGTCATTTACTTTATCCAAGTTTTTTCACCTCTTTGGTTTTCGAGCGTACCTGCTTGCAGGCGCTCCTAATTATGTATCTGCCATATGCCAAAAAAGATATGGCCCCTCCGACACAAGGACGAAGGGGCCTAATTCGCGGTACCACCTTGTTTCTTGTACGCCACAAACCTTCCGTTTTAGGTAGGCGACAAGCTCTCTTGGCTCTAACGGGCCTAACCGTCCAACCATTTCTGACTGACTTCTCTGGAGCGACCTTCAGCGGCGCCTTTCCGCAGGGCTCTCAGCCATTGGCCCTACTCTCTTTAGGAGATACACCGCTTACTCTTCTCCGTCATTGAATTTAACGTTTGTAGCAATCATTATAACCGGTGGAGACACCAAAAGGAAGTGTAAACGAAGTAAACGAGCAAAAATATGGTGGCCCCAACGGGGATCGAACCCGTGTCGCCGCCTTGAAAGGGCGGTGTCTTAACCACTTGACCATGGGGCCACGAAAATTTGGTGCGCCCGGGGTGTTTCGAACACCCGACCAATCGGTTATGAGCCGACCGCTCTGCCACTGAGCTACGGGCGCCAATATGGCTCCTCGAGCAGGACTCGAACCTGCAACCCTCCGGTTAACAGCCGGATGCTCTGCCATTGAGCTATCGAGGAGCAGCAATAAATACTATATCTATCGCCCATACCAGTGTCAAGTGTATTTTGTGAAGCAAGGGGGACGGTTCTTTTTGCTTCACAAAATAGGAAGAGTTCCTGAGGGAAGCAAGAGGGACGGTTCTTTTTGCTTCACAATCTAGCAAAGGGTTCCTGAGAATCTAGTGTCACAAATGCTATAGAATCTTTATGCAGGCATGATTGGGGTAGCGCAAGACTGTAGACGGTACGAAGTGGATAATGATGGTATCCTTCGGAGCCACTTTTGGCACGACTGTATTTGAGAGGCTATCATTGTTCATAGGTACCTTTGCGCTCTACGCTATGTGGGACTTTGTGCCCTGGGCAGGCTTCCTCCACAAATAGGGGGGGCGGAAATGAGGAAATAGCTCTAGCCCTTGAGTGCGTAGGTTACTGCGCCTCGAACTCTGATATTTCCGACAAGCATGGTTTTCGACCACGAGTCATCCACTTCTTTAACAACTCGCGCCGGCAAGCAGTGTGTTTTATACAATAGATTTCAGCACTCAGGGATTGATGGCCTTCCATTTCTCGCGGAATTTCCGTGCCCACTGTGCCGATTCCACCAGATGCTCTTGCACATACATATGCGTGTGATATATAGTTCATGCAGTTCGCTATGGGGATAACGCATAGATATATCAGGAACACACAATGGGGGCGTCAATTGCATTACTCTGCGTACCCAGTCTATCAGACGAGTTTCAGGACGGAGCGGATGAGGAGAAGAAGTTGATGAACCGAAACATGCAGGATTATAAGTTTTCAGTTTGTTTATGCGGGAAATCACTTTTTGGGGAGGGGGTCTTGATTGCCTATTGTGGAGTAAGAGAAAACTTTGAAGTTTCGCATTGACTTATAGTAGAGAAACTGGCGGTAAACTATCGGTCGAGCCAACTAAACTATGGGTCGGTTGAGTATATTTGAAATGATGTGGTAGGGTGCAATCATCAAATACAAGGGGGAACGAGCAAATGAAAAAACAGACGCTTGGCATGATGATTTCATCATTAAGAAAAGAAAAAGGAATGACCCAGTTAGAACTTGCAGAGAAAATGGGTGTAACGGATAAGGCCGTCTCTAAATGGGAGAGAGATTTATCTTTCCCAGATATCAATTCTATTCCTAAACTGGCAGAAATCTTTGAAATCTCTGTTGATGATTTGATGCAGGTAAAGACAGAAACAAAGGAAAATATGAGTGAGAATAAAGTGGACGAAATCGTTGATACAGTTTTAAAGGGAATAGGTATGGCAATGGGTATTGCAGTGACAGTATTATCTATTCTCGGTGAATTGGAGACGAATACAGCTTTTATTATGTTAGGAATTGGTTTGGCGAGCATATCGATTTCTCAGTTAAAGGATAAACAGGAAGAAAAGTAAAAGTTCAGTTTTGTGGATATATTCCTGAAACGGCAAAAGCACAAAAAGGCTATGGATATGTTCCCCCGATTGTAAAATCGGCAAAGACATTCAGCCTATGCGCTCGAGCTATGTCGAGTGCGTAGTATTGATGTCAAGGAGAGATGGATAATAGGCTCGAAGGCCCAGTAAAGTTGTGTTTTTCAGGCAATCGAGCGGATGTTAATTTACGTTGCTTGTAGCAACGAGATGTTCATTCATATAATGCGGATAACAACTGAAAGAAAGGAGGTTATCCCTAATGCTAAGCAAGAACATACAATCCATCAGAAAATCTAAAGGGCTTTCACAGGAAGAACTTGCTATCAAGCTAAATGTGGTGAGACAAACGGTCTCTAAATGGGAACGAGGATTATCAGTTCCTGATTCTGAAATGTTGATTTCTATTTCGGAAGTACTTGAAGTACCGGTAAGCACTTTGCTTGGAGAAACTATTATTGAATCGCCAATTGATGACCTGAAAGCACTTTCCGAGAAATTGGAGGTCATTAACCTGCAGCTTGCACAAAATAGAGCCGCGAAGCGGAAGACTTTTAACTGGCTGTGTATTACATTGTGTGTACTCGTAGTAATAATTTCAGTGACTCTGATTTCTTTAAATAGTCCCTACTTAAGCTGGAATTTCAATGACCCGGAAATCGCAGTTGTGGGAACATTTTTTCATGGATTTGAATGGTTATTTTTCAGGTTAGCGCCTATTATCCTAACAGTGGCAATCGTCGGGATTGTCTTGACGAGAAAGAAGGCATAAAAACATAATTCCAATTTGTCTCAGACAGACCAATGCTCCTTTATACTGACAAGTGCGTCGGCGGCAAGGAGCCTTTTTGTGCTTTGATTTCGATTTAGAGTCCAGATTTGAATTCCACGGTGAAGTGGTCGGCGAAGATGGTGATTTTCTCGTTGAGCTTTTTGACCAAAGCCTCATTGAAGTTTGTGATGCCGATTTCCCGCCGGGCGACATGGAGGTGATCCTCCTATGGAATTGACCAGTGAGCCTTTCGGTTGGGCCTTCTCGGCAACGAAGCAAGAGGGACGGTTCTTTTTGCTTCACAACTTACACAAAGCTCCTAGAAAAGTCTGAAGAACGTAGGTGCTGACTTCGCGTGCTGGAGTAGTGTCCTTATACTTCTGTAAAAAGGGATCGTGATTGATCCGGGCCACCGGCTCCGCTGGTAGACTGGTTGATAGGAAAGAAAATCACTAGTCAAGGAGGAGCAACAGTGACCCAATATCAGATTACACTTTCGGACGAGATTGTGCACGGACTATTTAAGGAAGACGGAGCGATGGCCAAACTTGTGGAGCAAGTGTTGAACCAAGTACTTGAGGCTGAGGTGACTGAGACGCTGCAGGCGAAGCCTTACGAGAGGACTGAGGAGCGCCAAGGCTACCGAAACGGGTTTAAACCCAGGACTATGACCACCCGTGTTGGCCGGTTGGTGTTGTCAGTGCCTCAGGTACGGGACGGGAAGTCTTCGCCTGAACTTTTCGCCCGATTTCAAAGGAGCGAGCAGGCCTTGATCCTAGCTTTAATGGAGATGGTGATAAACGGGGTATCAACCAGAAAGGTGGCCAAAATCACTGAGGAACTGTGCGGCACGGAGTTTTCCAAGTCGACCGTGTCGGAACTGTGCAAAAGGTTGGATCCCTTGGTCAAGGAGTGGAACGAGAGGCCGCTCAAGAAGGCATACCCGTTCGTGATGGTGGACAAGCGCACTCATCGCCATAGGGGTGAACATGAGGGGATACCGCGAGGTGTTGGGGTTTTGGATTGGTGACAGCGAGACTTACGGCAGTTGGAATGACTTCTTGGCGTGGCTCAAAGGAAGAGGGCTTAGGGGAGTAGACCTTGCGGTCTCCGACCAGCACGGTGGTCTGGTTAAGGCGGTTGAGACTCAGTTCCAGGAAGTAATGT